>OBLQ010000669.1_pt1 | contig 13072 bp, 14 predicted proteins | sample 1519881 | NCBI WGS metagenome assembly OBLQ01 (sample SAMN01911456, study PRJEB22533) | soil metagenome | biome: Soil | place: Malaysia | collected 2012-04-30 | depth DG_metagenome m | reverse complement strand
GGCAACGCCGAAGGCCGCAGCGATCACGAAGGAACGCTTGGCGAGATCGAACCGGCCGGCTTGCAGCACGCAGATCAGGCCGGCCATTCCGGCGGAGGTGTCCTTGAGGATATCGGCTTCCATCATCTTGGCGATATCAAGCGCTTTTAAGAAGTGCCGGAAGGAACAGCAGGCGATTTGGCGGTCCGGGATGCCGTGTTTGGCTTTGATGCGCTTAATCGTTTCTTCGCGCTTCTCAGGAGTCCAGGCGGAAGCTGAAATAGACCCGGCCAGACTCGGCTCCGTGTCAAATCCGAATCCTTGAATAAACTTTCCTTTGCACCCATTCTCAACGGCGGTTAGCCAAAAATCCCAGTCCTGAGCCCCCGCCAGACTCTCGTCCCACCTGGGCGATTTTTCTCGCTTGATCGGAAACATGGAGGAAATGTAGTTTCCGCACCGGAGGCTGTAGACGTCGAAAGGCTCTGAGGCATACCCGCCGCGCTCACCCGTGAAAGCATATCCCGAATAGACAAAATCGGCGTCCGGGACCGCTTTAAACTCGTCAAACCATCTCTGCGCCATCTCGGGCTTGGCATAGCTGTCGCAGTCCCAAAACGAGACATATTCGCCTCTGGCCACCTCGAGGCCCGCGTTTCTAGCCTTGGGCGCTCCCCCGTGCTCGATCACAAGTGTTTTAACTTTCGGATAAGAAGCCGCCACGCTCTGCAGGTCTTTGTCGGCACCGTCAAAGACGCAGATGACCTCGATATCGCGCATCGACATATCGAAAAGATGAGCGAGGCATTTTTCCAAGACCTCGACGGGTTTCTTATAGACCGGGATCACAAATGAAAAGATGGGTTTTTTAGACAAGCGCGTTCTCCTTTAAGAAAGACTCGAATCGACTCTGGTATTTCTTCACAACCTCTGGAATCTCTGGCTGTTCTTTCCTTTCAAAAACGAATTCGCCATAGATCCCTTTTTGATCCGTCAAATGGACTCTGGGGTGATTAGCGGCCATGTCGTCGATAGCCGAGTCTTTGAGCCCCGGATACTGCGTCTTCATGCAGAGACGCATCTTCTCCAGCCGTCTCTTATAGCTTTTGAGTTCGCAGTAGTGATTGACGAATAAGCCGGAATCCGCCACCTGGAAGGGGTACTTCCCGAAGTTTGAGCCATGAAAGTCGTGCGCCTCAAAAGTGATGTCGGAATGGTAGAAATCCTCGTTCCTGCTTCCGTATCCGCCGTAATAGTGAAGCCCGAATTGCTTCCGGTGGATGTTCTTCCATTTCGTGCCGCGCCCTTTAGAGATCACGGTCTGGAAGTCTCCGGCGTAGCTTGTAATCGTGGTGTACCATGCCAGCGCATGAAGGGGAAGGTCTAAGAGAACGCCTGGATTTTCAACGATCATGTCCGGATGCAGAAAAAAGCAGGCCTCGCCCGTCGAAGCTTCAATGCAGGCGTTAAAAGCGTTGTTATAGGCGGCACGGTCCATGGGATCAAAGGAGAACTCTTTATCCGCCATGAAGCGAACCTTATCTTTCCCGAGTTCATTTTGAAGATCCTGCAAGATCTCAAGAGAGCCATCGTCCGAAAGCGGATCAACCGCATAGATAAACTCATGGATACCCGGATAAGCGGCCATCACCGAATACCCGATCCAAGGCGCTTCGTTTTTTAAGGGCGCGATTACGCTGACGCGCATTCGTATTTCCTCTCGAAGTTCCGCACACATCCGGTCTGACCATATTGCTTGAAGGTCTCATAGGAGACTAGACAACACATCTGGCTTTTGGGGTCTTTTTTCTCAATGCCGTGACGTTCCAGCAAAATCGACTCGTAATCGGAAGCTTTCTTCATGTTCTTCGGATAAACCCCATAGAATTCAGGCGGTTTGGAGTGTTTGGCCACGATGTCGCAGGTAATGGCGACGTGCTTTGATTTAAGGCATAAATCAATGTCGTAGAAGAAAAGCTCGTCAAACACTTTAGAATCAAACAGATGGTTCCTGAAGAACTCGCTTCGGCAAAACATCAGCGCCCCATCGATCACCTTCACGCGCTTATGCCTGTAGTAAGGAGACAAAATCCGAACGAAGGTCGTCTGATCGTCTTTCGATTTATTGCAGGCCACCAGGCCATAGGCATGTTCATAGCCCGCCTCAAAGTAGCCGCCACCGTGATATTCTGCCGCTCCGACAACCCCTAAGATGTCGGGCCGGTACTCTAGGAATATGTCTTCGACCGCCCAATCCCAGTTTTCGCTCAAGAATTCAATATCGTCTTCTACAAAGCCGTAAATATCGGCATTGGAGGCCAAGGCCAAGCGGTTGTAGGTCTCGGCGCATTTGGGCAGGCCTTCGGTATCGGATTCATAGGAATGAAGAAACCGGCTCCCGGCTTTGTCAAAAGCCGAGCTAATCATCCGGTCGTAAAGAATAGGAGACCGGACGCGGGTCATCAGTTCAATCACGCGATCACCTCCGCATTGATCGAAACAAGCCCGCCTGTCGAAGTAACGCGGTTATGGGAACAATCGACCAGGCCATAAGGTAGTTCCTGCAGGCGCTTGACATCTGAAAATCCCGCTTCCACGCAGAAGCGGCCAAGCGTCGCATAAGTGAAAGCCGTGTAGTGGTAGGCCAAATCGTAGAGTTGATCGCCGTATAATGTGTTGCGGATGAAATCCGTCAAGCCGCCTATGTTGTAGAGTTTGATCATCGCGTCAAAATCAGGAACGGAAATATAGAGTTTCCCGGCTTTCTTCAAAACCCGCCGCCACTCCGAGAGCACCGCGACCGTTTTCTTGTGGCTGAAATGCTCCAGAATATGCGAGGCGTAGATTTCATGAACAGACCCGGATTCAAACATCGAAAGATCGCTCACGTCGGCTTTAACATCGACCTCCTCGCCCTCATAAAGATCGACGTTCGTAAAGCCTTCTAAATGTGTGGTCCGTCCTCCCAAAAGCAAGCGCAGAGGCCCCCTTGACAGAGGGGTCAACGTCTCTACAATTCTATCAAAAGGGCGCTCTGCTTCATGCTTAGATCTTCTCAGCGACGAGCAAGATACGCCCAGCCGATGGGTTTAACGCCACCGCCACACCGTATATTTTATACGTGACGGGCGTAAATTGATCGTAAACATCACTTTTGTCCGGTCCCCGCGAGATCATGATTCGTACCATGCCGTCCAAGGAAGTGAATCCAAAGGCGTCCTGGCCGAAGATGAACACCGCGCAGATCGAATGAGCCGCCGAAGCGTAGCGAGGGGCCAAGGTGCTGTCAATGAAGCGCACCTTTTCCACCATGCCGACTTCGCCCACATACCGTGTGTGTTAACTGCAATTCTCATTGCAGACCAGACTTTACCACCATCTCAGGAAGAGGCTGAGATGCGACTCTAGAAGTCGTTGAGAGGTCAAAGTCAATGCGCTTCATCGCTTTAAGCTTTTCGGAGAACTCTAAAAACTCTTTCGAAGTTCCAAAGTCCGGCGAATGGTAGGGCAAGCTGAATCTATAAGCAATGAACTCCAGCATTGTTTTGGCTTGATCCCTTTTGGCTGTAAAATAAGGCATAAGCAAAGTGAGAATCTTTTTCAAGCTTCCCCATGTCGTTACCGTAATGCTCATAGGCCGTCTTGTACCGCCATTGTTGGTGTTAACGAGCGCATAATGGAAATTCAGCCCGAGTTCTGAATAAATTACGCTCACTCGCCGCAGGAGGCTGTAATCGAGATTTACAATGGTCAAGCGCTTCACCATTTTATGTCCACGATGAAATGTGATTCCGATGTAACCTTCTCCGTCGATCACGCCTGCCAACCAAGCTAACTTTGCGTCTCTGCTGATTGTCCAATCTTGAGCATTTTCACGCTTGGGTAGCTCAAGCTCTAAGGAGTTTCCAGCATTTTCAGTCGTTTTCATCAATAAGTCTCCTTATTGCGCCACTACGAGATCGAATGAAGATGAAAGTTTCTTCATTAGGGCTTTGATCTCGCTGTTAATGGTTTCCTTCTGGTTTCCGTACTGGTTCCAGATCGCCCAGGTCGGATCTTTTCTGAGCGAATGGAGTGCGTTCGGATGTCCATAGCCGACATAATAACCATCGGCCATGGGCCGTGCATCTTTGCCGCGCAGAACCGTCGCCGTCTTTCTGACCGAATAGACGGACAACTGAGCCGACACGCTCGGAGCCGCCGCATTGATCGAAGACAGATAGGTTGTGGAAACGCCAAAGACCACGGGGAACTGCAACTGAATGTCCCCGGAGTTGGTCGTTCCCGTCACCGCGCAGAAAGCCGACGCGACGGAAGTCATCCAGGCCGACAAGAAACTCGACGCCACCCCGTTTTTGGAGATCGAATTCTTGTAGATGCCCATCTGGCACATCCGCTCGACGGTCTTGGCTCCGGAATCGGTCAAGACGTCCATGGCTCCGTTCACCGCGTCGAAGAAGGACGTCATCGAGGCCAGATCCGTGATTTTCACGCCACGGCCATAGCCTGCAATCGTCGCCACGACTTTGCGCGAAGAAAGAGACGGAACGCTGTTTGCGGCCCCTTCCGCCAAGGTCGAGGAAGCCGCCGCCAAAGGCGTCCAGCCGTTAAAGGTCACGGTTTTGCCGGACCGAAGCGGCAGATCGTCTTTCTTAGCGAACTGAATGAGCGGCGTATTCGGCTCCAAGCGAGCAATCATGTCCTTGGAGAAATACGCCATCTGCAAGTTGTCTAGTGTACTGGTAGTTGTGTTTGTATCAGCCATAAAAACATCCAAGCTCAGCGCTTAAAGAACGCCTGCTTAGATCTCCTGCCGTGCCGAAAGTTTAGAGCGGACGGTTTACTTTCGAGCGCGGAAATCCCGGTCTACCAAATCGCGAAGCACTGCCGCCACGTTCTGCTTTTGGGCGGGATCGCGCATATTGGCTTGCTGGATCGCCGATAACACCGAATCCGGCGTGATCGGTCCGGCTCCTGCCGATTGGGGAGGAGGAGGGGTTCCGCCGCCTAAAATAGGTGCGGCGGGTCTGCTTGGCGGCACTTGAGCCTTCGTCGGCTCACCAAGTCGCCTCTCTTCCTTGACTTCGAGCCATGCGGCTTTATGAGGGTTTCGCAAATTCCAGAATTCAGGGTTCGCGTCAAGCTTTTCAGTGATGGCCTTAAAGAGTTGAGGATCGAGCACTCGGGAATCGGATTTGGCCAACTCCTCGATATTTTGCCGGACGCCATTTTGACGCCGTTCGTCCTGCAAAGGCTGAATCCACTCCTGGCGCTTACGCTCCAAAGCCAGATCAATCAAGTTGACCATCGTCAGACCAGGATTTTTTTGGATGTCCTGGTTGATGAGATCAATCAACTGCTGGCCGGACATCTGTTCCACCGGAACAAGGGCCGGAGCCTCAGCGCGTGCGGGCGTCATGGCTTGCGCCATTTTGTCCACATTAGGCATCGCGCGAAATTTCTTGTAGCTTTCCTGATAATGCCGGACCAACTCATCGACCGATTTCGTCGGATCGATGGCTTGGATGGCTTCTTCTTTCTTGGCAATCGCCTCATCAAGCTGTTGGGTGGAAGTCTTGAGTTTCTCTGCGTCCACTTCCCCAGTCGGTGTCTTGAACTGTTCCGGGACCTTGGCCGCTACGGTCTGGTTGAGAACCGCTTTCGGGTCTACAACGCCGTCCATGCCCACGGTCTTTTCTGCCGCAATGAAGGCCTCGCGGGCTTTGGATTTATCTTTTAAGAGTTCATCCACCACGCCAGGTTGAGCTTCCTTGAAGAAATCCGCCGGAGCGGATTCTGTGTCGAGTTGTTCGGCCATGTCTTCTCCTTCTGGCCCGTCCCGTCAGGGATTAAGGGGCCGCACGAAGCGTCACGCTGTCTAGGTCGAGTTCGCCCTTAGACGCGGGATTTTGGCCTCGTTGTCTGGCTACGTCTCGCTTGGCGGCTAAAGCCGATTCAAGAACAAACTGAATCGCCCGCCGCCTCGCGCTTAGATCGATCAGCGTTTCCTGGCTAAGCCTGCCGCCAGAAGAAAGCATCTGATCGATTGATAAATTGATTCTTTTCACCTCCGAGAGAACCTCAAAGAGCCAGTTCTTTCGCACGACGCTATCTCCCAGGCCTTCGAGAACGGCATAGACATCAAGTCCCATAGTCTCACGGGGCCGGAAGAGGTCATGCAGGTTTGGGAAGATCATCTTCTTCATGAGATCACCGGCTGACGCCTGACGGGGCTAGCGGGGGCAAAGGTCGCTCCGTTTCCATTCGGGCCGCCTTTCATGCCTGGGAGTTCTTTTGGACCCGGGGCTTTTGATCCTGGCCGGATAGGTCCTTCGGGAGGCGGCCCTAGGCCTGGAGGCGGAACCGGCATCATCGGAATTGGACGGAACCACTTTTCAGCATCTGAGATCCCCTGGATCTGGACCGCCAGGTATTTGCTGGCTTCGGTCGCGTCAAAAGCGGGATTGGCCAGGTTTAATTTGATGAGATCCATCACCTGGGCGCTTTTAATCACCTTGTTTTCCATGGAGAAGATCCCCATGGGTTTCCAGCTATAACTTTGGTTGATAATCTCTGGCGGCGGAAAGGCAAAGGCCAAGAATCGCGGAACCATATGAGGCATCGGTCCCATAGGCCCAGGAATGACGCCGATCTGGACCGGATCATCGCCCAGGATCGGCTGGAGCCCTTGCGGATCAGAGGCATAGCGCTGATAGATGAGGGCATAACTCTTGCGGGCCGCCTGGATCATGAATGAGGATTCCATGACCATGCCAAGAGCCGCCACCCGGCTATCAAACATCTGCTTGAGGAGTTCCATCCCGCCAAGCGTTTGATTGGTGTCTCGCACTTGGCTGGAGGTCCCAAGCGTCACTTTATTAGCGCCTGTCTTTTCTTGGACTCGAAGTCCAACTTCGGCTGATTCCCGGTAACTGGAAGCCGTCACGTCTGGGAATTCAATCGGAGCGAAAGTCTTTCGGATATCGTCGAATTGCGCCTTCATGCGAAGGAGCCATCCGGGTTTAATCGTCAGATCTTCGCTATTGACGAGCGCCGCTTCGACGATGGCCAGCCCTTTATTGAGGATCAGGTTGATATTGTCCAGGCGTGAACTGACGATTTCATTTTGAAGCGCTTGATCGTCGCCAATGAGGTCGCAGACGCCCATGGAATAGGTTTGCCCCGTGCGGATATAGTGAAGCGGCAAGATCATCGATTCCCCGTCCATCTTGTCGTTTTCCTCGCTTGAAAGAAGAGCGACGCCCGAAGCGACCATGACCCGGCCAGGAACCAAGGTCTCCGCGTCATCGCCGTCCGGCATATCAAACTGAATCCATTTGCGGGGGATGGGGGCGCAGAGTTCCCAAATCGTGTGCGGCTTTTCAAACTTGGAATATTCCCTGCCGCTGTCAAAATAGCCCAGTTCCTGCTTGATCGTTGAAAGATCCGACTCGAATTTATCGCCTTCGGTCGTGTTTTCGATATCGGCGCGGACGTCAAAGAACCGCCCCGCCAGGATCTGCCTAACGATCTCGCCATAGGTGATCTTGTCGCGGTGGATCACTTTCCCCCAGTCTTTGGTATTGGGTTCCGGGAAGACGTCGCGGATATGGACGTATTTGGTCGCCAGATTATCTTTTAAGAGCACCCGCTGGGAGGTCATCTGAAACCCTTGGATAGGCGGGGTGGGAAGAGGCGAATTCCCCGAAAGCTGATCGGGCGTCATCTGCGAGATCATCGAAGAAGGGTCAGCGGAGATCGCCTGACGCCTGAGCCTCGTATCTTCGAGGGTTTCCCAGTAGAACTTCATGAATCCCGTTCCGTATTTGACGGCTTCTTTGGAAGCGTCATAGAAGTTCGTTTCGAACTCGGATTTCTCGAATTCGTAGGCGACCAGATCCTGGATGAGCCGCGCCTGAAGATCATCGCCCGCCGGACCTTTTTCGCATTGGATCGGAGGCTTGGGAGCCATCATGGTCTTGTACATCGAGCCGTGGATGGTTTCGATATTGGCCACGGTCAGTCCAGTATGGATGCACTCCTGCCAGGTTTCCTTTTCGCTTCGGCGCTGGGGATCATAGATCGAGTGATAGTCCCGGTCGTTGCAGTCCCACTTGTAATGAAACTTGCCCGCCCGCCAACTCCAGGAGCGCTTATAGAAGTTGGTAACGTAGTTCAGGACTTCCCGCTTGCGGGTCTCGACGATATCCGGAAAAAGAAGATTAGCCACGCCGGATGTGCTCCCGACAGACTTCTGTCTGGCCTTCGGCCAAAGGCTGGCCGCAAAAACAAGCCGGACCGGTCGATGTCACGACGACTTCCTCTATATAAACGGGCTGGATCGTTTCCTCTTGTTTTGGTTTCAGATCCGCTTTTTTGGCGCGTCGGATGATGGTCTTTAATCGTTTTTTCATGTCAGCACCCGCGATCCGGACGATTCACGCAAAACGTGTAGACGTTTTTGGTTTGCACTGACGGATTCTTGCCCGCCACGATGACGCGCTTTGGGAGCGCTCCGTTGGCCGGATTGGGCGCAACGCCTTGAAGCTCGGCCACGTTCGGCTGTTTGACTTTCAACTGTTTTCCTCTCGGGTTCATAGATCCTCCTAACGGTATAGTCCCGCCAGAATCGCCTTTCCGGCGTCATTCTGAGGGGCGCGTGCGACTTTATAAAGGCTTCGCCCGACCTGGCTTGTCTCAGGAAGCGGGGCGTATCGTTTCCCGGCATTCGGACGCACTAAATCCTCGTTAAAACAATGGGCCAGCGCGTCCAGCATATCGTCATGGGCATGGGAATCGTCCAGACGAAACTCGTAGATTTCCTGCAAGAGATCGGTCATTGCTCTTTGAATATGAATCGAGCGGGCTTCCCACCGGGGCACCAGGCCCCCGATCCGGCTCTTATGGATCTTAGAGACCGTTTCAGGAAGCGCCACATATTTGAAATTCCAGAGGTTTTCCCTTGTCCGGCGCTCTTCAAAACTGTAGGAGACCGCTTCTCCTTTCCGGCGGGGGATTCCCACGGCGTCGGGTTCCTGGCTCTTAATCGTTTTGAAAAGCTCGTCCACGATCACGCCGGGATCGTCGCGGCGAAACCGCTTGCGTTCGGCCACATAAGCGTGATTGCCATGCGTAAATTGAACCGTGATAATCGCCGTATAATCGCCGTCTCCTTCGGTATAGGCGGGATCGCAGACCGTGACCGTATGCGAGAAGCGTTCGGGAAGCATGTCATAGAGCGTTTCGTATTCCCTTTTGAAAGGTTGCGTGGTGGGATCAATGCGCTCAAGGAGCATTTCTCTTGAATAGGCGATCGACCCCATGATGCTTCGGCGGTTCTTCAGCCAGTCGTCGGTCCAGATCTTCGGAAACTGGTTTGCGCCCTCTTTTTCCGCGGGGCGCTTCCATTTGGCGTACAATTCGCCTTGCTCGGTTTTTTCCAGGCGTTCCAGGATGTCCAGGTGCTCAATCGGCGTTCCGACGGTGATGGTCTGGGTGCCCGGGGTTTCCATGCCGGTGATGACCGAGAAATAAATCCGGTCTTTATCTTCCCTGGACATCTTGTTTTGTTCCCCTTCGATGTCGTCGTTAATAATCAAATCCGGATGCGTTCCTCTGCGGGAGGTTCCAAACCCCATGACGCTTCCGTAACTTCCGTTTGGAAACTGGATTTGTTGAGTTCCCCAGAGTTCTTTAGTGGTGGGCCGCAACTGCGCCAAGGCTTCGGTGCTTTCGACTTTTTCTTTAATCTGTCTTAACAACTTCTCGGACTGTCCCTCGGATTCCGAGACGATCAAAAACTCCGTGCGGCCCCGAATCACGCGCCATAGCGGGTAGGCGAGCGAGAAGAAGTAGCTTTTCCAGCTTCCGCGCGGGCTTTGGACCAAACATCGCGGATTCTCGCGGATCATTTTCTCCCATTCGGTGTAATGGTCCGGCCATTCAAGGCCCAGGAATTTCACAGTGAAATAGCGAAGATTGGCACGCGCCAGCATCCAGGGATCGGGATTCATGAGGCCACCTCGGCGTCTAAGGCCTGGTCGGCCAGTTCTTTAAATTTCGCTTCGATTTCGGGGGTGAGTTTCGGGAGGTTGAAAACGTTTTGCGTGAGCGATAGTTGAGGCTGTGTTTTATAGAACCCGCCGATCTTGGCCAGTTCTTCCAGGCTCTTCTGGGTACTTTTATTGTCCTCCCCGCCGTTATAGACGTTTTCGACGTGTTTGGCGTTCACCCAATCGGCGGTTGGAATATGGGCTAGGGTCCGGATCTTCTCATCTTCTTCGCGGAAGACCTGGAGTTTTTTCACCAAGCGTTCGGTTTCTTCGCGGGTAACACCTGATTTAAGCCTGGACTGTTCGATGTCCCAGCCCGTGGAGCGGTAGTAATGCAGGAACTTCAGAGCCTGCAGGCTCAGGGATTTAACGACGATTTTCTGGGATTCGGCGGTGGGATCTAAAATGACGGGAACAAGCGCACGGTGTCCGGTCGCGTGGGCTTTCTTAGCGGCTGATCGGGCCGCGCTATGCAGTCTCCTTCCGTCCAAAGCGGTCGCGGGCCGTTCGGGTTAGGCTCCGCGCCGATTGAGTCCCGGCAGGGACCAAATCGGGAAAATAAGCGGTTTTTCCTGCCGGGAATAATACCTTAATACATCAATTCGCGAGTTTAATCAACGTTTTGGCTACAAAATCAACGTCTTTTGTCTCTAGTCCTGGATGAAGGGGAAGCAGAATTCCCCGCGAAGAGAGTTCTTCGGCTTGTGGGCAGTTTTCCTGGTAGAGTCCTTCCCAGGCCCAATGCCGGAGAAACGGCATCATAGACCGGGTTTCGATGCCTTTCTGCGCCAAAAGAAGCCGTATAGCGGCGCTGTCGCGGTTAAGGACGATGGGATAGAACATCCATGTGCTGGGTTCGCTGTGAAGAGGAGCGATGTCGCGAGATCCCTTGAATGCCTTGGCATACCGGGCCGCTAGTTTCTTTCGTTTGGCTTCCTGTTCCGGGAGATCCTCTAGGTGCGAAAGACCTAGAGCGGCTTCCATCTCGGTCAAACGGCTACTGTATCCGATCCGGCCAAAATACCAGTCTTTGCCATCGTCTACTCTTCCATGGTTGGCGAGGCTTTTAATCACTTCATATTCAAAGCGTCCGTTGCCCACCACCATACCGCCTACCCCGCACTGGACATGATGGCTCATATAGAAGCTAAAACAGCCGAGTTCGCCTTTAATGGGGTGATTTCCGAAGGCTTCACAACTGTCTTCGATGAAAGGCACATGGTACTGGTGCGGATGGATCTTTCCGAAGAGATGCACCGGGAGCGCCCCTACACACCACTCTTTGATTCCGGGGTTCATGAGGCCTTGAGGGTCAACGTCTGTAAACTCCGGCACGAGTCCCGCTTGCACCACAGCGGCGGCGGTGGCGGCAAAGGTCAGCCCAGGAACGGCGATCCGGCTCTTCTCGGGCCAGGAGTACTTCTCTTTTAAGGCCAGAAGTGCCAAGCGCAAGGCGTCGGTTCCGCTTGAAACGAAGATCCCCCACTCTTTGCCGTGTCTAGAGGCTACTTTCTGCTCGAACTCAGGGATGTATCGCCTTCGGCTTAACCACCCGCTTTTAAGGACGTCTTGCACCCTTCGGCGGGCTCGCTTTGAGATCTCGCACCAAGACATGCGGATCATAGAAACCCTTGCCCCACGGCATCCCCATATTCCATGATCGCTCCCGCTATTTGTTTCGCCTCTTCTGGAGTCACCCACCATCCACAGGGGACATTGAACTGCCGCGAGTCAAAGAACTCGACTCCCTCAAGCGCGGTTTTCGGCTTTGGAAACATCGAATAGAGATCGTTTCGCCTGTGCACCGGCCCCGTCTGGATGCCGCGATCCGCCATAAAACGCATGAATTTGTTCTTTTCCTTGACCAACACATGGAAGAACGGCCAGTTGACGCCAGGATCTAGATGGCGAAATACCCCGCGCTCGCTCAGGATCTCCGCATTCCTCTGCCGTATGCCTTTGTGGACCGCCATATAAGGAAGGTTGCCAAGCCCTAGGGAAGCGTTCAGATCGTTCATGTGCCATTTCCAGCCCGGTTCCGGAACGTCCTTTGAGAGATCTACGGGCCGGTCCATGCCGTACCACCGGAGTTTCTTCGCCCTTTGGTGGTCTTCCTCGCGCTTGCAGACTAAGGCCCCGCCATCGACACAGGTCAACTGCTTGACCGCCTGGAAGCTGTAGCACAGGAAATCAAAATCAAAGTCGATATCCGTCATAAACCCCTGCGCCGCATCCACAATCACCGTTTTGGCATGTTTCCGTAGGTCTTTTAGCCCTGCTCGCTGTCCCGCCCACATCACCCCCATCACGATATCGCAATCCTTCTTCAGCTGGATCATGCCGGTAAATGGGTCCACATCCGCCCATCGGACCTTCTTCCCGCTCCTCAGGATCGCCGTGTTGGTCGCCGCACAGGTCATGGGCGTAGAAACCACCTCTTTTCCCTCCGAAAGGTATAAGGCCATCATCAACGCGCTCGTACAGCTATTAAACGTCAGAATCCTATCGTGTTTTAGAACCTTTTTGAGTTCTTTCTCGAACTCTTCAACTCTCGGCCCCTGTCCAATAAAACCGCTCGATAGCGTCCGGTTCGCCAGTTCCCGCGCTTCCTGGCTCACAAACGGCTTAAATAAGGGAATCATGCCCCACCTACCGGCTTTCCACCTAACCAGGACCACATAATCGACTCTACTTCCAGCACCGCCTCATCCTCTTCGGTGATCGGGATACCGTCAATTTCAGTTGGAACATCTTTTTTTCGTTTTCTAGATATAAAACGATTAAATGAACTTAAACGATTGGAACGAGAATTCAGGATTTCCGCGGGTGCTCCTTCAGAAATACGAAAAATTTTGCGGGGTGCCCCTGTAATATAATTATTATCAGGAAAGTTACGACTGGCTTTCCGTCTGCCCCTGCCGGTTCCTGTCATTTCAAGATCCTCAAAACGCTTTATTATCAACCCTTTTGAAGATCAACTTCCGATAACGATTATTATATTTCATCTTTGATCGCCTCAATAGCGCTTTCAGGGTTGATGA
>OBLQ010000668.1_pt1 | contig 13083 bp, 13 predicted proteins | sample 1519881 | NCBI WGS metagenome assembly OBLQ01 (sample SAMN01911456, study PRJEB22533) | soil metagenome | biome: Soil | place: Malaysia | collected 2012-04-30 | depth DG_metagenome m | reverse complement strand
GCCGCGGCCGATGATCGTGCGGCAGGCGATGAGGCTCGGCCGGTCGGAGACTTGCGCTCGTTCGATCGCCGCGGCGATCGCCGCTGGGTCGTGGCCATCGATGCGCTCGGCGCGCCAGCCCGAGGCCGCAAAGCGCGCGAGCTGGTCGGTCGAATCGGCGAGCGCTGTCGGCCCATCTATCGAAATCTGGTTATCGTCGAAGAGAACGATCAGCTTACGGAGCTTTAGATGGCCGGCGAGCGTCAGCGCTTCCTGGCTGATCCCCTCCATCAGGCATCCGTCGCCGGCGATTGCATAGGTGAAATGATCGACAAGTCCGGCGCCGTAGCGCGCAGCAAGGTGGGCTTCGGCGATCGCCATGCCGACCGCATTGGCGAGACCCTGGCCCAAAGGTCCCGTCGTCGTCTCCGCCATCGGCGCATGGCCGAATTCGGGGTGGCCCGGCGTTTTCGAACCGAGCTGGCGGAAATTCTTGAGCTGCTCGATATCCATTCCTTCAAAACCGAGCAGGTACCCAAGCGCATAAAGCAGCATCGAGCCGTGGCCGGCCGACAGAACGAAACGGTCGCGGTCCGGCCAGTCGGGCGCCGCCGCGTCGAATTTCAAAAAGCGTGTGAAGAGCACCGTCGCTGCATCGGCCATGCCCATGGGCATGCCGGGATGGCCCGATTTCGCCTTCTCGACCGCATCCATGGCGAGCGCGCTGACGGCGTTCGCAAGGCGCTGATGGGCGGCCAAATCAACGGGCGCCTCGGCGCGGGCGGGTGCGGGCATATGGCCTCGAAATAAGCGGAAAAGTCGGGCCCCAAAGGCAGCCCCGCTATTGCCCGGGGCGGCCCTTGCGGTCAAGGCCGGGCCGGCGCGCATCCCCAAGAAACGCATGGGGAAAGTGTAAGACCGGCGGCGCTGGACAGCGCGCGCGGCGCTCTCCAGACTGGCAGCCTCGTTCGCCAAGGGATGACATGAAATGTCTGCTCTTGAAGAGGCGGTGAAATCGCTCGCTGGCGCGCTCGACGCGCTCGAAACGCGACTCGACGATCGCCTCGGCGACTTCGCCGCCGACGCCATAGACGCGGCGCGTCGCCAGGCGCGCACCGCTAGGGCGCACGCCGCCGACGCTTCGGAGGGCCTCGCCGCTGCGATCGACGACCTGAAGTCCTTGCTAAATGAAGACGGACGCCCTCGCGGAGAATAATGCCATGGCCCAGGTCGACATCACGGTGAACGGGCGCGCCTACAAGGTCACTTGCGAAAATGGCCAGGAAGGGCGCCTGCAACAGATCGCCGGCTATTTCGATCGACATGTGGCGCAGCTTGTGCGCGAACTCGGCCAGATCGGCGACGCGCGGCTGATGCTGCTCTCGGCGCTCACGGTCTGCGACGAACTCTTCGAATTGAAGCGCCGCGTCGCCGATCTCGAACGCGCCAGGGAAGCGCTCGACGCCGACACGGTTGGCGGGGCGAGCCGCATCATCGAGAACGCAACGCGTCGCGTTGAGGCGATTCGGGAGAAACTCGAGAACGCCTAATACGCCGTCATGATGTCGCTGAGCGCCTTCTTCCGCATGGCGTGGGCGGAGACCGCCGCATCCTTGGCCGGAAATCCCGCAACGATCAGCATATAGGGCTTTTCGTTCGCGGGCCGGCCGAGCAGTTTGTTGAGGAAACCCATCGGGTTTGGCGTGTGCGTCAGCGTCGCAAGACCGGCGCGATGCAGCGCGACAAGGAGAAAGCCGCAGGCGATGCCGACGCTTTCATTCATATAATAGCTTTTGTAGTTCGCGCCCGGATCAAGGCCGGTGCGGCGCTGCGCAAAGACTGCGATGATCCAAGGCCCGGTTTCGAGATAGGGCTTGTTCTCGTCCGTCCCCAAAGGCGCAAGCGCTTCGAGCCATTCGGGCGAGGCCTTGCCGGCATAAAAGGCGCGTTCTTCGTCTTCGGCGGCGCGGCGGATCTTTTGCTTCATGTGGGGATCGCCGATGAGAACGAAGCGCCAAGGCTGGAGATTGGCGCCCGAGGGCGCGCGGCCCGCCGCCGCGATGCAGTCTCCGATGACCGTGCGCGGGACCGGCGTTGGCGCAAATTGGCGGACCGTGTGCCGGCGTTTCATTTCGTCATAAAATTCGCGCGCCCGCGCCGCCATCTCTCCTCCGGCGCGCGCTCAGAAAAATCGCCAAGCGCCGCGAGCGGCGTGAAAGCCGGCTGCCATTGCTCCATGACGTTCGCCCCTCTTCTCGTCAGCCAAGCATAGCCGGACCGCAATCAGAATTCGACCGCGCCGGCCGCCCTCAACGCCGGCCGAACAGGCGCTCAATATCAGCGAGTTTCAATTCGACATAAGTTGGCCGGCCGTGATTGCACTGGCCTGAATGGGGCGTTTCCTCCATCTGGCGAAGAAGAGCGTTCATTTCTTCGGCATTGAGCCGTCTTCCAGCCCGCACCGAGCCGCGGCATGCCATTGATCCGCACACTTCTTCGAGACGTTCTTTAAGCGCCAGCCCCTCTTCAAACGCGCCGAGGTCATCGGCGAGCCGCCGAACGAGCGCCGTTATATCAGTTTCGCCAAGAACCGCCGGCGTCTCGCGCACCAGGATCGCGCCTTCGCCGAACCGCTCCATGACAAGACCGAGCTCTGCGAATTCGTCGGCGCGCTCCGCGACGCGCCCTGCCTCTTCCGCGCCGAGCTCGACGATTTCCGGAATGAGCAAGCCTTGTCGAGGAACGCCGCCCGAAGCGAGCGCCGCTTTCATCCGTTCATAGACGAGCCTTTCATGCGCCGCATGCTGATCGACAATGACAAGGCCGTCCTCAGTCTGCGCGACGATATAGGTTTCGTGAATCTGGGCGCGCGCCGCGCCGAGCGGGAAATCGCTTGATTGCGTCCCAGCCGGCGCGTCGGCGCGCGCTGTCGGCGCGTCTATGCGGTCAAAGCCGCGCGGGCGGTCTTCGAGGCCGGCTGCGATTGCGCCGACGTCAAGGCTCGCCCGGAACGGATTGGCGGGAAGCGGGGAACCCGCCCGCATGCGTTGAAGGGCAAAGGCGCCGGTTGTCGTCGCGGCGCGGTGGCCGGCCTCAGCGAGCGCATGGCGGAGCGCGCCGACGATGAGGCCTCTAACGCCCGCCGCATCGCGAAAACGCACCTCGGTTTTGGCCGGGTGGACGTTCACGTCGACAAGGTCGGGGAGGAGCTCGAGAAAAAGCGCGACGGCCGGATGGCGATCGCGCGCAAGAAAATCGGCATAAGCGCCGCGCACCGCGCCGACGAGCAGCTTGTCCTTCACCGGCCGTCCGTTCACGAACAGATATTGTTTGTCCGGAAGGCCGCGATTATAGGTCGGCAGACCGGCGAAACCTTTAAGGCTGACGCCGTCCCGCGTCGCCCCGATCGGCAGGGCGTTTTCCTCGAAATCGAGGCCCATGATCGCGCCGAGCCGCGCAAGGCGCCCTGCTTCACTGTCGGGGGCCACCGGGAGATGGAAGACGCGCCTTCCTTCGGAAGAAAGTGAAAAGGCGACCGCGGGGAATGCCATGGCAAGGCGGCGCACAGCGTCGGCGACGGCCGCGCTTTCAGCACGCTCCGATTTCAGGAATTTGAGGCGCGCCGGCGTTGCATAGAAGAGATCGCGCACTTCAACGCGCGTTCCCTCGCCCGCAAATGCCGCGGGCGCCACCTCGCCGACGCGCCCCGCATCGACGACAAGCCGCCAAGCGTCATTTGCGCCGGCGGCGCGGCTTGCGATCTCAAGATGCGCCACGGCGCCGATCGAGGGCAGCGCCTCGCCGCGAAATCCCATGGTCGCGATATTCATGAGATCATAATCGCCCGACGGCGACGCGCTGAGCTTTGACGTCGCGTGCCGCTCAATGGCGAGCGCTAGGCTTTCCTTGTCCATGCCGACGCCGTCATCGGCGACGACAAGGCCCTTCACGCCGCCGCCATAGATTTCGACATCGATGCGATGCGCGCCCGCGTCGAGACTGTTCTCGACGAGCTCTTTTACGGCGGCCGCCGGCCGCTCGATCACCTCGCCGGCGGCGATGCGATTGACGGCCTCAGGCGGCAGGCGCCGAATTTCGGCCCGGCGCGGCGAACGGGAAAGGCGCGCATTGAGCATGACGCCATCATGCCTGATTCCGCACGCCTTGCGGACCTCGCCGAAACGTATGGGGAAAACGGCCGGCTAGAAGACGCCCGGCAGGCCGAGCGACTTGCCTTTCTTGATCTCGACCTTGGCGTCCTCGCCGATCACATCCTTGATGATGCGTTCTCGCTCCGCGAACCACGCGCCGGGATCGTCAACCTTCAGAGGCGCCTCCGAGTCGTCGATCTTGTTTTGGAAGAAATGCCAGAACATCAATTCGTTGGCGAGGCTTCGGTCTTTTTCGGCGCGGCCGCCATTTTCGGCGGCGAGGATCGTACGAATATTGGGATCGGCGGCGAGCGCATCGGCCTTGCGCAGAAGGAGCTGCTCGCCGGTCGAGGGCGGCGCGGCGTTTGGATCACCCATCAGCACCTGACGCGCCCGCTCGGACGGCGCGACTTCATCGGGGCGCGTTTCGCCGGGTTTTGGCGGCCGCAAGGCGTAGTCCGGCGGCACGACCAGCGGCGCCTTCGTCGTGATGGCGAATTCGTCCGGCGGATTCTTGCCGACGCCGAGCGCCTTGCCGACGCCCGCGCAACCGCTCGTCGCGAGAGCAAGGACAGCCAGCAAAACCCCCGCCCGGAGCGACGCCGTTCCATGATGCATCTTCATCACACTCCACGAAATTCGGCGGGACTATATCCCCGCGGCCCGTTCAAGGCAAAGGATCACGAGGCGGGGGGCGCCTTCTTTTGCGCCCGCGACTGGATCGCCCAGTCAATGACAAGCACGGCGATCCCGACATTGATGGCGGCGTCCGCCACATTGAAGACCCAGGGAAAATAAAGCCCCGAAAAATCGAGAAAATCGCGCACATGGCCCGATAGCGCACGGTCGATGAGGTTGCCGACCGCCCCGCCCATGATCAGCGCAACGCCCGCAGCGGCGAGCCGGCGGCGGATCGTCGCAAGCCAGTGGACGAGCAGTCCTGCAACCCCAAGCGCGAGCAGCGACAACAAGATGCGCGAGACGACGCCGCCGGCGAACAAACCGAAACTGACGCCCTTGTTCTCGACAAAGGTGAGATCAAAGAAACGAGAGATTTCGATATGCTTGCCGGGGCGCATCGGCAGATGGATGATATGGACGATCGCATATTTCGAGGCCTGATCGAGAATTGTGACCGCCGCCGCGCCGGCGATACCGCGCCAGAAAAGCGGATTGGCGCGGGCGAGCGCCGCCCAGGCGTGAAATTTTTCGAGCGCGCGCGCCGCCATCACGCAGCCTTTCCGCCGCGCGCGTCGAAATGCGCAACCGCGTCCGCGCAGCGTTCGCAGAGCGAGGAATGCGCAGGGTTCGATCCGACATCCTTCGTATAGCGCCAGCAGCGCGCGCATTTTTCATCCGTCGATTCGCACGGCTCAACCGCAACGCCCGGAACATTCTCCAGACGAAAGGCGCCCTTAGGCCCCCTCCCTTCTTTTAATGTCGCCTCGCCGGTGATGAAGAGTTCGGCAAGGTCGTGTTCGGCGCAAAGCGAGAGAAGCGTCTTGTCTTCGATCCACACGACAGGCGCCGCCTCGAGGCTCGCGCCGATGCGCTTTTCGCGCCGCTCGATTTCGAGAGCGCCGGTGACGACGCGGCGAACCTTTCTAAGGCTCGCCCATTCGGCGGCGAGCGCTTCGCTCCGCCAGGCAGTCGGCGTCAGCGGGAACTGGCGCAGATGCACGGACTCGTCGTCAGGATAGAGCGAGCGCCACGCCTCCTCCATCGTGAAGACGAGAATCGGCGCGAGCCAGGCGGTCAAGCGCTCGAAGGCGCGATGCATGACGGTGCGCGTCGCGCGGCGGCGAAGATCGTCAGGCCGGTCGCAATAAAGGCTATCCCTTCGGATATCGATATAGAAGGCCGAAAGGTCGAGCGCGCAAAAATCGAAAAGCCGGCGCCACACGCCCTTGAAATCGAAGGCCTGATAGGCGGCGCGCACAGACTCATCAAGTTCGGCAAGCCGGTCGAGAATGTAACGCTCGAGTGACGGCATGTCGTCTTCGGAGACTGTTTCGTTCTCGCTGAACCCATGAAGCGCGCCGAGGAGATAGCGGATCGTGTTGCGAAGCTTCCTGTAAGCGTCGACCGTTGAGTTGATGATCTCCGGCCCGACGCGCGGATCTTCCGTATAATCGCCGCTTGCGACCCAGAGGCGGATGATCTCGGCGCCGTACTCTTTGTTGATCGCCTCCGGCGCGACGACATTGCCCAAGGACTTCGACATTTTGCGCCCTTCGGCGTCGACGACGAAGCCATTGGTGACGATGTGCCGGTAAGGCGCGCGCCCCCGCGCGCCGCAGCTTTCAAGAAGCGAAGATTGGAACCAGCCCCGATGCTGGTCGGAGCCTTCACAATAGACATCCGCCGGCCAGGCGAGATCCTTGCGGGTTTCGAGCACGAAAGCGTGCGTGGAGCCAGAATCAAACCAGACGTCGAGAATGTCTTCCACCTTCTCGTAGTCGGCGGGATTGCGATTCGGCCCGAGGAAATAGGCGTTCGTCGGATGCTGCGCGTTCCACATCGGTTCGAACCAGGCATCGGCGCCGCTCTCGCGGATGGCGTCGATGATGCGCGCGTCGACCTGCTTGTCCTGAAGGATTTCGCCAGTTTTCTTCTCGACGAAGATCGGCAGGGGAACGCCCCAGGCGCGCTGGCGCGAGATCAGCCAGTCGGGGCGGGTTTCGACCATGGAGCGGATGCGGTTCCGCCCTCCCGGCGGGGTAAAGCCCGTCGCGTCGATCGCTTCGAGCGCAGTTTCGCGCAACGTCTTGCCGTTCGTCATTTTCTTGTCGAGCGCGATGAACCATTGCGGCGTGTTGCGGAAGATGACTGGGGCCTTTGATCGCCAGCTATGCGGATAGGAGTGCGTCAGGCGTCCGCGCGCCAAAAGCGCGCCTTTTTCGATGAGCGCGCCGATCACCGCCTTGTTGGCGTCACCATCCTGGCCGGTCTTCTTGCCTTCGGTGACGAGAACTTTCTTGCCCTCAAGGCCCGGCGCTTCGTTTGTAAAGGCGCCGAACTCATCAACCGTATGCGGAATTTCCTTGCCTTCAAGCTTTGCAAGCGCTTCGCGCCATGGTTTCGCCTCGGCGCTCATCCACGCGATGTAGTCTTCCTGACCATGGCCGGGCGCGGTGTGGACAAAGCCGGTGCCGTCTTCGTCGGTGACGTGATCGCCGGCGAACAACGGAACTTGAAACTGATAGCCGCCGCCGAGCCTCTTCAACGGGTGATCACAAACAAGCCATGCCGGATCGACATCGCCGAGACGCATTGCGTTAGCGATTTTCGCGGCGGCGGCGACGCTCACCCAAAGATTATCGGCGACGATCAGCTTTTCGCCGACTTTCGCCCAAGGACTGATTTCAGCGCCGGTCTTTGGATCAACAATCTTTTCGAGCGCCGCCACCTCATAAAGGCCGTAGGAAAGCCTCGGCCCATAGCAGATCGCGCGGTTGCCGGGGATCGTCCAAGGTGTTGTCGTCCAGATGACGACGGAGGCTCCTTTGAGCAAGGGAGCTAGCGTTTCTAAATTCTCTCCGCGATGAAGAATCGACGGGTGTAACGACGCGCGCCCGCCATCGTCGAAATGCGCTGGCGCTCGTCCGGAAGTAATTTGGTATTCAGATTTGACAGGAAACTTCACCCAGATCGTTGTCGAGACGTGGTCGGCATATTCGATCTCGGCTTCGGCGAGCGCGGTCTGCTCGACAGGCGACCACATCACGGGCTTTGAGCCGCGATAGAGCAGCCCGGCGCGCGCGAATTTCAAAAGTTCGGCGGCGATCACCGCCTCGGCGGCGAAATTCATCGTCGTATAGGGGTTCGCCCAGTCGCCGGTAACGCCGAGCCGCTTGAACTCCGCGCGCTGGATGTCGATCCATTCCTCGGCATAAGCGCGGCAGGCGGCGCGAAACTCCGCTGACGGAATATCGCGCTTTTGGCGGCCCTTGGCGCGGAACGCCTCCTCGACCTTCCATTCGATCGGCAGGCCATGGCAGTCCCATCCCGGCACGTAATTCGCGTCAAAGCCCGTCATCTGGCGCGAGCGGACGATCATATCCTTCAAGACCTTGGTCAGCGCCGTGCCGAGATGGACATGCCCGTTCGCATAAGGGGGCCCGTCATGGAGGATGAATTTCTTGCGGCCGGCTGCGTCTTCCCTGAGGCGCTTGTAAAGATCGAGCGCCTCCCACCGCTTCAAGATCTCGGGCTCAGCCTTCGGCAGGCCGGCGCGCATCGGGAAATCGGTCGCCGGGAGAAACAAGGTCTCCTTGTAATCGCGGGCGCTCGCGCCGTTCTTGTCCGATGCATCTGGCATCGTTCGTCTCTTCTAGTTCCTGTTGATCTTGAGGGCTTGAATGACCCGGTCCCGCCTGCGCCTGTCAAGAAGCGCCGCTAGGGGCGCAGAGGCGCGGAGCAGGCCGGGCCGCTAATTCGGCCGGCAGAGGCGCATATAAGGAAGGATAAGACGCGCATAAGGCCGGTCATATCAGGGACCGGCCTTCGCGTCACCTTTGAGGGTCGCTCAGATCAGCTCGAGATAGCGCACGCCGTTCGCGTCGGCCTCGCAGACCATGGTGCGGCGAACATCGCCCGACGCGCCGCCGCGCAGAGTGGAGGCGACGAAATCGGCCTCAAAGCGCACCGCCGCGCCATCCTCGACGGGCGTGATCCGCTGCGGCTTTGCCGGCAGCGAGACGATGAGCCCGCCGTCGGTCGCCGCCTGGCGCGTTTCGGCTTTGCAGTCATTATAGGCCGCGCCGTAATTATAGGCCGATTGGCCGCCGTCGCTGTCCGCTCCGAGAAGCTGGCCGCCTGCATCCTCGTCCGATTGATCGTCGGACGGCGCGGGCGCGCGATCATCGCGGCGATAATAGAAATCGTCGCGCGGCGGCGGAGCGTCAGCGCGCCCATAAACCGGCGGCGCATAGCTTTGCCCGTAATAGCCGGTCGGCGGGTAGGAATTGTTGTAATAATAGGCGTTGCTTGCCCGGCTTTCCTCAAGCGCCCGGTCGATCAGCACGATGCCGCCAAGTATGCCGGCCGTCAGCAGCGCCGCCTCGCCGCCGGAAAGCCCATGATGATAACGGTAATGGTGCGATCCGTAATAATAGCGCGGGTAGTAGCCGTAATGACCGTAACGGCCATAGTGACCGTAATAGCCGACATGGCCGCGATAGCCGCCGTGGTAGCGCCCATGATAGCCATCCGCCGAAGCGGGAAGAGCAGCGCCGAGCGCCATTGCAGCGGCCGCCGCCGACATCAGGGATTTTTTCAATAACGCCATAACGCGGCGCCTCCGTTCAGCCGGCGGGCCGAAAGCCCGCCTCGTCCCGAATCTTCCCCGTATTTGTGTCGACTTTTGGGCGCAGGCAAGGCCGTATTGGAGACTGTTTTACTTCCGAAACAAGGTTAACCGGCGCTTCGCCTCCGCGGCGTCGGCGGCGATTTGCGCCTTGAGGGCCTCGAGACCGTCGAATTTCCGCTCATCGCGCAGGAAATCGAGGAAGCGGATTTCGAGCCGCGCGCCATAAAGATCGCCCGTGAAATCGAAAAGATGGGTCTCGAGCAGCGGCGCCGTTCCGCCGACCGTCGGACGGCGGCCGAAATTCGCGACGCCGCCGTAGGATTTCCCGCCTGCTGTCGCTTCGACCATATAGACGCCGCGCCGCGGCTCAACGAGCTCGCCGAGCGCCATATTCGCGGTCGGAAAGCCGAGCAGGCGCCCGCGTTTTTAGCCGGCGAGCAACGCCCCGTCGACAGACCACGGCCGGCCGAGCATGGCGGCGGCTTCTTTCGCGTCTCCCTTCTGCAAGGCGGCGCGGATGGCGCTTGAAGAAATCTTCGCCCCGCCCGGCGCTTCGGGTTTGGGCGCGATCGCTTTCACGGCGATCCCGGCGCCTTCGCACCGTCGCTTCAACGTGGCGGCGTCGCCCGTGCGGCCCTTGCCGAAACGGAATTCCGTCCCCGTGACGACGCCGGCGAGATGAAGCCTGTCTCTCAATACTTCGTCTACGAACTCATCCGGCGTCATCGCCGCGAGCGTCGTATCGAAGCGCAGCGAAAAAACCTCTGATGCGCCATGCGCGCGGAGCAATTCATTTCTTTTTTCCGGCGTCGTCAGCAGGAATGGCGGATCATTCGGCCGGAAAAAGCGGCGCGGATGCGGGTCGAAAACGACGACGCCGGTCGGTGCGCCTTTATCGGCTGCAAACGCCGCCGTCTCGGCGAGCAGGCGCTGATGGCCGAGATGGACGCCGTCGAAATTGCCGATCGCCGCGACGGCGCCCTTCACCATTGGAGCTTCTCCATCACGGCGACGGCCGTGGCGCCAACTTTTGCTAGCGAGGCGCCAATCGCTTCTTCCTCGCCCTCATGCACGCCGCCCGCCCCCGCGATAAAAACGGCGTCGAACCCTCGAGCATTGGCGCCGGCGATATCCGTTCTGGCGCCGTCGCCGATCGCGAGGACGCGCGAGGGCGCGACGGGCCCCCCGCGCGCTTCTTCGACCTTGGCGAGCGCGAGATCATAGATCGGCTTATAGGGCTTGCCGGCGTACACGACCTCGCCGCCGAGCTCCTCATAGACCTTGGCGAGGGCGCCCGCGCAATAGATGAGGCGCTCACCCAGCCGGACGACAATGTCGGGATTGGCGCAGATCATGGCGAGACCGCGCTCCGCCGCGCCGGCGAGCATCGGGCGATAATCGTCGGGAGTTTCGCCGCGTTCGTCGAACAGCCCGGTGCAAACAATGAAACCCGCCTCCTCGATCGGCGCAAAGCGCGCATCGAGGCCTTCATATAGCGCGTCGTCTTTGTCCGGACCGAGACGGAATGCGCGCGCCGGCAACCGCGCCGCGATTTCGGCGCGCGTCGCATCGCCCGAGGTTGCAACGCTATCATAGGCCTCGCGTGAAAGTCCGAGCCGGTCGAGCTGGCGCGGAATGATCGAAGAAGGCCGCGGCGCATTCGTCAAGATGACGACGGGCCCTTGCTCGCGGCGAAAGCGAAGGAGCGCTTCTTCGACGCCGTCGAACAGCTTGACGCCGTTATGGACGACGCCCCATGCGTCGCAGAAGAGCGCGTCGTAGCGCGGCGCGATCTCTGCGAGATGCTCGATAAAGGGCGGGTTCTGCACGGCGCCCGGCGTTAAGGCCGGCGCGCTCGAGCGTCAAGCGCGCCGGTCAGGAGGCCTTGGCGAAGGGCGTCGCCGGATCCTCGGCGCGCGCGCCGACATAGAACTCGGAACGCCGCGGCGCACCGAAGAGATTGCCCTGGCCGTAGTCGATTCCAAGGGAGAGAATTTCCGGCATGTCGCGCTCATGCTCGATCTTTTCGGCGACGAGATCGATGCCGGCTTCGGCGACGCGCTTTCTGAAGGCGCGCACCTTGGCGGCGCCGACGTCGCCTTGCGAGGACGCCGAGAGAAGAAGCGCGCTTGAGGCTTTCACAAATCGGAAATTCTTGGCCCGGAGCGCGCCCCAGTCGATTTCGAGGCTGTGCACATGATCGAGCGAGAAAGCAAAGCCGCGGCGCGCGATGGCGTCGAGATTTTCCTCGAAGCGCGGATGCATCATATGAATGGCGGGATAGGTGAATTCGAAGACGAGGCGCGAGGAGAGATCATCGTTCGCTTCGAGATAATCCGTAAAGTGATTAAAGAAATCAGTGTCGAACAAAGTCGCCGGCGAGAGATTGCAGAAGACGGCGAACTGGCTGTCCTGCTCCTTGAGACGCCGGAAGGCCTGCACGCAGCGCAACAAGATCATATTGTCGATGACGCCAATGCGGTTCGCGCGTTCGACTGATTCAAGATAGTCCGTCGGGCGCAACACCGAACCGTCGACGTCGCGCATTCGCGAAAAAGCCTCATAATAGCGGATCTTGCGCTGCGGAAGGCTGACAATCGGCTGCAGATAGAGATCGACGCGATCGCCTTCGATCGCCATCCTGACGCGCTCGAGCATGCTCGCGTCCTCGATAGAGGTCCCTTTCACCGGCGAAAGCCGGTAGAGCGGCGCGACTTTCTTGGCGGACTCGATCGGATCTTCCTCGCAACGGTCATTCAATTTTTTCAGCATTTCGAGTTCGGCCTGAGCCTTCGAAAAGGCGAACCCGAGCCGCGCATGCATGATGAGCGCGACGACGAGCGCCGCGCCGAGCCAGATCTCCGTATCCGGATTGAAGCTTGCCCTTATTCCCGCTGCAACGAGGCAAATGCCGGCGAGACCCGCCGCAAATAAGACGCCTGCTCCGTACCGAGAGGTTCTCTGCCTGAAATTCATCGTCGAGCCCTTCATGCGGGCGCCGGCGCGAACGGGCGGCCGGCTTCGATGGGCGATGCTAGTCGGGGGCAGTTGATAACGAATTAACTCAAATCCCGCTTTTTGAATGCAAAAAAGCCGCCCTTCCGGGGAAGGGCGGCTCTGCCGGACGAACCGGGCGTTAAGAATTAGCTCGGAAAGGCCGAGGCGATCGGGTCGATGATGATTTCAACGCGGCGGTTCTGGGCGCGGCCCTCCGCCGTCGCATTGGACGCGATCGGACGGCTTTCGCCGTAGCCGACGGCGTTGAGGCGCGATGGGGCGACCCCCTGGGCGGCGAGATAATTCGCGACCGCGAGCGCGCGGCGCTGCGAAAGGTCCTGGTTATAAGCGTCCGAGCCCGTTGAATCGGCGTGGCCGTTCACGGTGATCGTCGTCTTGTCATATTCCCTGAGGACGATCGCCACCGAGTTCAGCGTCTCGAAAAATCCGGGTTTGATCTCCGAGCGGTCGACATCGAAGGTAATGTCCGAGGGCATGTTGAGATAAATCTGGTTGCCCTGTTTCGTGACCGAAACACCCGAGGCGGCTAGCCGCTCACGAAGCTTGGCGGCTTGGCGGTCTTGATAAACGCCAATGCCGACCCCGGTCGCCGCGCCGACCGCTGCACCGATCGCTGCGCCCTTG
>OBLQ010000667.1_pt1 | contig 13086 bp, 12 predicted proteins | sample 1519881 | NCBI WGS metagenome assembly OBLQ01 (sample SAMN01911456, study PRJEB22533) | soil metagenome | biome: Soil | place: Malaysia | collected 2012-04-30 | depth DG_metagenome m | reverse complement strand
GGGTATATCAGCACCTCGTGCGCATCCAGGGCCGGGTGGAGACGCTGCACGTGATGGCTCATCCCTCGTCCTACTTCCTTGAGATCAGCGAGATCAACCGCGTCTTACGGCGAACCCGGAAAGGCGGGAATTAATGAAACCGATCACTACTCTGCTCATTACCCGCAACCAGGTGTACAAAGAAGCGTTGATGCGGATGTTGCAACGGGAGCGCCTGATTCGGCCGGTTGCTCCATCTGACTTTGTATTGCCTTTGCCGCCGCCGGGCAGCACCATAGGCCAGTCGAATGTTGTGGTCTTCGACCTGGCCGCAAAGAGGATTTCCTTCCCTGAATATGCCCTTGAACTCGAGCGGCGGAACCTTTCGGCGCGCATTCTGCTTTATGGCGACGAAGCCAAAGACGAAGACCTTCTCTATTATCTGAGCAGCGGCGCCCACGGGTTCCTGCTGGGCGATGAACTCGGCAACCTGCTGGCGACGGCCATCAAACACGTCTCCACAGGCGGGCTGTGGATGTCACACAAGATCGTGGCCCAGTTTGTCAGCAAAGTGGTCTCGGAGTTCAGCCACGTTTCCAAACTGTTTCGAGCGCCCCAGCAGGTTTCGCCACGCGAGCAGGAAGTGTGGACGCTCATCAACCAGGGCCTAAGCAACAAGGAAATTGCCCGGAACCTCAAGATCACTGAGCGGACCGTCAAGTTCCATGTTACCCAGTTACTGACCAAGTTTCAGGCCAACAACCGCAGAGAACTCATGCTGATCCATGGACGTTCCGGGCCCGTGATAGATCCGGGGAAAGTCCTGAGACCGGTCAGTTCTCTCTAAGAGTTGTAACTCAGGGCTTCTGTGCGCGGACGGTATCTGGATTTCCGCCGGAAGAAAACATACTCCACGATCCTGAGAATCAGATAGCGCAGGTGAGAAAACGACTGGACGCTGCGCACGGTGTTCCAGATGACCCGTGGACGCAGGTGAAACTGAAGGAAGGCGCGGCGCTGCAGCCATTTCAATTCGCGACGGCTGATTCCGGGCGGGCTGTAGGGGATGTCGGCGGTATGAAGCTGGCTCTGATCGAGGTCCTCGATCTCGCCACGGGCCTTTACAAACTCATACGCCTCGGTGCCGGGGATCGGCAGGAAGTTCGAGAATTGCGCCCGCTGCACGTCGAGCTTCATGGCGTAGCGGATGGTCTCTTCGATGTCTTCGCGGGTCTCAGTGGGATAACCCAGAATGAACAGCGCGTTCAAATCAAAACCGGCATTCCTGAGGATGCGAATATGTTCAGGAACTTTCGCCAGATTCAGGTTCTTCTTCATGTGGTTCAGGGTGCGCTGCGAGGCCGATTCAATGGCAATCGTGGCTGTGTAGCAGCCGGCCTTCCGCATGAGGCCGGCGATCTCCTCATCAATGAGATCCAGCCGCAGCCCGCTGGTGCAGTACCACGGCATATCAATTTTCTCCGCAATCATGGCTTCGCAAAATTTCCTGACCTCACGCCGCACAGCCGAGAAATTGTCATCTTCGACATGGATTTCACGGACGCCGTACTGGCGCTGCAACAGCAGGATCTCTTCGATAACGTTAGCGGGGCTGCGGTAGCGCATTTTCATGCCGGTAACATTCTTGGTGCCGCAGAAGGTGCAGCTATAAGGGCAGCCGCGGGAAATAATCAAAGGAGCAGCAGGAAAACGGCGGGCAAAGCCCCCATGCGGCGCCGGCGGATAGCTGCCTGGATCCATCAGGTCCCACGCAGGGAACCCCAGATTGTCAAGATTCGGTTCAGAGTAACGCGGGGTACTCCGCGTCTGACCATTTTCACGCCACAGGAGGCCGGGCACAGACTCCCAGGCAGTCCCCCCGGATGCCAGGACATTGCAGAAGCGCGCGAGGCTGATTTCCGCTTCTCCAAGAAAAGCGAAATCGGCTTCGGGCAATTCCTGAAGACAGCCGGGCGCGCCTGAAGGATGCGCTCCACCGATGATCCTTACCGCACGCGGCACAATCTCACGCACAGCGCGCATACATTCCCTGACCAGATCCACTTCACAGGAATATGTCTGAAAGCCATAGACGTCGCATGGTTCCTGTTCCGCCAGAAATTCCCGGAAGCCACGAAGCGTCATCTGGTTCTTCGTGCCATCGAGCACACTGACCCAATGCCCTTCGCGACGCAACGCCGTGGCCAGATAACCCAGGCCGATGGGCGGCGATACATTGAAGGTTGACGCAGGCGGACGTATGAGCAATACGCGCATGTTGAGCGACAGCGGCGATATTAGCAGCCGCGACCCATCATTCACACTGTACCTAAGTCCAGTAGAGCGGCGCGGAGCTTTCCGGCAGACTGTGAAAATCTGTAAATCCTAATTCATCGATTCGCCCCGTTCCCCGGGTGAGACCGTTGTGAAGGGACGTTTCGCATACCAGGCATTGGAACCAGCGGTCAGGAGGCTTTAGATGACAATCGGAAAATTTTCCAGGACCGGCGCGCTGCTTTTGACGGTTGCCGGAACCATCGTGTTCATCCATCTGTTCGCCCAGTCGCAGCCGGGCAAGGCAGCAGCCATCCCGCCGCAGAATCCTGCGGCTAAGCAAACGAATGAGCACGCGGTCAACGTGGAGTATGACAAGATTCAGTGGACCGCCATGGTGCCTGAAATGGGCGAAAACTCTCCGATGAGGGCCGTTCTCCATGAGCATCCAGTGACCCATAGCAGCCAGTTTCTGATCCGGATGCCTCCGAATTTCCATGTGCCTGCGCATTATCACACGGTCAACGAAACCCACACGGTGATTGAAGGGACGTTCATCGTGCAAGTGGATGGTAAGCGCACGCCCCTGAAGGCCGGTGGATTCAATTACACCCCGGCCCGCATGGTGCATGAAGCGTGGACCCCGAAAGACCAGGGCGCGCTGATCTTTGTGACGGTAGACGGCGGTTACGATCTTTTTCCAGTCTCTTCACCGGCGCCGCCAAATGCGGGCCGATAGCGCAGAATTCCGGCAAACGCAGGGCTCATGGAGAAGCAGCCATACGGCCGCTCAAGCGCTCGCCTGTACCCGAATCTGTACCACGGTACAGTTGCGCCCTTCCCCTCTGGCGATATGCTAATTTTCGCGGTCTTCTCCCTAAGGAAATTCGTCAGAATTTTGTGAAAGTGTCGTAAGGAGATTTTCATGAAGCGCAGAACGTTCATTCAAAGTGTTTCCGCGAGTACGCTTGGCTTGCTTGCCCCCAGCATGTTCGGACAGGACGTTAAAGGAAAACTTCAGAAAGCTCCGCCGGTAGCCGTCCAGTCGCCGACGCAGAGAATCATCAACCGCCTCCAGCAGGTGGCTGATGGAGGCAGTTGAGGGGCACTTCAATCCCGGTTCGGGATGGTCTCGCAACGCAACTTTGAAAAACAGAAAGTGCAGCCCAAAATGGTCCCTAAAGGCATGGTGAAGCCGCAGTCGGGCCCGGCGCCAGAAAGCGGAGCGCACATGTCGCTGGTGGATTATGACATGTCACGGTTTGCTCTCCGTTCGCGCCCGTGGAACCCGAACGAGGGGTATATCGCTGAGTCTGGTTCTGATTCCACCAACAACCTCTACACACTGCTTTTCCCGTTCCAGAACATCGGCGATCAGCTCGACAGCGAGATCATGCCGTTGCGCATGCAATGGGCCGCAGAGGAGCAGAAGAGCGAACTTGATCCCAACAGCGAGTCGTGGCGCCGGTTCAAGACGCTTTACAACTATCAATTCGGCGAGCAGAAGACCATCGGTCTGCTGGCTCCGGAGCTTTCCTTCAAAGGCGAGGGGGCCAGGACTACCGACCAGTATGACTTTGGGCGCTATCTGAGGATTGTCTATCTCTATGTGAAACCGGCCGCTCGCCGGGACTTCGAACAATTCGTCCACAATTTCATCGTTCCAGCGGCCGAGAAAATCCTGCAGCAGCGGGACGAAGTCACCAATGCCCCGCCTCCGGAGCACAGGGTGTACTGGCGCCTGCCGAAGTATCTCCGCAAGGTGGCGATTAACGTGAACATGCCGACCATTCCGGAATTCGAGCTGTTCATCCAGGAGCGCCTGCTGACGGCTGCCCGTGACACGAACACTCCTGTACTGACCTACAGGACCGTGACTGGAGACCAGCACAATTACAATCTGCTGTTTCCTTTCGAGGACGTTCGTGAGATTCATTACGATTCCAAAACGCTTATGGCGTCATCCCTTATGCGGGAACACCAGCTCCAGTTGCTGGCGCGCCGGCACAGGAAGGGAGCAACCCTGGAATCAGCCAGCTATCGCCCGGCGCCGGCAGAAGAGGCAGAGGCCGTCGGCGTTGCCGATGATCTCGCCGATCAGTTCCACAGTCACGCCATCGAGATTGAAGAGATCGTCTATGAAATGCGTCCCGATATGAGCGCGTCTTTGCAGGGCCGATACAGCAAGGAATCGGTGCAGGGCGTGTGGAACAACTATCGCTCCCTTCATCAGAAGGCTTAGCAGAACTCATCAGGGTATCCCGGGGCAGTCGCAAGGCCGCCCCGGGGCCCCGGTATTTACCAATGTGACATGTCGCAGACGGCCGGCGCCGTGCGACGGGAGGAAACATGCGCAGAACTGCTTTTATTGCAGCATTGATGGCTGTATTTTGCCTGCCCTTGACGTCGCAGACCAAGCAGCAACTCGACAAGGCATTCAGCTCTGAAGGTCTCAAAGCGTTTCAGGAGCAGCGGAACAAGCTCTATCAGTGGGACTCGTTCAAATTCCTGATGGGGCAGTGGAAGACTGAGGCCGCGGCAGCGGCCGGGATCGAGGTTGTTCCCAGTCTTGACAACAAGGTCCTGCTCATCACCAACAGTCAGCCATTGCATAAGACCGGCGCGGTCAGGAAAAGAAGAGACGGCTACAAAAGCCTGACGATTGTCTATCTGGAAGGTCTCACTCCGAGGGCGACGTTTTTCGACAACGAAGGCCGGGTTGTGACCTACGACGTTCAGACCGCGCACAACAAGCTCGTGTTGACCAGTGTTGCCGCCGGGGCAGCCGCGCGTTCACGAGTGATCTATCAAGAAAGCCGGGCCGGCGCGATCAATATTGAGTTTGAATCCGCGCCCGCCAGATCCATGAAATTTGCCCCAGTAACCAAAATCGGTGCTGTCAGGACCTCACGTTGAGGCAGAGGAGAGAAGCATGAGACGCCATTGGATACTATTAAGTCTGGTTGCGATTATTTGCATCGGCGCCGCTGCGACACCGGCTGGAGCGCCCCCCGCGCCCCCCTATCAGCCGGAAGCACAGTGGCGAGCGTTTCAGTTCCTAATGGGTACCTGGAGCGGGACCGGAATAGGCACGGCCGGCGAAGGCCCGGGAACCATGGTTGTGGCCTCTGATCTGGATGGCGCTGTGCTGAAGATCACCAACAGCCAGAACTTCGGTCCCAAAGGTGGACGCGCCGCGTTCACCTACAGCAGCATCATGGTCATATCGCCGAACATGAAGGCATTGTTCGTGGATAACGAAGGCCATGTTCTCCATTACACTGCGCGGGCCGATGGAAAAAATGTCACGCTCCTGAGTGTTCCGGAGCGCAATTCACCGCGCTTCCGTTTCACATTCAAGTCTGTTGGCGAGGACAAAGTCGACTGCGGATTTGATGTCGCTCCGCTGGAGACGCCGGGCAAATTCACGGTCCACGTGCACGGAGTCGCTACAAAGAAGAAATAGTCCAGCAATAGGAATTCCAGGAACGGCTACGGGCCCCTGCCAGGGGGCCCGCGGCATTTAAAAGACGAAAGACGTCTTCCCCGCTCTTAAGGCCTGCACGCGAGCCGGCCTCTCACCCCGCCGTCTCAATGATCAGCGCCATTCCCTGTGATCCGGCGGCCGCCAGCGCGACCAGGGCGAACCTGCCGTGGATCCGCTTCAATCCGTATGAGGCACAAAGGATCTGACGCAAGCCTGCGGTGGCCGGCGGATGCCCAAGCGCCAGCGCCCCACCAGACGGGTTGACTTTACTGGTGTTCAGCCCGAGTTCGCGGATGGCATAGACACAGTTCACAGAGAACGCCTCTTCGAGTTCAATCCAATCTATCCGATCCAGTGAGAGGCCCGCGGCGCTGATGACCTGTTTGATGGCAGAGACCATGGCCCCACCCATATCACAGGGTTCCGAGGCCGTGACGGCCCAGGCACGGACCATTGCCAGCGGCACACAATGGCGCTGTTGGACGGTTTCCTGACTGGCGAGCAGAAGCGCCGCTGCGCCGTCGGCAAAGGCGCTTGAGTTGCCGCGTGTTGTGCAGCCACAGCCGCCATAACGCGATTCGATCACCGCCAGGTCTTTGGGGGCGGGCCATCGTGATTCGATCTGATCACGGTCCAGACCAGCCGCTCCCAGCCGCTGGTCTTTGAGGATTGCAGGGCCGACTGGAATGGTTTCCAGATCGAAGAATCCCTGTTCCTGCGCCGCAACGGCCCGCCTACGGCTCTGGAGAGCAAATTCATCAAGCTGGGCGCGGCCAATCCCGGCCTTCCGGCAGAAGCACTCCGCCAACTCAGCCATACGCTTGCCGGTGGTCCGATCAAGTGTCGAGGCGGTGACAGGATCATCGTCCGATGACGATTCGTGCAATGGATATCTGGAACTCAATTTCCACTGGGCTGCGCGGGTGATGCAATCCGTACTGCCAGCAAGCACAATCCCGGCTTCGCCCAGAAGGATAGCGCGGCTGCCCTGAATCAATGCTTCCAGTCCCGACCCGCAAAGACGGTTCACCAGCACCGATGGAACGGAACCCGGAACGCCGGCTGCGGCGCCAGCATATCGCGGCAAATGGACGGAATCCCCCTCCGTCTGGTACATGACGCCCCAATAGATGCCGTGGATGAGGTCACGGGGCAAGGCGCTCCGCTCGACGACGGCTGAAGCCACAAGACCGGCGAGTTCAGCCGGCGTGGCATTCAGCAGCGCCCCGTTCTGGCGGGCCTGTGGCACTCTTAGGCCCGCGACGATCATGACCGGCGGGTTGGGCACTCGATGCAGTTCCAGAGACAATCTTTACCGGCTGCTTACCGTTGGCGCGCTCAACCCGGCTGGGACGTCGCCTGCAATGGGTTTGGTTTCGACTCCCGGCCATTGATAAACACTGAAAGAAACGCCGAGAATCGCTGCCGCCGCCACAAGGCAATCCACGTAAAAGAGGCTCATGAACAGGGTATTGGGCACGCGGATTATCCGCAGGACCATATCCATCGCCACGGTTGCAGCCGCAAACAGGATCTGGCCGCGGCTGCTGGCGGGCGTGGTCCTTGGATCGGTGAGCATAAAGAAGGTGAATAGCTGAAATGGGGCGCCGGTCATAAATCCGAATGCCAGAGTCGCGGATTCCTGGAAGAAGAGGCTGCGGAGCAACGCCGACACCATGAAAAAGCCGACGAACGCGGCAATCAGGGGCATCCGGCGGACCTTGAAGAGGATCATGCCACCCATGCTCACCCCAATCCATAACGCAGTCGTGCCACCGCCCCATTGGTAGCCGGGTGTGATGGTCCCGATGCCCATCAGCAGAATAATCGCCAGACCGAAATTTGTCGGGTTAAAAAAATGTTTGCCTTTGAACTTCACGACGTATTTGGAACAAATGGAGAGGGCACCCGCCAGAACGAACGGTATAACCCGCGTGTTCGAATCCAGCAGCAGCCCGAGGCTCAATCCGGAAATCAGACCGCTGAGGGGCCAGCGTATTGCGCCGGTGGTGGCCCATGTCAGCACGAAATCGAGCAGAACACAGGTAATCACCCCCGTCGTGACCTGTACGCGGGTCTGGCTGAATCCCAGGTAGAACTGGGCCAGCATAAGAAATAGAAACAGCGTGCACACCATGTAGAAACGCGGGTCTTTCGAATCGGGCTTCGGAATTCTCATCATCAGCAGTCCTCACTGACCCTTTTCACAATCAAGAGTCTGTTAGTCGAGATTTCGGGTTGCTCCAGCATGCAGACTATTTCTTCCACAACAAGTCCAGGTTCGTGTTGATATACGTTTCGAGCCCCCGGATCGAATCGACTCTGGCGGGCAGGTCTTCGGCAGGGGTCTTCAGACGTTCGTCGAAACCGTGAAATTCGGGGAAGCGGTTTTTGCCTTCCTGCCACCATTGGCGTCCGGCGGCCAGCAACTCCATTTTCTGGCCCTCGGTGGGGCTTGAGTCCGCCAGTTTGACATAGCTGTCACCGAGCGCGCGATAAGCTTCGGCGATGACCAATGGCGGATGTTCCCTGAGGGAAGGCTGGTTCGAAAGAGCCACACAGGTTTTGAAGTCCTGGATGGCCAGAGGCAGTTTGCCGGCGATGACCGGCCAGTACAGATAATTGAGCCCGCGCGCATAGAGGGCCGCAATCAGGTATGGCTGCCGCTGCAGGGCCGAACTCAGGGCCTCGATCGCGCGGCTGGAAAGCCGGGCCTTGTTCTCGCGGCCTCCCTGGCGGATCATCAGGTCCACATACGACAATCCGAGTTGCAACTGAATTTCGGCCGTGTTTCCACCGGCCTGCCGGGAGATGTGCCAGAACAGTTTTGCAGGCTGCAGGTCATCCGGCGGCACCTTGCTGTCGTTGGCGTGCTCGGCTGACACCGAATTGGGATCTTTCGCGATCGCCTCCAGCTCCGGCGGCAGAGAGCTGACTCTGGTGGCGAAATGCCCGTTGCGCAGACCCAGGTAGCGCACCGCTTCGCGGAACTGGTTCCCAGAACACAGGTCAGAAGGCGTCTGCTCAACCGCAAGGCCCAGCGAGCGGACCTTTTCATTGAGTTCCTCGATGCTCAACGAGGTGGGCAGGTTCTCACAATGAAAGGTCCCGGAAGATGGGATACCAGCGTCTGAGGCGGTGATTCCAGCCGGCAGCACGGGCAAAGCGGACATCGTCCGGCGCGCCTGATACGGCGCCAGGATATAGGCGCGGAACGGGAACCACAGCGCCACCAGGGCGCCCGCGGCAAGCACGCTGATGACGAGCAGCTTAATTCGGCTCGGTAATTTCATTGTAGGCATCCATTTTTATGCCGCTGACGGCCTGCTTTTTCCCGTCGGGCCATGTGATCTGCAACTGCGTGAAGTGATCATCATGGCCAAGCCCGAAACGCACGCGCGGGTCGCTTTGTGAAGCAAAGCCATTGCCCCGCGATACCTCGGTCGTCTGCCTGCCGAGCGGGCTTTCAATCTCAACGCGCGCCCCGATTGCGTCGCGGTTCGATGTCGTTCCATTTCCATGAAGATGCAGCCCGATCCAGTGGGGGCATTGGGCGCCCGCGCAGTGTTTGTAAAGAGCATTCTGGTACAACAACGCCGGCTGACCCTGGTTGCTTACAGACAGGTCCACAGCGCCATCATTATCAAAGTCGCCAATCGCGACGCCCCTTCCATCGTAGGTGTTCGTAATGCCCGCCGCTTCGGCCATGTCCACGAAGTGCTTACCCTCGCGGACAAACAAGCATGAGCGCTGGTATCCAGACAGGCTCTTATCGCCCATCTGCGGCCAGTTCCGGGAATCAGACAGGATGGTGCGATAGTCACTCACCATGTTCTGCAATTCATACCAGTAGCTTTTCTTGGGGTCTGCTGAGACGAAGCCATTCAGAACAAATAGATCGAGCCATCCGTCATTATTCACATCGATGAATTTCGCGCCCCATGACCATCCGCAATCATGCACGCCCATCTGCTCCGCCATATCGCTGAAGTTCCGGCCGCCGGGGCGGGCCTTATCAGAGTAGCTCGTCCATAGCATGTTGCCTTCAGGGAGTATCTTGCGCTGGGTGATGTTCGTAACATAGATACCCTGGAAGCCAGTATGGTCGTAGTCGCCGAAGTCTACATTCATGCCTTTTTTGGTGTCACGGCCAAGCTTGTCCGCGGTCAGGCCGCCTTCCACCCGCACAAATTTACGCTGGCCATGCTCGGCTGGAGAGCTTATAAAAAGGTCGTCAGCGCCGAAGTCGTTGGCCACATAAATATCCGGCCAGCCATCATTGTCCAGGTCGGCGGAGCCGATGGCGAGCGCCCAGCCGGTACTGGTCAGGCCCAGTTCCTTGTGGACCTCGCGGAAATGGCCATCGCCTTCATTGTGATAAAGCAGCAATCCACCACCGTTGCGCGCGTCGTTGAACGACTCGGCCATGAAGCGGGTATTTTTCAGGTGCCACAGGTCGAGGACGTCAGCAGTTTCGTGATGTTTAGCATCCAGGTAATGGGTCGGGAAGTAATCAGCGACCAGAAGGTCAAGCTTGCCGTCACGATCATAGTCAAACCACAAGGCCCCCACACCGTGGCCGGAATGGCCAACTCCGGCACGCTCGGTCACATTGACGAATTTTCTTCTGGCGATGCCATCGGCATCACGGACCTGGTTCCCCTGCGCATCGAGCATAGGCTCATTGTGAAACAGCAGGTTTGATGCGCCCTCGCGCACGACCAGCAGGTCGACATACCCGTCGTTGTCGTAATCTCCCCAGGCTGCGGCCATGGATGCGCCTTCCTCATTGAGATCGGCGAGACCCGTTTCTTCGCTCACGTCCCTGAACTGGGGCACGCCGTTCACCACTCCCTCATTGCGCAGCAGCGCATTTTTCGAACCGTGAGAGCAATTGGTGAGATAGACGGCGAGACGCCCGGAATTTTCATAATCAGCAGCGGAGGCCGATGCCCCTACGGACGTCATCCAGGGCATGATGTTGCTGATTTGCGGGTCGAAGAGCGGCTTGGTGTTGGCAAAATGAATTCCCGCCGCCTTCGACACATCCTGGAAATGCACAAGGGAATCCGTAACGCCACCCGAGACGCGGGAAGGCTTCCAGGTGGCCGCTATGAACGCTCCACCGCAAACGACCAGAATCAACAGGATCGTGAACAGATTGGGGACCTGCCAGTTCTTGGAATCACTCATCAGTCATCTCCTTCAAATGCCTATTCCCGAACGGCGGCCCTCAGGTCTGAGCGCAGCCGCCATCGGGTTCATTCCTGTACTTGCGTGGTCAGTTCCAGCGATTTCCTCTCCAGTGCGCCGGCCCGATTTTGTAATTCAAGTTCAATCGCAGCCCGCCAATCTTCATAGGCTGCTCCCTGCGCACGGAGTTCGTGATAGAAAGCGGACACCCTTTTGACTTCATTCAGCAACCCAGGCTGCCGAGCAAGCAACTGTTCCAGCCAGGCAGGCTCGACGTAATAACGGGCGAACAGCCCGGTAAGCACTCCGAGGCGGAAATGGACGCTTGATCCGATTTCCGGCGGATACGATTCCAGCGTTCCGGCCCCAATTCCCCGGCAGCCTGCAAAACCGGCCGCCAGTCCGAACCCGGCAACGCATTGGTTGCGGCAGTCTTCCGGCAGGGGGGCAATGATGGACAGGAATTTATCAAAGCCGGGCACCACAAACCACAGGGCACGTCCCGCGCCCGCATAGTAGCCACGCCGGGTCCATGCATCCAGTCGAAGGCCGGCGGTGAGCAGACCAGGGTTCCGGCGATAGCCAAAAACAAATTTCTGGAAGGCGTAGCCGTCATAGAACAAGGGCCGCAAGGATGGATCAATCCATTCTTCAAATTCAGCGGCAGCGCCGGGGACAACCGCACCAGACCAGAATGACCTCAGGCCACGTGAGAATCCAAAACCTATCGTCAGGAGAAAAACGAAATCCTGGTGGTCATGCCAAAACTTCCTGAAGTTGCGCCGGGCGCGCCAGGGCGCCAGAAAGCGGGCCAGTTGCAGTCCTGCGCCAGCGCCTTCAATATAGAAAGGCCGCTCGAAGCTGTTGAGGCCGCGATAGGCGAGCCGCTGCGCCGGATCATAGCCGGAGATCCCATCACCCAGACCTCGCAGAAATGCGCCAACCGCTTGTGAGCGGCTTTCGAATTCACGCTCATCCGGATGCGCATGAAGCATTTTTACCGGCGAAAGGCCGCATATGATTGCCCTCAGGATTGAAGGCAGGGCGTAAAGCGCCAGTGCCGCTGATGCCGCTGTGAGCAGGAGAATCACATCGGTCCTCCTTCCGGCTGGGCGAAAACACACGCGGCATTGAAGCCCCCGAATCCGGTGGCGGTCTTGATCCAGTTTTTTACGCGGTGGTGAACAGGCGCAGCAACGGGCTCAAACCCGAGTTTTTCGTCGCGCGCAGTCCGGTTCAGGGTTGGAAGGACCGTATCGTGGCAAATCCCGATGAGCGTAAGAATAAGCTCCACCATGCTGCTGCCGGCCAGAGTATGGCCGGTAAAAGGCTTCAGGGCGGTGACCATCGGATGGCCGGTGTTTTTTCCAAAAACCCGCGTGATGCCTTCCGCTTCATAACGGTCCTGGATCGCCGTGGCGGCGCCATGCGGCACGACAAGGTCAATCCCGGAGGGCTTTCTGCCAGAACGTTCAACCGCTTCCTGAAGAGCGCGATGATAGAGGTGCGGTGAAACCGACGGAAGACTCAATTTCCAGGCATCGCTGTAAAAGGCGCCCGTAACATACTGCGTATAGACCGCCGCATTGCGGCGCCGGGCAGATTCCAGGGTTTCAACTACGATAGCGCCTGCACCTTCGCCGAGGACAAAACCACTACGCTGCAGGTCAAACGGGCGCATGATTCCATCCATCGCACATGTCTTCGCCGCCTGGAGCCACAGATAACGTGTGAGCAGCCTGGGAGAATCACCGCATACGACGACCATGGCTTCCGCATGGCCGTTGCGCAGCCATTGCGCCGCTGCCTCAAGCGCATACAGCCCGGAGGAGCAGGCGTTGTTCACCATCAGCGCCGGCGCATGGGCCTTGAGCAGGAGAGTCAACTGTTGCAGGAGAACAAACGAATGGGTCGCATAGCCGGCGCCTTCCACCTGGGCATAAAGTCCCTTGATGTGTTGCAGACGACTGTGGCCGTTTGCCGGCTGCATCTCCAGGGCGCGCCAGATCTGGCGGGTATATTCGTCAAAGCCCGGGTTCTCGTGCGAAACTACGAGGCCAATCCGGTTGTTTTGTCCGTCGTATTTCAGCCCGCTGTCTGCGAGGGCCAGCTTCGCCGCTGCCGCGAAGAGATGGAGATCACGGCTGTAAGGC
>OBLQ010000666.1_pt1 | contig 13089 bp, 10 predicted proteins | sample 1519881 | NCBI WGS metagenome assembly OBLQ01 (sample SAMN01911456, study PRJEB22533) | soil metagenome | biome: Soil | place: Malaysia | collected 2012-04-30 | depth DG_metagenome m | reverse complement strand
GCTCGGCCCGATGGCCGCGCTGATCGCCGGTTCGGCGTCTCCGAACGATCGTCTTGCCGAGCTTCGTTCCCGGTTCGCGCAGGAAACGAATCCCGTGAAAAAGGCCAAGCTCATGCCGCGGTTGGGCGAGGCGGAGTTTCGAGAAATTCAAAGCCATACCAAGGAAGGGCGGCTGGCGGACGCGCTTGCCGGCCTTGAGCAATATCGGGCCGAAGCACAGGAATGCGCAAAGGGCCTCGATAGCACGGGAATCGATGCCGAGAAACACTCCGCCGGATTCAAGCAATTACAGATCTCCCTTCGAGAGTCACTCCGGCGTCTGGACCACCTGATCGTGGGACTCACGGGCGAAGAGCAAGCGTCCTTTCGCGCCGTGCGCGAAGACCTCGATCAGATCGACCGAGACCTGCTTCACAAACTCTTCCCGCGCCAGCCGCCCGCGGGCACGCCGTCGAAGAAAGGCAAAGAATAGGAGCCGAGATGCAACGCCCTACGAGGCTCGTCATCACAGGCATGATGTTGACGATCGTTGCCGCAGCGGGGCCGATGGTTGCTCAGCCACAACAAAAGGATTACCTCAGCGAAGAAGAGGCGGGCAAGATCCGCGACGCCGACACGCCGTCGCTGCGCATCAAGCTATATCTCACCTTCGCGGAGGACCGGCTAAAGAAATTCGAATACGAAGCTCATCGCACAGTCCCGGAGCGGCACCGGAGCGACATCCTGAATGGTTTGCTCAACGGATATGCAGGCTGTATGGACGACGCGGCCGACCAGATCACGGTAGCCCGGGAGAAACAGGCGGGCATCCGCGATGCGCTGAAGCTAATGCGAGCAAAGGGCGCGGAGTTCCTCGCCGTGCTTGAGAACTACGATAAGAACGGCCCAGAGCTGGATGAGTATCGAGACACGCTCGAAGACGCCATCGAAGGCACGAAGGACGCATTGTCCGATGCCTCGGAGGCCGAAAAGGAAATGCTGCCTCCACCGGTACGGAGAAAGCAGTGAGGCAGAAAGGTAAAGTGCAGCGGCTCGTCCCCGGCGGCGAGCGGGTTTTTCAGCGCATCTACACGCGGCTCGGGTGCGAAGGGCGCCCCCCGCATTTCGTGGTCGAGTATCACTCCTACACTGATCTGACTCACACAATCCGGCTCCGGGAGGATACAGCGCACGTCCGGTTGTCCGACGCGCTGCGCAAGGCACCTCGTACCGTCATAGAGGCTGCGGCGGCAATTCTCCTCGGGCGCCTCTACCGGCGGCGCCCACCGGCCAAATTGCTGGATATCTACCGTCAATTTTCATATGCCGGGTCGACACGCAGGCTGCTCCAGCAGATGCGCCAGCGCCGCGCCCGCAGGATGGCGAACTGTCCCGCCGGTACCCATCATGACCTCGGACCGCTATTCGACCAGTTGAACAACTGCTATTTCAAGAGTGCGCTGGCTAAACCGCGACTGGGATGGAGCGCGCGGACCTGGCGGACACAACTCGGCTGTTTCGATCCGGCGCTCAATCAGATCGTCATTAACCGGCAGCTTGACCGGAAGGACGTGCCGGATTACGTAGTGGCCTACGTGCTGTACCACGAGATGCTTCACTTGAAACACCCCATGCGGTTCGCGCGCTGTCGGCGTGAGTCCCACTCGGCGATGTTCCGCAGGGAAGAAAAAGAGTTTACGGATTACGCACGCGCCCTGCGGTACCTCTCCCGTTTCCCTTCCCCAAGAAACCGCTAACTACTTCTATTAGAGAAGCTTATGGATGCTTTCTGACGGCAGGCGGGTTTCTGCGCGGAATGCTAAGCAACGGTCTCCTGAGTGCCGATAATGGAAATACATTGCCATACTCGAATCTAGTTATGGAAAAACCTCGCTCGCCGGCCACTTTACAGGCCAGTTTGCGCAGGGTTGAGCGGCGCGAATGGGTCCTTTGGGCGTCGGCGATCCTGGTTACGCTTCTGCTTACGTTGGGAATCATCTCTTTCAGCGTCCCGGTGGTGCGTGAATACGCGCCCGATTTTCGCGATTTCCACCTGAACCTGGCCGTCCGGGGACTGGTCGGGCTCGTTCTCCTGTTTGACCTCTACACGATCTATCAGCAAGTCCAAATCTATAGAATTCGCCGTCAACTGGCCCAGCGAGAAGAGCTCTTTCGGCTCATCAGCGAAAACGCTGCCGATATGATCGCCGTCGTGGACGCAAATGGCCAGCGGCTCTACAACAGTCCCTCCTACGGACGAATTCTTGGCTACAGTCCTGAGGAACTACAAGGCACATCGGGGTTCGAGCAGATTCATCCGGATGACCGTCCGTTGGTGGAGGAAGCAGCGAAGGAAGCGCGTGGCGGAGGCCTCGGGCGAACCATCCAGTACCGACTGCGGCACAAGGACGGGAGCTGGCGGATCCTGGAATCCCGGTCCAGCGCCGTCCTGAACGCGCAAGGAGAGGTCGAAAAGTTCGTGATCGTCAACCGCGACGTCAGCGAGCGCAAAAATCTGGAAGAACAATTCCGCCAGGCGCAGAAGATGGAAGCTGTGGGGCGCCTCTCTGGAGGGGTGGCTCACGATTTCAATAACCTTCTGGGCGTAATCATCGGCTACTCGGAATTCCTGCAAGAGCGACTCGATCCGGCGAATGACCTCCGGAGCAGCGTCGACGAAATCCTGAGCGCCGGAAAGCGCGCAGCGTCGCTGACGCGGCAACTGCTGGCCTTCAGCCGCCAGCAGGTGCTCGACCCTAAGGTGCTGGATCTGAACGGCGCTGTCACCGACATGTACAAACTGCTCCGAAGGCTGATCGGAGAGGACATTGAACTCACCACGCTCTTGAGTCCCGACCTTGGTCGAGTGAAAGCGGATCAGGGACAACTCGAGCAGGTCATCTTGAATCTCGCCGTGAATGCCCGGGACGCCATGCCCCATGGCGGCAAGCTGATCATCCAAACGCAGAACTTTGTAATGGACGAGGCTTTCGTGCGCCAGTACCCCTACCCCGTGCAACCCGGACCCTACGTTCGCCTCACGGTGAGCGACAGCGGAATCGGCATGGACGCCGAGACGAAAGCTCGGGCGTTTGAACCATTCTTCACAACAAAGGAAAAGGGGAAAGGCACGGGACTCGGCCTGTCGACTGTTTACGGAGTCGTGAAACAGAGCGGTGGCTATATCGACATCCTCAGCGCCCCAGGGGCCGGCACAACGTTTAAGATTTATCTGCCCTGCGTCAACGAGGCAATGAAGGCAGAAGTAATCACCAAGGACGGGAATCGTTCGTTCGAGGGCCGGGAGACGATCTTACTGGCGGAAGACGAGACCTCGCTCCGGACGCTGACGCGCAACACTCTCGAACTCTTCGGCTACACGGTCCTCGAGGCCAAAGACGGAATCGAGGCGCTCAACGTGAGCGACCGCCACTCCGGCGGGATCGATTTGCTGCTGACCGACGTGGTAATGCCAGGGATGGACGGACGCTCCCTGGCGCACGAGTTGACCCGGCGGAGGCCCGAGGTCAAGGTGGTATTCATGTCCGGGTACACCGGGCAAACGGTCGGCGCTCAGGGACCGATCGATCCGGGAAGCGCCTTTCTCTCGAAGCCGTTTACGCGGGATGCTCTGACGCGGAAAATTCGCGAAGTGTTGGATCGCCGCGTGCCCGTGGAAGCCAAGTGAATGCCTGCCCTGTCCGGGCCGCGCGCGGCCACGGTTCCATGCGGGAGCTACAAAGATGCCGAAAATTTTGATCGTGGACGACGACGAGGCCATGCGCGGACTTCTGCGGATGAGACTATCGGATACCTATCAGGTCGCTGAGACCGGCGATCCGGAGCAGGCGCTGGCGCTGGCGTTAGAACACAAGCCGGAGGCGATCCTGCTCGACCTGATGATGCCGGGGTTCTCCGGATTCGAACTCTGCCAGAGTTTCCATTCCCTCAGTTACACGTCCCGAATACCGATCTTCATAATTACCGGAGAAGCCGGAGCGAAATACCGAGAACATTGCGAAAGCCTGGGAGCGAAGGGCTACTTTCAAAAGCCCGTGGACTTCGCCGCGCTCAAGGCCGCGCTAACCGCCGCCATTCAGGGGAGGCAGCCGGAGCGCCGAGCGCACCCGCGCGTGCGAATGCGCGTGAGTCTGAAATTGCGCGGTGCGGACGCCAGCGGCAAAAAGTTTGAAGAATTGACCACGACGGAAAACATAAGTGCCGGGGGATTTCTGTGTGCTTGCACCGCGCTCCTGGTAGAAGGCGCACCAGTAGAAGTCTTCCTGGCATCCGGGGAGCAGGAGCGGTACGCCGGACGCGCTCAAGTGGTGCGCAAGGAGCAGGGCTCGCCCTGGCAACGATACGGGTTTCATTTTGAGCAGATCACCTCCGAATGGGTGCTGCAGCCGGCCTGATGCGAACGTGGCGGTATGCCCAGTTTAGTTCTCGGGAGCGGAAAGCTTTTCGATTCTCTTCTGGATCTTCTTCGCGTCGCGCGCGTGGGGAAGCTCCCGCAGATATTCCTTGTACCATTTCACGGCCATCGCCTGATCGCCCTTTTTCTCGTAGGCTTCACCCAGGAGACGTCGGGCTGTCGCATATTTGGGCCGGTAGAGAACGGCATCCTCAAAGCGGGCGATCGCGGCGTCCATGTCGCCCTTGCGCATATAGAACGTGCCGACCTCGACATCCTTCTCCGCGCGAAGCGGATCGTACTTTGGACTGTCTTCCGATGTCGATTCCTGGGCGTGCGCCGGCGATTTCTGCTTTCCTTGCTGTTGCTGGGCCGGCCAGGCGGGCAAAGACAGAGAAGCCAAACCTAGCAACACCATGCCGATTCCCCGGATCAGAGTCGCCCCGTTCGTCGTATGGGGTCGCTTGCCGGTCTTTCGCAATTGACTGAATCTCCCGCCCATCGGCGCTTCTAGTTGAGTCTAGATTTCCTTTGTTATCATGAGAGCTGTCTCGGCGGCGGAACCTCCGCTCACGGGCCGGGACCGGAATCTATTGTAGCTCGCCAGACATGGAACTCCGCGAAAAAGTCGCCCAGCTGCCGACGCAACCAGGCGTGTACCTGTTCCAAGATGCCGCCGGAACGATCCTCTACGTGGGGAAGGCGCGATCCTTGCGGAGCCGCGTCAAATCCTACTTTCTCGAGTCCCGCTGGCAGGATGCGAAGACCGGATCGCTCGTGCGCGAAATCGCCGACCTCGAATTCATCGTGGTGGACAACGAGAAAGAGGCGCTTGCGCTCGAAAACAATCTGATCAAGCAGCACCAGCCGAAATTCAACGTCCTGCTGCGCGACGACAAGACGTATCCCTACATCCGCTTCACGGCGTTTGAGAAATATCCGCGCGTCTACGTGACGCGGCGCCTGAAGAAGGACGGTTCCGCCTATTTCGGTCCCTATTTTCCGGCAAGCTTGGCCTACCGGCTGGTCCATCTGATTCACAAGCGCTTTCTCGTGCCGTCGTGCACAGTGGACCTCACGCGACACCACCCGCGCCCCTGCCTGCAATATTACATCCACCGCTGTCTTGGCCCCTGCGTGGAAGCGCTCGTGCCGGACGAGCGCTATGCCGAAGCTGCGCGCGACGTTCGCATGTTCCTCGAAGGTCGCCGCAGCGATCTTTCGCGCAGCTTGCAGGAGCGCATGGAGCGCGCTTCCAGCGAACAGCGCTACGAACAAGCCGCCGGTTATCGCGACTTGCTGCGCACGCTTGCAGAGATGGAAGAGCGACAAAAGATCGCCGCCGCGGAAGGCGACGATACCGACGTGCTCGCCTGGTACGCCGAGCCGCCGCAAGTGGCGGTGAATCTGTTCCACCTGCGCGGCGGGCGCGTCGTGGACCGGAGAGATTTCTACTGGGAGGATCTTGAGGAATTTGACCCGGCCGAGTTCTTGCCGTCCCTGCTCAAGCAGCTCTATCTCGACGCAGCCTACCTCCCGCGCTACATCCACACACCGATGGATTTCGAGGAGCGTTCGCTGCTCGAGGAAGTTCTGGGCGAGGCCGCGGGCCACCGCGTCGAAATTCTGAATCCGCAGCGTGGCCAAAAACATGCGTTTCTCGAACTGGTCGAGAAAAACGCGAAGCACTCCTTCGTGCAGAGATTCCGCGTCCTCCGTCCGAGTTCGAAGGCCATCGCCGAGGCGCTCGAATCCGCGCTGGGGCTGCCGGAGGCGCCCAAGCGCATCGAGTGCTTCGATATCTCGCACATGCAAGGATCGGACACCGTTGCGTCGATGGTCGTTTGGGAAGACGGGCGCATGAAGAAATCCGATTACCGCAAATTCATCATCCGTGGCGAGGCCATGCCGGAAGGTCCCGACAAATCCCGCGGCCTGCTCCGCGACGATTTCGCCAGCATGCGGGAGGCGGTCGAGCGGCGCTACAGTCGCTTGCAACAGGAAAGGAAGCCGCTGCCGAGCTTGATTTTGATCGACGGAGGAATCGGGCAACTGCATGCGGCGGCGCAGGCGCTCGACAACCTAGAGATCATCAACCAGCCCGTGGCCAGCATCGCGAAAAAAGAGGAACTTCTCTACTTGTTGGGCCGCGAGGATGAACCGGTCGTGCTCGACCATCACTCCCCGGTTTTGCACCTGATCCAGCAGATTCGCGACGAGACGCATCGCTTCGCGGTTACGTTTCACCGTCAGCGCCGGTCCAGCCGGCGCTTGCGAACCTCGCTGGTCGAAATTCCAGGCGTGGGCGAGCGGACGGCCCAGCGGCTGCTCCGGCGTTTCGGCAGCGTGACGCGCTTGCGGCAGTTGAGCGTCGATCAATTGGCGACGGAAGTGTCACGTGCGCAGGCTCAGCGCGTTTTCGAAGCGTTGCGCGGGCCGGCTGCCCCCGAAGCACACGCGCATTCCTAACACGCCTTGCCGCAATTCCTCACGGCTTGAAACGGCTGCCAGCCTTCCGAATTCCCCGCGCTGCTCCCCGTTTGCGACGGTTGCTCAGCGCGGCTCCAACTATCTGTTACTATTCCCCGCGGTCAGGAGGTCCCACCATGCAACGCACACTCCCCAACGAAAGCAGTGCGAGCCCGCAGGCTTCTGCGCGCGGATTGGCGCGCTTGGGCATGGCGCTCGCGGATTGGTCCGAGCGCTGGTTTCCCGACGCCTTCGTCTTTGCTCTCGTGGCACTCCTGATCGTCTTCGTGGCCGGCCTGTTGGCGGGCAGCGCGATGCGCGACCTGGTCCGGTATTTCGGGGAAGGCTTCTGGAGCATCATTCCGTTCACAATGCAGATGGCAATCATCATCATCGGCGGCTACGTGGTCGCCACGTCTCCTCCCGTGCATCGGCTGATCCGGCGGCTGGCCATCATTCCGCGAAGCCCGCGCGGAGCGGTTGCTTTCGTCGCATTCTTCTCGATGGCCACCTCGTTGGTGAGCTGGGGGCTCAGCTTGATTTTCAGCGGGCTACTGGTTCGCGAAATCGTGAAGAACATCCGCAACTCGGACTATCGGGCAATCGGCGCAGCCGCGTATCTGGGCACGGGCACGGTGTGGGCTCTCGGGCTCTCGTCTTCGGCGGCTTTACTGATGGCGACGCCAGCATCCATTCCGGCTGGACTGCTCAAGATCAGCGGAGTAATTCCGCTGACCCAGACGATTTACACCTGGCAAAGCCTAGCGACCGCAGCCATTCTGATGTTCGCATCAGTGCTCGTAGCGTACCTCTCCGCGCCGGCCAAACCCGGAAAGACTGTTGAGTCGTTCGAGATCACCGAGGAACCTCCTGTTGGAGCGCGGGAAGAGCGGCGCACTCCGGCTGAATGGCTTGAATTCGTGCCGGTGCTCCCGATTGCAGTCGGTCTGCTGGGGCTAGCCTACCTCGGCCAAGTGGTCGCCGAGAGGGGCCCGCTGGCCGCGCTGGATCTGAATACATATAATTTCTTGTTCCTGATGGCGGGGCTGCTGCTTCACTGGAAACCCCGATCGTTTACCCGCGCGGTGAACAACGCCGTGCCCGCGACGGCGGGAGTGCTGATTCAATTCCCGTTCTACGGCGGAATCTTCGGCATCGTCACGATGTCGCCCATATCGCGGGAACTTGCGCACCTGTTCGTGCACGTTTCATCCCAGAGCACCTTCCCTTTGCTTGTGGCTATCTATTCCGGCATCTTAGGGCTTTTCGTCCCATCGGGCGGCAGCAAATGGATTATCGAGGCGCCGTATGTCTTGCAGGCCGCCAAAGACCTTCACGTCAATCTCGGCTGGGTCGTGCAGATCTACAACACCGCCGAAGCGTTGCCGAATCTGGTGAATCCATTCTGGATGCTGCCTCTTCTGGGAATCCTGAAGGCGCGAGCGCGCGATCTGGCCGGCTACGGTTTCCTCTACCTGATGGTGAATTCCGGACTGGTTCTTTTCTTCATGTGGTTTTTCGCGCGGACGTTTGGCCACGTTCCGCCGGCAGTGCCGTAGCCGAAGCTGGCGCCGCCTCGCTTTCGGGAAGACCCCAACTCCCCTATAATCGAGCCAATTCAGCTGGGCCGGAGAGCGACGTATGGAAAACAGAGAGGTGGCAAAAATATTGCGCGAGACCGCGCAACTTCTCGAGATCGACGGCGCCATCATAGGGCGCTACCGAAGCTACGAAAAGGTCGCCGAACTGCTTGGCAGTCTGACCGAGCGCATCGAGGACATCGCCCAGGACAACGAAAAGCTCAAGGAGCTCCCAGGCGTCGGCGAAAACATGGCCGCACACATTCACGAGATCCTAAAGACCGGCGACTACGGCCTGCGGAAAAAGCTACTGAAAAAGTATCCAGCCTCGATCCTGGATCTGCTCGAACTCCAATCGCTCGGGCCCAAAAAAGTCGCGCTGCTTTGGAAAGAGTTCAAGGTCGCCACCGTGGAAGGCGTCGAAAAACTCGCGCGGGAAGGAAAGCTGCGCGAACTCGCCGGGTTCGGTGAAAAGAGCGAGCAGAATATCCTGAAGGCCGCCGAGCAGTTCAAGCATCTCTCCGGTTCCGGCAGATTTCACCTAAACGTGGCGGATGACGAGGCTCAAAAGCTCGCGGCGTACATCGCAGAGGCCGGCGCGGCAGTCGAGTCTGTTACGCCGGCCGGATCGCTTCGCCGCGGGCGAGAAACGATCGGCGATCTCGACCTGCTGGTGACCATGCGCCCGGGACTCGATAAACAGACGGACGTCGACGCGGTCGCCGAGCATATCTTGAAGTATGCGGAAGTAGAAGAGGAGCTCGCGCACGGCGAAAACCAAGTCAGCATGCGCTTGACGAGCGGCCTCCAAGTTGACGTGCGCCTGCTCGAAAAGAAGAGCTTCGGCGCGGCGCTGCTTTATTTCACGGGATCGAAGGAGCACAACGTCGCGCTGCGCAGCCGCGCCAACGAAATGGGCTGGACGCTCAATGAGTACGCGCTTTCGACGCTGAAAGGCGGCAAGGTGGTGGCCAGCAAGACCGAAGAGGAGATCTACGCGAAACTGAAGCTCGAATTCATCGCTCCCGAGCTGCGCGAGAACGCCGGCGAAATCCAAGCGGCCGAGAAACATGAACTCCCGAAGCTGGTTCGACTCGAGGACATCCGCGGCGACTTACAGATGCACACGACGGCGTCCGACGGGCACAACTCCATCGAGGAGATGGGCGAGGCCGCGCGGAAACTCGGGTACGAATATATCGCGCTCACGGACCATTCGCAGGCCGTCACAGTGGCCAACGGGATGGACGAGAAGCGCACGCGCGAGCAGATCAAGAAGATTCGCAAGGCGCAGGAGCACGTTCACGGCATCCGCCTGTTGGCGGGCATCGAAGTGGACATAAAGAAGGACGGCTCGCTCGATCTCGAGGACGACGTCCTAGCCGAACTCGACGTGGTGGTCGCGTCCGTCCACTCCTACATGAATATGGAGCGCGCGGAAATGACCGAGCGGATTCTCGCGGCCATCGAGAATCCGTACACGCAAATCATCGCGCATCCGACCGGGCGACTCGTGCTGCGGCGCGACCCGTTTGAATTCGACCTCGAAAAGGTTCTGGACGCGGCCGCGAAACACGGCGTCGCGATGGAATGCAATGCCTATCCCGATCGCCTCGATCTGCGCGACGTTCACCTGCGGATGGCAAAGCAGCGCGGAGTCAAGATCGTGATTTCGACCGACGCGCATTTGACGACGCACCTGCCGTTCATGAAATACGGAGTTTCGACAGCGAGGCGGGGCTGGATCGAGAAGAAGGACGTGATAAACACGCTGCCGCTGAAAGAATTCCTCGCAGCGCTGAGACCGAAACCTCACGCCGCGAAAGCCAGGACCACCAAGCGCAAGTGCGCATAGCGCCGGTGCGCGACGAACGAAACAACCTCGATGCAATCGAGGCGCTACGCCGGCGTGAGGCGATTCGGGCACTCAAACCGAGTATGCAACGTTCCCATCGTCCACCGGGGCTTTCAGCTCTGCTTTGGATGCAACCGTCGGTGACTTTGCCCCTCGGCGCATCGCGACGATTCCGGTTCGGACGACTTCCATCAGACCGAACGGATTCAAGAGTTCGAGGAGGCGGTCGACCTTCTCTTCCCCGCCGGTAAGCTCAAGGGTGATTGACTCAGCAGCGATGTCGAGCACTCGCGCCTTGAAGACGGTGGCCAGCTCGAGCACCTGCGACCGCGCTGCGCCTGCCGCGCCCACTTTGATCAGTGCTAAGTCGCGTAAGAGTGCGGGTTGGCCGCTGATATCGTCGACCAGCATCACGTTCACGAGCTTGTAGATGTTCGCGACGATGCGCTGCGCCTGATCCTGGTCGGCATCCACCACGATAGTCATGCGCGAGACGTCTGGCTTCTCCGTCCGGCCCACGGTGAGTGAATCGATGTTGAAGGCGCGGCGGCGAAACAGCGACACCACGCGCGAAAGCACGCCCGGCTTGTTTTCGACATAGACCACGAATGTGTGCAGCATGAGTCTCCTATTCGTCCGCAGCGGTTTCGACGATGCGGCTCGGTCGCCGAATCATTTCGTGAAGGGCCGAGCCCGCCGCGACCATCGGATAAACGGTGTCTTCCTGCTCGACCTTGAAATCGATGAGAACGGGCCCTTTATGCGCTCGCGCCGCCTGAACGGCGGGAACAACTTCCGCCCGCTGCTTGACCACCATGCTGCGGATGCCGTAGGCCTGCGCGAGTTGGGCGAACTCCGGGTTCACCAGCGGCGTGGCCTCGTAATTACGCTCGTAGAAGAACTCCTGCCACTGGCGCACCATCCCAAGGTACCCGTTATTGATGATGGCGATATTCACGTTCAGATTTTCCTGCACGATCGTCGCGAGCTCGCACATGGTCATCTGGAAACCGCCGTCGCCCACCACGACCCAGACATCGGCATCTGGGCGCGCCACCTTGGCGCCGACGCCGGCCGGCAGGGCGAATCCCATGGTGCCGAGGCCGCCGGAGGTGATGAGGGAGCGCGGGCGCTCATGCTTGTAATACTGTGCTTCCCACATCTGATGCTGGCCCACGTCGGTCACGATGATGGTGTCGCGATCGCGAGTCTGGTGCCACAGGTCGTTGATGACATGCGCTGCGTAGAGATGCCCTGTGTCGGGAAGATTCTGAATGTCGCGGACGGCCGAGTCCCCCTTGAGTTCGCGGATGTGCCCGATCCACTCGTCGCGGCTCGTCGTTTCAACGCTTGGCAGCAACTGCAGGAGGATTTTCCGCAAGTCTCCCACCAGCGCGACGTCCACTTTCACGTTCTTATTGATCTCCGCCGGATCGATTTCCACGTGAATCTTCTTCGCCTGAGGCGCGTAGTTTTTGAGGTTGCCCGTCACCCGGTCGTCGAAACGCATGCCGAACGCCAACAGTAGATCGGCATCCTGAATGGCTCTGTTCACCCATGCCTCGCCGTGCATGCCCATCATCCCGAGGTTCAAAACGTGGGAAGCCGGCAGGCCTCCGATGCCGAGTAACGTCATGGCCACCGGAATGCAGGCGCGTTCCGCGAAGACCTTCAATTCCTCCTCTGCCCCGGATTCGATCACGCCGTGACCGGCCAAGATAACCGGCCGCTTCGCATCGTTGATGAGCTTCAATGCCTTCTCGTACGCTTCTTTGGCTGGAGATAGGTCCGGCCGATACCCGCGCATTCGCGGGACCGCCACTTCCCAGTCAAATTCACAAGAGGCTTGCTGCGCGTCCTTGGTGATGTCGATCAGCACCGGCCCGGGACGACCTGATTTCGCCACGTAAAAGGCTTCCCGGACTGTGTGGGCGATTTCGTCCGCGCTCGTCACGAGATAGTTGTGCTTCGTGATGGGCAGCGTGACACCGGTAATGTCGGTTTCCTGGAAGGCGTCGGAGCCGACAAGCTTGCTGCCCACCTGTCCGGTGATGCAGACGATGGGCGAGGAATCCATCATGGCCGTGGCGATGCCTGTCACCATGTTCGTGGCGCCCGGCCCCGAAGTCGCTACGGCCACGCCCACACCTCCCGTGGCGCGCGCGTAGCCGTCAGCCATGTGCGTGGCGCCTTGCTCGTGACGCACCAGAATATGGCGAATCGAGCTGTGCCGCAGCGCGTCGTACGCGGGCAGAATCGCGCCGCCAGGGTAGCCGAAAACGGTCTTCACGCCTTCACGCTCCAAGCATTCCCACAGTATGCTTGCCCCGGTCATCGTCGGTTTCTTACTGTCCATCGGATTCCCTTTCTCACTGCCATAAAAAGTAAAACCCACCTGGCCAGCGTCTCTGGCCGGTGGGTTTCTTGAGCCTTACGATTGCTTTCATTCAGCTCAGGTAAGCCCTCCAGGCCGAGGCGCGCGCACGAGTCCTACTACTACGATTTCAAGAGGAAGCCTGGTCGAATTGGACCTGTCGTTCATGCGCTCTCGTCCGAGCAACTGAGCTGAAATAGGCCCCCCTACTTCCCCCGAGGGCCTGACCGAAGCTAAGGTTACCCCCCACACGATCGATCTGTCAAGGATGTGTTGTTGCGTTGATTCGAGCTCGGGACACAACGTGCGACCCAAACTACAAGCGTGCGAGCCCCTAGCTGGGTTCCGCTCGGCGTGAAAGCGGCTTCCATGAAAGCGTTCCTCGAAAGCCACTATTGTGCCTACTTGAATCCACGCC
>OBLQ010000665.1_pt1 | contig 13105 bp, 17 predicted proteins | sample 1519881 | NCBI WGS metagenome assembly OBLQ01 (sample SAMN01911456, study PRJEB22533) | soil metagenome | biome: Soil | place: Malaysia | collected 2012-04-30 | depth DG_metagenome m | reverse complement strand
TTTTCCGGCGCCGGCGCGCGCCGTCATTCCTGGCAACTCTCCTGTTTGGCGACGCCAATTGCGCGAATGCGCCGAAAAGCATGTTCGATAGTTATCGAACAGCGTGCGCGCGCTCCTATCCTCGAACGCGTCGCCCGTCATCGGCGCCGTCAGGGCTGGGGCGGGCGGACGAGATTTCGCTCTTTGACATCGTGAAGACGCTCGCCGGATCGGCCGCCCAATGCTGTTCCGGCGAAACAAAGAAAGGCCGCCCCGCATACGCGGGATCGCGGCGCGATCGATCTCGCGTCGGATCAGGAGCGATGGCTCAGCCAGGCGCGGCAACTCGCCTCATAGGGCTTGGCGGAAAGGCGCGCGTTCCAGCCGGCGGTCCAGGCGTCGCCCCCATCCGCGCCATACCGGCCCTGACAGGCCTCGAACCCGGTCCGGTATTGCGAGGACATCACGTCGACATTGCTGCCGGCGAGCGAGAACCCGTCGCGAAAGCATTGGCAGAGCGGCGAAGCGGCCTCGACGACCATGACGCTTTCGCCCCCGACCGGCGTCGACCCATCGGTCGCCGCGCCGGTCTTGCCAAAATCGGTCGATAACAACGCGTAGAGCGCGACCGCCAATACGATGAGAACGAGAAAGCCGCCGAATACAGCTTCGATCTTCATCGGAGTACTCCCCGACAATGCCCCGCCGGCAGCTTATCGCCGCGCCGCGCCGCGGGGAAGGGCGAATCGCGCCGCGGGATTCCCCAAGCCGGCGATCTAGCGTCGCCGACCCCGCCGCGCGAGGAGCTTTAGTCGCAGCGCGTTCAGCTTGATGAAGCCCTCGGCGTCCTTCTGGTCGTAGACGGCGTCCTCTTCGAAGGTCACATGCGCCGTCGAATAGAGCGAATGGGGCGAGGCCCGTCCGATGACGCTCGCCGCGCCCTTGTAGAGTTTGACGCGCGCGGTTCCCGAGACGAATTCCTGGGATTTGTCGATCAGCGCCTGCAGCATCAATCGCTCCGGCGCAAACCAGAAACCGTTATAGATCATCTCGGCGTAGCGCGGCGCCAGTTCGTCTTTCAGATGCGCCGCGCCGCGATCGAGCGTGATCGATTCGATCCCGCGATGGGCGGCAAGGAGGATCGTTCCGCCCGGCGTCTCGTAGATCCCTCGCGACTTCATGCCGACAAAGCGATTTTCGACGAGATCGAGCCGGCCGATTCCATGCCGGCGGCCATAGTCGTTGAGCTTGGCGAGCAGCGCCGCCGGCGACAGCGTCTCGCCGTTCACAGAAACCGGATCGCCTTTCTCGAATCCGATTTCGATCATTTCGGGTTCGTTCGGCGCTGCTTCCGGGTCGACGGTGCGCTGATAGACATAGTCCGGCGCCGCCTCGGCCGGATCTTCAAGAACTTTTCCTTCAGACGATGTGTGAAGCAGATTGGCGTCGACCGAGAACGGGGCCTCGCCGCGCTTGTCTTTCGCAATCTCGATCTGATGGGCCTCAGCGAAGGCGATCAGTTTTTGGCGGCTCGTCAGATCCCACTCGCGCCAGGGCGCGATCACCCGGATGTCAGGGTTCAGCGCATAGGCGCTGAGCTCGAAGCGGACCTGATCATTGCCCTTGCCGGTCGCGCCATGCGCGATGGCGTCGGCGCCCGTCTTCGCCGCGATCTCGACGAGGCGCTTGGCGATCAGCGGCCGGGCGATCGCGGTGCCGAGAAGATAAAGCCCCTCATATTGCGCATTCGCGCGGAACATCGGGAAGACGAAATCGCGCACGAATTCCTCGCGTAGATCCTCGATATAGATTTCCTTGACGCCGGCGCGCTCGGCCTTGCGGCGCGCCGGCGCGAGTTCTTCACCCTGGCCAAGATCGGCCGTGAAGGTCACGACCTCGCAAGCATATTCGGCCTGCAGCCATTTCAGGATGACCGAGGTGTCGAGCCCGCCTGAATAAGCGAGAACGACCTTCTTCACATCCTTGCGCGTCGCCATGGCGCGATCCCTCGACATTGCGAAGCGCGCTATAGCGGAAGAGGGCGGTCAGGCGAAGCGAATTTCTTCTACGGCGGGATGAAGTTGGATTACGGTGCGACCTCGAAAATGGTCCCCGTGAATTTCGCCGCGAAAACGTCCGAATAAGGCGCGACGGCGTCGACATCGCCCGCCGGCTCGGCGCCGAAGGTCGTAACGAGGCGTTCGCTCGCGGTCTCAAGATCGTTTTGGACGGCCGGCATCAACGCCTGAGCGTTGGGATTCATCGCCGCATATTGCTGTTTGATCCGGTCGAGAATTCCCGGGTTCTGCGCCTCGAGCTTCCCCGCGAGATAGGCGACCAAAACCCGGTCGCCCGTTCGCGCCCAGCTTTCCGGCGAATAGCCGCGCGGCGCGACGAGCCCGGCCAAGCTATTATAGTCGGCCGGAAATTTTCGGTGCAATTTTGCGACGGCGTCCCCATAGACCGTGTAAGAGCGCCAACGGCTCGGCAAGCGATCGAGCGCGAGCGCGCTTGCCTTGCCGGCCCCGAGCAACGCTTCGCCAAGGGGCCTCACGTCATCGAGCGAGGCGACGAATTGCGCCACCTCATTCGCCGTCAGCGGCGCGATTGATGCGGCGGAGTTCGTCGAAAGCCGCGATCGGCCGGCAATCGCCGCAGAACTCGTAAGACATAAGATGAGAACGAGTGCCGCCGCCGCCAGTCTCGCCATGAAAATTCCCTTTTCGCGCAGTCGACCTTGAGGCGGCGCGATCTTACGCGCCGCCATGGTTAACATCCGGCGAATGAAGGGGTTAATTATCGGCAACGCCTCGGCAGATGGTCAGTCGGCTTCGGGCTTGGCGCGCCGCGCCTTTGCTTCGCCGCGCCGGCGCTTGTCGGCAAGGCGCTTTTCCTTCTGGACGCGCGGAACTTTCGTTTTGACGCGAGGCTTTTCCGGAGCGGCGGCGCGCGCGATGAGCGCGGCAAGACGCGCGCGCGCGTCCTCGCGATTTCGCTCTTGCGTCCTGAAACGCCGCGCCTCGATGACGATCTCGCCTTCCCGCGTCGCGCGCTTGCCGGCGAGGCGCAGCAGGCGCTCCTTCACCGGCGCGCCCAAGGACGGCGAATGCGCGGCGTCGAAGCGCAATTGCACGGCGCTTGCGACCTTGTTGACATTCTGCCCGCCGGGACCCGACGCGCGGATGAAGGTTTCGACAAGTTCATCGTCGGGAATGTTTATTTGCTGCGTGACGGCGAGGGTCATGAGACGTACGGCCTGCCGCCGACTCTCATCCCAAAACGCGAACGATATTCTCCGGGCGTGACGCCAAGTCTCCTCTGAAATGCGCGATGCAATCCGTGAATGCTGCCGAACCCCGACAATTCCGCTATGCGCGCCAGCGTGCAGTCGGAGGTTTCGAGGAGCAGCTTAGCGCGATCGGCGCGCGCCGCGTCAACAAACGCGGCCGGCGTCAAACCTGTCTTCTTCTTGAAAACGCGCGAAAAATTCCGCTCCGACATTCCGACCTTCGCCGCCATGTACGGCAGCCGCCATTCGCGCCCCGGATCGCCGACCACATCGGCGATCAGCGTATCGAGGCGCGCGCGCCCGGAAAACGCCGGGATCGCCAAGGCCGGACTGAATTGCGCCTGCCCGCCCGCTCTGCGCATGAACAAAACGAGGTTGCGCGCCACGGCGAGAGAAAGCTCGGCGCCGCAATCGCTTTCAACCATAGCAAGGCACAAATCGATGCCGGCGGTGACGCCCGCAGACGTGTAAAACGGTTCATCCAGGACGTAGATAGCGTCCGGCTCCACTCTTACGGACGGCCGGTAGGATTTGAGCTCGTTGCAAAACGCCCAGTGCGTCGCGGCGCGCCGACCGTCGAGAAACCCCGTCGCGGCGAGCACGAATGCGCCTGAACAAACGCTGCCGATCCGGCGCGTCGCCTGGCGCCGCGCGATGATCCATTCCGGCAGGCCGCTTTCCCGCGCCGCGCAAACCGCTCCGTAGCCGCCGCCGGCGATGAGAATCGTGTCGACATTTCTCGGTAGGTCGCAAAGTTTCACGGCCGGACCGAGATGCAAGCCTGAATTGCACACGATTTCGCCGCCGTCCTCCGACGCCAATATCGTCTCATAGATGTCGCCGCCCGCGAAGCGATTGGCCATGGAGAAAACCTCCATCGGACCGACGATGTCGAGCGATTGAGCCCCGGGGAAGCCAACCAACACAATTCGTTTTGCGATGCCCGCCGGCGAATGCATGGCCTAATTTGCGATAAAGTTGGCGTTTCCGCCAGTCGACCCAGGACCTAAAAACGACACGGAAGTCACCAAGATGAGTGCTGAAATGACAGGGACAGGGTGGACTCGCCGCGAGTGGATGCTGGGCGCGGGCGCTGTAATGGGGGGCGTCGCAGCGGCCGTTGGCGCAACACAGGCCAACGCCCGATCGGACGCGAAAGCCAGCCAGGCCTCCGGCGCGCCGATTCCGATCGCGATCGTGCTCGGCCCGCACGCAACCCTTATAGACTGCGCCGGGCCCTGGGAAATTTTGGGGGCGGCGGCCTATTACTGCTCCGGTTTTAATGTGTATTCCGTTGCTAAATCGCGCGACCCAATTCGCTGCGACAACGGCCGCGGTGAGATGGGCGATGACCGACCGCACAGCGGACCGCTCATCACGCCCGATTTCACTTTCGAGGATGCGCCGCAGCCGCGCATTATCCTGATGGGCGCGCAAATGAGCGACAACGCGGCGGTCGAATGGATTCGCCGCGCCTCGAAAAAGGCGGATCTCACCGCGTCGGTTTGCACAGGCGCGTTCTTGTTCGGCCAGACCGGGCTCCTCGATGGAAAGCGCGCGACAACCAACCGCAACGCCTATGACTCCTTCGCGCAGAGTTTCCCGAAGGTGAAATTAGTACGCGACGTTCGTTTCGTTGATGACGGCGACGTCGCGACAGCGACTGGGCTTACCGCGGGGATCGATCTGTCGTTGCACATCATCAAGCGCTTCTACGGACAAGAAATCGCCGAGAAAGTCGCGCGCTATGAAGAATGGCCGCTCGCCAGCGTCACAGCCGACGCCGCCGATGTCGCCCCGGACACGGGCATGCGCTGACCGGCCGGGCCTCTCGGCGCGGTACGAGCTTCGCTCCTTAATGCATGAATGCGGTCGGCCGTTCTATTCGCCGCATGGCGAAATAGAATCCAAGCGTTAAAGCGGACTTTTTGCGCGTTCGACGCCGCTCGTTTCGGCGAGGGTGCGCTCCTGCGCCAGACGTTCCTTGGCGTGCAACTTCACGCTCTCACTCTTGAGCTGCCCGCAGGCGGCGAGGATGTCGCGCCCGCGCGGGGTTCTGATCGGCGAGGCGTAGCCGGCGCGATTGACGATGTCGGCGAAGGCTTCGATGCGGCTCCAGCTCGCGCATTCATAGGGCGCGCCCGGCCAGGGATTGAACGGGATCAGATTGATCTTCGCCGGGATATTTTTGAGAAGGCGCACCAATTCGCGCGCCTCGGCGTCCGTGTCGTTGACGCCTTTCAGCATCACATATTCGAAAGTGATGCGCCGCGCATTGCCGAGCCCGGGATAATTCCGGCAGGCGTCGAGAAGCTCGGCGATCGGATATTTCCGGTTGATCGGGACGAGAACGTCGCGCAGCGCGTCATTCGTCGCATGAAGCGAGATCGCCAGCATCGCGCTGGTCGCGTCGCCAAGTCTCGGGATTTCCGGAACGACGCCGGAGGTCGACACCGTGACGCGCCGGCGCGAGATCGATACGCCGTCGCCGTCGGCGATGATTTCAATCGCCGCCGCGACATTGTCCAGATTGTAGAGCGGCTCGCCCATGCCCATGAAAACGACATTCGAAAGCCGCCGGTCCTCGCGGTTCGACGGCCATTCTTCGAGATCGTCCTTCACCGCCAGGACCTGCCCGACGATCTCGGCCGCGCTGAGGTTGCGCACGAGCTTTTGCGTGCCGGTGTGGCAGAAGGTGCAGTTCAGGGTGCAGCCGACCTGCGAGGAAACGCAGAGCGCCCCTGCGCGCCCGACATCGGGGATGAAGACGCATTCGAATTCAACGCCGGGCGCCGCGCGCAGAAGGTATTTTCGCGTCCCGTCGGTCGAGACCTGACGCTCGACCAATTCGAGCCGCGCAATGACGAACTTCTCGGCCAGCGCCGCGCGCATCTCCTTGCCGATATCGGTCATGCGATCGAAGTCGGTCGCGCCATAGTGGTAGATCCAGCGCCAGAGCTGGTTCGCGCGCATCCGCGCCTTTTTCGGCTCGAGCGAAAACGCCTCGCCAAGCACGTCGGCGAGCGCGGCGCGCGAAAGGCCGACGAGACTGCCGCGCGGTTCAATCGGCGCGGCTGAAAGGGAGACGGCAACAGGCGACATAACAAGGTCCGGCAGGCCGCTTTCGGCCCTCGCGGGATATAGAGGAGGAGGGCGCCGCCTTCAATTGACGCCCGAGATCAATGAGCGCGCGGCTGATGCAGAGCGAACGTTCTTTTGATCGTCGAACCGCATTGCGGGCCGGCGCGGCGCATGTATTGAAGGGGCGTCCCGACGTCAGGCGTTGTCTCCATGGCGGTTTCGCCGCTTCCCCTTCCCGAAGACCTCGATCCCGGCCGGCCGGCGATCACCCCGAAGGGCGACCGGCGGCTCGCCATCGCGCTGCTGCTCGCCGGCGTCGCCTGCCTAGGCATGGGTCAGACCATCGTCTTCGCCGTGCTGCCGCCGCTCGCGCGCCGTCTTGGCCTCGCCGACATGCAGGTCGCGGCGATCTTCATGATGTCGTCGATCTTCTGGGTGGGCCTCGCGCCGCGTTGGGGCCGGCGCTCCGATCATGCCGGGCGAAAACGCTTCATCCTTCTCGGGCTGTCCGGATTTGCGATCTCGACGACGCTGTTTGCGACATCAATCGAGCTTGGCCGTAGAGGGGCATTGACCGGCCTCGGTCTCTATTTGCTCATTGTCGGCTCGCGCAGCATTTATGGGATCATCGGATCGGCGACGCCGGCCGCCGCGCAGGGCTATATCGCGGACCGCACGCCGCCGGAACGCCGGACGGCGGGCGTTGCAAGTTTTTCGGCCGCCTTCGGCCTCGGCGCGATCGCCGGGCCGGGCCTTGGCGGGGCGGTCGCGGCGATCGATCCCGTGGCGCCGCTTTATGCCGTTGCAGCGCTCGCCGGCGCGATGACACTCATCATTTTTTTCTTTCTGCCCGAAAAGACTGCGCCCGCGCCGCGCGAGCGGCGAGCCAGTCTCAGCCACTTTGATCGGCGCTTGCGGCCCTTTCTGATTTTCGGGCTGGTTTTCGGCATGGTGAACGCCGCGCCGATCCAGACCACCGCTTTCTATTTCATGGATATTCTCCATCTTTCGCCCGACCGGGCCCCGCAATTTGCGGGCGCCGGCCTGATGGGCGCGGCCATGGCCTCGCTTTTCTCGCAGGTCGTTCTCGTTCAGCGTCTGCGTCTCGAACCGCATCTCCTGATGCGGATCGCGCCGGCGCTCCTCGCGGGAGGTCACGCGCTCATCGCGGCCTCGCACCAATTCGCGCCGCTCATCCTTGGGCTGATCATCGCCGGATTGGGCGCCGGCATGGCGCTGCCGGGCTTTACGGGGGCGGCGATGCTTGCGGTCGGCGACGGCGAACAAGGATCGGCGGCGGGTCTTGCGAATTCTGCGAGCTCCAGCGGCTTTATCTTTTCGCCGCTCGTCGCCTTCACGCTGTACAGAATTGCCCCGCAGGCGCCCTATGTTCTGACAGCGATGCTATCCGTCGTCCTTCTCATTTTTGCGCTTTCAAGCGGAAAAATTAGATCGGCCGGGCGGCGCAAAATCGCAGCGCTCAGTCCGTAGATGGCGCGCCGTCGTCTTCGAAGACGAGAAGATCGCCCGGCTGACACTGCAATTCCTTGCAGATCGCCTCGAGCGTCGAAAAGCGGATCGCCTTCGCCTTGCCGGTCTTGAGGATCGAAAGATTGGCGATCGTCACGCCCACCCGTTCGGAAAGCTCCGTCAGCGACATGCCGCGGTCGAGAAGCACCCGGTCGAGTTTGACGCCGATGGACATGCGCTAGACCGTCAAATCCTGTTCTTCCTTCATCTTCGCGCCTTCGCGAAACACTTCCGCGAGCACGAAGACGGCGATGATCGCGATCCAGGTCGTGAGCTCGGTGTGGTATCTGATCCTGGCGTCAAAGACTGCCGCGAGAAAGAGAAAGACGAACTTCATCGCCTCGCCGAACAAGACGCATAGCCGACTTTCTTGAAGCGGTCGGCGTTGTCGCGAACGAAAGGCGAGCCGAAGCGCAGCGTGCGAAGAATTTCGAGCAGCCGGTTGATGATATAAAGCGAAACGCCGACCGAAACGAAGGCGTTCAGCACTTTCACATAGTCGCCCGGGGTGACGTCCGCATGGGCGCCGCGGATCCAATGGAAATGGTGCGACATCCCAATAAGCGCCGGAACGAAGGGCAAGACGGCCGCCGCAATGCATAGGCCGAAAAACGCGGCGAACATGATGATGCGGACGACGTGAAGCCCGGCCGCGAGTATCGAGGACAAGGAGCCTTTGCCGATCGCTTTCATATGATTTCCGTCCTTTAGGCGAGAAAGCCGATCTGGTCAGAAGATCACGATTCCGCAAAGGTCCTTGCAAATCGACGCCGCCGCCGCATGCGGCCGGCCGGCCTCCAGTTCAAGCGCGGCGAGGCCGAGGAGCGCGATTGCGGCCATGACGACCGCTGTAAGACTGGCGCTACGGGACATCACGCAATCCCCGCGACCCGCCCGAGGGCGGTCAAATAGCCGGCGCTGATCAAGCCAAGCGCGGCGATTGTGACGCAAATGTTGACAAGCCGGCCGAGCCTGGCCAGATTGGGTGAAACGTGATTGCGGAACATTTGGGCTCTCCTTTTTCTCTAGTTTCGCGAAGGCGTTTGGCTGTTTCTTGAGCGGCGCAGGTTTTCCCTCTGCCGCTTTTTTTTGTTTTGGCGCGGCGGCTCGACCCGCCGTCTTGTTGATTATCGATATATACTTATCGAATAACGATGCAAGCTCTTTTTGCCGAAAAACGATAATTTTTTTTCGATAAGCGAGATGGAAGGCGCGCGCATGTCCCGGAAGCTCGGCCCCGGTCGGTTGGTAGTCGCCAGCCACAACGTCGGAAAGATAAGAGAAATCAAAGAGTTGCTCGCGCCCTACGGCGTCAAGCCGGTTTCGGCCGCGACTCTCGGCCTCGCCGAGCCGGAGGAGACCGAGGCGACCTTCGCCGGCAATGCGCTCTTGAAGGCGCGGACGGCCGCCAAGGCGTTCGGCCTTCCGGCCCTGGCGGACGATTCCGGCCTTGAAGTCGCCGCGCTCGCCGGCGCGCCCGGCGTCCACTCAGCGCGATGGGCGGGCGAGACAAGAGACTTCCGCCAGGCCATGGCGAAGGTCGAAGGGGCGCTCAAGGAATCGGGCGCGGACGACCGTTCGGCGCGTTTCGTGTGCGCGCTCGCCCTCGCCTGGCCGGACGGCGAGGAGGCCGTTTTCGAAGGCGAAGTCCGCGGCGCGCTCATCTTTCCGCCGCGCGGCGAGAAGGGCTTCGGCTATGATCCGATCTTCGTTCCGGCCGGCGAGAGCGAAACTTTCGGCGAGATGGACCCCGCGCGAAAACACGCCATGTCGCATCGCGCCGACGCTTTTCGGAAGCTCGTAGGGGCGGCGCTGCCTTCGGACCTATAAAGAGTTCTAGAAGAGTCTATGAGCACTTCATAATATCGACATCGATGCGCCGCCCCTTGCGCCGACGAATCCGACAAATTGTTTTGGGAATCCTTTTGCATGTTTGCCTTGATCGCATTTCTGCTGGCGGCGCTTGGCGCCCCGAACGGCGTCGAGCCCGATAACGCAGTCCCGGCGCCGAGCCTTGAAAAGATCGCCGACCACGTCTGGGTGCATAAGAGCTACAGGAACGTCCCTTCGTGGGGGCTCGTCCTCTCGCAAGGGCTCGTCATCGACACGGGCGAAGGCGTTCTACTCGTCGATACGGCGTGGACGGAGGAAGACACCCAAAAGGTGCTCGCCCTTATCAAGGATGCGACCGGAAAGAACCCGGCGCTCGCCATCGTCACGCATGCGCATAGCGACAAGATGGGCGGCATGGGCGTGCTTCGCGCCGCCGGCATTCCCTCGCGCGCCGATCCGATGACGAATGAAGATGCGCCGAAGCGGAGCCTATTGCCGGCGGACGGAGCGATCCTCGACAAAGGGGATTTCGAAGCGCTGTCAGCCTCGCTGACGCCGGCCAAAGCCGGCCCCGTCGAAGTCTTCTATCCCGGGCCCGGCCATACGCGCGACAATATCGTCGCTTACTATGCGCCCGCGAGAATATTGTTCGGCGGGTGCCTAATTCGCCCCGCCGAGGCGACTGATTTCGGCAACATGGCGGACGGCGATGTCGCGAATTGGGCGAACGCCGTGCGCGCTGTGAAGGCGCGCTTTCCTGACGCCAAGATCGTCGTGCCGACGCATGGCCCCGCCGGCGGGCCGGAACTTCTCGACCATACAATTATGCTCGCCGAAGCGGCCGCGCGGCATGCCGATCATTGAAGGCGATGCAGCGCCGCTTGGCGTCTACGTCCACTGGCCCTATTGCGCGCGGATCTGCCCCTATTGCGACTTCAACATTTACAAGAACCGCAGCGTTGACGCCGCGCGCTGGCGTGAGTCGTTGAGGCGCGATCTCAGCTACTGGGCGGAACGGACCGGCAAACGTCCTCTGCGAAGCCTTTATTTCGGTGGCGGCACGCCGTCGCTCGCCCCGCTTGAAATCATCGAGGGCGTCATCGACGCCTGCGCCAGCCTCTGGGGCTTCGAGCCGGGCGCTGAAATCACGCTCGAAGCCAATCCGACGGATGCGGAGGAACGGCGCTTCGCCGACTTCAAGCGCGCCGGGATAAACCGCCTGTCGCTCGGCGCGCAGTCCTTCGACGACGCGGCGCTTAAATTCCTCGGACGCAATCATGACGGGGAGACGGCGCGGCGCGCGGTCGAGACCAGCCTGCGCCTGTTCGACCGCCTCACTTTCGATCTGATTTACGCCTTGCCCCGGCAAAGCGCGCATGATTGGCGGCGCGCCCTTCGTGACGCCTTGGCGATCGGCGCCGGCCATCTCTCGCTTTATCAGTTGACGATCGAAGACGGGACGGCGTTCGCGAAGGCGGTCGAGCGCGGCGCCTGGACGCCGCCGACCGACGATCTCCAAGCGAATCTCTACGAAATCGCGCAGGAGGAAACGGCCCGCGCCGGATTGCCGGCCTATGAAATCTCCAACCACGCGCGCCGCGGCGAGGAGTCGCATCACAACCTCCTCTATTGGACGGGCGGCGACTATGTCGGCGTCGGCCCCGGCGCGCACGGCCGGCTGAGCGACGGCGCGCGGCGCATCGCGAGCGAAACCTTGCCGTCGCCGGAAGATTATCTCGCTGCCGTTGACGACAAGAGTTGTGGCGCGATGCGGATTGAACCGCTCGATGCGGAAGCGGCGTTCACAGAGCGGCTCGCCATGGGCCTCAGATTGACGGACGGGATCGAATTGCGGCCGGCCGAACTCGCTGCGCTCAAGCAGCGTCGCGATCGCCTTGCCGCTTTGGAGGCCGACGATTTGCTTCATCTCGACGGCGCGGTTCTGAAAGCGAGCGCCGACGGGCGCCGCGTCCTCAACGCCGTTCTCGCCGCGCTCCTCGCCTGATCGCAGTTGACGCTGGTCAATAAGCGGCGACGGTCGAAACGACGCACGCGGCGAGCGCCAGAAATACGAAAATGTCCGTGGCCATTGCAAACAAGCGATGCGGCGCGCGCTTCTTGCCGAACAAATGAGCCGCGCCGGCGAGTCCATAATAGACGACGCCGACCAGCGCCGCAGGAACAAGAAAGCCGATCGAACCAAGCGAGACGAGTCCAATCGTCGCTATGGCGAGATAAGCGAAGCCGAGTTCCTGCATGATGGGCAAGGATTCCTCGCCCGCCGCATCAAAGACGGTCCTCGCGGTCGACTGCGGCCGCAGCGCCCGGCGCAGGCCGGCGAGCAGAAGCCGCACGCCGACCGCCCAGAATACGAACCAACGGCCGACGACGAGAATGGGCGCGCCGCCGCCATAGTGCAATTCGACGAGCGCCGCGCCGATCGGCAAGACGACCGTCAGCAGGATGACCGTGATGAAATACATCGCCCCCTCCTCATTATCCGCCCCAGTGCGAATTCTGCGTCCGGCGCGGCGAAAAGAGAAGGCTGTGAATGCTCGCTAGAAGCTAGGCGCGAAGCTTCGCGGCGCCGGGTCGACGACCTGAATGCCGCCCGGCTCGATCTCGAGAATGGCGAGCCCGCGTTCGACCGAACCGTCTTTCTTCAGACGAAAGAGACCGTCGGCGCCCAGATAGCCGTTGGGATCGGTGATCGCATCGACGCTGAAGCGATCGCGCCGGCGCTGGCCCTGCGCCAGATGCGCGGCGAGCAAAGTGGCGTCATAGCTGAGCGCGGCGAGCCGCGGCGGCTTCGCGCCGAAGGCCGCCGCAAAGCGGTCTTCAAACGGCTTGGTGATCGCAGGATCGGGGCCGGCGAACCAGCCGCCCCGTAACGCCGGCTCGCGCGTCAGGCGGGGATTATCCCAGGCCGCGACGCCCAAAAGTTTTATCTGGCTGATGTCGACATTGTAATAGGGCAGGAGCGGCGCGAGCGCCCGCAGCAAGGTTCCCTGCTCGGGGATCAGCACCGCCTGATAGCCCCCGCCATAGCCCGAATCCGCGGCCGGATCCTGCGGCTTTTTCGGATCGTAACCTTTGCGCAATTTCGCCGGCACGAGGTCCTGCGCGTATTGCGCAAGGCGCTTTGCCGGCGCGAGCATGGCGCTCGGGTCCTGCTCGTAGCGTTCTTCATGCACGAGAACGCCGCCGCGTTCGAAAACGTCTTGCGAGAAAGCGCTCGCAACGCGCTCGCCATAATCCGTAGCCGGAGCAAGAAGGCCGAAACGCGAATAGCCATGGGTCATGGCGTAGTCGGTGACACGCGCGATCTCGATCTCGGGCGGGAAGCTTAAAAGATAAACGCCGTCGCCGGCGCTTGCGACGTCGGAAGAGAAC
>OBLQ010000664.1_pt1 | contig 13110 bp, 7 predicted proteins | sample 1519881 | NCBI WGS metagenome assembly OBLQ01 (sample SAMN01911456, study PRJEB22533) | soil metagenome | biome: Soil | place: Malaysia | collected 2012-04-30 | depth DG_metagenome m | reverse complement strand
TACGTCTTCTTGCGCGCAGCCAGCTCGCGCCCCAGCGTCAGCACGAGACGCGTACCGGTGGCGCCGAGGGGATGGCCCAGCGCGATGGCGCCGCCGTTCACATTGACGCGCCCGCGGTCGAGTCCCAGGTCCTTCTCCACCGCGAGATACTGGGCCGAAAAGGCTTCATTGATCTCGAAGAGATCGATGTCCGAAAGCGAACGCTTCGTCTTCTCGAGCAACCCGCGGATGGCGGGCGCGGGGCCGATGCCCATCTCGCGCGGCTCGACACCCACCACGTGCCATCCCACGATCTCCGCCACGGGAGTGAGACCGTCACGTTTGGCGGTTTCGGCACCGGCCAGCACCAGACACGCGGCACCGTCCACCATGCCGCTGGCGTTGCCCGCGGTGACGGTGCCGTTCTCGCCGAAAGCCGGCTTGAGCCTCGCGAGCCCGTCCAGAGTGCAATTGACGAAGAAGTGATCGTCGCGTTCGACCGCGACGGTTTTCGATCCGCGCTTGATTTCGACGGGCACGATCTCATCCTTGAAGGCGCCGCCCGTCGCCGCCTTCTCGCCCAGAAGCGTGCTGCGCAGCGCGTACTCGTCCTGCGCATCGCGTGGAATGCCAAGCCGCTTCGCCAGCCCCTCGGCGGTCTGCGCCATCAGCAGCCCGCAGTAGCTGTCCTTGAGCGCCACGAGCAATGAATCTTCGAGGTGGCCCTGGCCCAGTTTGAAACCGGCGCGTGCGCCCCGGATGACATGGGGTGCCTGGCTCATGTTCTCCATGCCGCCGGCGAGCACGTAGTCCGCACCATCGGCAAGGATGTGCGCGCCGTCGATGAGCGCCTGAATTCCGGAACCGCACAGGCGGTTGACCGTGAGCGCGGGCACGTGAATCGGGACGCCCGCCTTCAGACCGACGTGACGCGCACCGTAGATGGCGTCGCCGCTGGTCTGGAGCGCATTGCCCATGATCACGTGGTCGATGCGATCGGCGGGCACACCGGTCTTGTCCAGCGCGCCCCTCGCCGCCACAGCGCCCAGTTCAAGCGCGGAGACGTCCTTGAGCGCGCCGCCGGGTTCCCCGTCGCCGCGCTTGCCGCCCACCCACTCCGCCATGGGAGTGCGCGCGCCGCCGAGAATTACCACGCGATCATTCGTCGTCATGGGTCGATCATCCCTGGTATGCCGGAATATCCGTCAACTGATGACCGACCACCAGCGTGTGAATCTCGTACGTTCCTTCGTAGGTGTCGACGGACTCCAGATTGCAGCTGTGCCGCATCGATTGATACTCGGCCGAAATCCCGTTGGCGCCCAGAATGGTGCGCGCGGTGCGGGCAATTTCCAGCGCCTTGCGCACGTTGTTGCGCTTGGCCATCGACACCATCGCCGGCGTGAGCTTGTCCTCGTCCTTCAGGCGTCCGAGCTGCAGGCACAGCAACTGTGCGAGCGTGAGATCGGTGGCCATGTCGGCCAGCTTCTTCTGCGTCAACTGATAGCCCGCAATCGGCTTGTCGAACATGATGCGATCCTTGCTGTACTCGATGGCCTCGTGCAGGCATGCCATGCCCGATCCCACCGCGCCCCACGCGATCCCGTAGCGCGCCTGCGTGAGGCACATGAGCGCCGCCTTGAGTCCCTTTGCCTTCGGCAGCCGGTTGGCTTTGGGGATGCGCACGTTGTCGATCACGAGTTCCGCCGTGTCGCTCGCGCGCATCGAAAGCTTGTGCTTGATCTCCTTCGGCTCGAAGCCCTTGCGGTCGCGTTCCACGATGAAGCCGTTCACTTCGCCGTCAAGCTTGGCCCACACGATGGCAACGCCACAGTTGACGCCGTTGGTGATCCACATCTTGGATCCATTCAGCACGTACTCGTTGCCGTCGAGACGCGCCGTGGTCAGCATGCCGCCGGGATTGGATCCGAAATCCGCCTCCGTGAGCCCAAAACAGCCGATCACTTTGCCCTTGGCCAGCGCGGGCAACCACTTGGAACGCTGCTCCTCGTCGCCGAAGGCGTGGATGGGATACATCACGAGCCCCGACTGCACGGACGCAAAGCTGCGAATCCCCGAATCGCCGCGCTCGAGCTCCTGCATGATGAGCCCGTAGGCCACATTGTTGAGACCGGCACATTCATAGCCCTGAATGTTGGCTCCGTAGACCCCGAGCTCTCCCATGGGCGCAATCAGGTCTTTGGGAAAGGTGCCGCTCTCGTAGTGCTCCATGAACTTCGGCATCGCCTCTTCTTCAATGAAGGAACGAATGCTGTCGCGCACCATCCTCTCGTCATCGGAAAGACGCTCGTCGACGAGCACGAAATCGAATCCATCGAATTTCTTCATGTCATGTGTTCCTTTTTCTCCAAGCAGCGCGGGTCCTGGCTATTACGCGCACTCGCAGGTCCTGTCGCCGGCCACCCCGGAACAACCTCGCTTCGCTCGGTTGCCGGGGCCCCCGTCCGACGCCACCCGCGAGCGCGCTTGCGCTCAGTCCCCGTGTCCGTCTACCAAAACAACCCTGGGCGATCAGCACACGCTTCGCTTTCGAGCTCACTCGAACTCGCTGAAGGGCGGGCCCGTCACCACCCCGTCGCGATTACTCGCCTTTGAACGCGGGCTTTCGCTTTTCCAGAAACGCCTTCAGTCCTTCGCGCGTGTCTTCGGTGGCGCACAAGAGGCCGAACAGCGCGGCTTCCATGCGGCAGCCCTGTTCGAACCCCACGTCGAGGCCGTGGTCGACCGACTGCATCGCGGCGCGAATCGCCAGCGGCCCGTTGCGCAGAATGCGCATGGCCGTTTTGCGCGCGGTTTCCATGAGATCCGCGAGCGGGACCACCTGGCTCACCAGACCGATGCGCAGCGCTTCCTGCGCGTCCACGGCGCGGCCGGTGAGAATCAGATCCATGGCCGCGCCCCGGCCCACGATGCGCGGCAGACGCTGCGTTCCCGCATACCCCGGGATCACGCCCAGCGTGACCTCGGGAAGGCCGATCTTCGCGGTTTCGGCGGCGATACGAATCGTGCACGCCATGGCGAGCTCGCACCCGCCTCCCAGCGCGTAGCCGTTGATGGCGGCGATGGACGGCTTGCCCATGGTCTCGAGGCGCCGAAACGTGCTCTGTCCGAACTCCGCGGTCCGCCGCCCCTGAACCGGATCCAGAAGGGCAAGCTCGGCAATGTCCGCGCCCGACACAAACGATTTTTCGCCGGCCCCGGTCACGATCAGCACGCGCACGCCGGCGTCGGCGGCCGCGGCCGCCAGCGCCTCGTCCAGTTCGCGGACGGTGTGGGCCGAGAGTGCGTTCAGGACATCGGCGCGATTGATGGTGATGGTGGCGACGCCGTCAGCCACCTGATACAGAATGTGTTTGAGATCCACGACTGTCTCCTACTTCCTCTCGTACGAGTAGAAACCGCGGCCCGATTTTCTTCCATAACGCCCCGCCTGCACCATGCGGCGCAGCAGCACGGGCGCCGCATATTTGGATTCGCGGAACTCGGCGTACATGACGTCGGCCGCGTGCAGCGTGGTATCCAGCCCCACGTAGTCAAGCAGCGTGATCGGTCCCATGGGATAACCGCATCCGTGCACCATGGCCTTGTCGACATCCTCGGGCGTGGCGATGCCGTCCGCCACCATGCGAACCGCGTCGAGCAGATACGGAATGAGCAGCTTGTTCACCACGAACGCCGGCGTATCCGGACAGGTGATGGGTTCCTTGCCCAGCGATATCGCGAACTCCCGGCAGTGCGACATCACCTCGTCGGTGGTGGCCAGCCCCCGGATCACCTCGACCAGTTTCATGATGGGCACCGGATTGAAGAAGTGCATGCCCACCATGCGCTCGGGGTTCTTCACGGCCGTCGCAATCTCGGTAATCGAAATCGAAGACGTGTTGGTGGCAAGGATGCAGTCCGGACGGGTGATGTCGGAGAGATCCTTGAAGAGTTTCTTCTTGAGATCGGTGTTCTCGGTGACGGCCTCGATGACGAGGTCGCAATCCTTGAGCGCGGAGAGACTGGTCGACGAGGAGAGGTTCTTCTTCACGGTCTCGATCTGTTCGTCGGTGATCTTGCCGCGTTTCTTGCCCTTCTCGAGAAAGCTGTAGATGCTCGCGAGTCCCTTCTTCAGTATCTCGTCGTTGATCTCCACCACGGTGGTTGCGTATCCGTTGAGCGCCGACATCTGCGCAATGCCGGATCCCATCAGACCACAGCCCACGACCCCAATCCGTTTCATATCCTGGTCTCCTTGTTCAGGGGTTATTCGTTCTCGATCAGCATGGCCATGCCCATGCCGCCGCTGATGCAGAGCGTGGCCAGTCCCAGACGGGCGCCGGAGCGGCGCATCTGATGCAACAGCGTCACGACGATGCGCGCGCCGGTACAGCCGATGGGATGGCCCAGGCTGATCGCCCCGCCGTTCACGTTGACGCGCTCGCGATCGAACTTCAGCTCGCGTTCACACGCAATCACCTGCGCGGCGAACGCCTCGTTCAACTCGATGATGTCGATATCCGAAAGCTTCAGTTGATTGCGTTCGAGCAGTGCGCGCACCGCGGGCACCGGCCCGATGCCCATGCGCCGCGGATCGACGCCCACCGCCACAAAGTCGCGGACCCACCCCATCACATCGCGGCCGCTTTCTTTCGCAACCCGCTCGGAGCACATCACCACCGCGGCCGCGCCGTCCGTGATTCCCGAGGAATTGCCGGCCGTCACCGTGCCGCCTTTCTTGAAGACAGTAGGAAGCTTGGCCAGTGACGCCAGATCAACGCCGGCGCGGGGATGCTCGTCCGCCGTTACCGTCACGGTTTCGCCGCGATTGCCGGGCACCTGGACGGGCACAATTTCCCCGGCAAAAAGATTCTTCGCGTTCGCGCGTTCCACGCGATTTTGACTGAGAACCGCCCAGCCGTCCTGCTCGTCGCGCGTGATCTTGAATTCCTCCGCCAGCACTTCCGCGGTCTCGCCCATCACCATGTCGCAGATGGGACACACGAAGCCGTCGCGGTACATGCCGTCGATCATCTTTGCGTGGCCGAGCCGGTAGCCCTCGCGCGCGCGGTCGAGCATGAAGGGCACCATCGTCATGTTCTCCATGCCGCCCGCCAGCACGAGGTTTGCGCGTCCCAGACGAATCGCATCGGCGGCCAGCGCGATGCTCTTCATTCCGGAGCCGCACGCGGCATTCACGGTCATGGCGGTGACGGATACGGGAACGCCGGCGCTCACCATCATCTGGCGTGCGGGATTGGGACCACACCCCGCCTGGCGGGCGTGGCCAAAAATGACTTCATCGACGGACCCCGGTTGCGTCCCCGACAGATTGAGCACTTCGCGCGCGACGTGCGCGCCGAGCTTCACCGCGGGGTAGTTACTAAATGCACCGAGGAATTTGCCGATGGGAGTCCGTTTTGCCTCGAGAATGGCAACGCGCGAGGACACGATTCCCTTTTTGGGCCTGGCGCGACCGCCTTTGCAGCGCGCCCTTTCGGCAGATTAACGGATTAGATGTCAACAGGTTGCTTCGGTTGCCAGCCTATCCGACCGGCGTCCCATCGTCAAGAAAAACCCCCGTTCGGTCCGCTTCGGTTCGCTCTTTGCAACAGAGCCCGGACGGGAAGGCCAACCGTATGATTTTGAAGCAAGTTGCAGGATCGCTGCGGGCGCGGCTGCGGGGCCGGTTGGGCCGGGCGCGACGCTTCGTTCACCCCGTGCTCGTGGTTCGCATTGCCATGTGGGTACTGATGCTGCCCAGTCCCGTGGCGGCCGATGATGCGGCCACATCCAGTGCACCGGTGGCGGCGCGCCTCGACGTGGCCACGGCGCAAGCGACCGAGGCCGCGCTGGCTTCCATCTTCCGCACGCAGGACGCCTCCGGCGCGCTGGCGCCCGCCGAAGAGAGCCGCGCGGTGCTGACACATCCGCTGCTTGCCACCATGGCATACGACGCCTACCTGAGCACGCGCAACACCGCGGCGCTCGCGCTCGCGGCCAATTCCATCGCCCGCTACTACGACTATCTGCTGTCGTCGGCAGACCGCGATGGCGACCACCTGGTGGAAACCGCGGCCACCGTGCGGGGCCGGGAGATTCGCATCGAGGACCCGGCCTTCAATGCGCTGCTCGCGGTCGATCTCCGCAATCTGGCGCGCATCAACATGGAACTGCGCCGCACCCTGCCCGGCCTGTACTGGTACGACACCGCGCGCTCGGTGGAACGCGCCCTGGTGACGACAACCTTCAATGTCGATGACGACTACTGCTTCGCGCGCGACAATAACGGCGTGCCCGTTCGCCGCTTCGTGCCCGCGGCCGCGCTGCCGGTCGACTTCTCGATGGTGTTGGGCGACAACTACGCGGAACATGTTCGCGCGCACGTGGTGGACTGGGCCTCGCGGGCCGGCGCCAACGTCGAGCCCACGGAACGCGCCGGCAACGCGATTGATTTTCTGGCGGCGGTCGAGGTGCTGCGCGGCGGCAATCACGGGCCTGTGGTCGACGCGCTGCGCCGCGTCATGCCCCTCCCGTCGTCCGCGGCGGTTCCGGTGGAACGCTACGCGCTGGCGCGTGGCCGCATTGATGTGCCCCTGGTCGACGACGACGTCACCTTCAGTCTGTTTCTGAACCTGACACGCGCCGCGGGTTTCGCGGACGTGGACCAGTTTCGTATCGAACATGCGCTCCCCGCGGTGCGCGCGCTCGCACTCTCACCCACGCCCCCGGTGCTGAGCGTCGAAGAGGGCGCCCGCTCGATCGGGACCGCGTACAACACCGTGGAATCGCTGCGCGAGCGCCTGCGCGCCAGTTCGTTCTTCAATCCCAACGACCGCCGCGCGTTCGCCGGACCGGATCCCAACATCGCCACGCAGCGTCTGCTCGACGACGTGACCCTGCTCCTGCACCGGGCGGAGAACCGGCTGTTCGAGATGCACTACGCCGCGCAGGGTGTGACGGCCACCGCCACACTCGTCGACGATCACGTCGTGGCCATGGATGACTTTGTCGTGCACTGGGAGGTCACCAGCTCGGGAGCGGCGGTGCGCTGGAAGGGCCTGTCGGCGGGCGTGTTCGGTGAAGCCGTCGCTCCGGTCAACGGGATTACGCTGGATGCGTCTCCCGGCGCCCCCCTGCGTTTCGCAACCCGCTACACGGCGCGCGGCGCCGGTGGCACACTGCGTTTCCTGACACTGACCGCCGTGTTCGAGGACGCGGACGGCACGCAGTGGCGCGTCCACTTCGATCGTTCCATCGCGCTCAATCTTCCGGTGTCGATCACCGCGCGTTTTCCACAGGGACGCACCATGCTCGCTTCCACCATTCCCGTGGAACTGGTGTTGAAACAGTTCGCGGGCGGATCGGACGGCGCCAAGTACTTCTGGTTCAGCCCGGCGGGACTGCGCCTGGCGGAGGGCAATACCGGCGTGATCCACTTTGCGGACGGTGACTCGACGATGACCACACTGCACGTCGAAATTCCCTCGCCGTGCCGCCCGGGCGTGTTTCCCTTCACGCTCAAATTCTTCGCGGGCGACCGCGAAGCAGGCACGATCGCGTCGAGCTTCTTCAAACCGTACCAGTGGACGTTCGTGGGTCCGTTCGCGATGGACGGCGGGCTCAACCGGCAGCTTCCGCCCGAGCAGGGCGTCAATCTGCTCGAAACCTATCCCGGTCCCAACGGCGCCGCCCGCTGGCGCCCGGTGCCCGAGTCGGCGTGCGATCCGCGCGGCGGTATCTCGCTGGGCCCGCTGGCCACGGACCGCGGCGTGCAGTACCTGTACACGATCGTCGCCTGCGCCTACGAGACCAGCCTGCCGGTGCGCCTGTGGGCCAATGCGCCCGCGGCTCTGTTCATAAACGGTCGCCGCGTGGCCACGGTGGCATCCGCCAACGGAGACTCGGCGACGGCGACCGTACACCTCAACCCCGACAAGAATCATGTTCTCATCAAGGTGATCGGCGACCGCGATGCGCGTGTGTCCTTCTCGCTGGGCGACGCCGAGAATCTGGCGGCTGACGAGTTCGACAACAACCTGGCGGAGCTGGCGGGTGGATACACCGAACTGACGGCGCGCGAAATGGCGCTGGGCGCGTCGCAGAACGAATCACGCCGTCTGATTACGCTGCGCTACGAAGATCCAACGGCGGCCACGGTGGCGGTGGTGGGAAGCTTCAACGGATGGTCGCCGGCAACCAACCAGATGCACAAGAACGGCGGCTCGTGGGAGCTGACACTTTCCCTGCTGCCGGGCAAGTACTCGTACCGCTTCCTCGTGGACCAGAACAAGCAGGTGCTGGATCCCACGGCGACCGGCACCGAGCCCGATGGCTACGGTGGCAGAAACTCCGTACTGGTCGTGAACCAGTAAACCGCCGGCGCCGTCACCCCTATTTCAACAGCATCATCTTGCGTGTGAGTGCGCGGTGCCCGTCGGTCACCAGGCGATACGCGTAGAATCCGCTCGCTGCCGTGTTCCCCGCCGCATCGGTTCCATCCCACTCCACCACGTGGGATCCCGAATCGAACACTCCGCCGGCCAGATGCCGCACCAGCGCGCCGCGCACATCATAGATGTCCAGCCGCACGGTGGTGCGCGCCGGGAGATAGAACCGGATCGACGTGCGCGGATTGAACGGATTGGGCACGTTCTGCTCGAGTACCAGGTCGCGTGACGGGACCACCGCGGTGCCGCGATGCAGTTCCTGCACATCGCCGTCCACGGTGCGTGATTCGAGCAGGTATGTGTACGAGTGGCCCGGCTCGACCCCGCGGTCGACATACACGAAGGTGTTCCCGTCGGACGCGAGATCGCCGTCGAGCAGCGTAAAGTTGGTCTGCGTTCCATCGGCCCGGTACAGGCGAATGACTTCGCCCGGCTCGCGCGCCAGCAGCTCGTAGCTCAGGCGCACGCCGGCATCGATGACATCGATGTGCGCCGACACCAGGCGCGTCGCCACTTTGAGATTCAGCGTGAGCACACTGTCCGCGGTCACCGTCTGGCCGTCGGGATTGTCGACCACGAGATTCCATTTCCCGGCGGTCTTCAGATACACGTTCACGGTACCGCGGAGCGTGTTCTCGTCCACCCATTCCAGCGCACTGGGAACGATGTCGGTCCCGTCGGCCTTGCTGTCGGTCGCGGCCAGCGCGCCCGAAGGCAATGTGAAATGGAAGCTGGCACCGTAGCGCAGACGCGAGCCGCTCACGGTGACGAGCATGGCGGTCTGGTCGTTGTCGATGGCCGCCGGCAACACCGAACCCGCCAGCGGTCCCGGATCGCCCGCCCGCAGTGTCGCACTCATGCTGGCGCCCGCGGCGCTGATCCCGGTCACCTGAATGCGCGTGGGCCGCAACAGGTTGTCGTTGCTGTTGGGCGTCGTGACCGACGTGAATGACGTGTTGTTGGTGGTGCCCGGAAACACGTCGGCGGGTTCTCCGTTGTTGTATCCGGGACCGTTGAGATCGAAGATTCCCTCCGCCTCTTCCAGCACCAGCCCGCGTACCGCGCCGTTGGTGCCGCGGTTGACCAGCAGCGGCGCGTGCAACACGCCGTCGTCGACGTGCCAGATGCACAGTCCTTCGCCGTGCAGGTTGGCGTCGAATCCCACGCGCTCACGGTTCTCCACCAGCCAGTACTCGTCACTCACCGTCTCCAGCGGGTTGGTGTGCCAGCCGTCGGCGGAGGCCTCGAACCCGGTGGCGTAGCTTTCGCCGCCGCCGTTGACGCTCACGTCGTCGACCGAGAATGCCCCGCACACGGTGGCGTTCTGACCGTCCGAATCGTCGAACGAGTAATCGGAAATCACGCGGAACTTGATGGTGTAGGTACCGCCGGCGCCCGCGAGCGGCGCCAGATAGCCGGTGAGTGAAATGTTGGCGCTGCCGGCGGACGATCCCGTGTATTGCGCCAGCTGCGACTCGGTACCGCCGACCTTGATGATCGCCCTGGCGAAATCGTAATTGGTTTCCGCCTCGACGCGGTACTGGTACTGCAACGTCACCGAACCACTTCCCGAGTAGTGAAAACTGCGCTCGATGGTCTGGTACCAGTTGGATCCATATCCGGGGCCGCTGGCGGCGTAGTGGCGCGTCGACGCCTCGGCGGCCGTGAGTCCGCAAAACATCGAATAGCTTCCGTCGAGAACACACGTGGTCGAACGGCGGAAGCGTTCGTCACTGAATGGAAGCCGGTACACCACGGCGTTGTCTTCGACGTCGGGAATGGTGACCGGTGTCGACTGCCAGGTGATGTCGGTGGGCGCCAGCCAGCCCAATTCCTGCTTGCACCAGGCGTCCATGTGCGCGGGTTTCTCGGGCGTGTTCCAGTTGCCGGAGCCCATGATGCCCCAGTCACCGATGCCCGCACCGCCACCGTTCACGTCGTAGAGATCGGGCAGCCCCATCACGTGGCCGAGCTCATGGCACAGTACGCCGACATCGATCAACTCGCTGGCACTGTACGGCGCCGTCGCACCACAGTTGCCCGCGGGGACGATGGTGTATTCGTCGATCTGGATGAAGCCGCCGCCGGTGCGGGGGTCGTTGGTCGTGTACGCACTACCATTCGACGGCGGCCATGCGTCGTAGCGATAGGTGTGGGAAATGAAGCTGGCGTTGCCGCACTCGCCGCCCGTCAGGCTGTGCACGAATACCACGCCGTCCACCACACCGTCGTCGTCGCCGGAGTTGGGAATGCCGTCGGGGCCGTCGTTGTCATACTGGCCGAAGTCGACGGCGGCGTCCTGCGCGTCGAGCGCTTCCTTGATCAACTCGCCCGTGCGCGCACAGCTGTAGTCGAGACCGTTACAACTGCCGTAATAGTAGGAACCCGTCGGCGTGCCGCTGTTGGAAAGGTGCGTCCACGGGTACACGGTGCCCGTCACCGTAAGCTGGTTGTAGGAAACTTCGTGGTAGTAATCCGTCACCGAGCCGGTGGCGTTGGCGCCGAAGAACTGCGCCTGCAGCGCCGCGCTGGTGGTCGGAGGTGTGGCCTGGTCGCTGAAGTAGACGGGAAGCACCGGGACGCGCAGCGTATCCGCGACCGGGAAAGTCTGAGCGGCGAATGATGGATTGCTCCCCGGAGCCGCCAGGTAGGCCTGGCGTTCCGCGCGCAGACGCGCGGCCTTCTGCGCCCATCCGTGCTCCACAGTGAAGGCTTTGGGATCCCGCGCGCGCGCCTGAAAGTACGCGTCGGGAAGCGCGCCGCCGTTGCGCGGCGACGTGACGGGCAGCGCCGGCGACGAGACCAAGAGGCACACGGCGCCCAGCGCCAGCGAGCGAATTTCCTGCTTACCCATGTTGCGTAACACCTCGAGTTGCAGATCTGCGGGGTCGACTGCAGGAGGAAAAATTCTTTGTCGAACGCCTACTTCTTCAGCTTGATGGTCGCTTTGCCACCGGATGCGCGCACTTCGGTGAACTCACAGGTCGCAAATCCCAGGAACGTGGCGTTGTCGGACAGGAAGCCCGGCAACACTTCCACTTCGCCGCCCTTGAAATCATCAGCGGCCTGGAGCACATACGAAACCACGACAAACCGTCCCGGCGGCGTGCAATCGTACGCAATCATGTAATTGAAGTCGTACCGGCCCAGCGAACTCAGCTTGTGATCGGTCTCAATGGTGTAGATCACGTTGATTCCGGGCGGAAGCTGCAGACGCAGCTGCGCTGAACCGGTGGCATACGGCTCCACGGTATGGGCCATGATGTAGAGCTTGAATTGTTCGCCGGGTTTCACTGCGACTTCGGTCTTGGTGCCGGCTTCGTCGAAATACGGGTCGAGGGAAAGGCCTTCAACGGGAACTTCGGGCACGTCCGTCATGGGCACGGCTTCGGTTCCCGGCTCCGACGTGACGTTCTTGTCCGGCATCATGCCGGACGATTCGGTGGTCTTGTTCTCACCGGACGCCTGTTGCGTACCGGCTTCCTTCTTCGCACAACCGCTGACCCCCGCACCCAGCGCCACCGCCACAACCAGAACTAGAAATGCTCGCACCGGTGCCTCCAACGGAACCCGCGCACCCACCGCGGGCCCGCGTAATGTATCTATATTAGCTGAGATAAGGCACTTACGGCAACCGAAAACATTGACGCACGCGGCAAACCGGGCATAGAATGCGAACTTCCCGGCCGGTTGCCGGGCCCCATTTTTCATGTCCAAAGACAATCCCAAACTCAAGAAGCTCGCTGAGATGCGGGCGGCAGCCGAAGCCGGAGGCGGACCCGAACGGGTGGCCAAAATCCACGACTCGGGGCGGCTGACGGCGCGCGAGCGCATCAACCTGCTCTTCGACCCGGCCACCTTCCAGGAGCTGGGGGTGTTCGTCACCCACCGCACCACCGACTTCGGGATCGGCGACAACCGGCCCCTCGGAGACGGCGTGGTGTGCGGCTACGGATCGGTGGCGGGACGGCTGACGTACGCCTTTGCCCAGGACTTCACGGTGTTCGGCGGAACGCTGAGCGAATCCAACGCCGCCAAGATCTGCCGGCTGATGGACCTCGCGCTGGAGAACGGCGCGCCGGTGGTGGGACTGAATGACAGCGGCGGCGCGCGCATTCAGGAAGGTGTGGCCAGCCTCGGCGGCTACGCGGAAATCTTTCTGCGCAACACGCTGGCGTCCGGTGTGGTGCCGCAGATCTCCGCGGTGATGGGGCCGTGCGCGGGCGGCGCGGTGTACTCCCCCGCCATCACCGACTTCATCGTCATGGTGGACCAGACCAGCCACATGTTCGTCACCGGCCCCAACGTGATCAAGATGGTGACCAACGAAGAAGTGTCGTTCGAAGACCTCGGCGGTGCGCAATCGCACTCGACGAAGAGCGGCGTGGCGCACCTGATGGCGCGCAACGACCAGGATTGCATTCTGCTGATCCGCAAGTTGCTCTCATTCGTGCCACAAAACAATCTCTCCAGCGCGCCGCGCGTCGCATCGACTGACGATCCCGGGCGCCGCGACCTCTCGCTCAACACCATCGTTCCCGAGGACGCCAAGGTTCCCTACGACATCGTGGATGTGATCCACCGCGTGGTCGACGACGGCGAGTTCTTCCAGATTCAGCCCATGTACGCCACCAACATCGTGGTGGGCTTCGCGCGCCTCAACGGACGCAGCGTGGGT
>OBLQ010000663.1_pt1 | contig 13137 bp, 8 predicted proteins | sample 1519881 | NCBI WGS metagenome assembly OBLQ01 (sample SAMN01911456, study PRJEB22533) | soil metagenome | biome: Soil | place: Malaysia | collected 2012-04-30 | depth DG_metagenome m | reverse complement strand
CCGCTCGTCAAACTGGGGGCGCGCCACTCGGCCGAGATTGAATATGTGTTCGGAGCTCTGAAATGGAAGAAAATTCCGTGGCAGCCGGTCGACTTCAAAGTCTCTGACGCCATGATGACCTACTGGTCGAATTTCGCGAAGACGGGCGATCCCAACGGCGCGGGCCTTCCCCACTGGCCCCGCTACACACCGCAGGACCGCCAGGTGATGATGCTGGGTGATGACATCCAGGCGCGGCCCGCGACTGACCAGAAGCGCTTTGAGTTCATCGATTCGTTCATCGCCCGTTACCGCAAATAGAAGCGTGAATCCATGGCCACTCCTGGCACAAATCAGCAGGCTTAAGGTATACTTCCGATATGGACATCGAAAAGACCATGCGCTTCATGGTGGAGATGCAGGCGAAGCACGAGTCATGGCTTCAGAAACACGAAGAAGCCATTGCCCGCATCGAGGCTGCCGGTGAAGCCAATGATCGCCGCATCGCCCAGCTTGTAGACGTATCACTTTCGCTTGCCCGTACCGTGGAACAAAGCTCCGCGGGCATTAAGGAGCTGAGCGAAGCTCAAGCCGCGGGCATGAACGAGCTTCGGGAAGAACTGCGGGAGGTTCAGAGCTCAACCACTTATAAGCTGAACGCCCTGATCGACACGGTGGACAAAATGGTTCGCAAAAACGGCCACGACGGCAAGAAGTCCTGACGGTTGATTTTCCCACCGTGTCAATTTTGAACAATCGGCCTGATTTTAATTAAACCATCCCTTTAATTTCAACCCATACTCTTTTAATTCTAAAAGAGCGGAAAAAATATTTCTGCGTTTGTCCCATACGTCCCAAACGTCCCATTTTGGCCTGATATCCTTGAAGGGACATTGTTTCGGAAGAGCCGCACGCGACTTGAGAAACCCGCCTCCGGCCGGCCGGAACAGCGGCTGCAGCGGCGGCTTTACGCCGCCATTCATTCTTGAAATGCTCTTGGCGGGATGAACCCGGCCCTACGGTCGAAAGGGAGGAATTGTGGAAAAGACAAACGACAAACTCACGCCCAGGCAATTGGAATCAAATCGCAGGAACGCGAAAAAATCCACCGGGCCGCGCACCGAGGCTGGCAAGCGCCGTGCGGCTCTCAATGCTCTCAAGTACGGATACTACAACGGCCCGCACACCATGGAGCAGACCATGCTCCTGCTGGGCGAAGACCCGCATGAGTTCCACGCTTTCCGCGACAGCCTCATCGCCAGCCGCCAGCCCGCCGACGCCGTCGAGCAGATGCTGCTCGAAGACATTGCCATGCTGGCCTGGAAAAAGCGCCGCCTCAACCGCGCCCAGCAGGGTCTCCAGTTGCGCAACCTGGAGGTGCTGGAACTCGACAGGCAACGCCAGGTGCTCGAAGTGGGCCGCGAGAGCGCCGACATCTCGCAGGATGAAGTGCTGAAATCCGGCCTGCGGCGCGCTCAAAGGTCCCCGTCCCGGTTCGGCGAAACCCTTTCGCACCTTGATACGCTCGCGGCGCTGGTCAAGCGGCAGGACTTTTCGCAGGACATCTCCTTCGCCATCACCATGCTTTACGGCGAAACGCCCACGCTGCGCGGCGCGCAGATTGCCAACAGCTACCGGCAGCTCGGCGAGCAGGGCGTCGAAACGGAAGAGCAGCGCGCGCTTGCGGCTGAATTGAAAGTTGCGCTGGAAGAAGAGATTCGTGACGTGATGGAGGAATACACGCTCTTCCTTCAGGAACATGTCCACGTCTCCCCAGCCCTGCGCGATTCGGCGCTGGCGCCTGTGCATCCGGAGTGGACGTCTATCGTTCGGCATGAGTACACCCTCGATCGGTTGATCGACCGCAAACTGAAGCTCCTGACTGAGATCCAAGCCAACCGCAAACTCGAAGAATTGGCCACCCAGTCAATGGAACACGACGTGCGTGGGACAAAAAAACACGATTTTTGAAAAACGAACCCGAGATGTTGTTGAAAACAAATAATCGGGCATGAAAAACAAAGCCGAACGAACCCAAAAACGAAGCCGGGAAGTTGTTGAAAACAGGTTCCTGTGGAAAAAACGAACCGAAAACGAACCCAAAAACGAACCGGGCCATGTTGTTGAAAACATTGGAGGGCAAAATTCGGAAGAGATTCTGTTTTTGTAGCGCCGGGCTTCATCCCGGCAGCAGTTCAGCCCCTCAACGGTCACGTGCGCAGTGTTCTGTTGAAGCTCTAACACAGAGAGCACTGAGCCACCAGCAATCGTGATGTTACATATTTTCGACGCACAGAGAGCACAGAGAAAATCGGGCACTGCTTCTCCGTGTCCTGTGCGGCACGGCAATCGCAGCGCGGATGACAAACCGAACCTCGGTGTCCTCTGTGTTTATGCTTTTCGAGACACAGAGCGCACAGAGACCGCCAGCAATCGTGATGTTGCATATTTTCCACGCACAGAGAACACAGAGAAAATCCGGCGCTGCTTCTCTGTATCCTCTGCGGCCCGGCAGGTGTAGTGCGGACGAAAAACCGAACCTCGGTGTCCTCTGTGTTTATGCTTTTCGAGACACAGAGAGCACGGCGCGACAGGCCCGCTACCCAGAATGGCACGGCCGCCCCGTCCCGCAAGGCGGGATCACGGGCGGGACGCCCGTGCCACAAACCCCTGCCCTCACAGCCATGCGCGTTATATAATCACTCCCTTGCGGGTCAAACGACAAAATAATTGGGAGTAAGATGAACCAGGCTCAGAAAAAAGTCCTTCTCGTTTCAGGCGCGATTGCTGCCGCCACGCTGCTTCCGTTCCTCGCGGTCGAGCGGCGGTCATCAGCACAACCGGGTGCGAGTCTCGCGGCGGCGCAGGCCAAGGCGCCCGGCGCGGCGACGCTCCAGACCTGGCGCAACGTGGGCAAGGCGTACTACGAGCAGGGCAAGTATACAGAGTCCATCGCCGAATTCCAGAAGGTGATCAAGTCGGGCCATGCCGTTGCCACGGACTATCTGGACATTGGCCTCGCCTACACGCAGGCGAACAACCTCAACCAGGCGCTCTCCGCGCTCACTACGGCAAAGCAGATGGCGCCCAAACTTGTTGCTATTGATTACAACCTGGGAATCCTTTACAAACGCGAGCTCCGCTATGAGCCCGCTGAAGAAGCCTTCAAGAAAGTCATCACAGCAGACCCCGAGGACCCGGCCGCCTGGTTCAACCTGGGAACGGTCTACTTTGCCGAGCACAAACTGGACCTTGCCCTCGAGGCCCACGAGCGGCTCAACAAGATGGGTTTTGAGCGCGGTCAGAATTTCTATGTCGCCTCGCTGTTTCGCACTTTCACCATCCTGGTCCGAATGGGCCGCCGTCCCGAAGCCCAGAAAATGCTGAAACTCCACAAGGTGTACAGCGACAAGCTCCCCAGCATTGCGCTGCAGAGTCCTGCTCTCGAAAAAGGCAAGTACGGAGCGGTGCTGGTCCCGGCCTCGCTGCCGGTGCGAGTCGCAGGCGGGGCCGCCGCGCGTCCCGTCGCGTTCCGCGAAATCACCTCGGCACTGGGAATTTCGCTGCGCGGCGAAAACCCGGCCGCGAACAGCGAAGCGGCGGAAGTCAAGGCGGCGGACTACTCGCTGGATTTCGCCAAGGCAAAACTTCTGCCGCTGCTTGGCCCATCGATCGCCGTGGCTGATTATGACGGCGACTCCCATCCCGACCTTTACGTTGCGAACCCCGGCGGCAGGAACCAGCTTTTCCACAGCAGCGGCGCGGGAACTTTCCAGGACGTTACGGCCAAAGCCGGAGTTGAAGGCCCGCCGAATTCCCTTTCCGCCACCTTTGCCGATTACGACAACAGCGGAAACCTGAGCTTGTTTGTGGCCGGGCTCGACGGCATCCACCTTTACAAGAACAACGGCAACGGAACCTTTACGGACGTGACGGAGAAGGCTGGACTCAAGCCCCGGCCGGGCGAGGTGGATACGCGCGCGTTGCTGTTTGACGCCGACAACGACGGTCTGCTGGACCTTCTTGTCACTTCCTACGCCAACCTGAACAATCTGCCGCATGAGGCCACGTTCCGTTTTCCCGACGGCTTTTCACCCGCCGGTATTCACTTTTACCGCAACAACGGCAACGGGACATTCACCGATATAACAGAAACGACGGGCCTGGGCGGCGTCCGCGGGCGTTTTCGCGACGTTCTGTTTGCCGACTTTACGGGCAACACCTATCCTGACCTCGTCTTCTTGCGCGATGACGGCGCGCCGGTGTTCTTTGAGAACCTGGGCGGCGAGAAGTTTGCCGACCGCTCCCGCGAAGCTGGCGCTGACTTTACAAAAGCCACCGCCTTGAGCGGCGCTGTCGCCGATTTCGACCACGACGGAAAATTCGACCTTGCCCTGTGGACCACGGACGGCTGCGAAGTCCTGCAGAACGACGGCGACGCCAGGTTTACGCCGTTTCCGAACCTCCCGGCCATCAAGCCGCCGGCTCCCCTGCTGGCCTTCCGGGGTCTGGCTGCCGACATCAACGGCAACAGTTTTACAGACCTGCTGGTGGCTGACTCGGAGGGAAACCTGCACCTCGTGGCCAACCGGCTGGGACGCTTCCATGAGGAAACACTCCACCTGCCGGTAAGCTCCGTGAAACTCGCCTCGCTGGGTGCAACATGGATTGGGAAACCCGGGGTCCTCGATCTGCTCGGCTCGACGCGCAGCGGAAAGCTGGCGGCATGGGCCAAGACCGGCGTCCCTGAGCATTGGCTAGAAATCAGCATGGACGGGTCAAAGAGCAACAAGCAGGGCGTGGGATCGGAAATCGAGCTGAAGCAGGGGAATTTTTACAGCAAAGTCCTGATCAGCAACGGCCCTGTTTATGTCTACACGGGCAGCCTGGCAAAACTGGACGTGGTGCGGGCTACGTGGCCGACGCAGATTATCCAGAACGAACTTGCCGTCGCCACCAATACGGCCGTCCGCTTCCGCGAATCGGAACGGCTGGCAAGTTCCTGCCCCATGCTCTATGCATGGGACGGCACGCGGTTCGTCTATGTCACGGACATCCTCGGCGTGGGTCCGCTGGGCGAGCTGGCTCCGGACGGCACCCGGCTCAAGCCCTACTCGCGTGAATTCGTAAGGCTGCCGGATACGATCAAAGAGCGCGATGGAAGCTATGAGTTCCAGATGACCGATGAGCTGCGCGAGGTGGATTACTTTGACCGGCTGCGCCTGCTGGCCGTAGACCATCCAGCGGGCGAAAAGGTTTACGCGAATGAAATCTACTCATCAACGCCGGCAGAACCCAAACTTTACGCCGTTGCGAATGAGCAACTGCCGGTCTCGGCTGTGGATGACCACGGCAAAAATGTTCTGCCGCTGATCAGCAAAGCCGACCATCGCTATCCCCACAGCTTCAAGCGCCTGCGCATTCCAGGCATGGCTGAACTGCACTCTCTGACGCTCGACCTTGGCAACCAGCGCGAGGCCGGGCGAGCCTCCCTGTGGCTGACAGGGTGGGTTTTCTGGACCGACTCCAACGGCTCCCGGGCGCTGATGCACGATCCCTCGACGCCCATGGTCGCGCCTTACGTGCAGGTGCGGAACCAGCAGGGGAAATGGGTCACCGTCATTCCCGATATGGGCCTGCCGAGCGGCACCAACCGCACCATGCGCGTTGACCTGACGGGCAAATTCCTCACGGCGGACCATCACGTGCGCATCGTTACCAACCTGTGCGTCTACTGGGACCGCATCTTCTTCACCACCAACGATCGCGTCGTTCAGCCCGACCGCGCGATCCAACCCGAGTCTGCGGATCTCCATTACCGGGGCTTTTCGGTGCCGGCCACCGACCCCAGCCACGTTCGCCCTGACCATTATGAATACGCCTCGCTGCTGAAGCGCGCGCCCTGGAACCCTATGCGCGGCTTCTATACGCGCTACGGCAACGTCGAGAAGCTGGTGGGCCAGGCAGACAACCAACTCGTAGTGATGTCCACCGGGGACGAGATGACGGTGCGGTTCAGTTCTGGAAGATTTCCCCCGCTGCGGCCGGGATGGGTGCGGTCATTCTTCCTCGACGCCACCGGGTATGCCAAAGACGGCGAGCCGAATACGGCATATTCGGCCACCGTGGCTCCGCTTCCCTTCCATTCCATGTCGAACTATCCGCCAGCCGAGAAGGACGTTGCGCCGGAAGGCACGGCATATGAAGAGTATTTGAAGGAGTACCAGACCCGCCCGTCATATCAGTTAATCCCGTCGCTGGCGCCGCCGGTGGATTGAGGAGTGGGTAGCTGGAGGGGGAATCGGCCGGAATTCGGCCGAGGGGACAGGCGAAGCAGGCCGTTGTCGGAGGCTACTTTGTTAGGCCTATCTACACATGTCCATCGTCGCTGCGGCCGGCAGTCCCGGACAACGTGATCGCAGAGGTTCGCAACTGGCGACCGTGGTGAGGGAAAGCCCTCTCTTCCCTCCTCGAGCGTCGTCTGCCGCCCCATCCGTAACGGGCAGACCTCGCGAGAATCAAGCGGGAGACACTAGCTGCAATCTATCGGCAGCAAGCCTCCCGCCTATTGCACGCGACTCGCAGAGTCCGCAGTCGTCAGCGCTGCAGCTGGTGCTAAAAGACCCAAACCCTGCAGAAGGAAGATGGTTCGCTGGGCGGCGTCACGCCAAACCAGCTGACAGCTTTCCCCCTGGCAGTTCTGGACATACACGTCCCCTCCCGAATACTCCAGGCTGCAGTTCTTGAATACGCAGTTGACAAACACGCCGTCATCAAGGATCACGTGCTGATTTTCAAATGTTCGGTCTTCGTATCGAGTCATACTCGTAAACCAAGTCCTTTATCGGAGCACCCGAGAATTTTAGCCTTTGCCGCCCTCCCCGTGTTCATGCCTTCGGAAGGCTATCTGAAGGTCCTGTGACGCGGATGAGGTTATCATTTGCCAATTCCCGATGCAATCGTTTCATGATGTGGATTGACTTACCAATGACGTTTACCATCAGTACCTTGCGCCGCAGTCGGCCGGCCCATTTCAAGCCGGCACGGCCGCCAACTATAGAGCTTCAGGCGCTTAGTGCGTCAAACCCTTTGCTATGCCGCCCCTCCGGGCCCGGCGCCGGCCAGCCAAGCCCCCTGCCATCTGGCACCGGGCGAAGCATTGCTGCAACCCTGCCGCGAAGTCTCAACAGGGCGCCCGAGTGAAGTTGCGAAACCCGCGATTCATCGATGCCAAGCCTGGAGCCAATTTCCTTCATCGTCAGCAAGTCTTTGTAATAGAAGGCAATGATGGAGCGCTCGCGTTCGGTGAGGCCCCGGAGCGCGAGCGAAAGAAGGTCTCGTTGTTCGCGGCGGTAACACAGGGCAAAGGGATTGTCTTCCGGCGAAGCAGGCAGGTCCTCTTCATTGACACGCTTGCGGACGTCCGGGGAAACACGCGACCCTGTTCCTTCATAACCATGCCGCTGCAATTCGGCTCTCGTTTGATACCACCGCGGCAGGCTCAGCCCCATGGCTCTGGCCACCTCTGCGTCCTCCGCCGGGCGCCCCAGGCGCCGCTCAAGGTCGCTGCAGGTGGATTCAACTTTCTTGATCCTGCGCCTCATATCACGTGACGCATAATCCTGGTCCCGCAGCGAATCAAGGATGGCGCCTCGAATGCGGTAACGCGCGTAGCTTTCGATCGTCACACCCTTTGCAGGGTCGAATTTCCTGACGGCGTCAATCAGGCCCACGGACCCATCACTGACGAGGTCATCGAGTTCCACGTGCGCGGGAAGGCGGCCGCGAAGTCGAAGGGCAACCCGCTTGACCAACGGCATCAATTTCACAACCAGCTCGTTGGAACTGCCCCACTCGTGTGACGGCCCGCGGCTCTGTGCCGGGCGCGGATTGCTGGTTGAGCACGCCCGGCTGCGGCGGCCTTTGCCAGCAGCACGACTCTGCCGGCACTCCTGCTTGTTGCTGCGTTGTTGCCCAGAACTTGAAGAAACTCCAGATTGGATCGCCAATTCAGCACCCCCTTAGAATTTGTCTCACGTGCGAACGAAAACAGGCTTACCGGTAACAGGAGGAAGCTTCCATCCGGCAACCTGCCGCCGCTTGCGACAACCTTCTAAAGCAAGCACCGGGCCAACTCGGCTTCGAGGCTAGAAAAATCTGGCATCCCTCTTCTTCAGTGCGACAGGTGTGTGTTCGCGGCCGCGTCATAGCGACTGTAAAATGGACCGGGAGTTTCTGCTGGGTTAGGAGTCGAGGAATAGAGTTTGACTATTTTTTCCAAACAGTTAGAGTCCTTGCTCTGCTGCCGTACCCGGCCATCAATTATCCGCCGAAGTACCAAGAGACGTGTGCCGAGGCCAGCGCGAAAAAAGAGAATTCGGGGAGCTAACCATCCCGTTCAGGAGTGCATTCAATCGGGGCAAACGAGGCTAGTGAATTTCAAAACGGGAAGGTTTTCGGCGTCAATAAAGTGCTGGCCGCGGCGCTGAGTCTAAGAGTGCTTTCATGAGAATATCCTAGTCTTTTGTAGCCGGAACGGGGATTGGCGAAGTTGCCGGGAGAAGGGCCAGCGGCATGAATTCCAAATCGGGACGGATTCCCAATTTGGGAATCACCAGACGAGTTGGCCAGTAAGCACTCTTTTCCTCAAGGTGCGTAGTCATCACCTGTGCCCTGACCTTTGCGGCAATAAACATCAGATGCGTCATGATGTGGGAATTCCCACGTATTTGGCAATGTGCCACTTAGGCTCGGAAGTTTCACCAGCGGAACACTTTGGGAGTGCAGAAGCCCATCGAAACGAAGAATACCTTTTGCAAAATTTTGACACATCGTGTATATTCTCAGGTTTCATTGTGCTGTCAGGGGAGTAGTAAAGGCCACGAGGGGCGCGGTCAAACCCATTAGCGTACAGACCATTTAGAGGATGCTGACTGCCTCGTTAACCGCAGATTAGTATTCTGCAGGATTACATGTAAGGCTCTCAAAATGTCTCAAATCTTTCATCGCAGCATGAACGCCGTTGCCAAGGCGAGCATCTATGGCATAGTTCTCGTCGTTGGCCTGATCGGCTACGTCAGCTGGCAGGTAAACCAGTCGTCCTACTATACGTACATCCAGCAGCCGCTTCCGCAGCCGGTCCCGTTCAGCCATGCGCACCACACGGCGCAGCTTGGCATCGACTGCCGTTACTGCCACACGTCGGTGGAGAACTCGTGGTATGCGGGCCTTCCTCCCACGCACACCTGCATGTCCTGCCATTCGCAGCTTTGGACGAACGCCGACATGCTGGAACCTGTCCGGGCCAGCTACCGCACCGGTGAGTCGATCCTGTGGAACCGGGTCAACGCCCTGCCCGATTTTGTCTATTTCAACCACAGCATTCATGTCAGCAAAGGAATTGGTTGCACGACGTGTCATGGTCAGCTTGGAGAGATGCCGATCACGTGGCGGGAAAATACCCTCTACATGAGGTGGTGCGTTAACTGTCATAAGCATCCGGAGCGTTATGTCAGGCCGAAGAAAGATGTATTCGATCCGATCTATACTCCGCCGCCGGACCAGATCGCCATGGGCAAGAAGCTGGTGAAGGAGTACGAAATAAGGAGTCTGACAAGTTGCGATACGTGCCATCGATAAACAGCACACATAGGGATAAGCAATGAAGGACAAGAACTTCATCGATCTCGCCTCGGTCCGGGCAGGTCTGGAAAATGGCGGCAAGAAACGCTTCTGGAGGAGCCTGGAACAACTGGCTGACACGGAAGGGTATCAGGAACTTGCGCGCCAGGAGTTTCCCAGGAACTCTCCTGTCAAACAAGTGGAATCCGGCGTAAGCCGCCGGAACATGCTGAAACTGATGGCCGCCTCCGCCGGGTTGGCGGGCCTGACCGCTTGCACAAAGCTTCCCATCGAACACATTGCGCCCTACGTGAGGCCCTCGGAAGAATTTGTTCCGGGCCACCCGTTGTTTTATGCAACTTCGATGCCGCGCCCCGAAGGAGGAGCGATCGGCCTGCTTGTGAAGAGTCACATGGGCCGGCCGACCAAGGTGGAAGGCAACCCGGACCACCCGGCCAGCCTTGGCAGCACTGACGTCTTTAGCCAGGCATCCGTGCTCGATTTGTGGGACCCGGACCGTGCACAGACCGTATTGCATGAAGGCGCCATCACCAATTACAGCGAGTTTCTGGAATTGCTGGGCCAGTTGCGCAGTCTGTACCTGACCCAGAAGGGCGCAGGGTTCCGAATTCTGACTGAGACCGTCACCTCACCAACGCTCGGCAGCCAGCTCAAGGCGCTGGTGGCGCAGTTCCCCGAAGCAAAGTGGCATCAGTACACGCCGGTCAACCGCCAGGCCGAACGGGAAGGCATGCGGGCGCTTTATGGCGAAGATCTGAGCGTCTATTACAAGTTTGACCAGGCTGATGTGATTGTTTCGCTGGATTCTGACTTCCTGTGTTCCGGGCGGGGCGGCGTACGCTACTCCCGCGATTTCGCCGATAAGCGCCGGATCACGAACACGCACAGTCCAATGAATCGTCTGTACGTGGTTGAATCCATGGCAACAATTACAGGAGGCTCGGCAGATCACAGGCTTCCCTTGAAGCCCAGCCAGATCGAGACCTTTGCCAAAGCCCTGGCGGGGGCCTTGGGCGTGAAAGGAATTGATGCCGGCGCACAAGCCCCGGCCGGAGTTCCGGCGGGATGGCTGGCCGGCGTTGCGCGTGACCTGCAGCAACGCAGCGGGACCAGCATTATTCTGGCCGGCGAGCAGCAACCGCCCATCGTCCACGCCCTGGCGCACGCCATGAACGCGGCGCTCGGAAACACCGGAAAGACGGTTGTCTACACCGCTCCGATTGAAGCCCAGCCCGTCAACGAATTGGATTCCATCCGGGAGCTTGCGGATGACATGAATGCGGGCAAGGTCGATACACTCCTGATCATCGGCGGCAACCCGGTGTACAACGCTCCGGCCGATGTGGCTTTTGAAAAGGCGCTTGACCGCGTCAAGCTCCGTCTGCGCCTTGGAATCTATAACGACGAAACTTCCTACCTCTGCCACTGGCTTGTTCCACAGGTTCACTACCTGGAGGCCTGGAGCGACGAACGGGCTTACGACGGCACAGCCTGCGTCGTTCAGCCGCTGATTGCGCCGCTTTATGGAAACCGGTCGGCGCATGAAATCCTGGGAGCCCTGCTTGGTAACCCCGGCCGCACGCCACACGAGTGGGTACGCGGCTACTGGGCCGATCAGAAACTTGCAACTCCCGCTGAGTTTGAAACTTTCTGGGAGGCCGCTCTGGAGAAAGGCGTTATACCCGCAACCACATTCCCCGCAAAAGCTGTAACGCCTAAACCCGACTTTGCGACCGCGCTGGGCAGGAATGCGAACAGAAATGGCGCGGGCGCCGGCTCAATGGAGATCGCCTTCCGCCCCGACCCAACGGTATGGGACGGCAGCTATGCCAACAATTCCTGGCTGCAGGAACTCCCCAAACCGCTGACAACCATGACCTGGGACAACGCGGCGCACATCAGCCCCGGCGCTGCAGAGCAGCTCGGCGTGATGAACGACGATGTGGTGGAAATCGCTTACGAGGGGCGCAAGCTGCGGCTCCCGGTCTGGATCCTGCCCGGGCACGCTGACGGCTGTGTGACGGTTACGTTTGGATACGGCCGTTCGCGCGCGGGAAGGGTGGGCAACGGAACAGGATTTAATGCCTATTCCATCTGGACATCAGACAAGCCGGGCTTCGGGCCGATTTCCCGGCCTCGTAAAACCGGAGACCGTTACCATCTCGTGACCACGCAGCGGCACAGCATCATTGCGGAGGGCGGCCGCAAGGAGGAAGTTGAAAGCAAAGCTGCTTTTGACCGCGACCTTGTGCGCGTTGCAAACCTGGAGGAGTTCCGTTCCAACCCGGATTTCGCGGCGGATTCGGCGGAAGAAACAACCCAGGCTCCTAATCTGTATCCCCGCTATGACTACAGCACGGGATATCAGTGGGCAATGGCCATCGATACGAACAGCTGCGTTGGCTGCAACTCCTGCGTGGTGGCCTGCTACGCCGAGAACAACATTGCCGTTGTTGGCAAGGAGCAGGTGGACAAGGGGCGCATCATGCAATGGGTGCGCGTGGATACATACTGGCGCGGCAGCCTGGAGAATCCTGAAGCCTATCACGTGGTGATGCCCTGCATGCACTGTGAAAACGCACCTTGTGAATATGTCTGCCCGGTCGGCGCCACCGTGCACAGTCCAGAGGGGCTCAACCTGATGATCTACAACCGCTGCGTCGGCACGCGGTATTGCTCAAACAACTGCCCATACAAGGTCCGCCGGTTCAATTTTGAGCTTTACTCGGACTGGCAGACGCCCAGCCTGTACGGTGTGCGGAACCCTGACGTGTCGGTTCGCAGCCGCGGCGTCATGGAAAAGTGCACTTACTGCGTGCAACGCATCAAGGAAGCTGAGATCAAGGCCCAGGTTGAAAACCGCACCATTCAGGATGACGAGGTAATCACCGCGTGCCAGCAGGCTTGCCCGACAAAGGCCATCGTTTTCGGAAACATCAATGATCCCAGGAGCAAGATCGCTATCCAGAAAGCACAATCGAGGAACTACGTTTTGTTAGCCGAATTGAACATTCGTCCACGAACGTCATACTTGGCGCGGCTGCGAAATCCGAATCCGGAGATCAAGGAGTAAGGGGATGGCTGGAAGAGAACCCGAAAATGTGGGTACCCTGGTTTCCCCGGGAAGTGATGTCCTTGGCCCTGGGCACTCTTACGGGTCGGTAACCGACAAGATCAGCGCCATCGTTCTTACCCGGGGCACCGGAAATAAGTACAAGGTCGGCTTTGGATTAGCAGTGGCACTGCTTCTGATGCTCAACTTTGGCGTCACGGTGCTGTTCGCAATCGGCGTTGGAATCTGGGGCATCAATATTCCGGTTGGCTGGGGTTTCGCCATCACGAACTTTGTGTGGTGGATCGGAATCGGCCACGCCGGCACCCTGATTTCAGCCTTCCTGTTGTTGATGCGCCAGAAATGGCGCACCTCTATTAATCGATTTGCCGAGGCCATGACCCTGTTCGCGGTTGCCTGCGCCGGCACATTTCCTCTGCTCCACATGGGCCGGCCATGGCTGT
>OBLQ010000661.1_pt1 | contig 13146 bp, 12 predicted proteins | sample 1519881 | NCBI WGS metagenome assembly OBLQ01 (sample SAMN01911456, study PRJEB22533) | soil metagenome | biome: Soil | place: Malaysia | collected 2012-04-30 | depth DG_metagenome m | reverse complement strand
TTATGGCAGAAACACTATGCCGAGTACCAGTCCCTGGTGGAGCAGTATCACGATCCGGTTGCGGCCGTGATCAAAAACACGGACCTGTATCTCAGGCTGCCGTTCTCCAATTATCGCGGTTCTCCCGGGCAGCGTTTTGCCGTGTACCTGGAGCCGCTGTTCTCACCCGCAAAGGTGGAGTCGCGCAATTACGGCGCCAGCTACCTGCTTGTGCTTTCACCCGGCAAGGACGGCAAGATCCGCACCGCCGAAATCCGGCATACCTATCTCCATTTTGTGCTCGATCCTCTGGCCCAGGCCCACGGGACCAGCCTGAAGCGCCTGGAGCCGATTCTGGAGGACATCCGAACGGCGCCGCTGGCCCACTCGTTCAAAAACGATATCGCGCTGATGGTCAACGAATGCATGATCCGGGCGATTGAAACACGCACTTCAATTCCCAAATCCAATGAGCGCGCCCGGGAAGCGTACGTGCAGCGCTCCGTGCAGGAAGGTTTCGTCCTCACGCGCTATTTCTACAATGCGCTGGCCGACTTCGAGAAAGGGGCCACTGGATTCAAGACCGGTTACGGGGACCTTCTATACAACATTGACCTGGGCCGCGAGCGGAAGCGGGCCCGCGAGGTGGTTTTTGCCGCAGTAGCAACGCCGGAAATCGTGAGCGCCTCCCGCGTGCCTCCTGAAGGCACACATCTGCTCAATTTGGCGGAGCAGAAACTGGCCGCCGGCGACCGGGAAGGCGCGCAAAAACTGGCCATGCAGGTGCTCCAGAACAACCAGGGAGGAGACGAGCCCGGTCGCGCGGCTTTCCTGATGGCGCGGATTGCCACTTTGTCCGGCAAAATGGAGGAAGCCCTGACGGATTTTCAACAGGCGGCAGACTCGGCCAAAGACCCGCGCACCCTGGCCTGGAGTCACATTTACCTGGGCCGGATTTATGACATCCGGCAAAACCGTGAAGCCGCCCTGCAGCATTATCGCGCCGCGCTGGCAGCGGGCGATCCAGCGCCTGACACCAAAGCCGCCGCGGAAAAGGGACTGTCCGCGCCATACGGGCGTCCCGCGCCGCCACAATAGCGTGCATTGATGAGAAAATCGCTGCTTACATTAACGCTGATATTGTCACTGACCGCGGTCTTGACCGGGCAACAAGCCCCTACGGCCGAACCGACGCCCGCTGCGACACCTGTGCCAACACCCGCCGCGAGTCCCTCCAGGCGGCCTCCACAGGCCAAGACCCAGGCGGAGTTCGCCGACTACAACAAGGCCAATGAAGTCACAGGCGGAGCGGCCGCGGAACAAGCCGCCAACGACTTCGCGGCAAAGTATCCCACCAGCGAACTGCGGACTTTTCTCTATTCCAAGGCCATGCACGAATACCAGGTCGAAAACAATTCGAGCAAGATGCTGGCCATGGGCGAAAAAATTCTGGCCCTTGATCCCGATAACTCGGTGGCGCTGGTGCTGACAGCGACCGTGCTGTCTGACAGTCTCAGCGATGCGGACCAGGACCGGCAACAGAAGATCGCGGAGATCAGGAAGAACGCGAACCGCGCCCTGCAAACGGTGGACACGTCATTCACGCCCCCCGCGGGCGCCACGCCGGAGCAGGTTGCGGGATACAAGAATACGCTGCGTTCCATGGCGTATTCGGCCCTGGGCATCACGGACCTGAAAATGGGAGATGATGCCACCGCGGAAAAGGAATTGCGGTCCGCGGCGGATCTTGGCAAGAACCAGCCGGACCCCTACGTCTGGTATCACCTCGCCCTGTCCCAAGACCATCAGAGCAAGTATGTGGAGGCCCTGGCGACGATTGAACAGGCGCTGCGGTTCAGCCAGCCCGGCTCAGAACTGGCAAAACTGGCGGCCGGGGAGCGCGAACGCCTGCAGAAGTTGACCGGCTCGGCGCCGGTGACGCAACAGCCGCCGGCAAATAATTCGCGGCCTCCGCGCTAAACTGCTGTATTGTAGAAACAAACACCGCTCATTGTGGTTAGAGTCAGGCAACATTTCTTTGCATGAAGAAATCTCTTTGCATGTTCGCAGCCTTCCTGTTGTTTTCCTCAGGAATTATTGCCGGCCAGACCGGCGCTGCTGACGATGGGCCATCACCAAACCGTGCCAAATCCGCCGCACGCCCTGTGGCCCGGAGCGAACAGGAACGCAATGACTATCTGACCGCATCGTCGGCCACAGGCGGCGCAGCCGCGGAGTCCGCGGCTGTGGACTTTGAGGCACGCTATCCGAAGAGCGAACTGCGGGTCTACCTGTACGCACAAGCAATGCAGCAATACCAGGAAGAAAACAACGCACCCCGTATCCTGGCCATGGCGGAGAAAGTCCTGGAACTGGATCCGAACCACTCGGTCGCTCTGGCGCTTTCGGCCACCGTGCTCGCCGACAATCTGCAGGCGAAAGACCGTAAGCACGACCGGGAAATCCAGGAAATCAAGCGCAATGCCAACCGCGCCATTCACGGCGCGAACACCGGTTTTATGCCTCCGGCCTCAGCTAGCCCCGAGGAGGCAACGCTTTACCGTAATGCCGTGCGTTCGATGGCTTACTCGGCCCTGGGAATCATGAAGCTCAAGACCGGAGATGATGCCGGCGCGGAGAAGGACTTGATCACGGCGCTGGCGCTCAACAAGCTCCGGCCCGACCCATATCTCTGGTACCACCTTGCGCTGGCCCAGGACCATCGCAGGCGGTATTCCGCAGCGCTGAATTCGGTAGAGCAGGCGCTGCAACTGGCGAGTTCCAACCCGGAGTTGCAGAAACTGGCAGAAATCGAGCATGACCGCCTCGCCGGGCTCGCCGGACGCGCGCCTGCCCAGGGAAGCAGGAGAGGAGCACAGCAGCGGTAGTTGTGATGAACCCGGATCTGACAACCTTGCAAGCGGCGCTCGGCCACCAGTTCATACGGCCGGAACTGCTGGAGCGCGCTTTGACGCACAGTTCGCACGCGCATGAGGAATCCAAGGCTGGTGGCGGCGAAAACGCACAGGAAAAACAGGACAATGAACAGTATGAATTCCTGGGCGACGCGGTACTCGGCCTGGTGGCAAGCCAGCTTCTCTTCGAACGCTTCCCAACATTCCATGAGGGCCAGCTTTCCAAGCTGAAGGCCCACCTGGTGAGCGCCGAACATCTGGTCGGCGTGGCGGCCCGGCTGCGCCTGGGCCAGTACCTTCGCCTGGGAAAGGGCGAGGAACGCAGCGGCGGGCGCAACAAATCAACGCTGCTTTCCGACGCGATTGAAGCCGTCATCGCGGCCCTGTTTCTCGATGCCGGCATGGAAAAGGCCCGTGAATTCATCATCGCCCAGATCCTCGAACCCGAACTGGAGCGGGTGAGCACGGAGAGCGAAAGCGAATTCAGCCTGGCCGACTACAAGTCCGCCTTGCAGGAACTGCTGCAGTCCAGCGGCCGGCTCCAACCGGTCTATGCAACAGTGAAGGAAGAAGGCCCTGACCATCGCAAGGTTTTTACCGTGGAAGCCCGCATCTATCCCCAGGGCCAGAGCAAGCCGGAATTTGTGGGACGGGCCGAGGGAGCAACCAAAAAGAAAGCCGAGCAGCTTGCAGCCAAACAAGCCCTGGAACATCTGCGCGGCCAGGTGGAGACCAGCACATGACGGACCCGCAAAGCCACGATAACGATACCAATGTCACAGCCGGCGCAACTGAGCAGCAGGACTTGACCGTTGCAACAGCAACCGCGGAAACGCCGGAAGCGGCAGCCGACGACGAATCTGAAACACCCGGCGAACTCAGCGAAGACCGCCGTGGCTTGTTTGGATTGCAGTCTTTCCTCAACGTACTGGTGGTCGTCATCTTCGTCATTACCTTCGTGGTGCAAGCCTTCCGCGTGCCTTCCGAGTCGATGGAAAACACGCTGCTGGTGGGCGACTTCATTCTCGCCGATAAGCTGCACTTCGCCGCTGATGGCGGCCTGTGGCACATGATCCTTCCCTATCGCCCGGTGCGCCACGGTGACATCGCCGTCTTCCGCTATCCTGTGGACCCGTCACAGTTTTTCGTGAAACGCGTGATCGGGCTGCCCGGAGACCATATTCATCTGAGCGGCGGAGTTGTGTACCTGAATGGCAAGCCGCTGGAAGAAAGCTACGTGATCCACAGCTTTCCCTTCCCGAATTTCTACCGCGACAACTTCCCGATGGAGGGATACATAAGCCCGGAAACGAACCGCAAGTGGCGGCGGCAAATGCCGGACCATGTGAAGGATGGAGAGTTGGTGGTGCCGCCGGATTCCTACTTTGTAATGGGAGACAACCGCGACCGCAGCCTGGACAGCCGGTACTGGGGCTTTGTCCCCAGGGACAATATCATGGGACGTCCCCTGGTCATCTATATGTCACTGAACGAGGGAGACGATGCGGGCGCCCGCACCGTCGGTGGTAAACTCGTACATTCAGGACACATGCTGGCCCATTTCCTGCAACTGGCGCGATGGGGCCGCGTGTTTCATCGAGTGCGTTGAGAAAAACCCAGTTCAGGAAATCCCCTTGCCTGCAAAGAAGAAGAAGACTGAGAAGCAAGTAGAAAAACAGAAGCAGAAAGAGACGTTGCCGGAGTCGATTCTGGGCATCGCCTCCGTGCTGGTGGTCGGACTTTTTATCATCACCTTTGTGGTACAGGCATTTGAGATTCCTTCCAGTTCCATGGAAAACACGCTGCTGATTGGCGACCATGTGTTCGTGGATCGCCTGACCCCAACCGCCAAAGCGGCCTATATGGGCCCGCTGCTGCCCTACCGGCCGGTCCGGCGCGGAGAAGTCATCGTCTTCCTCTCGCCCGTGGAGCGCGGGCTTTACGTGGTCAAGCGCATCATTGGAGTTCCCGGAGACCGCATCCACCTTCGCGACGGCAAGTTGTTTCTCAACGGCGTGGAGCAGAAAGAGCCTTACCTGTACCCGGATAACGGATCGTATTTCCCCTACCGCGATGATTTTCCCAAATACCCGGCCGCCGGAGTGGCTAACGTTGCCTCGGAATGGCCCATGATCCTCCAGGAGCACATTCAAGGGGACGATCTGGTGGTGCCCCCCGGCGAGTACTTTGGCATGGGAGACAATCGAGTGGACAGCCTGGACAGCCGGTACTGGGGATTCATTCCCCGGAAAAACATCATCGGCCGTCCCATGTTCATCTACTGGTCATTCATCACGCCGCGCGATCAGTACGAGCGTACCTCCATGGGAGACCGGATCGGTTTCCTGTTCCATATCATTACGCATTTTTTCAGTCAGACACGCTGGTCCCGCATGTTCCACATGGTTCGTTGATAGCGGGACAGATCAGGGAGAGGGTTTGATCACGGAAGAAAAAACGGAGAAGGCGCAGAAACGGGATTCCGCGAAACAGAAGGAAACTCTGCCGGAAGCCATTGCCGGCTTCGCGTCAGTGTTTGTGGTGGGACTTTTCATCATCACATTTGTCATTCAGCACTTTGAGATTCCTTCCGGATCGATGGAGAACACGTTGCTGATCGGCGATCACGTTTTCGTAGACCGCCTCACGCCCACGGGCAAACACGGTTTTCCCGGATTCCTCATGCCGTACCGCGAACTGCATCGCTTTGACACGGCCGTGTTCGTGTCGCCGGCTGAGCCGGGCCTTTATCTGGTAAAGAGGATTGTGGGCGTACCCGGCGACCGCCTGCACCTGCACAACGGCAACCTCTACATTAACGGGGCCCTCCAGAACGAGCCTTACGCCAGGCACACCGAGCCTCCGGACCCCTACCGGGATGAGTTTCCCGCTATGAGCGGATTCGGCAACTTCCAGGTGACTCGAGAGTGGGCCATGGAGATGCCTACCCTCATCAAGGATGGAGACCTGGTGATCCCGCCCGGGCATTATTTCGCCATGGGCGACAATCGCGATCTCAGCCTCGACAGCCGCTACTGGGGACTGGTTCCGGCCAAAAACATCATGGGCCAACCCCTGTTCATCGCATGGTCGCTGGACCAGGATGCCTCCGCCTTTGATCCCAAGCCCCTGGGCCAGCGGATCATCGCGTTTTTTGAGACGGCCATCCATTTCTTTGGCATCACGCGGTGGCATCGCGTCATGCGACTGGTGCATTAAATGGGCACTCGCGGGAAAATCGTGCTTGCGCTGCTGGTCTTGCTGGCGCTTGCCATTTTTCTTCCGCCCAACATCAACGGTACGCGATTCCGGAAAGGACTGGCAGGATCGTTGAGCGCGGCCCTGGGCCGCGAAGTCAAGATCGGCGAGGTCAAATACCGTGTGTTTCCCCGCCCCGGGTTCGACATCTACAACCTGCAAGTCATGGATGATCCGGCGTATAGCGCAGAGCCGCTGATCCTGTGCGGCAAGGTCACGGCCGACCTTCGGCTCACGTCATTGTGGAAAGGGCGGCTGGAGATCGCCAAGCTGAAGCTGACGGACGACGCCGCTCCGCCCAGCCTGAATCTGGTCTATTCCAAAGGACACTGGAACCTGGAGTCCCTGCTGCTGCGCGTGGAGCAGGTGCCGAGCGCACCAACGGCAAAGCTTCGGGCGGAGGAACGCCCGCGCTTCCCCTACATTGAAGCCAGCGGCGGACGAATCAATCTGAAGACCGGCCCGGAGAAAAAACCCTGGGCGCTGACCGATACGGACTTCGCTTTCTGGCTGGCGTCAGAAGACCAGTGGCACGTGCGCCTGGATGGCCATCCCGTGCGCACGGACATGAACTTGAGCGACACGGGCACGGTCAAGCTGGAAGGAGACCTGCGGCGTTCTTCGGCATTGCGCAACATGCCTGTGAAGCTGGACCTTGAGTGGGAAAAGGCGCAACTGGGCCAGTTCTCCAACCTGGTGGCGGGACGCGATCCGGGCTGGCGCGGCGACCTGAGCGGCAGCGCCGAGTTTTCCGGAACGCCGAAAAACCTGCACATTGTGGCCTCGGCCAACCTGCGGGAATTCCGGCGCTATGACATCAAGCGCAACAGCATGCCCCAGGTGCGCACACGCTGCCTGGGCGAGTACGCGCACGAACGTCTGGACCTTAAATGCGATACCCCGATGGAGCCGGGCGGCGTGCTCCTGACGGCGCACTGGACCGCAGCCTCGCCGGACGACTACGATTTGTCCGCCGTGGCTACGCGCGTGCCGCTTGCCTTTCTGGCGAAATTTGCGCTGCACGCACGGCACAAGCTGCCGGACAACCTCACGGCCACGGGCGATCTCAACGCGGCCTTCGGCTTCCACTCGCACAACGGGGTCAGGAACTGGCACGGTGCGGGCATGACTTCACCTTTCCTTTTGAAGGCAGGGGAAAAGCCGTTTCCGGTAAGCTCGATCAAATTCCACGTGGGACAGCCGGACGCCCTGGCGTTGCAGGCAGCCAAGGTCAGGCGGCACCTGAAAAGCAAGCCGCCACCGAGCGACCAGTTGACGGTGGAAACGTTCTCCGTGCAGTTGGGACCGTCCACGACACTGGAGATCCAGGCTACGGCCGACGGCAAGGGATACTGGGTAGGCGCAAAAGGGATGGTGCCGCTGGAAAGGCTGGTCGCGCTGGGCCAGGCGACGGGTTTCCCCGTCAAGATCAGCAACACCACGGCATCGGTCGTCGCAAACCTCAATATCACCGGCCCCTGGGCGAATTTTGCTCCCGCGCAGGTCAATGGGACAGCGCAAGTGCAAAACGCGGCCACATGGATTCCGGGCATCAAGGACCGGCTGCTTATCAGCGAAGCCGACGTGCAACTGAGCGAGATCGAAACCGTCCTGACGCACATCAAAGCGCAGTTTGAGCACACGCCGGTGAGTTTTACCGGCACCGTCAGCCAGCCCTGGGTTTGCCAGACCGCGCCGCCCTGCCCGCTGGAGTTTGACCTGCATTCCGATTCACTCGCCCTGGCCGATGCGGCCGGGCTCTTTCTCCCGAGCGATAAAGGCTGGAACCTGCCTTTCCTCTCCGACTCATCGAACAAGCTGCCCGACTTCCACGCCGGGGGAAGCTTTACAGCGGACCAGTTCAAGGTCGCCGATGTTCCCCTGGAAAACTTCAAAGCGCGGGTGGAGGTGGGAGACAAGAAACTGCTGATCACACGAATCGCGGCACGGCTCGGCGGCCGCCGATGGTGAATGGGGCGCCGACTGGGGCAGCGCAAAACCTCACTTCACGGCGTCAGGGTCGCTGGACAATGTGGCCCTGGACAAGATGAAAGGCAAGGTCAAGTCGTCCGCGCCGAACCTGACCCTGGTTACTTCCTGGATCACAGGCAAGACCGATTTGAAGTACACGGCCAGGTTTGACGGCCCAAACACAAAAGAAATGGTCAACAGCGCCAAGGCCCACATTGAGTTCGGCGTCCACAACGGAAGCAGCCGGGCCCTGATGGTGGACGGCGCAAAGCCGCTGAAATTCCGGAGCCTGCAGGGCGCTCTGCAACTGGAAAAGCAGACTCTCAAAGTACTCCCGTGCAAATTGAGAGCAGAAAACGGCATCTATGATTTGAGCGGAACCGTTTCCCTGGCTGACAAACGAGCCAAACTCAGGCTGAGCAACAAGCGCACGCACTGGGACATCACCGGCACGCTGGAAGAGCCGCAAATCGCCGGGCGGCAGCCCGCAGCCAGAACGACGGCCTCACGTTCACGATGAAATCTGCCACCATCATCCTTACCGCCCTGCTGGTCTGCGGGTTCACCCTGCTGGGATGGAGTTCTCTGGCCCAGCAAAAGGCCCTGTACACAATGGCGGAGCAATCCGGCCGGCACCGGCTGGCCGACCGCATGCAGGCCAAGCTTGACCGCATCGAGCGCAACGGCGAGCGGACCCATCCCGACCAGTCGCCCACTGTCATGTCGGAAGAGGAAATCAACGACTACCTGGCGTCAGGCCGGATGAAGATGCCGCAGGGCGTGAGGAAAGTCCGGCTGCAGGGACGCTCCGGCAAGGTGGATGCATTTCTCACGGTGGACTTCGATGAAATCCGCCAGCACCAGCGCTCGTCCAATCCTCTGCTGGGCATCTTCAGCGGCACGCATGACGTGGCCGTGGAGGCCGACGCCTACGGCGCGGCGGGCCTGGGAAAGGTCCAGGTTCGAACCGTGAGCATTGACGACATCGAGGTCCCCCGCATGGCGCTGGAATACTTCGTGGATAAGTACATTACGCCCAAACACCCGAACGTCGGCATGGATTCCACGTTCCAGTTACCGGATAAAATTGACACTGCGACGGTGGGTTATCACAAGTTGACGGTGATCCAGAAGTAAGCAAAACGCAGCCGCAGCTTCCCTTAGCTGAATCCGTCCCTTGTTCACGGGAATCCAATTTGGAACGCACCGGCCAGGAAGGCCGGGAATGCCGAGCCGCCGTTATATCATTGAAGTTTCAGCAATATCCTGATCATCGAGGGGCGTTATGCCACGTTACGAGTACCGCGACCTGCATCCCACACCGGCAGCCGAGAAGCTGTTTCTGGACTGGATCCAGAAGCTGGATGAAGAGTTCTCCAACCGCGATATCGAGCATCGCTGTACCGTGGTCCGCAACGCGCTGCATGAGCTGTACCTGGGCCGCCCTTACTCTGAGCCGGCCGCGAACGCGCCGCTGGCTGAGAGGGCGCTGGTGCACAACTTCGATCCGCGCAACACCACGCTGGAGCCCGAATACTATGGCGACGTCGACGCGCAGAAATACGCCGAGCGCAAGCCGCTGATCTGGTTCTGGCTGATGTTTGACCGCTCGCCCGCGGGCCTGAACCACTGGCTGGGCTTCCGCGTCCGCCATATGCTGGCCCGGCACATCTTCAAGCACGTGGGCCGGAACGTGAAGATTTTCCATGGCGTGGAGTTCTCCTTCGGCTACAACCTCACGGTGAAGGACAACTGCACCATCCATAAATACACGCTGCTGGACGACCGGGGGGAAATCGTCATTCACGAAGGTTCCTCGGTTTCCGATTATGCGAACCTGTACTCGCACGAACATGACCTGAACGACGGGATGATCGTGACCAACACGAAAACCGAGATCGGGCCGCGCGCGCGCGTTACATATCACGCCACGGTGATGAGCGGCGTGCGGATCCACGAGCACGGGCTGCTGGGGTCGATGGGGGTGGCGACACGGGACATTCCTCCCTTCGCCATCTCGGTGGGAATTCCCGCCAGGCCGGTCAAGACGAAAAGCATTGCGCCGCAGCCGGCCGGGAACAAGAGCGGCGCATGATACCATCATGAATTAAGAACAACGACTGACTTTTCCGTTCGAAACATGACCCAGAAACAAGGAAAACCACGCCCGCGCGTGCTGAGCGGCATGCGCCCCACAGGGAAGCTGCATCTGGGGAACTACGTCGGCGCGCTGCAGAACTGGGTGCAGCTCCAGAACACGCACAAGTGTTTTTTCTTTGTGGCGGACTGGCACGCGCTGACCACCGACTATGACGACACATCGCGGCTCGCCGACAACACTCTGGACGTGATTCTCGACTGGCTGGGAGCCGGCCTGGATCCGGAGAAGGCCACCATGTTCGTGCAGTCGCACGTAAGACAGCACGCAGAACTGCACGTGCTCTTTTCCATGGTCACGCCTCTGGGCTGGCTGGAACGCGTCCCCACGTACAAGGAGCAGCAGCAGAACCTGGCGACCAAGGACCTGACCACATACGGGTTTCTGGGCTACCCGCTGCTGCAGGCGGCGGACATCCTGATCTACCAGACGGACTTTGTGCCCGTGGGCGAAGACCAGGTTGCGCACGTGGAGCTGACGCGCGAAGTGGCGCGCCGCTTCAACCAGTTCTATTCGCGCAAAGGCAACGCGTCGCAACCGCTGATCAAGGAACCGCAGGCCCTGCTGACCAAGACGCCCAAGCTGCTGGGCACGGACGGGCGCAAGATGTCCAAGTCTTACGGGAATTCGATTCTGCTTAGCGCGGAAGCGGACGAACTGGCGGCGACGATCAACAACAGCGTCACGGACAGACCCAAACTCACGGACAAGGGCGATCCCAGCCGCTGCCCCGTCGGAAACCTGCATCAGGTCTTCAGCGCCCCCGACCGGCTGGCGCACATCACCCACGGCTGCACGCAGGCGACGATCCGCTGCGTGGATTGCAAAGCCCTGGCGATTGAAAGCACGGAAGCGCACCTGAAGCCGATTCGCGAGCGCCGCAAGGAGTTTGCCGGGCAGCCGGAATTGCTCCGCAAGGTCGTGGCCGAAGGCGCGCGGCAGGCCCATGAGGCGGCGGAAGAAACCATGCGCGCCGTGCGCGAGGCGGTAGGCCTCTTCGCGCTGGGTACACTGGAAGAGCACATCCCCGGGGCGGAGCCAAAGCGCTTGCGCGTGCCCGAGGCGGTGCGGTCGGCCAAGACAGACGATGAAAGGTGGGGACTACGCACCGCGGAATGGCTGGAAAAAGTGAACCGGACGCATCCGTTGCGGCAAGACAAGCCGCGCACTTTCATTACGCGGAAGAGCAGAAAGGTGGGCATCCACACGGCAGCCGAGCACAACGGCAAATGGCAATTCCGGCTCAGGGACCGCGCCCTGAACGTGCTGGTCCTGCTGGCGCAGGACAGCGAACGATATCTGCATGAATACGTCCTGCCGCCCAAGCTGGTGCAGGAACACTGGAAGCAGTTTGAGCGGAGCGATGGCGAGGTGCTGATTGAAATCAGGAAATCGCCTTCCGGTGAAGCGCTGCTTTCAACCGGCAAGGGAGATGTCCCTATCCAGCAATATGAAGGCGATTACAGCGCCTTGCAATAGACGCCAGGGAACAGAAAACACGTAGTCCACAGGCGTGCACAGCCCCCAAAAGTGCGGAACCATTTAGAATCGATGAGAGCGCTGTTGTGTCATTGCGAATGCCAGAAACCGTCCAATCCGCCAAGACCAAGGCCAGTGAGTTCCCTTTTGCCGTTACCGTGGGGCAGGTGTATGACGGCCCGCTGGACCTTCTGCTGGACCTGATCCGCAAGCAGGACATCGATATCTACGACATCCCCATCGCGAAAATCACGGCCCAGTACCTAGCGTATGTGGAGAACCTGAAACAGCTCGACGTGGACGTGGCGGCGGAATTCATCTACATGGCGGCGCTGCTGATCCACATCAAGAGCAAGATGCTGCTGCCGCGCGATCCGGACCTGCCGCCGGGCGAACTGGAAGACCCGCGCGAAGAACTGGTGCAGCGCCTGCTGGAACACGAGAAATTCAAGAACGCGGCGCAGATGCTCTTGCAGAAGCAGCAGATTGAGAACGCCGTGGTCAGCAATCCATCACTCAAGGAATTCAAGGACGCGGAAGGCACCGAGCCGGAGATGGCGGCCGACGTGGTGGACCTGGTGAAGACATTCCAGGAGATCCTGGAGCGCGCGCGAACGCGCCCCATAATGGCCGTAGACGAGGAAACGGTCACGGTGGGGCAGATGATCGAATACTTCCGGCGGCGGTTGTTGATGGAAGACCGGCCCATACGTTTGAAACGCCTGCTGCATCACATCACGACGCGCCACGCCCTGATCGCGGCGTTCCTGGCCATGCTGGAACTGGTCCGGCTGCAGGCGGTGCTGCTGCGCCAGGACCGCATCTTCGGCGACATCCTGATCAAGAAACACGCCATGTTTGACACGGTCATGGGTGAAGGCGCCGTGGCCATGCGGGATGATTGGAAATAGGCAAATGGCAATTAGCCGTTAGCAATTAGCCGTTAGTACCATCGTCAGAATCTTCTGAACACCAAGTGCTAACGGCTAAGTGCTAAGTGCTAATTCAATGTCGATCAAAGCCAAACTCGAAGCCCTGATTTACGCCGCAGAGGAGCCCATCACGCTGAACCAGATGGCGGCGCTGCTGAAAGACGACCTTCTCGCGCTGAAGCAGCAGCCTGAACCCGGCACGCAAGAACCCGGCGCGACGGAGTCCCCGGAAACGCATCCGGACCACGCTGAAGCGCATCCGGACCACGCCGAAACGCATCCGGAAGCGGCGGAGAATGGCGCCGCGCCGGCCGCGACAGAAGAAGCGCAAGAAAAACTGGAACCGGGCAGCAAGCAGGCCAAAGCAAAAGAAAAAAGCGAGAAAGCCGAGCTGCGCGGGCTGCTCAAGCCTGTTCTGGAGGAGCTTGTCGCGGATTACGAGCGCGAAGACCGC
>OBLQ010000660.1_pt1 | contig 13164 bp, 11 predicted proteins | sample 1519881 | NCBI WGS metagenome assembly OBLQ01 (sample SAMN01911456, study PRJEB22533) | soil metagenome | biome: Soil | place: Malaysia | collected 2012-04-30 | depth DG_metagenome m | reverse complement strand
TTTGTTGATGTACACCACGATGTAGGGGACGCCGACCTGGCGGGCGAGCAGGATATGCTCGCGCGTCTGGGGCATCGGGCCGTCTGTGGCCGATACGACGAGGATCGCGCCGTCCATCTGCGCGGCGCCGGTGATCATGTTCTTGATGAAGTCGGCGTGGCCCGGACAGTCAACGTGTGCATAGTGCCGCGTTTCGGTCTCGTACTCCTGGTGGGAGATGTTGATCGTGATGCCGCGCGCCTTCTCCTCGGGCGCGTTGTCGATATCCTCGTACTTGGCGGCCTTTGCAAGACCCTTCTGGGCAAGGATGCCAGTGATCGCGGCAGTCAGGGTCGTCTTTCCGTGGTCGACGTGCCCGATCGTGCCGATGTTGACGTGCGGTTTGGTTCTTTGGAACTTTTCTCGTGCCATGACTTCGGGTTCTCCGTGTTATCGGCCGCCTTGGGCCTTCTCCATAATCTCGTTAGCGATACTGTTGGGCACCTCTTCGTAGTGCGAAGGGGTGACGTTGGGCGTGGCTCTTCCCTGCGTCAAAGAGCGCAGGGTCGTGACATAGCCGAACATTTCTGAAAGCGGTACGTGCGAACTGACGATCGTGACGCCGAGCGAGGGCTCCATGCCCTCGATGCGTCCGCGCCTGCTGTTGAGGTCTCCCACGACGTCTCCGACGTATTCCTCCGGGGTCGTGACCTCGACGTGCATGATGGGCTCCTTGAGGACGGGCTTGGCCTTCTTCATGGCCTCGCGGAACCCGAGGATGCCGGCCTGCTTGAACGCGTTCTCGTTCGAGTCGACCTCGTGGTAGGAGCCATCGATGACGGCGACCTTCACGTCCACGACGGGGTACCCGGCGACGACTCCCGAGAGCATCGCTTCGCGGACGCCCTTCTCGATCGCTGGGATGTACTCCTTGGGGACCGATCCGCCGACCACCTTGTTCTCGAACTCGAAGCCCTTGCCAGTCTCCAGCGGCTCGACGACGAGGACGCAGTGGCCGTACTGGCCCGAGCCGCCCGTCTGCCGGACGAACTTGCCCTCGGCCTTGGCCTCCTGCTTCACCGTCTCACGGTAGGCGACCTGCGGCTTGCCCTGGTTGGCTTGTACGCCGAACTCGCGGTTGAGGCGGTCGACGATGATCTCCAAGTGGAGTTCGCCCATCCCGCTGATGATCGTCTGTCCGCTTTCTGCGTCGGTGGTGACGCGGAAAGTGGGATCCTCCTCGGCGAGCCGCAGCAACGACGCGCCAAGTTTCTCCTGATCGGCCCGGCTCTTGGGCTCGATCGCGATCTGGATGACCGGCTCGGGGAATCTGATGCTCTCGAGGACGACCGGGTGTTGGTGGTCGCAGACCGTGTACCCCGTCTTGGCGTCGCCCAGCCCGATCACGCCGACGATCTCGCCGGCGTAGACGTCGTCGACGTCCTGGCGGTCGTTGGCGTGCATTTCTAGGATGCGGCCGATTCGCTCCTTGCGGACACGCAGGTCGTTCGTCTGCGGGTCGCGGTAGGCGACGGCCACTTGGGAGCCCTTCTTCAGCGACCCGGAATAGACTCTGAGGTACGTGAGGCGGCCGACGAACTTGTCGGTCATGATCTTGAAGGCCAGTGCGCTGAACGGCTCGCTGTCCGACGGCTTTCGGCTGACATCCTTCTCGGACGATGGGTCGATGCCCTTGATCGAGTCGACGTCGATCGGGGACGGCAGATAGTCGACGATCGCGTCGCAGAGCGCCTGAACGCCCTTGTTCTTAAAACTAGATCCGCACAAGATCGGTACGATCTTGTTTGAGATCGTCCCAACCCGGAGCGCCTGCTTGATCTCCTCTTCCGTGATCTCCTCACCTTCGAGGAAGCGCTCCATGATGTTCTCGTCGTAGTCTGCGATCGCCTCGATCAGCGACTCGCGCCACTTTGCGGCCTGAGCCTTGAGTTCTTCAGGGCACTCCGTGTCCTGGAACGTCTTGCCGGTCATGTCGTCCGGGTCGTACTGCGAGGCCCGCATCGTGATGAGGTTGACGAAGCCTTTGAACCCCGACTCGGAACCGATCGGGATCTGGATCGGCGAACAGTTCGCGCCGAGCCGCTCACGGATGCGGTCGACCACGTTGAAGAAGTCGGCACCGAGCCGATCCATCTTGTTGATGTAGATGACCCTCGGTACGCCATAGCGGTTGGCCTGGCGCCAGACCGTCTCGGACTGAGGCTGCACACCGCCTACCGCACAAAAGACCGCGACGGCACCGTCGAGCACACGCAGTGACCGCTCGACCTCGACCGTGAAGTCGACGTGGCCGGGCGTGTCGATGATGTTGATCTTGTGCTCTTTCTTGTCGCCGCGCGAGCCGCGCCAGAAGGCCGAGGTCGCGGCGGAGGTGATGGTGATGCCGCGCTCCTGCTCCTGCTCCATCCAGTCCATCGTGGCAGCGCCCTCGTGGACCTCGCCCATCTTGTGCGTCTTGCCCGTGTAGAACAGGATGCGCTCGGTCGTGGTCGTCTTCCCCGCGTCGATGTGCGCGGCGATGCCGATGTTCCGGACCAGTTCGATGGGATGCGAGCGTGCCATAAAGTCCCTTCCTTAGAACCTGTAATGGCTGAAAGCGCGGTTGGCTTCCGCCATGCGGTGCGTGTCTTCCTTCTTCTTGACCGAACCGCCGGTGTTGTTGTAGGCGTCGACCAATTCGCCGGAGAGTTTGTCGACCATGGTGCGGCCAGACCGCTTCCTGCAGTTCTGGACCAGCCACCTGAGCGCGAGGGTGCGACGCCGGTCAGGGCGCACGTCCATCGGAACCTGGTACGTCTGGCCGCCGACGCGTCGGGGACGAACCTCCACGCTCGGCGTGATATTGGCGATCGCCTTCTCAAAGACCTCGATAGGCTCGACCTCCAACTTCTTGGCCGCGGTGTCCAGTGCGGAGTACACGATGGCCTCCGCCTTCACCTTCTTGCCATCGAGCATGAGCCGGTTGATAAATCGCTGCAGCAGTTCGCTACCAAAGACAGGGTCTGGGAGGATCTGGCGCGGGGGTACGGGTCCTTTTCTCGGCATCTGTGTCTTCTCCTTAGCCCGACGACTTCTTCGGTCGCTTGGCTCCGTACTTGCTCCGGCTCTTGGAGCGGTTGGCGACGCCGGACGTCTGTTGCGTCCCGCGAACGATGTGATAGCGCACGCCGGGCAGATCCTTGACCCTGCCTCCGCGGACAAGGACGACCGAGTGCTCCTGCAGGTTGTGGCCGACCCCGGGGATGTAGGCCGTGACTTCGATGCCGTTGGTCAGTCGGACGCGCGCCACCTTGCGGAGCGCAGAGTTCGGCTTCTTGGGTGTGACGGTGCGTACGACGGTGCAGACGCCGCGCCTGAACGGGTTTCGCTTCAGCGCTGGCGACTTAGACTTGATCTTCGTCGTTTGTCGGCCTTTCCGGACTAACTGGTTTACAGTCGGCATTCAATCCTCGGTTCGGTTCTTTTCGTGCTCCCGGAGCGTTCTTTAAACCAAAAGAACCCCGTGCCGTTCGCACAAGGGGCCCGCATTCTGTCTGTTCGAGTGTACTTTTGTATCCTCGTTCTGGAAGCGTGCCTCCTTGGGGCATGACGCCCCAGCCTGACGCGCGGCTTACGCGCCAGGTCGATAGTATGCTGTCACAGGCTCAAAATTGTCAAGGTCCCGGGGACTCACGGCGTACCTGGGAGGGCCGTCTGTGATTTTGGGCGCAATCGACCGTCCTAGGCACCGTATTGAATCTAAAATGGCGCTTTCTCTACCGCAGGGCTCCTTTTTCGGCCAGACGACACGCGTAGCCGAGTTCGAGGGCATTACCGTCTCGGTGTCCGCACACCGTCGCGGAGAGCGGACGCCTGTCCACTTCCATGAGCGCCCCTACGCTTGTCTAGTGCTCGAGGGGCTCTTTTGCGAGGCCGCAGACGGCCTGGACACAGTCTTTGAGCCTGGCGTGTGGGCCTTCCACCCCACGGCCCACAAGCACCGCGACCGTTTCCTGGCAGGTTCAACCTGCCTCAACCTGACCTTTACCGACCTCGGGGCATCGCCGAAGCCGCTTGTCAAGCGTTCAAAGCGGCTCCACTCCTATGCGACGTCGGTTCGGTCCCTATTGGCGAAGGGCGATCAGTCGAGGGACTTGCTTGAGGCGAAAGCCCTTGCACTTGCCTGTGTCCTGACGGAAGGATCAGATCCCGAGCCTGCACCGGCCTGGCTGTTCGCGACAAACAAGTACCTCTCCCGCTCGATAGGGCCCCACGTGACGCCTTCGTGGCTGGCCGAAGCGTTCGAGATCCATCCTGTCCACCTTGCCCGCGCGTATCGGAACCACTTTGGCGAGGGCATCGAGAGCGCGATAGAACTGGCCCGTCTCGACCGGGCTAAGGCGCTCCTCGAAAAGAGCGACTCGAGCCTCGCGGAGATCGCATTGACTTGCGGCTTCAGCAGTCAGAGCCGGATGTGCAAGGTGTTCAGAAACCGAGAAGGGGTCGCACCGGGCCAGTTTCGCCGGAAGGTCAGAAGTTGACCGATGTTGCTGTGGGACAAGCGACCGCTCCATCGTCTCCGTAGCATTGGTGCATGACCGCCGGACTCTTTCTCGCTCTACTGGCGACCCAGACTAGTCGGCTCCACGTCGACGTCGATGTAAGACTGGAACCGACCGAACAGCGGATGTACGTCGACGTCAGCGTGTTCGTGCCGGCGGGCACGGCACCGACTCGCAAGGTACCGATCGTGCTCGGGGAGCAGATGGGAGAACCAAAGGTCTATCTCAACGGTCAAGAGGTCGAGGCGATCCAGACGAAAGAGGAGGACGGCTACCTAGGAAAGTCCATCACCAGGACAATCGAGGCGGACAACACGCGGGACAACACAGTCAGGCTCACCTACGCGACGGTCAAGCCGACCGGCTTCGTTTACAAGATGGGAGAGCACGCGAGTTATGCGAGCGGCTCGAACACCGACTGGTACCCGTCGCTCGGCGGTCGCGTGTTCTCTGCCGACATCACGGTCTCGGTTCCGCGTGGACAGGTGGTCAAGGCGACGGGGCACCTCGTCAAATCGGAAGACAAGGGCGACCGCACGATCTTCACCTTCCATAGCCCAGCCTCGGCGACCCTCTCGTTTGCCGCGGGCCCGTACAAGGTGTTCCGGGACGACAGCGGAAGGCTGCCCGTCGCGCTCTATCTCTTCAAGGACCGCGATTGGACGACGAATGCAGTCAGAATGATGAGGCAGGTGGCCGATACGCTCGTCGACTGGTTCGGCCCCTACCCGTTCGACGAAATGGCGATCGTCGAAGTCGATCCTGACGCCGGAAAGGTCGCGGGATTCGGCGGAGCCTCGCTGGAGGGATTCCTCCTGGCGACGCCCGGCTTTATCGAAGACGGTCCAAACCTGGCGTTCATCGGTCACGAACTTGGGCACGCCTGGTGGGGGCACCAGATCAAAGGAGGCTCGGACAACCCCGACGCCATGATGCTCACCGAGGGGATGGCGCAGTTCGGGTCACTTAAAACGGTCGAAGCCATCGACGGGCCCGCATTGGCGCGCAAGTATCGCACCACCGGCTATCCGGGATACATAGACAATCAGTGCGCAAAGGGCGCGCTTGCACTTATGGCGACCAAGGATTACGATCCACCGCTTGCCACCATGGATGGAAAGTACGCCCACGCCTTTGCCGACGCGAAGGGCTTCCTCGTCTACGACCAACTCGAGCAAGTAGTCGGAACGGCCAATTTGAAAAAGGCGTTCCACGAAGTTGAGAAGGACTACGCGTGGAAACGGATAACGAGCAAGCAGTTCTTTGATCAGATTTCCAAGTCGTCTGGGGTCGACCTGGGATGGTTCTACGACCAGTGGTTCCTCCACGGCGGCGCGCCGCGATGGGACACTGGATGGCATCAAGACGGCTCTTCCCTGCACTTCCGCATCGACCAGAACGGGGACAAGGTCTTTCGGTTCGTCACGCAGATCGAGGCGGTCTTTGACGACGGCACGAAACAGAGATGGTCCGTCGAAGTCAAAGACCGCAATGTGAACCTCCAGTTCCAAGTCACAAAGAAAGTCACGTCAGCGGTGCTCGACCCCGACTGGCGCGTCTTCCACTGGGATCCTGACTTGGCTCCCCCTCCCCAGGGTACGCGCGGCACCTTCAAGTAGAATCCCGCCCTAGATGAGCGAGGAGCAATCGCTGCGCGATATCAGGCTCGAAAAACTGGCGCGCCTGCGCGAACTCGGCGCCGATCCTTACGGCGTTGAGCGGTTCGACGTCGATGGTTCAGCCCAGGCTTTGTTGGAAGGCTTCGAAGAGGGCAAGACAGTCTCCTTTGCAGGCAGGATCATCTCAATGCGGCTGATGGGCAAGGCGGCCTTCGCGCACATCTCGGACGGCGACGGTCGGATCCAGGGCTACTTCAAGAAGGACGACCTCGGCGAGACCCCGTGGGAGGCTTTTCGCCTGCTGGACATCGGCGACCACATCGGCGTAACGGGCGAACTGTTCACGACGCGCACAGGCGAGAAGTCGATCCACGTCCGGACGATCGTTCCACTCAGCAAGTCACTGCAGACCCTCCCTTTGGGCAAGGAGAAGGACGGGCAGCAGTGGTACGGCCTCACTGACGTCCAGGAGCGGTATCGGCACCGTCACCTCGATCTAGTCTGCAACCCAGAGGCGCGAAAGATGCTGCTCGACCGTTCGCGCATCGTGTCGGCCGTGCGCAACTTCTTCGATTCACGCGGATATCTGGAGGTGGAGACGCCGATGCTGCAGATGCACGCGGGCGGGGCCGCGGCGCGCACCTTTGCGACGCACTACAACGCGTACGACGTCGACGTCGAACTCCGCATCTCGCTAGAACTGTATCTAAAGCGGATCATCTGCGGCGACGTGCCGAAGGTGTACGAGATCGGCCGCGTCTTCCGCAACGAGGGCGTCTCCAACCGCCATAACCCCGAGTTCACCCTTGAGTGGTACGAGGCTTACGCAAACCTCGAAAACGTGATGGAGACAGTCGAGGATCTGTTCCGCTCCGCCTGCACGGAGGTCTTCGGTTCGACAACTGTCCACGGGCTCGACTTCAGCAAACCATGGCAACGTGTCGATCTACTGGGCGCAATCGAGAAGCAGTGCGGGCTCACTGCCGACGACTTGTCGTCTCTCGAGAAGGCAAAGGCAGCGCTAGGAAAACGCGAGGTGGTCAATCCAACGACAGGAAAGCGGATCAAGGCCGAGGACGAGCAGCACTTGGGCGGACTGATCGAAAAACTGCTTGAGGTCTTTGTCGAGCCAACGCTGCAGGAGCCCACGTTCATCGTCGGCTATCCGATCGAGACTTCCCCGCTCGCGAAGAAGGATCCCGCGCGCGCAGGGTTCACTCGGCGGTTCGAGGGATACGTTCTCGGTCGCGAAGTGTGCAACGCCTTCAGCGAGATCAACGACCCCCAAGACCAGCGAGAGCGGTTCGAGCAGCAAGTCCGTGAGCGGGCGAAGGGCGACGCCGAGGCTCACCCGATGGACGAAGAGTTCCTCTTTGCCCTTGAAGGCGGAATGCCGCCGACAGGTGGGTGTGGGATCGGAATAGACCGGCTCGCCATGCTGCTCACTGGAGCAGAGCATCTTCGCGAAGTGCTCTTGTTCCCAATGATGAAGCCGGTCGACCCTGAAGAAGAAGACTGATGCGAGCGATGCTCAGTCCTTCGCTTTGACGTCGTCCGGGATCTTGATCGTCTGCGCGACTTTCATGCCCAGTCGGTCGATCGTGCCCTGTTTCATCTCTAGCGCGTACTTGGCCGGGTAGCGGCTCCCGTAGTCGGTGTAGGTGTCCAGCGGGCGCATTGTGTAAGTCTTGAGGATCCTGCCGGTCGCACCCATGTAGGCAATGTCGAGCGGGATGTAGGTGTTCTTCATCCAGAAACTCAAGAGCTGGGCGCGGTTGAAGGCGAAGATCATGGCTTGATCGTTCGCGACGTCCTGGTCCTCAAGGAACATCATCCCCTCCTGCCGCTTGAGTTCGGTGTCCATCACCCAGGTTCTGAGTTTGTGCTCCTCCTTCTCTCCAACCTTCAGTTCGACGACCTGGAGGTCTTTGAGTTGGAACTTGCGGAACTGGTTGTACCTGGGCTCCTTCTCCTGCTGGCCCCCTTGCGACTGCTGTGGAGAGGCGGGGCTTCCGGAAAGCAGGAGTGCTGCGATTGCAAGTGTCAACATTGTTCTTTACTGGCTCCCTGGGGTTCTCTGCCTAGTTTGACGCACCAGGCGCCGTCCTCGTATCGCCAATAGGCGCGAAGGCCGACCACTCAGACTCGAACCTTCCTATCTCGGCGTCCTGAAGGAGCGTCGTGCCTATGAGGTCCAAACCCGCGACCAGTTGGTTCTTGACCGCAGGATCGATCTCGAAGGAGAATGTCCGCTCTCCAACCGTGACAGTCTGGGCAGGAAGGTCGATCGTGGCCATCGCTCCGCTGCCGGCCCCCACAAGCTCTGAGTGGCCCTCTTCGGCCAGTTCGACGAGCAGAAGGCCGCAGTTGGCCGCGTTCTGCCGAAAGATGTCGCTGTAGCCGGGAGACCCGTTCCTCGTCAGCCCCACGACCGCGACGAAGCCCGCCTGCTGGATCGCCCACACCGCGTGCTCTCGCGAAGAGCCGCATCCGAAATTGTTGCCCGCGACGAGGATGGAAGCGCCTTTCGCGTCCTCCTGATCGAGCGGAAAGTCGTCACTGCGGACGTCTTTGAAGAGCAGGTCGCCATAGCCCGACCGCGACACGCGCGATAGAAAACGGGCCGGGATGATGCGGTCGGTGTCGACGTCGTCGACGTTGTAGACCGCCAACTTTCCTGTATGTGTGGTAAAGCCTGCCACGCCGCGAGTCTACTCCCAAAAAAATCCCCGCAGTGCCTGCGGGGAGAGGGAGGTTTGCTTATTGAGTTACTCGTTGTTTACGGTCGTCAGTCGCGTCCGTTTTTCTTTGGTCTCTCCTAAATGGAACTGTCGAACCTGTGAGGCGTCGAAGCCTGGCTACAGGGAGCGACCTCGACGTAGGCGTTGGCGGGCGCAAGCAGGTACACGTGCTCGCCGAGCTCTTCCCACGACCCCTCGGCGGTGTAGTTGACGCCGCACATGAAGTCCTTGATCTTCTCGCGCAGATCCGGCGAAGCCAGAGTCAGGTTAATGATCTGGGACTCGTTGCGCTTCAGGCCGTCGGCGGCTGCGACGGCGTCCTGGAAAGAGACGACCTGTCTTCTGACCGTGAAGTGGTGTGTGTGATCGACGCCGATGCGTACGTGCGACGTGGGGATCGTGTGCGTGTGATCGTCAAACTCTTCGTCTTCGTGACGATGAAAAAAGCCGACGACGCGTTCGAAGAAGCCAGGCTTCCCTGCCAGTTCATCCATGTTTTCTTGTCTCCGTCCGTGGATCCAATCCGTTCTTCGAAACCTGCCAGCGACCCGCCCTGGATCTTGTTGCCGATCGGCTTCCTGGTTCCTCCGCGGCGCTTGACCGCCTGTGAACCGAACGTGGACCTATTGTTGTCGCTCGTTGCTTGATTTGTCAAGGTTTGAGCCATTTTTCTTCTATTTTTCTTGCGATCAAGCAGGAGCCCTTACCTGAGCCGTGCGGATAGGAAATCTGGACCTTTTCGTGTGGATTGCTAAGTTGGACCTGTGAACCGGGCTTAGCGCAGATTTGCGCCTGAGGGCATAATCCTTGCGTGCTGTCGCCTTCCCGAGACGAGTATCAGAAACTTGCCGAGTTCGGCACTCCTGTGCCGATCTACCGCGACGTGCTCGCGGACATGGAAACGCCGCTCAGCGCGTACTGGAAACTGGCGCACGACGAGACGTACGGTTTCCTGCTCGAGAGCGTGACCGGCGGCGAGCAGTTGGCGCGCTACAGCTTTATCGGCGTGCGGCCGCGCATGGTCGTCAGGACGAAGGGCCGTTCCGTCCTCATCAACCAACGCGGCAACCAGTCGCGGCAAGAATTGGGTGAGGGCGAGGATCCGCTCGCCTTCATCACCAAAGAGGTCAGGCCCATCCACCCGCAGTTGCTGCACGACCTTCCGAAGTTCTGCGGCGGCGCGGTTGGCATGATCGGCTACGACTACGTCAGGACGATCGAAGACCTGCCGGACGGACCAGAGGACGACCTGCAACTGGACGACGTCGCGATGATGCTCGTCGACAGCATGGTCGTGTTCGACCATGCGAAGAACGTCGTCAGGATCATCGCGCTCGCAGACGGAACTGAGTCGGGCTATGAGGACGCCAAAGCGGAGATCGAACGCATCAAGTCTCGATTGCAGGGCGGACTTCCCTCGCTCCCGACATATAAGGGCGGGGCGAACGAGGTCGAATCGAACATCGGAAAAGAGGAGTTCGAAGCGGGCGTCCGCAAGATCATCGACTATATCTCGGCAGGAGACTGCATCCAGGTGGTGCCGTCATTGCGCTTTGTCACCGACGTCGGCGCGCACCCGCTCTCCGTTTACCGCGCGCTGCGATCCCTGAACCCGTCGCCCTATATGTACTACCTGCAGTTCTCCGACTTCGAGGTGGTCGGCGCGTCGCCAGAACTTCTCGTCGGGCTTGATGGCCGCACAGCGCGCGTACGCCCGATCGCTGGCACGAGGCCGAGGGGCGAGACGCCACAGGAGGACGTGTATATGGAGCGCGACCTGCTCGCCGACGAGAAGGAGCGCGCCGAGCACGTCATGCTCGTGGACCTCGGGAGAAACGACCTGGGTCGTGTCTGCGAATACGGCTCGATCAGCGTGGGCGACCTGATGACGGTCGAGCGCTATAGCCACGTGATGCACATCGTGAGCAGCGTGACTGGCACGCTGCGCAAGGATCTGAACGGCGTCGACCTCATCCGGGCCTGCTTCCCTGCCGGCACCGTCTCCGGGGCACAGAAGGTTCGAGCCATGGAGATCATCGACGAGATCGAGAAGACCCGTCGAGGGCTTTATGCGGGTGCAGTCGGGTACCTCAGCGCCTCTGGTGACATCGACCTGGCGATCGCTATCCGGACGATCCTGATCAAGGGAGGCAAGGCGTACGTTCAGGCCGGGGCGGGGATCGTCTACGACTCCGTTCCGAGCAAGGAGTACACCGAGTGCGTCAACAAGGCCAAGGCGGCCCTACGGGCGATCGAGATCGCCCAGTGCGGGGTCGACTCGGTCTTTTAGAGGTCTTCGAAGTCGATCTCTTTGCTGGCCTGTTCCCTGACCGACTTGCGCGTCTTGACCTGGCCGTAGGTGCTGCCGGTGCCCTCGTCGCGGTACACGCGGTCGCTCGGAGCGGCCGCCAGTTTGGCCCGCAACTTCGCCTCTCGTTGTGCCTCGATCATGAGGTCGGCCTGCTCGCCGTGCTTCTTGATGACAGCCTTGTTCCACAGCCACAAGATCGGTGACGCGTTGAAGATCGACGAGTATGTTCCGACCGCGATGCCGGCCGCCATCGTGAGACACATGAACTTGATCTCTGGGACAGTCGTGCCGAAGAACACAAGGATCATAAGCGGCGCAAACGCCGTCATGGACGTGTTGATCGAGCGCGCGACAGTCTGCGTGACCGACTTGTCGACGAGGTGCTCGAAGGTCTCGCCTTTGTGCGGACGGCGCAAGTTCTCACGGATTCGGTCAAAGATGATGATCGTGTCATGCACGGAGAAGCCGATGACAGTCAGCATCGCCGTTATGAACAGCGCACTGATCTCCCAGCCCATCAACATTCCAAAAATGCCCGCCGAACCAATGACGAACAAGGTGTCGTGCAAAAGCGCAGCAATCGCCGAGAGGCCGAACTTGATTCCGTTCTTCATGCCGCCGAGCGCGACGCCGAACCGGCTCGTGATGTAAAGGATGATCAGACACGATGAGATGACGACGCCGAGGATCGCATTGGAGACCATCTCTTTTTGGATCTTCGGGCCGACGTATTGGAAGGAGGCGTCCGTGGTCGAAAGTCCACCAGCGGCTTCCGCAAGTTTGGCTTTGGCCGCCTCGGTGTTGTTAGGATCGATCCCCGGTATGTTCTGCACCGTGATATACGCAAAGCGAATCTCCTTTCCCGTCTTTGGATCAATACCGGAGCCGAGTTGTACGTTCGCATCCGCAATTCCGTTCTTCTTGAGCGTGTCGGTCAGGCCGCTTCTCGACACATCGCTGCCGACGCGGAACGTCGCCTCATATCCGCCACCGAACTCGACGTTCGGCTTGATGCCGCCTGCTGCCACAAAGCCGGCGCCGATGACAATGAGTACGGCTGAGATCGTAAACCAGGTCTTATAGCGCCCCAGAACTTCGATTTGCTTGCTGTGCGCACCCTCTTCCATGCGTTCGCCGAACCAGTTTCGCTTGACGGCGAAGTACTTCGGATTGTTGAGGAAGCCGCTCTTGACAGCCGTCATCAGGAACGCGCGAGTCACTGTGAACGCCGTGAAGAACGAAATGCCGACACCAAAGATCAGGGTCAGCGCAAATCCTTTGACTGGGCCAGTGCCGAGCGTGTACAGCACAAGGCTCGTGATGATCGTACAGGCGTTCGAGTCGAAGATCGCCGAAAGTGCGCGCTTAAACCCGAGATCCACCGCGTTGAGCAGTTCTCTGCCCGCACGCAGTTCCTCCTTGGTGCGTTCAAACACAAGGATGTTGGCGTCCACCGCCATACCCACGGACAAGATGAACGCAGCGATGGCCGCTAGGGAGAACGTCGCCCCGATCGCCTTGAGCGCCGTGATCGTGAACAGCGTGTAGAGCGTCATCGCAACTGCGGCGATGAGGCCCGGCAGCGAATAGTAGAAGATCAGGAACGCGCAAATCAGTGCGAAGGAGCCAGCGCCGGCGATGACTATCTGGTTGAGCGCACCGGTCCCGATGCTTGCGTCGATCTTCTGCTCGCTCTCCCGCTTGAGGTTCACTTCGAGGGCGCCCTCTCTCAAAAGCGTACAGAGTTGGACGACCGCCTTGGGATCAAATTCGCCTTCGATGATCGCGTTGTCGGAAATGATCGCACCGTCCTTGAGCGGTGCGATGCTGAGGACCTTTCCGTCGATAACGAACGCCAAGAACTCGCCTTGGTTGAGGACTCGTCGAGACCACTGCTCCATGCGGCCAGCGGCGCTGGATGCTGTCTTCCACCGCATTGATCGCGTCGACCA
>OBLQ010000659.1_pt1 | contig 13182 bp, 15 predicted proteins | sample 1519881 | NCBI WGS metagenome assembly OBLQ01 (sample SAMN01911456, study PRJEB22533) | soil metagenome | biome: Soil | place: Malaysia | collected 2012-04-30 | depth DG_metagenome m | reverse complement strand
GGCGGCGATGCGGCGCAGCTCCTTCACGAGGTCCGACTGGTCTTCCCCGCACCGAAACAGGAAGGCGAGATCGTCGAGAACCGCCTCCGCCTCGCGCGACAGCGGGCGCCAATTCGGGGCCCGGATGTCCTGGCTGTCCGCCACGGCGTATAGTTGTTGAGCGATGGCGATTTCGTCGGGGCGGCGCTTCGTCTTGCGCCTGTTCCTCATGCAGCGGGCCTCACAACTGTGTTGTCGGCGCCGCGCGCGCCGAACAGCGCCGGCGCCTGGCGCCAATCGTGGCGCAGCGTCAAAATCGGCTCGGCTTTGTCAAAACGGTATTTTTTGCGGACGCGCTGAAGCCCCGCCTCGGTCATCGACGAAATCGCCGCGATAAATGTCTCGTCGTCTTCTTGCGAATAGGCGGGCGCGCCGAGCGGGCGAGTGTCCCAAATGGACAGCGAATGTTGATAGATTGCGCCGTGAGACAGCCAGGTGAGATGCGTGATGTGAGACGCGAGGCAGAATGTGTTCACCGCGAACTCCATGCTCCCCATCACCCGGCCATAGTCGCGGCGGCTCAGCGACGGATCGACAAGGAATCGCGATAGCTCAAATATCCTCTCGCCGCGCCGAACGCCCTGGAGGCCGCAATAATCGGCGAAGAGTTCGCTGAAGAGATGCGGCCCCGTCGTCGGGTTAAGCCTTGCGCAGCCGACGACTTTTCGATGATCGGCGCCGAAGGCGACGATATAGACGGTGTCGTCGCCATCGAAGGCGTCGCTTTCGCGCCCGTCGGTCGCGCCGGGAATCCGCCATCCCCATTCGCGAATGACAACGCGGTGCCGCAACTCGAACATCGCGTCGAGCTCGCGGGCGTAAAGATGTCGGTTGCGCGGCGTTATGATGCTGATCATGCCGTCCTCCTCAAGCAGGAGGACGCCCCATACTGCAGTTGACGCTCGCGGCTTAATCCCCGGAAAAGGGTATTGACGCGCGCGAAGGCGGGCGAAAAGCGCATTGCCCCGCAGGGGGGGGCCCGGAAAAACCGGACTTTTACGACGATCGCCGGCGAAAGAGCCCAGGATCGGCCTTCTCGAATCGCGGCATTTGGAATGAGAACGCCTGCCGGCGAGCGAAATTAGCACGGGGCGGCGAAGCCCTCGCCTTGTTTCGACGTAATGGCCGGCGGACGTTTGGTGGAAGCGATGGTCGAAACGGTTCTTCAGGCTTTGCGCCGCGCGCGCTTTCGATATGTCGTCACCTGCAAGCATTGCGGCCTGTCGACGGTGCTGACGCGCAAGGAGATCGTCCGCCGCGGCTTATCGTGGACGGCGGACTGGGAGAGGGCGCTCAGCGAATGGCAGTGCGAGTGCGGGCATGTCGGCGCGGCGTCGACAGCGATTGAGCGACAAAGACCGGGGGGCTGATCGGTCGCGGCGAGTGGCTGAGCGAGGGCGCGGCGGTCAGAGGCAGGATTTATCCGGCAAGCCCCGATCTCGCCCGCCGATATCGCTTTGACAGTATCGCAACGACGCGTCTTCGCTTCAGCCAGGCCGGCGTTCGCATCGCCGATTACTTGCATGCTCTATTTCGGTAAGTCAGCAGACCACAAGCATCCTAAACTCAGGGAACTAAATCATGTACGAACCACGACGCCACCTCACCCGCATCGAAGCAAAGATAAGCGTGATCGCCAGCGGCATTGCATACCTGATCGGTGGAAGCGTCGGAGTTTTGGCGTACTTCTCAGCGCGATCCACTTACCATTGGGACTCCAATGCCGCCTTTTGGGCGGGGCTTGTCGCTTTCGTATTAGCGGGCGGCATAATTGTCCAATTGCCCCTGCGGAGAATAGAAAATTCGCTTTCTGACCGCGAAGACGATTCTTGAGTCAGTCCGCAGCTAATCACCCAACAGGGATGCAGCCCTTGCCAACTCTTTGAGATAGCGGCTCATCGCCAACACCTCCTGCGTATAGCATCCCGTCCGGTAATTACCGTTCGCCTTCCCCCTCGGCGCGCCGGGGCTCTTGCCGCCGTGCAGCCGGCACCGGCGCTTTCCCTTCATCGCTGGCGCGCGGCACGCGCTCCCGGCGCGGTTCTTCGCCCCGCAAAGCCTCGCCGAAGTCAACAGTTTCGCCGGGCTTGTGCTCGATTGCAGTCCGTTCATGGGGTTGTTCGCCATTTTTTTCTCCTCCCCCCTCCCTTTCTCCATTCATGTTCACCGTGGCGTTCTGCGCGGCGACCTGCGTTCGCGCGTCCGTATGATGATGATGTACATGGATCGCTTGAGACGGACTTTCCCCGCGAATTTTCTGGAGACACTCCGTCAGCAGGGCAAAAGAGCGCGTCGCCTTGCTAGCTTGCATCAGCGCCATTTTGCGACCTTCGAAAGTCTGTTCAGGAATTGCCGCGCGGCGATAGCACTCCATCGCGGCGGCATGGGAGGCGACCATTTGCGCAGCAATCATCCCCTCGTGCTCGGTTTGAGGATTTATGCCATGCAGCGCGTGGAGAGCCGTATCCACCGCCGCATTGCGCCATTCCTCTTTTGACGGGCCATTTGGAACGAAAATGGTGCGAATTACATCATTGAAGATGATAGAATTGAACCGCGCATGATCCGATCCACCCAGTGACTTCGTGAATGCCGGTTCTTTTGGTTTTTCTGGCATCGATGCGTTTCCAGTTTTTGCCTTGCTCAAGATACGCCTCCGTCTACAAAGCCACCTGTGCACCGCAACCGCTCTGAAACTCGCAACCGCAGAACCGCCGGAACCTTCGGAACCTCTTCGGATTGCGCCGACAGGTGATCGCGTTTATCGGGTTCCACGGGTTCCACGGATTCCGGATTTGCCGTAACAGGCGGCAGGTATCGTTGCCACGCATCCCAAAGGCTTTCCCGGCGATAACCTTGCAGCGGCTTTCCGCCTATTTTCACTTTTTTCGATTTCACGCCGTATGCCCCGAGAATTTTGGCTAGCTTCAGGGCGCTGAGACCTTCTCCGTGCAACTCGCCCCAAGGAGCGTCAGATGCAAGTCCGCTCGATTCAGGATCGCGAAGTCGCTCTAAGATCGTTTTCGTAGGCATTGCCGCTTCTGTTCCAAAGATTATCTTGAGGTCGGAAAGCAGCCGAATGCCGAGGCTCGCCGGCCGCTCCTCCGCAGCACGGCAGAGCGAGACGCAAGCTCTGCGCGCCGCTTTCGGCCATGCCCCGCCGGCGGTGTCCGCCACGGCTAAAAGCGGTTCCCACACCTCAGCGGGCCGGTCGATGATCCCGGGAGGCATCTTCGGATATTGCGCGCCAATTGCCTCGCCCTCTTCTGCCGCCCATGCCTCAAGCCGGTCTCGCAAATAGCGTCCCGCGCGCTCATGAATACGCGAGCGGTACGATTCGACAGTTTCATTCGGCACCCGCCGGCGCATACGAATGATAATCGAGCGGGACATGATCGTGTCTGGAAGGTCACCAAGCCCCGCTAAAGCGGTGGCGCAATATACCTTGAACTGCTGCACCTCATGCCTGGGGCCGACGCAGCGCGGCACCACCGCGCCGGTCTTATAGCCGGCGTTCAAGAGCGCTCGGAGGTCTTCATTCCCGTCCGCCTTTCCGCGCCGTGAAAAGATCGTGTCGCATTCGTCGACAAGAAGCGTCAGCCGCTCAGAGCCGAGTATCCTGAAGATGGAGGCCGGTGAGGCACTGAAACAATTAAGCGCTCCGGGCACAAGCAGCGCCAGGATTTCTAGGACTCTCGTCTTTCCGCTTGCCGGCTCCGGCGAAAGCAACGCTAGGCGCGGCGTCGTGTGAAAATTATCGACCATGTGCGCATGCGCCGCCCATAGTGTAACCGCCATAAGTGCGTGCTCGTCCGGAAATATGCAGAAACGCGCAATGAAATCGCGCACGTCGGATAGTATCTTGGCGGCGGCCTCCGGATCGTCGCGAGGATATTCCGGTGCGAGATAGTCGCGTTCATTTGACAGAAGCGAATGGTTCATCGATCACGCTCCTCGCGATATTCCGGGAGTCTCGCCAAGTAGGCTTCCAAATCAGCGAATGAGATCAAAGTGCGTCGTCCCGCTTTTCTCGCTGAGAGGTCGCCGCGCTTTAACGCCTCATAAATTGATGTTCGGCTGAGGTCGGAGAGTTTCACGGCGTCCGGCACCGTAACCGCAATTGGAGTCTTCATTATCAGGTTCCCGCAGGGTCCGCGCATGAATGCGGGGTCGCTGCGGTACGCTAATTTATTCTTGCGGCTCGCTAGCGGGAGTTGATTTAACGCCTATTTTTTTCGCCATGTCGAAAATGCCTTTTATTTTATCATCCCCGGAAGTGGGGCGCGCAGGTCGCGAGTCGGACAAATAGGCGGCAAAAGCGTTCTTATTGCCCCCGGGAAAAAGTGTCGGAAGTGCGGGACGTAAGGCGATTTGCAATCGGTCCCTGATCTCTTTCATTGTCAAATTGTCCGGGACGTCACCGCAATGTTTCGCGTAGTCGCCAAGCGTTTGTTGAGCGCGCTCCAACATTCGAGGTGCAATTTCGGAATATTCTGTGTGTTCTCCTAGGTTCGATATGGCTTTAATATGCGCCTGATATGGAAATTCGTCATCGCTGATGATGTAAGCAAGAAAGGCGGTAAATAAACGCCTTTCCTCAGATAATTTTCTCATGATGCGGCGGTACGTCGAATCCCTGCTTTGCCCGGGATGTTCATCGGCATAACGGGTGGCGATTGATGAATTTGATCGCTCACTGAAGGGATCGCCGCCCTCAAGCCACCGCCTAGCATCCTCTCGAATGATCGGGTTGAGAAATTTCCAGTCTTTTTCAGGTTTGCGGCCGCGCTTTGCTTTTGTCTCTTGAGCCACTGCGCGCTTCACGTTGTCGCGACCAAACTCATTTATCAGCCGCCTGATTTCACGGGCCAGCCTGAACTGCGTTTCTCTCTCGACCATCGCGGCAGCTAGACCATCGGTTTCGGCTGGCGCCATTGCTCCGCCTCCCTAGCGGCCCCCTATGAGAGTCGGGGAAACGCGTGGGAAGCGCGCTTGTCAGCTGGCCGGCCTATCCCTGATGAACCGCAGTCTGCGGCTGATTCGGTTGCTGGAGAAGGTCCGTGAACGCCTATGCAGCCGCGCCCCTGATCGGCGTAACCTTGGCGCTGCTTACGCCGCTACTCTCGCAATATTGCGCCCAATCCGCCATCAGTCGCCGCCGCTTCTCAAACAGGTCGCCGCGTTGATAGGCGGCCTCCGCCTTGTTCTTGATCGTATGAGAGAGCGCCATTTCACAGACTTCGCGCGTGTAAGCAGTACGCTCAGCGGCCCACATTCGAAATGTCGCGCGAAACCCATGCACGGTCGCATCGACCTTCATGCGCCGCCGAAGCATATTCATCGCCATACTGGAGAGCTTGCCGCTTTTGTCGGACGGGAAAAGCCAAACGCTCTCTAGCGGCTTCACGGCCTTCAATATCGCGATTGCGCGCGGCGAAAGCGGCACGCGGTGCTCTCGGCCCGCCTTCATGCGCTCGGGCGGGATCGTCCAAACCGCTTTCTTGAGATCGACTTCCTCCCATTGCGCACCGGTGACCTCGCCGGTGCGCGTCCCGGTTAGGATCGCGAATTCAAGCGCTAGCGCGGAAGTCGCCTCACGCTCCTGTAATTTGCTGATAAAGGCGGGAACCGCCTCATAGGCCATCGCCTTGTGATGACCGCGCGAAAGGCGCGGACGGGCAGGCAGGATTTGCGCGATATGACTGCGCCACCGCGCAGGGTTTTCGCCGCTACGATAACCGCGCGCCTTGGCGGAATCGAGAATGGTCTCGATGCGTCCCCTGATCCGCCCGGCGGTCTCCGGTTTGGCTTTCCAGATTGACTCCAGAATATTCAGAACATGTGGCGTGTCGATCTCCGCCACCGGCAACTCGCCGATCTCAGGATAGACATAGGTTTCAAGGGTCGAGCGCCATTGCTTGCGATGCTTATCGTTGCGCCAGCCGCCCTCATGGGCGGCAATATAAACCTCAGCGACGGCCTTGAACGTTATTCCGGCTATCTTCGCCGCCTGTGACGCCGCAAGCGCCTCGGCGGCCGCTCTCGCGCGTTCCTCAAGGGGGTCTGTCCCCGCCTTGACCTTGAGCCAGAGGGCGGACGCCGCATCGCGGGCGTCGGCTAGGGAGAGCGCGTCCGACCCCGCCGCTGCGCCTAGGCCAATGTCGCGCGCCTTGCCCTTCAGCATGTAGCGAAAAACCCAAGAGCGCGCGCCGCTCGCCTTCACGAGTAGGTGCAGGCCGCCGCCGTCGACATGGCGGCCCGGCATGGCGTTCTTGACGTTGAACGGCGTTAGAGCATTGCTGAGCTTTCGGGGCATCGCTGGCGTTCCTCATTCCCATAAAGGCTCCCCAAAGATGGGCCGGTTTTATGGGAACGCAATAGGACGCGGGCGGATAAATGATGGATGGGGATAACGAATATCGCTGTAATTACAGGCCATTCTTGAATGCAATGGAACAGCGCGGGATGCTAGTTTGGCGGACTCCCTCTCCGCCAAACTTTTCCGACCGCGCCGACCTTGCTCGACGTCAATTCGGCCCCGCGCTCGTCGGACTTTCGGTTCGATCAGGGGGACGACCCGAGCCCGCGCGCTTAAAACCGAAGACGCCCGAGCCGCAGCGAATTCGTGATCACCGAGACCGAAGATAGCGACATGGCTGCGGCGGCGATCATCGGCGAGAGCAGAAGACCCGCAAAAGGATATAAAACTCCGGCTGCGATCGGCACGCCGGCGGCGTTATAAGCGAAAGCGAAGAAGAGATTCTGGCGAATATTGCGCATCGTCGCTTTCGAAAGCCTCATCGCATTGACGATGCCGGAAAGATCGCCCTTCAATAAGGTGACGCCTGCGCTCTCGATGGCGACATCGGTTCCTGTTCCCATGGCGATGCCGACATCGGCGGATGCAAGGGCCGGCGCGTCATTGACGCCGTCGCCGGCCATAGCGACGATGCGACCTTCGCTTTTCAATCTTGCGACCGTCTCGGCCTTATGGTCGGGCAAGACCTCCGCTTCGACGGCGTCAATACCTAGTCTCTTGGCGACGGCGTTCGCGGTCGTTTGATTGTCGCCGGTCAGCATGACAAGCCTTATTCCCTGACGCCTGAGCGCCTTCAGAGCCGCAGGCGTTGATTCCTTGATCGGATCGGCGATGGCGATCACCGCGCTCGCTGTTCCGTCGATGGCGACGTAGATCGCCGTCGCGCCATCGCGACGGCGCGCTTCGGCTTTCTCTTTAAGCGCGCCCGCGTCAACGCCGAGTTCTTCCATAAATCGCTCGGCGCCGATTGCAACGCATCGTCCGTCGACGACGCCGATCACGCCTTTTCCGGTCGGCGCATCGAATTCCGATGGCTCGACAAGCGAAAGTCCGCGCTTATTGGCTTTGCCCACAATCGCCAGCGCGAGCGGGTGTTCGCTGCGGCTTTCGAGGCTCGCCGCCATCCGCAGCGCGATTGACTCCTCAACGTCTTGGGCGACGTCAATGCCGACGACGGCGGGCTTTCCTTCGGTCAATGTGCCGGTCTTGTCGAGAATGAGCGTGTCGACTTTCTCCATGCGCTCCAGCGCTTCGGCGTTCTTGATGAGAATGCCGGCGCGCGCGCCTGCGCCGCCATGATCGCCATCGGCGTCGCAAGGCCGAGCGCGCACGGGCAGGCGATAATCAAAACCGAAACGGCCGCGATAAGACCGTAAGTTGCGGCAGGCTGAGGCCCGAAGAAATACCAGGCGAAGAACGCTGCAATCGCCGCCACGATGACGGCGGGCACGAACCAGGCCGAGACCTGATCGGCGACGCGCTGAATCGGCGCGCGGGTTCTTTGCGCTTCGGCGACGAGTTGGACGATTTGCGACAGCATCGTATCGGCGCCGACCCGCTTTGCCTCGATGACGAGCGCGCCGGTCTGATTGAGCGTGCCGCCAATAACGGCGTCGCCAATTTCTTTCGTGACAGGCATCGATTCACCAGTCGCCATCGACTCATCGATTGACGAGCGCCCGTCGATCACGACGCCGTCGACGGGAACCTTCTCGCCAGGCCTGACGCGAAGTTTGTCTCCGACGGCGACCGCGTCCAATGGAATTTCTTCTTCGCTTCCTTGTTTGAGCCGTCGCGCCGTCTTCGGCGCAAGATCGAGCAGCGCCCGTATCGCGCCGCCCGTCTGCTCGCGCGCCCGAAGCTCCAGAACTTGACCAAGCAAGACGAGGACAGTGATTGCGGCGGCGGCCTCGAAATAGACGGCGACAGCCCCATCGGGCGATCGGAACTCGGCGGGAAAGATCCCGGGCGCGAATGTCGCGACGACGCTGTAGGTCCAGGCGACGCCCGTGCCGAGCGCGATGAGGCTGAACATGTTGAGGCTGCGCGCGCGAACGGAAGCGACGCCTCGAACGAAGAATGGCCAGCCCGCCCAAAGGACGACAGGGGTTGCAAGGGCGAATTGGATATAGGAGTTGAGGCGCGGCGCAATGAGCCTGTCGACGCCGAGAAAATGCGCGCCCATTTCGAGCGCAAGAACGGGAAGGGCGAGCGCGGCGCCGAATGTGAAACGGCGCGTCATGTCTTTTAGTTCAGGATTTGCTTCGTCGCCCGCCGCAGGCGTCATCGGCTCGAGCGCCATGCCGCAAATCGGACAGGCGCCCGGTTTTGTCTCGCGCACCTCGGGGTGCATCGGACACGTATAGATCACGCCGTGATAATTCTCTGGAACGTGATCATAAGCGCCGGCGGCTCCGCCGCCAGCGCTTGAGTGGCAATGAGCGTGTTCGTTCACGAGATCGCCGCGGTCTTTTCCGCGCTGAAAAAGTTATAAAGCGGGACGAAAATCAGCGCTGCGTACCAGCCATAGAGATAAGACTCGACAAGGCCGATGAGAAAAGCGGGGAATGAGAGCCAGTGAAAGCCGGGCAACAGGGGCTCCCATGCTTGGTGCATATGTAGGCTCGCCGGCGTGACGAGCCCCCAGGCGACACAGATCGCGAAGGTGATCGCCAGGAAGGCCGACAAAGCGTTGCCTAACGGGATGATGCGCATTGATGCCTCCAATTACTTGCCCGAAGGCGCGTAATGTCGGCCCTCGGGTCTTGGGGCCGGCGGCGGAGGACCGCCGCCAAGGCTATTCAACGTTCATATAATAATACCCCTATGGGGTATATGCAAGGTCCATCTTCTTTGGACGGCGCGCCATTGCGTCGCCTCCCGCCGAAACGACGGTCATTGCGACGCATTCGCCGTCGTTTCGGCGAGGAACCTCCCCGCCGGCGATAATTTTGATGTCGTGCTAGGTCGCTTTAATCGCGGTCGCCGCCTTGTGGCGTCCGCTCCTTCATCTCTTCCATCATCTCGTCATGATCTTCCGGAGCGGAGGCGACGATCGCTTGATATTGGTCCGGCGACAGCGTGGGTAGTTTGTCGATGAACGCCACCATGTCCCAAATGAGTTCGTCGTCATGGGTTTTGCCCCAGGCCGGCATCGCTGTGAGCTTGACGCCATGCTTGATGACCCAGAATTTTTCCGCGGCACTGTCCTCGATAGGCTGGCTGAGTTCCGGCGCTGGCGGATAAAGGCCCTGGCTCAGTTCTGTTTTCTCCATCCCGGGGGCGAGATGGCAGCCGGTGCACATTTCGGCGTAAAGCCCAGCGCCGGCGGAGACGCGCTCGTCGCTGTTCAAATCGGCTGGCGGTTTGATGGCGCCGGCGCGAACCTCAATCGATCGCTCGCGAATGGCGTCGAGCAGCCAATAGACGGGCTTTGTATGCGGCGCATCGGCGGCGATGTTATAGACGCCCGCGTAAATGAAGATTCCGGCGAGGACGATTACAATGACGCCCGCCGCAGCGACGAACCATAAGCTCGGAAGAAGTTTTCCGGCTTCAATCTTTCCCATCCAGCTCATAATCGTCTCCCTTCGGAAATTATATTGAATCGTTGTTCGATCCGGTCGCTAATGCCATAGCCGCAGTCCGGCGACGAAGGAGACGCCTCCTGGGTCAACGCCGTCCGCCCGCGCGAAGTCAGCGGTCTTTCCGACTGACCTCTGCCACGACACGCCGATATAAGGCGCGAATTGGCGCCTGATCTCATAGCGAAGCCGTAAACCCGCTTCGGCGGTCGATAGTCCGCTTCCAACTCTTAGCTCCTCGACGTTCTGGGCGGCGAAGTTCAGTTCGACTCGCGGCTGCAGAACGAGGCGCTGCGTGAGGAGAAGTTCATATTCGGACTCAAATCGCGCTGAGATATCGCCGCGGCTGCTGACGAACATCGCGGCGTCGATGTCGAACCAATAAGGGGCGAGGCCCTCGATTCCGAGCACGCCATAAGTTCGTGCGCCGCCGGATTCGAAATTGCGGCGAATGCCGGTCTGAAGATCGAAATAGCGCGATATGGCGCGCGACCAGAGCGCTTGAACCTCTGCTTCTCGGAAGCGGTTCGCCTCAAATTCGTATTCGGTCTCGGTTTTTATCCAGAGCTTATCGCGGTCCGATCCCCACCAAGCCTCTCCGCCGAAGAATAGAAGAGGAGCGCCCTTATTCGTTTGATATTCGAAGCGGTCGCCAAGCAAATAATAAGTGGTTCCGCCGCCATTTTCTTTCTGCATGGCGCTGTGCATGCGGGCCATGGCGTCAGGATCGACGAAAGCGCCGGCCCGTTGCCGCGATGGAGGCGCGCTCTGCGCAAAAGCAGGCAAGATCACAAACGCCGCGAAACCCGCGGCGATAATCGCTTTTCCCGCGCCCCTCATGCCGCGCGCCCGCGCGGCAGGATGGACACGACCCGCATCATGCCGGCGTGCATGTGATAAAGAAGATGGCAGTGAAACGCCCAGTCGCCGATGTGATCAGCCGTGACGTCGAACGACACTCTTTCGGCGGGCTTGACGTCGACCGTGTGCTTTCGCGGCTTGTAATCACTCTCGTCGACCACGAGATCGAAAAACATGCCATGCAGATGAATCGGATGCGTCATCATTGTATCGTTAATGAGCGTTACGCGCACGCGCTCGCCTTCATGGAATATGATCGGCTCTTTGGCGTCGGAAAATTTGACGCCGTCGAATGACCACATGTACCGCTCCATATTGCCGGTCAGGTGGACTTCGATTTCGCGCTCGGGGGCGCGAAGGTCGGGATTGGGGGCGAGGCTGCGAAGCTGCGAATAGGAAAGGGTCCGATGCCCGACATTTTCGAGCCCGAGCCCGGGGTCATTGAGGCGGCTGGTCGGCGTCATTACGACATTGTCGACGCCGACGCCTGTCCGGACGGACTTTCCGGCGCCTGAGCGCATCTGGTTGTTATCGCTATCCTTGGCGGGCATGGCGCTTCCGCGTTGCTTCATCCCGGCCTTTGGCGGCGAATGATCCATTTGCATGCCCGGCATGTTCATGCCCGACATGTCCATGCCGGACATATCCATACCAGGCATGCCCATGCCGCCCATCCCCATGTCTTCCATGGTGAGGAGCGGACGCTCGCGCAGCGGCGGCGCGGCGGCGCGCATGCCGGCTTCGGGCGCGAAGGTTGCGACGACCTCGCCTGATCTGTCGATCGACTCGGCGACGACCGGAAAAACGGCGGGGCTCTTCGGTTCGACGATCACATCATAGGTTTCGGCGACGCCGATCTGGAATTCATCCGTCTCAACCGGGCGAACATACTGCCCGTCATTCTGCACGACGGTCATCGGCAGACCGGGAATGCGGAAATTGAAGATCGTCATTGCCGATGCGTTGATGATCCGAAGGCGCACGCGTTCGCCGACTTTGAAAACCGCCGTCCAATTGTCCGCCGTTGCGTGGCCGTTGATCAGATAGGTGTAAACTGATCCCGTCACATCGGCGATGTCGGTCGCCGACATGCGCATGCGCCCCCACATCGCCCGGTCGGCGATCGTCCGGCCGAGTCCCCTGACGCGCGCGTCTTTTATGAAATCTACAACTGTTCGCCGCTGAAAGTTGAACATGCCGCTCTGCTTCTTCAGGTCGGCGAACAATTTGTGCGGGTTCTCAAACGTCCAGTCGGACAACACGAGCACATATTCGCGATCCGATGAGACAGGATCGGGGCCAGCCGGGTCGATTATGATCGGCCCGAAATGGCCGGCCTGCAGCTGCAGACCAGAATGCGAATGATACCAGTAGGTGCCGTTCTGTGGCAGCGCAAACCGGTAAACGAACGTTTCACCCGGCGCGATTCCGGGAAAGGTGATCCCCGGCACGCCGTCCATGTGAAACGGAACAAGACAGCCATGCCAGTGAACGGATGTGTCTTCGCTGAGCATATTGCGAACGCGCAGGGTCAGCTGTTCGCCTTCGCGGAATCGAAGGAGGGGTCCCGGCAGCGTTCCGTTAACGGTGATTGCGCGGCCCGCGCGGCCGCCGATCGCAACCGGCGTGCGGTCGACCGTCAGATCAAAATCGTTGCCGGCCGTTTCAAAGATTCCGCGATTGCCGGCACTGGCGCTCTGCGCCCAGGACGGCAAGAGACCGGACGCGCCCCATCCGATTGCCCCGGCGCCGGCAAGCTTCAGTATTTCCCGGCGGGACACCATGTCGAACTATTTCTCCCGCAGCGACCTGCGTCGGCTCGTCAGCCGCGCGGCAAGGATTGCGAGGGAATGACGCAAGGCGACAATCATCAGCGTTGACGGAATTCGACGGCGGCTCTATTTATACCCCCCATAGGTATTAGTCAAATGGCCAAACCGTCATCATCATCGGTTATTACGCGCCTTCGCCGGATCGAAGGCCAGGTGCGTGGCATTATCGGCATGGTCGAGGACGAGCGCTATTGCATCGACATCATGACGCAAATCCAAGCGGTTAAGGCGGCGCTCCGCCGCGTTGAAGACGAAGTCTTGAAAGATCACACGGCCCATTGCGTTGAGGACGCTATTCGTGAAGGCGGCGCCGCCTCCCAGCGCAAGAAATTCGCCGAGCTCGTCGATTTGCTCGGAAAATATCGAAATTGAGAAGGCCCGACCGGGCGTCATCGCCGAATAATTGAAATAGAGTTTCGCCGCGTCAAAGGCCGGCGGGAAGAAGGCCTTCGAATTCAAAGGCGATCGGCCCCGTCATCAGGACGTGATTATCCTCGGCCCATTCGATCGCGAGCGGGCCGCCGTCGAGCATCACCGTCGCCTTCCG
>OBLQ010000658.1_pt1 | contig 13217 bp, 11 predicted proteins | sample 1519881 | NCBI WGS metagenome assembly OBLQ01 (sample SAMN01911456, study PRJEB22533) | soil metagenome | biome: Soil | place: Malaysia | collected 2012-04-30 | depth DG_metagenome m | reverse complement strand
AACAAGGTCTGTGCCTGCTGCCGGATGGCGTTGCCGGCGCCCCCGGAGGGATCCTCCGATCACCCGCACGTCCGGCTCCTCCGGCAGCCCGGCAGACTCGGGACGGCTCCTTGGCGAGGCCCGTTCCCCTCTGGTAGACTGCGCACCCTTCCGCCCATGGCCGCTCCGCGCGGGATTCCGGGGAACCCGGGCGCGGCGCACCCCAACCTCCCCGAGACCGGACCCGAGAGGATGACGCGGCGAAGCAGCGGCAGGAAGGCCGAGATGCCCCTGCAGAAGTCGGCCTGGCATCCCTCTCCGCTTCTCGGCCAGGTCGTCCTGATCTCGTCGAGGAGCTGCCGCGGAGAGGACCACGTCGCCGCCAAGAGCTGGATCTCCATGGTTGCCTCCTCCCCCCCGACGGTGGCTCTCGCCTGCCGGCTCTCCCACCGGACCGCCATCAACATCCTGGAGACCCGGGAGTTCGTCGTCAATGTCCCGGGCGAGGACCTGAGCCAGCGCGTCTGGAGGGCCGTGGAGTCCCTGGCCTCCTCATCCGACGAAGGCGCCGTGGACTGGACCCTCACGCCGGCGAGCAAGGTGGCCCCGCCGCTCGTCAGGGAGTGCCGGGCGCACCTGGAATGCGTCCTCGACGCCTCCCACCGCTTCAACGCCGAGGAGATCGCCCTGTTCGGGCGGATCGTCTCCGTGAGCGCCGACGAGACCCTGCTCGACGGGGACGCGGAGGAGAGGTACCGGCAGCTCAGACCCCTGATCTTCCTCGAAAGCGGCCTCTACGGGATCCTCGAGGGAGCGCGGCGCGTGGAGCGCTAGCCCTTGCGGCCCCGGAGGCTGTGCTAGAGTCCGCTCCCCGGACCCTCTCCAGGCCGACCGTCGGAGCACCCCACGGGCGCGCTCGGGGGTCCCTGTTGCGAAGGCTCGACCATCCCGGCCATCTGGATCTGATCATGCGCCCCGTCCTTCCATTCCTGCTTGCCCTGACTCTCCTCGCAGCGGCTGGCCCCGCCGGCGCACAGACGACGTCCTCGTCTCTCCCGGACAACTGCGACGAAACCGATCCCGCCAGGATCTTCATCGTCGACGTCTCGAACATGGATCCGGTCCAGGACGGCTCGGCCGCCCACCCCTACCACTCGATCAACGCCGCCATCAGCGCCGCCGCGACCCGCAACTTCACCATCGTCAGCGCCAACGCGGTGGACCCGAATGTCGACCCGAACGCCACCGTGGTCCTCGTCTCGGTCGCCCCGGGAGTCTACACGGAGAACGTGACGGTGCAGTCGGGCATCTGCGTTCGCGGCGCCGGGCCCGGCCTGTCCATCATCGAGCCGGCGGGCCTCGGCCCCGTGGTGAACTTCCTCCCCTCGTCCGCCTCGACCGCCCTGGACGGATTCACGGTCCGCGGAGGAGCCGCTTTCTACGGGGCCGGCATCAACGTGCAGGGCGGCACGCCGGTCATCTCGAACAACATCATCGAGGACAACCAGGCGCGCGGGACGGGGGCCCTGCCGGGAAAGGGCGGGGGCATTGGCGTGACCGGCTCCCCCAATATCGAAGGCAACGTCATCCGCGACAACAGCGCCGTCGGAGGCTCCGGTGGCGGGATCGCGGTCACCACGGGATCGCCGGTCATCTCGAGGAACTCGATCACCGGAAACCGCGCGCTCGCGGTGGCGGACTCCTACTTCGGCTACGGCGGCGCGATCTCGGTCGAGAGCACCGTCTCCTTCCCCATCATCAGCAACAACGAGATCGTGGGGAATCTCGGCCAGGGAGGGGGCGGCGGCATCGACGTCTACCGCAGCAGCCCGTTCATCATCAACAACGTACTCGCGAACAACGTGGCGGAGGGGACGGGCCGGCTGCCGGGCAACGGCGCGGCGCTGAACATCCTCGGCGATCGGAACACCCCGGACGCCGTCAGCCCCACGGTGATCAACAACCTCCTGACGGACAACCGCGCGGGCGGGAGCGGCGGCGGGCTCAGCAACCGCAACGCGCGGCCCGTGATCGCGAACAACTTCTTCCACGGGAATGCGCCCGAGAACGCCGGCGACTCCCGGAATCCCATCGGGATCGACGGCAACCTCTCCGGCGATCCGGGCCTGCAGACGGGCACCTTCCGGCCGGCGGCCGGCTCGCCGCTCATCGACGCCGGATCCGACGGGATCCTCCTGGTCGAGCCAGGCCCCGACGGAGATATCACGACCCGCAACGACAACCTCTACCGGCGCCAGGCCTTCCTTCCCAGCCTCGACATGGCGGGGACCCCGCGCCCCCTCGACGGCACCGGCGCGGGACGGGCGGTCATCGACATCGGCGCCTGGGAGGCGCTTCCGGCGACCTCGCTCCCCGGGGACGTCGACGGCGACGGGGTGCCGGAGGACGCCGACGGGGACCCGAACACGCTGAACCCCTGCGAGCCCGATCCCAACGGGAACTTCGCCTCGTGCGACGACAACTGCCCGCTCGCCTTCAACGAGTTCCAGACCGACTCCGACGGCGACGGAATCGGCGACGCCTGCGACATCTGCCCGACCATCGCGGCCACGGTCGACCACAACGGCGACGGGCTCCCCGATCACGCCGATCTCGACCTGGATCACGTCGGGGACGAGTGCGACCTCGACCGCGACAACGACGGCATCCCGGAGGACGATCCGAACGCGGCCCTGACGTGCCGGTACAAGCAGACCAAGGGCTGCGACGACAACTGCCCGGACATCACGAACGCCACGCAGAGCGATCGGGACCGGGACGGCGTGGGCGATCTGTGCGACAACTGCCCGGCCAAGCGGAACGGCGACTGCTCCGCGGACATCAAGCTCTGCGACGTCAACAGGAACGGCAAGACCCTCCCTTCGGAGGAGCTGCTCGGCTACCAGCTCGACTCGGACGGCGACGCCTTCGGCGACGCCTGCGACAACTGCCCCTCTCTCCCGAACGGGATCTGCAGCTCCGACCCGAACTCCTGCGACGTGAACCGGGACGGTGACGTCACACAGGAGGAGCTGCAGCTCGGCAACCAGTCGGACAAGAACAAGAATGGGGTCGGAGACGCGTGCGACGACGACCTCGACGGGGACAAGATCCCGAACCCCGTGCCGCCCCTTCCTTACGCGCAGAGGATCCTGGCCGATCCCAACACGCCGCCCGACAACCCGTGCGCCGGCGGGGCCGTCGACGGATGCGACGACAACTGTCCCAGAAAGAAGAACGCCAGGCAGGAAGACCTCGACGGGGACGGCGTAGGGGACAAGTGCGACAACTGCCGGAACGTCCCCAACGGAGACTGCTCGGTCAACCCCCTCTATTGCGACGTGAACGGAGACGGCGGAGCGAGCTCCGCGGAGATCCAGCTCGGCGGCCAGCTCGACTCGGACGGCGACGGGCTCGGGGACGCCTGCGACCCCGACAACGACAACGACGGTGTTCCCGACCACGCCGATCCCAATGTCGTCAACCCCTGCACGCCGGACCCCAACGGCGTGTTCTCGGCATGCGACGACAACTGCCCGCATGAGCCCAACGCGAACCAGTCCGACGTCGACGGGGACGGGATAGGAGACGTCTGCGATCCGGATGCGGACGGGGACGGGATTCTGCAGGACGGCGACATGGACGGGATCCCCTCGTTCATCATGTGCAGGAACGGGAACACGACCGCCTGCGACGACAACTGCCCGCTCAATGCCAACCCGGGCCAGGAGGACGTGGATGACGACGGGCGCGGCGACATCTGCGACAACTGCCCGACGATCCCCAACCAGACCCAGCTCGATTTCGACTCCGACGGCATCGGAGACGTCTGCGATCCCGACGCCGACGGCGATGGGGTTCTGGAGGACGCCGACGGGGACCCGAACACGCTGAACCCCTGCACGCCCGACCCGAACGGCGTCTTGCCGCGCGATCCGAACGGTGTCGTAACCTGCGACGACAACTGCCCCGGCCTGATCAACGTCGGGCAGGAGGACCGGGACGGGGACGGGATCGGCGATCCCTGCGACAACTGTCCCGACATCGCCAACCCCCTCCAGACCGACACCGATCGTGACGGATACGGTGACGCCTGCGACATCGATCAGGACGCGGACGGCGTCCTCGACGACGGGAATCACAGCGGCGTGGCCGGCGACAAGCCCTGCACCGGCCTGAGCAATGAGAACCCGAAGAAGTGCGACGACAACTGTCCGCTGACCGTCAACCCGGCGCAGCGGGATCTCGACGGCGACGGCCTGGGGGATCTCTGCGATCCGGATCTCGACGGGGACTCCGTGCCCCAGGACGCTGACGGCGATCCCAACACGAGCCTCCCCTGCCTGCCGGATCCGAACGGAGCCTTCTCGGCCTGCGACGACAACTGTCCAGCCGTCGCGAACCCGACCCAGGCCGACGCGGACGGCGACGGGATCGGGGACGCGTGCGACAACTGCCCGTCGCTTCCCGGGGTGAGCCAGACGGACACGGACGGCGACGGGATCGGGGACGCGTGCGACAACTGCCCGGGCGTGCCGAACCCGGGACAGGTCGACAGCAACGGCGACGGCACGGGAGACGCCTGCGAGGGCGCTGGGCTCACCCTGTCTGTGCATCTGCGCGGCGGCACGACGCCCGTCTCGAGCCCCGGCAGCGCGATCAAGTTCACCGTGGTGACAACCAACACGTCGACCACCGCCGACCGGCTGGCGCTCCGCATCAGCCTGTACGCGCCCGGCGAGGGACCTCACGGCCCTGCGAAGCCCGTCAGCGACTTCTGCCTCCTGGAGACCTCCGGGGCGGCGAAGACGAAGCGGGCGACGCTCGATGCCTTCGCGAGCCAGACCACGAAGCTCCACCTCAGGATAAAAGTGCCCGGAGGCGGGAGTCCGGGGCTCTGGTCCCTCCTCGTGGAGGCGTGCCCCGAGAGCGGGGCCTCCGCGCTCACCGCCGCCATCGGCGTCGTCGTCAAGTAGCGCGCGCCGCCCGGCCTTCCGGCGGCTCCCGCGAAACCCTTGACAGGCGGCCGTCCTTCGGCTAGTATGTGTATCGTCTACACTAACTATCCCCGTTCGGAGGATGGGAACACGATCACCACGGAAGCACCGGCCGCCACCGCGTCCGTCGAGACTCTCCGGGAACGACTCTCCCCTCTCGGGGATCCCTACCGCTACGGATCGGAGGCCTGCCGCGAGTACGCCGGCATCATCGAGAGAATCCGGGAGCTGAAGGCGGTGCGGCGCGCGGTGATCCTCGCGCACAACTACCAGCGCCCCGAGATCTTCGAGGTCGCGGACTTCGTCGGCGACTCGCTCGAGCTGTCCCGCCGCGCGGAGAGCGTCGACGCGGACGTGATCGTCTTCTGCGGCGTCCGCTTCATGGCGGAGACGGCGAAGGTGCTCAACCCCCGGGCCACCGTCCTGATTCCCGACGCGGGCGCCGGATGCACGCTGGCCGACAGCGTCACCGCGGAGGCGCTCGAGGAGCGGACGGCCGAGCTGAAGGCCGCCTACCCCGATCTGCAGGTGGTCACCTACGTGAACACGAGCGCCGAGGTGAAGGCGGTCTCGGACGTCTGCTGCACCTCGGCCAACGCCGTCCGCATCGTCGAGGCGGTGCCGGCACGGCACGTGCTCTTCGTGCCGGACAGAAACCTCGCCGCCTACGTCCAGAATCACACGGACAAGACCGTCATCTCCTGGGACGGCAACTGCTACGTCCACCACCAGATCACGCCGGAGCAGATCCGGAAGGTTCGCGGCCAGATCCCCGGCATCCGCGTGCTCGCGCACCCCGAGTGCCGGCACGACGTCCTCGAGATCGCGGACGCCGTGCTCAGCACCAGCGGCATGGCCCGTTACGCGAAGGGCTCCGAGGCGGACAAGTTCCTCGTGGTTACCGAGTGCGGGCTCTCCGACCGCCTCCTGCTGGAGGTGCCCGAGAAGCAGTTCTTCAAGGCGTGCAAGCTCTGCGCCTACATGAAGATGACGACCCTCGAGGGGACGCTCGACTCCCTCGAGTCGATGACCCACGAGGTGACCGTCGAAGAAGGCGTCCGGCTCCGGGCGAAGCGGGCCCTGGACCGGATGCTCGAGCTCGGCGCCTGACCCCGCGCTCCCCCTCCTCGCGGCCCGGCGGCCGCCCGGCCGATCAGAGCCATCCCTGGGTGGCGACGGACGTCGTCGTCCTGACCATCGACGCCGGGGAGCTGCTCGCCCTCCTCATCAAGATCAAGCGGGGCCCCTGCACGGGCCAGTGGGCCTTCCCCGGCGGCCTCGTCGGCCTGGGCGAGACCACGGAGGAGGCGGCGCGCCGCGAGCTCTTCGAGAAGACCGGCGTGGCGGACATCTACCTCGAGCAGCTCTACACATTCGACGCGCCGGGCAGGAATCCCGTGCAGAGGGTCGTGTCGGTGGCCTACTTCGCGCTCGTCCCGCGCCGGGGCGCGTGGCTCCGCACGAGCCCCAAGTACGCCGGCATCGCGTGGCGCCCCGTCGGCGCGCTTCCCCCGCTCGCCTACGATCACAACGAGATCGCGGCGACGGCCCTGCAGCGCCTCCGCTCGAAGCTCGGATACACGAACATCGCGTGGAGCCTCCTCGGGGAGACCTTCACGCTCACCGAGCTCCAGGAAATCTACGAGGTCATTCTCGGCCGGAAGCTCGACCGGAGGAACTTCCGCAAGAAGATCCTCTCGCTCGGCCTCCTCCGCCGGGCCCGCGGCCAGCGCCGCGGCGCCCACCGCCCCGCCCAGCTCTACGCCTTCCGCAGCCGGGAGCCGCTCATCACCGAGATCCTCTGAGGCGCGCGGAGCGCTGGCCCGCTCAGCGGTACATGTTGTAGAGGAACCGGCCCGTCACGCCTTCCTTGTCGTCGGGGAAGTTCTTGGGGAGGGGCGGGAGCGGGTTCGAGGCCTCGAGCGCGAGGACGGCGGCGCTGTCGTAGGCGGGCACGCCCGATTCGGAGAGGATCTGGATGCCTGTGAGAGTGCCGTCCTTCTCGATGACGAAGTGGACGGTCACCGAGCCCTTGAGGCCGGTCTGGATCGCCGGCGGCATCCGATCGTGCCAGTTGGACCAGATGATCCAGTAGATGCGCCGCGAGTAGTCGCCCCAGTCGAAGCCCTTCGTGTCGAACGATAGCGAGCCGGTCGGCGTCTCCAGGCCGGCCGTGGGGTTGTCGAACTTGTAGGGCGCGCCGCCGTTCGCGTCCACGCTGCCCCCCGCGCCCATGCGCGCCAGCGCCTGGCGGAGCCGGTCCCCCTTGTCATCCTCGCCGCTGCCCCCCTTCCCGCTCGAGGGAACAGGAAGCTTTCCGTAGAGCGTCCTCGGATCGAAGCTCTCGGGCCGCCGGCCCGCATCGGCCTGATTCGCCTGCTCGGAGGGCGAGGGATCGGGCGGGACGGGGGCTGGCGGCGTCGCGGAGGGAGAGGGCGGCGCCTTGACCGAAGGCTTCGCCCCGCCGCCGAGGGCCCCCTCGGCGAACATCGCCGGGCTGTTGCCCCGCGAGTAGGGCCCCACCATCGCCGGATCCTTCGGCGTCTCCTCCTGAGCGCGCCGGCGATCGCGGTCGGAGGCCGCGGGCGCGTCGGGATTCGGCTCGGGCGGACGGGGGGTGTCCTCGACGAAGGCCATGGGGATGCGGTTCTGGGGCTTCTGCCACAGCGACATGAGCGCGCTCGGCTCGTTGCCGTTGCCCACGAAGGTCCCCGGAGGCAGGAGGAGCACCACGATGAGAATGATGGCGTGCAGGAGCAGGCTCGCCAGGAACGCTTCGCGCCCGCTCATCGGAAGGACGGAACGGCGCCGCTCCAGCGCCTGGAAGGTGCCGAGCGGCTCGTCCGGCGGAGAATCGCCGTCGCGTCCGGAGCCGCGCATGGGCGGCGGGAGGATCGGCCCGACGCTCATCTAGGATCCCGGGACGGCCGCCGCCGCGCGGTGGAACTCGCGGCGCAGCGCGTTCATGTCCGGACGGGTGCGGACCTCGGGGTGGATCCTGTTCGTCAGCAGCACGTAGGCACGCTCCCGTTCCGGGTCGGTCCACACGGAGGTGCCCGTGAAGCCGTTGTGACCCGCGGCCGTTGCGGGCAGCGCCTCGCCGGCGGCGGTCTCCGGATCGGGCTTGCCGCTGGCGGCCCGGTTGATTCTCCAAGCCATGGAGCGCGGCATCGGCAGCGATCCCGTCTGGATCCCCAGCGCGAGCGGGAGATCGTCGTCTCGCAGGAGCGTGGGCTCCGGACCGGTCAGCTCGCGCGCCAGGCGAAGAACGTCCATCGCCGTACCGAAGAGCCCTGCGTGTCCGGCCACGCCTCCGGCTGCCCAGGCGTTCTGATCGTGCACCTCGCCGCGGATGACGCCCGTCCGCCAGCCCGTGTAGCCGGCGGCCTCCGATCCGGCCATCCCGCGTTCATATTTGCACGAGGCCTCGGTAGCGGCCACCCGGCCGAGCAGCTCCCTTCCCGGCCGGAAGCACGCTTCGACTCCCGCCGGGGCGAGGATCAGCTCGCCGGCCAGGACCTCGAGCGGCCCGCCGCCGATCCGCTCGAGGGCCGCTCCCAGGGCGATGTATCCGAGATCCGAGTAGAGGACCTGCCCGCCGGGCTTCGCGAGGGGCTCCATCCCGCCGATCCGGAGGAGGTACTCCCCGATCGAGGCGCCGTGCACGTAGAGCGGGGCCCACGCCGGGAGGCCCGAGGTGTGCGTGAGGAGATGGCTCAGCGTGATCTCGCGCTTGTCGAGCGATCCGAAGGAGGGCAGGAAGCGGCGAACGGGAGCGCCGAGGTCAATCCCCGCCTCGCGGCGCAGGATCAGGGCGAGCAGCGACGTGACCAGGGGCTTGGTCAGGGACGCCAGGTCGTAGATGGTTCCGGCAGCGGCGGGGACGCGGGAAGGATCGAGCACCGCGAATCCCGCGGCCCCCGAGGCGATCGGCCGGCCGGACTCCGCGACGAGCCACGACGCCGACGGGATCTCTCCCGACTCGATGCGGGAGGCCAGGATCTCAGCCGGCGTCCTCACGACGAGCCTCCTCGAGCCTTTCCAGGATGGCGAGGGCCACGGCCAGCGCCGTGCGCCCCTCCCGGCCGCCGACCTCGAAGGGCGCGCCCCCGCCGGCCGCGTCGACGAAGGCTCTCAGCTCCGCGGCCAGGGGCTCGTCGTTCGTGACCTCCACGCTCGTGCGCGAGACGCGCGGGAAGGCTCCCGGCCGCTCGGGGGGCAGCAGGCCGATCTCCTCGAGGCTCTGATCCGCGCAGTCGCACGAGTAGTAGGCGCTCGGCGTGAAGACCCTCACCTTGCGCACCTTCGAGTTGCTGATCCTGCTGGCTGTCAGGTTCGCGACGCAGCCTCCGGCCAGCTTCAGCCGGGCGTTCGCGATGTCGACCTTCGGGGTCAGCGCGGAGACGCCGGCCGCGTCGAGCGAGCGGACGGGGGCGCCCCCGCACAGCGCGAGGACCAGGTCGATGTCGTGGATCATCAGGTCCAGAATGACGTCGATGTCGAGGCTGCGCGCCGGAAAGGTGCCGAGGCGGTGGACCTCGATGAAGCGGGGATTCCGCACCTTCTCGCGGAGGACCTTCACGGCGGGATTGAAGCGCTCGGTGTGGCCGACGCCCAGGATGGCGCCGTGCGCCGCGGCGAGCCTGACGAGATCGTCCGCCTCCGGAAGCGAGGGTGCGATCGGTTTCTCGACGAGCACCGCCACCTTCTCGCGCAGGAAATCCGACGCGACCGCGCGGTGGCTGGCCGTGGGCGTCGCGACCGAGACGGCGTCGACCTTCCCGAGCAGCCGGCGATGGTCGTCGAAGGCCTCCGTGCCGTGGCGTCCCGCGACCTCGGCCGCCCGCTCCGGCCGCGTGTCGGCGACTCCCACGAGCTCCACACCGGACATGCTGGCGTAGATCCGGGCGTGGTGCTGCCCGAGGTACCCCACGCCCGCCACGCCCACCCGGAGGGGCCGGCCGGTGCCCGTGCCGCTCACTTGATCACGCCCCTCGAGGAGCCCCGGATGAAGGCGATCAGGTAGGCGACCTCGCCCGAAGCGTCGCCTTCAGCCTCGATCCTCTCGAGCGCCTGGCTGGTGTTCAGCCCCGACTGCTTGAGGATCCGGTAGGCCTTCTGGAGGGACTCCACCGCCTCCGCGCTGAAGCCCCGCCGCTTGAGCCCCACCGCGTTGATGCCGAACGTCGAGATCTCCCGCTCGCCGACGGTCTTGACGAAGGGGAGGGCGTCCCGGGTCACGACGGAGAAGCCGCCGATGAAGGCCTGCCGCCCGATGCGGCACTGCTGGTGGACTGCGCTGAAGGCGCCGACGGTGGCGCCGTCCTCCACCTCGACGTGCCCGGCGAGCGTCGCGGCGTTGGCGAAGATGGTTCCGCTGCCCACGTGGCAGTCGTGCGCGACGTGCGCGTAGGCCATGAAGAGGTTGTCGTCTCCGATCCGCGTCACGCCGCCCCCGCCCGCGGTGCCCCGGTTCACGGTCACGAACTCCCGGAAGACGTTTCGGCTGCCGATGACGAGCTCCGTCCTCTCGCCCTGGTACTTCAGATCCTGGGGATCGGAGCCCACGGAGGAGAAGGGATGGAAGCGGCAGCCGTCGCCGGCCTTCGTCGGGCCCTGGAGCACCGCATGGGACATGACGGTGCAGTCCGCCCCCAGGGTCACCTCGTCGCCGATGACGGCGAAGGCGCCTACCTCGGTGCCCGGGCCGATGACGGCCCGGTCGGAGACCGAGGCCGAGGGATGGATCCGGCCGCTCACGACTTTCCCCCTCCCGGGGCGTCCACCAGCGCCGAGAGGATCTCCGCCTCGGCGGCGAGCTGTCCGTCCACCATCGCGCGGCCCCGCATCCGGCAGGTGCGCGACTTCAGGCGGATCACCTCCAGCTCGTAGCGGATCTGGTCTCCCGGCACGACGGGGCGCCGGAAGCGGGCGCCGTCGATTCCGGTGAAGTAGATGAGCTTGTTCTTCCTGTCCGGGATCGACGACAGGAGCATCACGGCGCCCACCTGGGCCATCCCCTCGACGATCAGGACCGCGGGCATGACCGGATGGCCCGGGAAGTGGCCCTGGAAGAAGGGCTCGTTCATCGTGACGTTCTTGATGCCGACCGCGCGGGTCTTCTCCTCGATCTCGAGGATCCGGTCCACGAGGAGGAACGGATACCTGTGGGGCAGAACGTCCAGAATCTCGCCGATGGGTACCATCACTCCTCCTCCCTGCGATCCCTGTTCCGGGCCCGCCCGCCGGGGGCACCGCGCTCGATCCTGCCCAGGCGGCGGATCAGCTCCGGCAGCCGCGCGAAGGCGGCCGCGGCCCGCTTCCAGACGGCGGCGTCGATGGCCGGATGCCCGATCACGAAGGCGCCCGCCGGCAGATCGTGGGTGACCGCCGTCTTCGCCCCGATCCGCGCGCCGTCGCCGATCTCGATGTGGCCGACCGTTCCCGACTGCCCCGCGATGATGACGCTCCTGCCCAGCTTCGTCGATCCCGCGATGCCGGACTGGGCGACCAGGATGCACCCGGGCCCGATGACGACGTTGTGCGCCACCTGCACGAGATTGTCGATCTTGGTCCCCCGTCCGATGACGGTGCTGCCGAAGGTCGCCCGGTCCACGGTGCAGTTGGCTCCGATCTCGACGTCGTCCTCGATGAGGACGTCGCCCGTCTGCGGGATCTTGACGTGCTCGGCGCCGTCCTGCGCGAACCCGAAGCCGTCCGATCCGATGACGGTCCCGGCGTGGAGCGTGACCCGGTCGCCGAGCCTCACTCCCGGATAAAGGGTGACGTTCGGGTGGATCACGCAGTCCGCCCCCACCGAGCACCCTTCGCCGACGACCGCGCCGGAGTGCACGACCGTTCGCGGCCCGACGGTGGCCCCCTCGCCCACGCAGGCTCCCGCCATCACCGCGGCGGAGGTGTCGATGCGGCCCGAGGCCGCCACCACCGCACCGGGGCGGACTCCCGGAGGCACGACCCCGGGAGGGTGGAAGAGCTGCAGCAGCCGCGCCATGGCCAGGTACGGGTCGCCCACCCTGACGACGTCCAGTCCCGGCAGGTCCACACCCGGCTGCGCGAGGATCGCCCCGGGCCGGCACTCGAGTGCCTTCTGCCGGTACCTCGGGTTCGAGAGGAACGAGATGTCGGAGCCACCGGCCCGCTCGAGAGGGGCCACCCCCTCGATCCGCCTGGACGGATCCCCCTCCAGCGTGCCCCCGACCTCCGCGGCGAGGTCTCCGAGGGATCGGGACGCGCCCGGCAAGCGCCTACCTCGATCCGCCCGGAGTGGCCGGGGCGGCCGGTGCCTTCGCGGCGTTCCACTTGTCGTTGAGACGCCGGAGCACCTCGTCGGTCACGTCGATCGAGTCGGAGGCGAAGAGCACGGGCAGGGTCTTCTTCTCGAAGATCATGGTGTAGCCCTGCTCCTTGCCGATGATGCCCGTCACAGCCAGCGCCGCCTTCTGAAGCTTCGCGAGGGAGCTGTTGAAGGCGTTCTGGACGTCCCGGGTGGCGTCCTCGTTCAGCCGCTGGACCTCGATCCGCTTCGTCTCGTACTCGTGCATCCTCGCTTCCCGCCTCTCGTCGCTCCAGGAGAGGCTGGCGTTCCGGATGGTCTCTTCCAGATCGGACAGCTCCTTCTGCTTGTTGTCGATGATCTCCGATCTGTCCTGGCGGAGCTTGTCGATGTTCGCCTGCTCGGCCTTGCCCATCTCGCTCTCGCTCATGACCCGGTCCATGTCCACGACGGCGAGGTGCAGCGGCTGGGCGGCAGGGGCCTGCGCGTATGCGACCGTGGCCGCGAGGCAGCAGAGCACCGTGGCATAGGGGAGGTATCTCTGGATTCGCAACGGCATTCTCATCACTCCTCGTTCACCCGGCGGCCCGCATGCCGCCGGCGTCAGAAGGTCGTCCCGATCGAGAACACGAATTTCCTCGGTGGCTCTCCATGCTCCCGGTCCAGGTTGAAACCATAGATCAAACGGATGGGCGCGCCGAAGATCGGCAGGTACAGCCGCATCTCCAGGCCCGCGTCCTTCTTGAGCTTCCCAAGGTCGATCGACTCCCTCTCGGTGTAGGCTCGGCCGGCGTCCAGGAACAGGGCGAAGTCGAGGGGCCCCACCGTCGGCAGGACGTACTCCGCGTTCAGGAGGACCATCTTGTTGCCGCCGATGTTGATCTGGCTGCAGCGGCCGGGGTTCCTCGCATGCAGGTTCCCGGCGGGAACGGGGACGCTCAGACACT
>OBLQ010000657.1_pt1 | contig 13228 bp, 10 predicted proteins | sample 1519881 | NCBI WGS metagenome assembly OBLQ01 (sample SAMN01911456, study PRJEB22533) | soil metagenome | biome: Soil | place: Malaysia | collected 2012-04-30 | depth DG_metagenome m | reverse complement strand
GGCACCCCGCCGATCCCCAGCGCCGCGTCCACCGACAGGGAGGTGGTCGAGATGACGGGGACCTCCATGGCTTCGCGGGATCCCAGCTTGATGATGGAGCCCTTGCCGAACTTCTTCTCGATCTGGGTCACGGCGAGATCGAGGGACTTGGCCTTGCTGTCGCGATCCTGGGTCATGCTTTTCTCCTCGGCGGGGAGAAGGAAGGTTGCGGCATGTTAGACGAGCCGCGGAGCCGGGATCAAGAAGGGGCTGGCGAAGGGCTCGGTGCAACGAGGCGGAAGGAGGTGGCCTCGGACTCGAGGCGGGGGCCCTCCACCCCGGAGGTGGCGACGGTCCAGTGGTAGAGGTGGCCCGGCTGGAGGTAGCCGCGGACCTTCTCCGGCGCCTCGACGCTCGTGGTGGAGACGTCGTCGGAGGTCCACACCTTCTTCATCAGCGCGTCGTAGACGGTCACGCGGTAGGTGGTGGCGCCGCTGACAGGCATCCACGCGAAGGTGAGCCCGTCGAGGGCGACGGCCCCCCGGGGACCCGTGGGTGTGATCGTACGTGCGAGATCGCCGCTGCCCGCCCCGCTTCCGGAAGGGGAGCTCTCCCCGGCCTGCGGTGGCTTGGCGGCCGGCGGCGGGGGCGCCGAGTTCCCCCTCACGAGGGCGACGAGGAAGGCGACGGCCAGGATGCCCCCCGCCATCAGGCCCACCATGATGGGGGTGGAGTATCGGTCGGAGCCCTCGGGGCGGCGGTCTTCCTCTGGCAACGGTCGAGTCTCTCCAGTGTCTGGGCCGGTCCCGCTCGCGGCGTGCCTGCCCGCGATCTTCGGGTCTGGGGCCTTCTTCCCCCCCGTGGCGTGGCCGTCCGTCGAGTCCCCGGGTCGAGGGCGCGGGGATTATAACGCTCAGCGCCGCCGAACGGGCCAGGTTGACAGTCTTCGGAGACGACACCTATGATGGCCCCCGTCTTGTCAGCGCCTCCGAGCGCCGCGTGCGATGCTCCCCGGCGGCCGAGGAGGTCGGGAAAACCGGCTCGATCTGCGTCCGGAGCGGCCATTGACATCCAGCCCTCTTCGCTCGCCCCGCTATCTCTGTGCTGTCCTGCTATTCGCGATTGTCGGCTGCGCCTCCCCCTCGAGCCGGGTCCTGACGCCGGCCACGGCTCCCGACGAGGGGCTCCAGCCGGCCCCCACGGACGCGAACGCCCCGGGCACCGCTGAAGCCGCGGCGCCGGCTCCCGCGCCCCCCGAGCCGGTGGTCGTGGACGCCACGGCCGTCATCATCGACAAGGCCATGGAGCAGTACAACCTGGGCGAGGAGGCCTACAAGCAGGGGAACCTGGACCTGGCGCGGAAGCACTTCGACGCCGCCGTCCTGAAGTTCCTGGACTCCGGCCAGGACATCTCCGCAAATCCCAGGCTCAAGGCGGCTTTCGACCGGGTGATCTCCGACATCCGCTCGCTGGACTCGGAAGCCCTGGCGGACTCCGACGAGTCCGGCGACTTCTCCGAGACGCCCGTCGAGGAGATCCAGGACATCACCAGCTTCCTCGGTCCCGACGAGGCGGCCGCGGAGAGGAAGAAGGTCGGAGCGACTCCCGAGACCGACGAGTACTCGATCCCCGTCGAGCTCAACGAGCAGGTCCTCACCTTCATCGACGCCTTCGAGAACATCCCGCGCTTCAGGGAGGCCTTCCGCGGCGGCTACCAGCGCATGGGCCGCTACGAGCCCATGATCCGGCAGATCCTCAAGGAAGAGGGGGTGCCCCAGGACCTGATCTATCTCGCCTTCATCGAGTCCACCTTCAAGCCGCACGCCTACTCGAGGGCGCGGGCCAAGGGCATGTGGCAGTTCATGGCCCCGACCGGGAAGCGCTACGGGCTCGACCGCGACTACTACGTCGACGAGCGCTCCGACTTCGAGGCGGCGACGCACGCCGCTGCGCAGTACCTCCGCGACCTCCACGAGATGTTCGGCGACTGGTATCTGGCGATGGCGGCCTACAACGCCGGGGAGATGAAGGTGAGCCGCGCCATCGCGCGGACCGGCAAGAAGGACTTCTGGGCCCTCTCGCGGACCCGGCACCTCCGCAGGGAGACGAAGAACTTCGTGCCCTCGATCCTGGCGCTCTCCATCATCTCCCGCGATCCGGCGAAGTACGGCCACCCGGACCTCGAGAAGGATCCGCCGCTCGCCTACGACTGGGTGACGGTGGACGGGCCGACGGAGATCTCACTCGTCGCGAAGCTCACCGGAAGCTCAGAGAACGAGATCCGCGAGCTCAACCCCAAGCTGCTCCGCTCCATCACGCCGCCCGGTCTCGACACCTTCAGGCTGAGGGTCCCGGCGGGCACCGGCGACACCTTCCAGCAGGCCTACGCGAAGATGCCGGACTCGGAGAAGATCGCCGAGGTGCTCGCCCGCTACCAGGTCAGGAGCGGCGACACGCTCAGCAGCATCGCCCGCAGCCACGGGACCACGGTCACCGCGATCATGCAGGCGAACGGCCTTCGCCGGACCTCGCGCATCTACGCCGGCCACGTACTCCTGGTGCCCAAGGGCGGAGGAGGGGGCTGGAGCCCCTCCGCCAGCGACGACGACGGGCCGGTCGCGGACGCGAACGGCATCTACGTCGTCCGGCGGGGAGACACGCTCAGCAGCATCGCCCGCCGCAACGGCACGCGCGTGAGCGACCTGACGGAGCTGAACGGCATCTCGGAGCAGAGCGTCCTTCACCCAGGACAGCAGCTTCGCGTGACCGCCGACGCCGGGAACGGAACGTCGGACGACGGCGGCGAGGAGATCTACTACACGGTCCGGGGCGGCGACACGCTCTCGTCGATCGCCCGCATGCACGGCACGAGCGTCCAGGGTCTCCAGTCCCTCAACGGGCTGAACCACCAGTCGGTTCTCCACCCCGGCGACAGGATGCGCATCCGTCCGGGCGCCTCGGCCGGCTCCTCGGACGCCGTCTCGGCCCAGAAGGTCACCTACACCGTCCGGCGCGGGGACAATCTCTACGGGATCGCCACCCGTTACGGGACCACGGTGGAGCGGCTGCGGGCCTGGAACAACATGGGCCACCGGAGTCGCATCTACCCCGGCGAGGTCCTGGACATCTACCGGAACTGACTCCCCGCCGTTGATCCCGCCCCGCCGGGTGGTGTTCAATAGCCCGGCGACCTCACCGGTCCGGCTGGAGGCTCCCCCGTGTACACCATCGACCTCAGCGGGAAGACGGCCCTCGTCTTCGGCGTGGCGAACAAGAACAGCCTCGCCTGGTCCATCGCCAGCGGCCTCTCCCGGGCGGGGGCGAGGCTCGCGCTCGCCTACCAGGGCGAGAGGCTCCGCGACCGCGTGGGCTCGCTTGCCTCGGATCTGGGGCCCGAGACGCTCCTGCTGGAGTGCGACGTCACCCGCGACGAGCAGGTGGAGTCCGCCTGCCGCGGCGCGGGGGAGGCCTTCGGATCCATCGACTTCCTGGTCCACAGCGTCGCCTTCGCCCGCAAGGAGGACCTGGAGGGCGCCTTCCTGGACACGAGCCGCGAGGGCTTCCGGCTGGCGCTGGAGATCAGCGCCTACTCGCTCATCGCCGTCGCGAAGGCCGCGGCGCCCTGGATGGAGAGCAAGGATGGGCGCTCCGGCGGGAGCATCCTGACGCTCACGTACATGGCCTCGCAGCGCGTCGTTCCCTCCTACAACGTCATGGGCTCCGCCAAGGCCGCGCTGGAGCACGCCGTCCGGCAGCTGGCCTTCGAGCTGGGCCCGAAAGGGATCCGGGTCAACGCCCTGTCCGCGGGGCCGGTGAACACGCTGTCGGCCCGCGGGATCAGCGGCTTTCTCGACATGCTTCACAAGACCGCCGAAAAGGCCCCGCTCCGCCGGAACATCGAGCCGGAGGAGGTCGCCTCGGCGGGACTCTTCCTCCTCAGCGGGATGGGAAGCGGGGTTACCGGCGAGGTCCTCTACGTGGACGCCGGCTACAACATCATGGGGACGTGACCTCCCTCGATCCGGAGGGCCGTCCCTGGAGGCAGCGAAGAACATGAGAACAAGGATGAGCGCATTGCTGGTTGCCGCGGCCTTCGCCGCGGCGATATCCGTCACGGGCACGATTGCGGAGGAGAAGATGGCCTGGAAGTCCCAGCCCGGCACCTACGCCGTTTTCGATACGAGTGAGGGACAGATCGTCGCGCAGCTCTTCGCGAAGGATGCACCCAAGACGGTGGAGAACTTCGTCGGGCTCGCGGAGGGAACGAAGGAGTTCAAGGACCCGCAGGCCGGCTCGATGGCGAAGCGGCCCTTCTACGACGGCACCATCTGCCACCGGATCATACCGGGCTTCATGATGCAGTGCGGGGACCCGACGGGCACCGGGACGGGCGGTCCGGGCTACACCATCCCCGACGAGTACGCCCAGCAGGAGAAGAAGTTCGACGTTCCCGGCAGGCTCGCGATGGCGAGGACCTCGGCGCCGAACTCGGGGGGCAGCCAGTTCTTCATCACGGAGAAGCCCTACCCGTCGCTGAACAACCAGTACACGATCTTCGGCCAGGTCGTGGAGGGGCAGGGAGTCGTGGACACGATCTGCAGCCAGGTCGGGACGCCCGGCGGCAAGCCGAAGCACCAGGTGACCCTGAAGAAGGTCACGATCGAGAAGGTCGGCGGCGAGAAGACGGGGAAGTAGCGTGGCCGACTTCGAGCTGACCGGGGAGCAGCAGCAGCTCCGCGACCTCGCCCACGAGTTCGCCGAGAACGAGATCGTTCCCCGGTCGGCCCACCACGATCAGACCGGCGAGTTTCCCCTGGAGATCTGCCGCAAGGCCTGGGAGCTCGGCCTGATGAACACACACGTGCCCGAGGCCTGCGGCGGCCTCGGGCTCGGGGTCTTCGAGGGCGCCCTCATCGCCGAGGAGATCGCCTGGGGCTGCACGGGGATCGGAACGGCGATGGAGGCCAACACGCTCGCGGAGGCCCCGGTCATCGTGGCCGGCACCGACGAGCAGAAGAAGGCCTGGCTGACCCCCATGGTCGAGGAATTCCGGCTGGCGGCCTACTGCGTCACGGAGCCGGACGCCGGATCCGACGTGGCGGGCATCAAGACCGTCGCGAAGCGCTCGGGCGGCGACTACGTCCTCAACGGCAGCAAGATGTGGATCACCAGCGGGTCGGTCGCCAACTGGTACTTCGTCCTCGCCCTGACCGACCCCGAGAAGAGGCACCGGGGAATGTCCGCCTTCCTGGTGCCCCGGGAGAGCGACGGCATCGAGGTGGGGAAGAAGGAGAAGAACATGGGGCAGCGGGCGTCCGACACCCGCGCCGTGAGCTTCCACGACGTGAAGGTCCCCGCGTCCAACCGGCTGGGAAACGAGGGCGATGGCTTCAAGATCGCCATGGCCGCCTTCGATCACACGCGGCCCATCGTCGCCTCAGCCGCCGTCGGACTGGCGCGGTCCGCCTTCGAGCACTCCGTGCGCTACGCCAAGGAGAGGAAGACCTTCGGCGTTCCGATCGCCTCCCATCAGGCCGTCGCCTTCATGATCGCGGAGATGGCCATGAACATCGAGGCCGCCCGCCTGCTCGTCTGGAAGGCCTGCCGGACGATCGATCTCGGCCGGCGGAACACCCGCGAGGCCGCCTTCGCCAAGGCCTTCGGCGCCGACATGGCGATGAAGACCGCGCTCGACGCCGTGCAGATCTTCGGGGGCTACGGCTTCAACGCCGAGTACCCCGTCGAGAAGCTCATGCGGGACGCAAAGGTCTTCCAGATCTACGAGGGGACCTCGCAGATCCAGCGGCTCATCATCGCCAAGGAGATCTTCGAGAGAGCCTGATCTCCCCGCCTACCTCGTGCAGGCGATCGCGAAGGACCTCTTCCGGCTCTGTGTCTTCCCGTAGTCGGGGTCGTCGGCGATGAGGTTCGCCGTTCCGGCCAGGGATGCCGGCGCCTCGTAGATGCGCAGCGACTGGGTCCCCGACGTGTCATCGAACAGCGCCGCGATCTCCTCCACCCCGTCCAGGCCGAAGTCCATGGCGCAAATCGAGATGGCCTCGCCTCCGGACGTCCCGAAGTTCGGATCGTCCGCAATGGGAACGAGGTCGAGTGTCGCCGCAGTCAGGGGAATGGTCGGCACCGGCTTGCATGGAGCGGCCGGCGGGAGCGTCCCGGAAATCGTCACGTCGAAGATGGTCAGCTTCCCGTCGTCGGTCAGAACAGCCAGCTCCTGGAGGGGCGTGCTGTCGTACTCGATGCCGCCCGCCGAGACGATCCGCCGGCCGGCGAACGGGCCGTTGGGATCCGTGAAGACGGTCGCATTGGGATCCGTGACGGCGGCCGCCTGGCAGATTACGGGCCGCCGCTGCGTGTAGTCGATGCGGCGGAAGGCGAGGGTGTCTCCGGATTTCGTGCTCTTCAGGAGGATCAGCTCGCTGTTGCCGTCGCCGTCGATGTCCACGCCGCCGAGGACCGCCTTGACGTCCTTGGAAACGCGCAGATCCTCGAGCACGAGAGGCTTCTCGTCGTTGCGCTGCGGGAGCGCCGACAGGAGCAGCTTTCCGGGACTGCTCTTGTGCTTGATGTAGCCCACGAGCCAGTTTCTGTCCCTGCTGACCGACTTCACCGTCGCCAGGGACTTGGCCTGGTACTTCTTGAAGAACGCGAGAGCGGACCCTGTCGTCCCGCCCATCTGATCGGGGGGTCCCGAGGTTTCGGCGATCCGGCTCTGTCCCGCCTTGCGCAGGGCGACGACCCGCGGGAGGAGCGGTATGGGCGCGATGGTCAGCGTGTTGGGATCGGTTATGTCCTTGAGCTGGAAGAAGCCGTTGTAATTCCCCGGCCGAAGGTCCTGGGTGATCTTGCAGTTCGAGTGCGGACGCGTCTGAACCGTCTTGGCCGGGAAGGGGGTGCTCTCGTTGCTCTGGCAGGCGATCGCATCGTCCGTGGTCGGATCGCTGACCAGGTCCTCGGAAAGGATGAGCTGGGTGATCAGCGGGACCTTCGCCGGGCCGAATCCGTTGTTGAAGATATCCCAGGAGGCGGAGAAGAGCTCGCTCGGGTAGACCGCCGTCGGCGGCACCGGGTTGATGACGCTCACTTCGGCGGTTCCGGTCACGCTTATCGTGCCGTTCTTGATGCGCGTGGCTATGGTCGCGCCCGCTCCGTCCTTGGCGGTCAGGTTGGAGATGATCAGCGTCCCGGTACCGGGGGTGACCGCCGTGAACGTGATGGTGGCGAGCGCCGCCGAGTTGTCCTGGGCGCCGAGGCCGCCGGGGTTGTTCGGGTCCTGCGCGGTGGTGCAGGCGATGTCGAGCGTTCCCGCCGAATTGTCGATCGCCGTGACCCCGCAGCTCTGGATCAGGCCCCGCGACTCGAGGAAGTTGGTGAAGACGACCTTGTTCGGGTCGCCGGCCGGCTGGTTCGGATCGCCAATCGCGACGAGATTGGCCGGAGCCCACGTCAGCCGGAGCGCGTAGGCGCCGAGGTCGGCCGCCGAGGCCACGCCGAGGGTCATGTCCCCCGTGCCCGCCGTGCCCGTCACGTTGATGATCACGTTCGTAGCCGGGCTCTTGGGGACGACCTGGGGCCGGAACTCGGGATCCAGGGCCGCGTTCACCGTGATCGGCACGGTGAGCGTGTTGTTGCTCTCCGCGGGACCCGAGTTTCCGGTCGGATCCTGCTCGAGAATGTTGCCGAGCGAGTCGAGCTGGAACGTCAGCGTGTAGGAGCCCGGAAGCGTCGAGAAGGGGATGCCGCACTCTTCCGTCGAGCTGCCCGTCCCGAGGCCGAAGGCAAAGTTCCTCTTGAAGCCGCCTCCCCGGAGGATGCCGGAGGACCCGATGGCTGCCGGTACGGTCACGCCGCAGATCGTGGTGCTGTTGAGCTTGATGATGTTGCGATGCCCGAGGCGGACGGCGCCGGTGCCCTGATTCAGCTCGTTGAAATCGACCGTCAGGTCCAGGCCTGCGCGCAGAAGGCCCATCGGAGCCACGGGGTCCGGTCCGATCCTGAGGAGCATCTCGTTGGGATCGCTGGGATCGACCACCAGGTCTTTCCGTGACGGCCGGACGGTGATGGGCTGGCAGTCGTTGTTGTTCGTCTCGTCAGTCTCGAGGATCAGTCCGCTGCTCTTGTTCAGATTGCTCGGATCGACGTCGATCTTCGTACAGAGGAAGAAGTTTCCGGCAACCGTCATCTGCGGTTGCGCGGAGATCTGCACGCTCCGCGAGGCGCCTCCCGCCAGTGTCGTGAATCCCGAGATCGACTGAACGAGAGTATCGCCTGAGTCGAGGAACTCGTCCGTGCTGAAGAACGAGCGTACCGTCGTCGTCGCGTTCGACGGCGCCGTCCCGAGGTTCGTGACGAGGCAGTCGAGGTTCACCGGATCCCCGTCCACGAAGAAGTTCGGATCGAGCGGATCGCCGTTGACGTCGAGCGCCGGGTCGTGGGTGCAGCTGATCGTGAGGTCCCGGTCTGCCAGCGTTCCGATGACCCAGTCTGTGCCCCGGAGCGTGCCGAAGGCCGTTAGCGGATTCTGGCTCGTGTCCCACTTCGAAGTGGTCTGCCAGGAGAAGTTGTTCTGGGTTCCCGCCTTGCACTGGCTCGTGATCGCCACGTTGTAGGTCAGCGTCCCGAGACGGACGCTGCCCGGAGCCGAATGGAAGCCCGAGAACGCCGTCCCGATCCACGTCAACACACGCATGCTCTCGCTGGCGGAGAAGTTGCCGCCGTTCCATGACGCCCTTAGGTCGGGATCTGGCGTGGCCTTGGCGAATGTGAGGCAGTCGGTGAGGGCCGGCGGCTGGTTCGCGTTGAGCTGCACGTTAAAGGAGCCGAGGCCAGCCGAGGGGACGTTGTCTATCCAGACCTCGAAGGTCGACTGTCCGCCGGCCGTGGGAAAGAACACGGGCACGGGATCGATTCTGAGAACTGTCTGCCCGAAGACCGGAGCCGCGCCCAGGGCCACGATGACGAGCGCGGCGGGAGCCGCCACGCGGAGAACTCTCCTGATACTACCGACCGGCCCTGTCAACATCGGTCATGATCTCCACTGTGCGTGATCGTGGCGCGAGCGTGATAGCCCTCAAGTGCCTGAGCGGCAGGAGGTTACGGATCGACGGATCACCCCTTCAGATGTCTGAGAAGGTCCCGTATTTCAACAGCCGGCCGCCTCGATGTCAAGGGCCGGCGTACGACCCGTACCGCCCGAATCCCCGTCACTTGGACCCATCCGGGCCATTGCGGGTTGACGCCGGCCGGCCTCCCGGCCGCTATCATGGAGCACGGAGCCGGGGCCGGACGTGCCCCGCCGCGGAGAGCGCATGATCCTCGAGTCCATCCCCGTCGGCCCCTTCCAGTGTAATTGCGTCATCCTCGGGGACGAGGCGACGCGGGAGGCGGTCGTCGTCGACCCCGGCGACGACCTCGATAGGATCTGCGAGATCCTCGATCACTACCGGCTGAACGTGACGAAGACCGTCCACACGCACGGCCATCTGGACCACATCGGGGCCTCGGGCCTCCTCCGGCTAGAGAGGGGGGCCCTCGCGCACATCCACGGCTCCGATCTCCCTCTCTGGCGCGCCTATCCCGGGCAGGCGGCCCTCTTCGGCCTGCCGGCCCGCGACCTTCCCGACCCTGACGTCCTCCTGAAGGAGGGCGACCGGATCCGCGCCGGCTCCATCGTGCTGGAGGTCATTGCCACGCCCGGCCACACGCCGGGGAGCGTCTGCCTGGCCCTGAGGACGGAGCGTGAGAGCTCGGGCGAGCCCCTGCTCTTCAGCGGCGACACCCTCTTCCGCCAGGGGATAGGGCGGACGGATCTGTGGGGCGGGGACTACCGGACGATCATGGCCAGCCTGCGCGAGCGGCTCTTCACGCTGCCCGAGGACACGATCGTCCATCCGGGCCACGGCCCGCTCACCAGCATCCACGACGAGAAGCGGTCGAACCCCTTCATCGCGGACATTCGGTCGATCAAATAGGCTCCTCCCCGAAGGAAAGCGCCCCGTGCCGGGGCGAGCCGGTCCAGGACGGCTTCAGTGAGCGGGGGGAGGGGACCGATCGGGCGGACTCTTCGGTGTGTCGCCGGCGCCAGGAGAGGGCGCATCCGGCGGCGGGGCGGCCTGCGTCCCGGGGCCTCCCTGCGGGCGAGCCTGTCCTGGCGCGGTGTCCCCGGCGGGGGCCTGAAGAGCCGGCTTCGGCTGATTCGTGGGGATGACGACCTTGATCGTGCCGTCGTCGGGCTTCTCGGCCGCGCGCTTCTTGGCGGCCTCCGCCTGCCGGCGGGCCTCGACCGTGTCGTACATGTGCTTGACGAAGGAGCCGAAGAGGAAGATCCCCCCCACCACGCCGAGGGAGATCAGGACGCCAAGGGTTATGGCGACCGCCCGGATCTGCCAGGACACTTCCGGGTCCTCCGGGACGCGGAAGCGCACGGGGGGGCCCTTGGGGACGAGACGCAGGTCGGGGCGTCCGTCGTCCTCCGGCGGCGGAGAGGGTGGATCCTCGAGTCCGAGCTTCACGGCGCCAGCACCTTCTGCAGAGCCGGGACGGCGCGGACGGTCCTTCCATCCACGAGGACCGCGTCCGGCTTCATGGATAGGAGATCCCGGGGGTTGGTTTCAAGGGGATTCGCCGGGAGAATGTCCAGGTCGGCCTTCTTGCCCGCGGCGATCGATCCCAGCTCCTTCTCCTCGAATCCCGCCCAGGCGGCGTCGAGCGTGAATCCCCGCAGCGCCTCCTGCGGCGTCATCCGCTGGGCGGGATACCAGCCTCCCCTCGGGTGGCCCTCGGCGTCCTGGCGCGTGATGGCCGCGTAGAGGCCCAGGAAGGGGTTCGCGGACTCCACCGGGAAGTCCGAGCCCTCGGGGATCCGGACGCCCGTGTCGAGAAGGCTCCGCCAGGCGTAGGCCCCCTTGACGCGCTCGGGGCCCAGACGGTCCTCCGCCCAGGGCATGTCGGAGGTGCAGTGCGTGGGCTGCATCGAGGGGATGATCCCCAGCTTCGCGAACCTGGGGATGTCCTCGGGCCGGAGAACCTGCGCGTGCTCGATGCGGAAGCGGTAGTCGCCGTGCGGCACCTGGGAGAGCGCCCACTCAAGGGCGTCGAGCGCGAGCTTGTTGCCGCGATCGCCGATCGCGTGGACGCAGACCTGGTAGCCCTTCCGTGCCGCCTCGAGGGCCAGCTCCCGGATGCGCCCCGGGTCCAGGGTTATCAGCCCCTTGTTGCCCGGATCGTCGGAGTAGTCCTCCATCAGGGCGGCGCCCCTCGATCCGAGCGCGCCGTCGATTCCGAGCTTGATGGACCGAAGGCTCAGGAAGCCCCCGCCGAGCTCCGAGGCCGGCGGGCCCGGGAAGTAGTTCTTCAGAACCCGGCTGGTGCCGCCGAGCATCGCGTAGACGCGGATGGGCAGCGCGTGCTCCTCGGCCAGCTCGCGGTAGATCTGCGCCTCCTCGAGCGTGATGCCCGCGTCGTGGACCCCCGTGAGGCCGAAGTCGAGGCAGTGGTTCAGCGCCCGGAGGATCGCCGCGCGGATCTCGTCGCGGGACGGCGCGGGGATCTTCGATTTGATCAGACTCTTCGCGTTGTCCACGAAGATCCCAGTCGGCGCGCCGTCCGGCCCCCGCAGCAGGCGCCCTCCCGCCGGATCGGGGGTCCCGCGCGTGACGCCGGCGATCTCCATCGCCCGGCTGTTGACCCAGATCGCGTGGCCGTCGATCCGGTCGAGGAACACCGGGTTGTCCGGCGCCGCCTCGTCGAGGAGACCGTGCGACGGGAAGGCCTTCCTCTCCCAGTCGTTCTGGTCCCATCCGTGGCCCTGGATCCACGCGCCGGGCTTCGCCTTCGCGGCGGCAGCGCGCACGCGCGAGGCCACCTCCGCGGCGCTGCGCGTGCCCACGAGATCGACCTCGGCGAGCGTGAATCCCAGCGAGGAGACGTGGCCGTGCGCGTCGATGAGGCCCGGAATAACGGCGCGCCCCTGCAGGTCCACCACGCGCGTCTCCGAGTCGCGCAGCGCGAGGGCGTCCTTGTCGGAGCCCACGAAGACGATCCGGTCGGCAGCGATGGCGATCGCCTCGGCGGTGGCACCGGGAGGGTCGACGCGGACGATCGTCCCGCCGTGGAGGATCAGATCCGGCGCGAGGAGCAGCGACCCCGAAAGGGCGGCCAGAACCAGGCTCATGCGCGTCATTATAGGCCCTTACCTGGGCTAGAATGGCGCCGCCATGAAAGGGAAGCGTGCGAAGCGCGCGACGGGGAAGAGCCGGCTCAGCCACGTGGACGCGAAGGGGGAGGCCCGGATGGTGGACGTCTCGGGCAAGCCGCCGACGGCCCGTGAGGCCGTCGCCCGGGGCTGGCTGCAGGTCAGCCGGGAGGCCCTCCGGGCCGTGCGCGACAACGCCCTCGCGAAGGGGGACCTGCTGGCCGTGGCCCGCCTCGCCGGGATCCAGGCCGCCAAGGAGACGGCGTCCCTCATCCCCCTCTGCCACCCGCTGCCCCTCGAGCACATCGAGGTGGAGGCTCGGGTGGACGAGGAGACCTCCAGGATAAATCTTGAGGCGACGGCCCGGACCCGCTGGGCCACGGGCGTCGAGATGGAGGCCCTCACGGCGGTTGCGGTCGCCGGCCTCACGGCCTACGACATGATCAAGGCCGTCGACAGGACGGCCGTCCTCTCCGGCGTCCGGCTCGTGAAGAAGTCCGGCGGCCGGAGCGGCGCCTGGCAGCGGCGCGCCGGGAAAGACTGAGGCGAACCCCTTGGACCCTGCAAGCTTCCACCGGGCGGCGAACGACTGGCTGAAGGAGTTCGCCGTCTGCCTCAAGAACGTCAGCATGTACTCGCCGAAGCACCCGCGGGGGCGGGAGGCCCTCGAGCGCTCGCGCGAGATGCTCGAGTCCCTCTTCGAGGAGCGCCCCTCGCTCACGCTCACCTGCCATGAAGGGCGCCTCTCGCTCGAGAACGTCTCCGTCGAGCGGGACCGGACCGTCGCCCCGAGGATCGTCTCCGACCTCGCGGCGCGCGGCATCCGCTCCGTGGAGTTCTCGGCCGGCTTCGGCGTCCGCGAGTACACGGCCCTGGTCCGTGCGCTGCTGACCGGACCCGAGCGGCTGGCCGAGAAGGGAGGGATGGACGCGGTCCTCCTCGATGAGGGTGTCTCCCGCATCGCGGTGAACCGGGTCCGCTCCGCGAAGGGCACCGACGCGGCGGAGCTGCTCGCCGATCTGTCGATCGCGGACGCGC
>OBLQ010000656.1_pt1 | contig 13234 bp, 4 predicted proteins | sample 1519881 | NCBI WGS metagenome assembly OBLQ01 (sample SAMN01911456, study PRJEB22533) | soil metagenome | biome: Soil | place: Malaysia | collected 2012-04-30 | depth DG_metagenome m | reverse complement strand
CCGTTTTCGAAGTGCAGTACACAAACACAGGAGACTCCAGTCTTTCCGTGGACGCGTGGACGAATCAGGGCTACTCCATTTCGGCCGGGCAGGCCGGCGGCGATCCAGCCTTCTGGTCGTACCAGAGCGGTTCTTATGAGAAGCGGCCCGACTGGGTGCTCCCGTTAAAGGTGGGTTTCGATCAGGAAAACTATCTGGGGATGAACGCCACTGATTACGGAGGGGGAACGCCGGTAGTCGATGTTTGGCGGAGAGACGTTGGCATCGCCGTGGGTCACCTGGAGCTTAGTCCCAAGCTGGTCTCTCTTCCCGTCGCCATGCCGGACGCAGAGCACGCCACCGTAGCCGTTCATTACAAGCTGGCCAGGGAACTGAAACCGGGGGAAACCCTCAAGACGTTCAGGACTTTCGTCACCGTTCATCAGGGCGACTACTTCCGAAGTCTCACGGAATATCGGCAGGCGATGGTCAAACAAGGCGTGGAATTCAAGCCGGCGCCTGATGACGCCTTCGGCCCCATCTGGTGCGCCTGGGGCTATGGCAGGAACTTCACCCCGGCGCAGGTCTACAATGCGCTCCCGGTGGTAAAAAAGCTGGGCTTCCGGTGGGTCACGCTGGATGACGGATGGCAGACCGCTGAGGGGGACTGGTTCCTGAACCCAGAGAAATTCCCCGGCGGTGACCGTGACATCAAAGCCATGGTTGACCGGATCCACGCTGACGGTTTCAAAGCCCAGCTTTGGTGGGCGCCTTTGTCGGTTTCTCCGGACACGAAGCTGATCACGGATCACCCGGATTATCTGCTGCTCAATGCCGACGGGTCGAGGCAGAAGATTTCCTATTGGAACGCGTGGTATCTGTGTCCCGCTGATCCCGGCGTGGTGGAGTACCACAAGGCTCTGGTCACCAAGATCATCCGGGATTGGGGGTTCGACGGTTTGAAGCTTGATGGACAATTCATGAACGCTGCGCCTCGCTGCTACAATCCCGCCCACCATCACGCTTCGCCCGGAGAGTCGGTGGAAGCAATGCCCCAATTCTTCAAGGCCATTTACGACACGGCGCTCAGCATCAAGCCCGACGCCCTGGTTGAGTTCTGCCCGTGCGGGACTGCGTACTCTTTCTACACCATGCCCTTCATGAACATGTCGGTGGCCTCCGACCCCAGGAGTTCCTGGCAGGTCCGCCTGAAGGGAAAAACTCTCAAGGCCTTGATGGGCGATTCCATCGCTTACTTCGGTGACCACGTGGACATGAGCGATGGCGGCGACGACTTCGCCTCGACCGTTGGAGTGGGCGGCGTGGTGGGCACCAATTTCACCTGGCCGGTGGGTTCGGGCCCGCCCAGGCGGCGAAGGCGAGCCAGTCTGGATCTGACGCCTGCGAAGGAACAGATCTGGGACAAATGGATCAAAATCTATAAGGCCGAAATGCTCTCCAGGGGTGAATACCAGGGAACGTTGTATGACATCGGCTTTGACAAACCGGAAGCCCACGCCATCCGCAAGAGCGGGAACATGTACTACGCCTTCTACGCTCCCCAGTGGAGCGGCAAGCTTCAACTAAGAGGCTTGGATAAGCGGGCTTATCGCCTGATCAACTATGAGACTGGCGAAACACTGGGAACGGTTCGCGGCCCCGTGGCCACATGGACCGGCCAATTTGAGAAACATCTGTTGCTGGAGGCAAAGGCGGAGTAAGACGAATCGAACTTCAAACCGGCTTCCCTGCTCCTGTATTCCGGGAGCCGCCTCCTGACTCTGATTTCAGGCCATTCATAGCAGGGGCCTAATCCGTGCAGTCGGCCATCTTCTGAGTCGCCGGCGATTGCGGTGATGCTCATTAACGCTGAACCCCACACCGCCGATGGTTGATAAGATTTCACAGGTCCTTCTGCCCCTCAATGTCCGGCCGTCGCTGGAACAATGCTGAATGGGGCGCCCAATCCGCTCGCGCTGAGGCCTGGCGACGCTGAATAAATACGGAAGTGGGAGCCCGAAAACCTATCAGTGACAGTCCACGTGTACGAACCGCTGCTCCCGGGAGAAAAACACTTGCCTCCCGACGGGCCCAATTGCATGCGATAGGTCTCCCCTCCCTTGCCAACGTCCTGGACCAGGCACAGGTTGACACAGGAGTCATGTGGGTTTGCATCCCTCCAGCGAATTGCCAGGGATGAACCTTGCTGCAATTTCGTGGTTCCATCCCCACGGACGGGATACGCAAGCACGATTTTGCCGTCTGGCTCAGGCACACCATCGGGGAACTGGTTCCACGGGTTGACCTTGATGGGGATGGATGTAGCGGATTCGGGATAAACCTTGCCATAGGCAAAAGGCGTAAGCGTTACGACTACAGGGACCGGGTCAAGTCCACGATAACCAATGAAGCTCAGTGTCTGTGATGCGTTAGGGGGAAAATACTGGGCACTCCTGGGGTTGAACGAATTGCTGGGGTGATAGCAAGGATATCCTTCTCTCACCATCACCATGGCGGGGGTCTCATCGGCAGTAGGAGGAACATACTTGCACGAAAGGTCAACGTAATCGGCATCCTGTGTAGTCCACGAAAAGGTAATCTGCCCACGGTTGGTACCGTTGTTTGCTGTCTGCGAAGACGCCACAAACCGGGTGATCCGTGGCACAGCCTGCGGATTGCTTTTCCTTGCCGGTGTAACTGCCGGGCGGGAGAATTTCACACGGGCGATCAAGGTCTGGATCAGATACGACTCGTCCCTAGCCCCCAGCGCTCGGATTTTGTGCTCGATATTGCCCGGATTGGCCCCGCCAAATTCAAACGAGACCTCGTAACAGAGGTCGTTCTGAAACGTATGAAACTGATAGTCACTGTAAGAAGTCCCTGCCGCCCCGGTGCCGATCTTCGTCTCCGTGTAACGAATTCCGCGAACATCGTACCGCGTTGTGAATTTCGGGTATGAGAATCCAAACCGGCGGCAGCTAGGACCATTCACTACTTCCGTGCTAACAGAAATCGCGAATGTCCCGCCCACAAAATTCGATTCGGGGTAAATACTCCGAGGCATCGTGAATTGCGCTATGAGGCTCACGCCTTGATCGGTTACAAAGTTGCCCCCGAGATACCCCGATGCCGCGACGGACGTCCGTGTGAAATCAGTCGGGTAGGAGAACTCGAGCCCATATTTTGGGTTTCTCTCAGTGTGCCAGGCCCCGCCACTGAAAGACGGCTTAAATATCGGGCATGGGACGTCAAAAACCTGTGCCACGGCGGTAACTTCAAACCTGGAGGGTGCGACGTCGCCTGTCTCCCTGCCCAGAAGACTTACCTCCCTCCCCACGTAGTTTTTCAGCCGAGAAATATTGCCGCCCAGTGCGTAGAAATAACCCCCGTCGTCAGCAACAAGATAATAAACGTCGTGCTCAGGTCGGCCACCCAGGCATCCCCGCATCGTGGTCTCTTTTGGGGTCGCCTCTTCGGTCTGAAGGGCAACTGGCTGTTGAGGTTTTCCTCCAGGTTGAGCAAGACCGGCGTTCGATGCGAGAAAACTGATCCCGAGACAGAAAACGAGTTGCCTGATTTCCAGATGATGATGAATCAACCGCCGGTGCATAACGGCTTTAACTCCTCGCATGGTCAAGACTCCAGATTCATTCCTAGTAAGTGCCGCAGCTCTTGCCCAGTTTAACGCTCAACGCACACCAGGGCCAGCGAAGTTCCAGGTGTTCCCTACCATCAGACTGAGCTCTAGCGCCCGCAAGCCGATTCCAGCCTCAAATCGGTTTCTATGCTTCGGCAATCCGGCCGCCCCGCGTTTGCTCTTCCGATGGAGATATGGCGTTTAGTATCGCACCGGCTCAGATTTCCTGTTGCTTCCACAGACCGCGCCTGAAAACCAACAGGCTGGCCACGGCGAGAGCAGATTCTGCGATGACAATGCCCCATGACACTCCACGCGCCAAAAGCGCAGTATGGTTCGCAAAAGCATAGGCAAGGGGGATCTCGCCCAGCCAGAAGAAAATCATGTTCAGGACGGTTGGCGTGCGCGTGTCGCCAGCCCCGTTGAACGCCTGCAGCATCACCATCCCCAGGGCATAACCCACGTTGCCGTAGCTAATGATCCTCAGGCACGAGGCGGCGAGCGGCAGCACGGCAGTGTTGGAAGTAAACAGGCGCGCGATCGGCTCGGCGTATATCATGAGCAGCACGCCGACGCCCCCAAGGAACGCCATGTTGCACACCGAGGTTCGCCAAACGGACGATTCGGCCCGATCAGGCAGATTTGCTCCGAGGTTCTGCCCAACCAGCGTCGCGGCGGCGCCGCTTAATCCCCATGACGGGAGAAAGACAAAGAGGATGACACGAATGCCGATGGTGTAGCTTGCCACCGCAGTCGCGCCGAATTCGGCGACGATACGCATCAGGCAGATCCAGCTCAAGTGCGGAACCAGAAATTGCGCAATGCCCGTGAGAGAGACCTTCGCCAGACGCACCAGAACGCTCCGGGCCAGCCGGACGTGGCGGCGCAAAATTCTCAGCCGCTCGCTCCCGCGGGCGAAAAGCCAGACCTGAAACAGAACGCCCGCCGTTCGCCCGATGAGCGTGGCCACCGCGGCGCCCGTGACCCCGAGGCACGGAAACGGCCCCCAGCCAAAGATCAGGCAGGGATCGAGCACCAGATTAATGAAATTCGAAATCCACAGGACGCGCATGGCAAGGGCAGCATCGCCCGCCCCGCGGAAAACGGCGTTGTTGATAATGATCACCAGCGGCACGACACTCGTTCCCAACCCGATGCGCGCATACCAGGAGCCCGTCGCCAGCACGGAAGGCGACCCGCCCATCAGCCGAAGCAAGGGCTTGGCGAAAATCCACCCGCAGGCTCCGAAAACGAGCCCGACCACCACCGCCAGCGCCATCGCCTGCACCGCCGCCGTGGCCGCTCCGTCGCGATCCTTCTCCCCGACGCGGCGTGCCACCATCGCCGTCGCTGACAGGCCCAGCCCCAACGCGACACCATAAACCAGTATCAGCAGCGTTTCTGAAAGCCCGACGGCTGCCAGGGCGTCCGGTCCCAGTCTCGCCACCCAGAAAACGTCGACAACGGCGAACACCGATTCGAGGAACATCTCGAGCACCATCGGAACCGCCAGCAGGAAAATCGCCCGGTTGAGGCTGCCTGTCGTGAAATCCTGCGGCGAACCGGCAATCGCTTCCCGCAGTGAGGCCCAAAAAGTTTGTTTCTCCCGAGATATGGCAATGGCATCCATCTGAACTGCTCCTGAACTTTTAGGTTTGGAAATTGAAGGCCCGCTTCCGTGGCGCGCGGCGTGTACACCAGCCCCGGACCCAGGAACGAGCACGTCGAGAATGGATGGAAAAACTTAGATGGTTCGCATCAGATTGCCCTGTTTAGGCTACGAGCAGTCTAACTTAGGGCTGTGAACGAAATCAATTGGAATCTTCGCCCGGCGCACACCATCAGGCAGCGCCGAAACCGTTGCTGTTGGCGCTCTTCACCCGGACCGTTTGCAAAGGTCGTCGATGCTGCTCCAAACGCTGCCGCAGCACAGAGCGGGTGAACGTTGCCTCACGACCCGCGGCGGGCTTGTCACGCACATCGGGCGGTGGTATCGTGCGGTTCAGAAGGGAGGCAGACATGAGGAGATTCTGTTTTGTTGCCTTGGGTGTGTCCCTGGTACTTCTGACGCTCGTAGCCTGGGCTCAGGAGAGGCCGAAGATAGTCGTCGCCAACCTGTCGCCCGCCCAGTTATCAGAGCTGGAGGCTGTGGCTCCGGTTAACCTGGTCAGTGTTTCGAGCGCCGGGGAAGCCTTGCAGCAGATCCCGGACGCCGACGCGCTGATGGGCATGTGCAATCTCGATCTGATCAAGGCTGGCAAGAAGCTCAAATGGATCCAGGTTTACAGCGCAGGGGTCGACCGGTATCGATTTCCCGAACTGCGTGACAGTGACATCACGCTGACTAACTGCAAGATCATTCAGGGTCCCGAGATAGCTGATCACGCCATGGCCATGTTGCTGGCGCTCACGCGGAGGCTGGATCAGTTCATACCTTTGAGGATGAAGCACGAGTGGCGCCGAAGCGGGAGTGGCCTGATCGAGTTGAACGGCAAAACGGCGCTGATCATTGGGCTGGGTGGTATCGGGACCCAGATCGCCCAGCGCGCAGCCGCATTTGACATGAAGGTGCTGGCCGTTGACCCCAAAGATATTCCTTACGTGTCTTATGTCCAGCAAGTGGTAAAGCCTGACCAGTTGCACGACGTGCTGCCCGAGGCAGATGTCGTTTTCATGTCGGCGCCGCACACCGCACAAACAGAAGGCATGATGGGGTCTGAAGAATTCGGCATGATGAAGAAGGGTTCCTATTTCATTGCCGTTTCTCGCGGCAAGACCTACGACGGAAAGGCCTTGGCAATGGCTCTGGAGGAAAAACATCTGGCCGGGGCCGGTCTTGATGTCACCGATCCTGAGCCCCTTCCCGAGGACGACCCCTTGTGGCAGTTCGAAAACGTGATCATCACTCCCCATGTCGCCGGCCAATCAGACAAGGTCGGGGACCGGCGGATGGCGCTGCTCAAGGAAAATGTCCGGAGGTTTTCAGCGGGCATGCCGCTGGTCAATGTTGTCAACAAGCAGGTTTGGTACTGAGTATAGCCGAGCGGGTAAATCTGGATTTTCGCCGCATTCCGGTCAATGCAATGCGACCCGTTAGGCGTGCAGAACGCCATGGTCCGCAGTGGAGGCTTGCTCACCACCTGGCAGGTACGACTCGTTTCCTTCTCCTTGGCAGCTATTCCACTGGTGTTGAAGTTCACCTTGACGCATAGCCGGCAGACCGGACAGGCGGGAATAATCCTGCGACCACCCAAAGCGGGCTGATGGAGTGGATCCCTGGCCTGGCGCGTTATTTTTACTAATTCTGGAGAGAATGGGCAGCCAGGGCAACCGAGCGCAAACCAGGGTTGCCTGTGTGTTGGCTACCACACGGAGCATACGCGCGAACTCGGGCGCATTTTTCTCCCGCTCCACTCAATTTTCCGGACCAGTCGTTTGTACCGGTCCAACATGGAACCATTGTCGCCGCTTTAGCAGGACACAGGTCGAACTATGGGGCCCCAACGGGCGCACAGCAAGTGCCCACGGTGAACTTTCCTGCACAGAAGTGACCATCCTTTGCATTCCAATTTTTCTTCTCCATCGATCATTAACCAGGAACAAAATAGTGCGCCTCTCCGCGAATCGCGTTCCATTCCCATTCCACACGCGCCCCTAAGCCTATTCCCGCCTGAAGTTGCGCCTTCCGTTCAGGTGTTGACCGGTTTTCAAATACGGCCTTTGTTGATATCAATTAAAGGAATCACCGAATTGCGTTGGAACCGTTTCTGCCTCAGGATAGGGACCAGTCAAAGGAGTGCGGCAACAACTTCCGGGAGGGGTTCCCAGGCGTGCTCGGACATCAGGAGAGGATTTCAACAGTTGACGCGGTACGGGTAACGTCGGGACCCTCCGGGAGTGGCCGCAACGAATTCCCAGCAGGAGCGCACGATGACCGGGCATATCACTGAAATCATTCTTCTTGGCATCCTGGCTTCTGCAGTTGTGTTGGCTGTCCTGGAGCTGTGCTGGACAATCTGGGAAAGCGGAAATCCCGCGGCCAGCAACCGGAGTGAGTGATTCGCTGGCAGTAGGTTCTTCATCTGACAAGAGACCCATGGACAGGACCGTGCTGTCCACGGTTGCCACGTCCCCCCCCAAAGGCAAATCTGTAATTGAGACAGTTCGCCGCGGGTGAATGCCACCCGCCAGCGCAGGAACTCCGCTCCCGTGGAAAGTTTTTGGTTCAGCACTAACTCAAACGGAACACTTGCTTCCCTTCCCGCCCTGTTTCCACACCAAACCTGCCTCGGCAGCACTACTTTCCCCCAGGAAAAATTTAGTGCGTTCTTAAGAACTATTTAGGAACGCGGCCGCTTGCGAACCGGGCTCTAAGCTCTATCCTTGCATTCCACAAGGGCCGGCAGCAGGACCGCGATTTAGGGGGAGATGTGTCCAAGGTGGGCCGTTCCCCGGAACAGCGCAGCCCATTTGGTTGGAAAATGTGGCAGGGGTGGGTCCACCTATCGATGATTGTTAATGAGTGAGGAGTGGAGCAGCTAACTGTTGCGTAATTGAAAACAACTTTTGACCAGGCTCATTTCAATTTCCCTGAATTCAAATCAATTCCTTCTCGCCACTCATCACCCGTCACTGCTTTTTCAGCAGCGCCGGCCAGTTGGTGACCAGCGTAAGCGGCGCAGAAGCGGCTTCGGACGCTACGTTCACCAGGAAGCGCTTCCCTTCGGGAGTGACAACATATGAGGGCCTAACCAGTCCCAGCCGCGAAAATGGTTTCTGGAAAAGCTCGTGCGGCGCGCCGATTTCGACCACCGAGCCTTTTTCCTTGACGCTCGCTTCCATCAGTTTTCCTCCCGGAGCGAGATAATAGAGCGCGCTGCCGTCGTGCCTCCACTGGGGCTGGACGCCACCTCCCTGCGAGACCTGCCATTTGCCACCGCCGGGAGGAAATGGAGAGAGATAGACCTCATAGCTTCCCGACTCGTCGGACACGTAAGCCACCCAGTGTCCGTCAGGTGAAAAAAAGCTGTCACCCTCGTTGAATTGGGTTTGAAGATACGGAAAGGGCTTGCGCTCCCCAAACAGTGGCAGTGCCCAGATGTCTCCGTCCCCTCTATCGTTTTGCATGAAAAACAGGATATACCGGGCATCGCGAGACCAATCGTTTGGAACCGCGTTCGCATCTGCTTTGAAAAGTGTTTCCGCATTGCCCGCTCCCGAGGCGGCCTTCACAAGAATATTGACACCATTTGCCCCATACGAACTGTACGCGATTCGGGTTCCATCGGGAGACCAGACGGGGAATGCGTTATAGCGGGGGCCGAAGGTAAACCGCGTTTGCACACCCCGGGCCAGGTCCATCAGCCAGATATCCGTGCCATTTCCCCCCGAATTTACTGCCATATATGCCAGACGTTTTCCATCGGGCGAGAGGGCCGGCACGGAAACCTCTGGTGGGCCCACCTTCGCGATTTCCTTCCCGCTTGCATCCATCCAGACAAGCTGTCCGCTGCTCTCGCCCCCACCGGTGGCATAAACCAGCAGGCCTGTTTGAGAAACGCTGAATAGTCCCAGCCGAAGACCCGTGGAAGGAATGTGTTCGGCAACGGGAAAGGCCCCGCCCTCGAGCTTCAAACTGCCGGCATCAAACCGCTGCGCCATCAGCGTGTCGCCCCGAAGAAAAAGAAGATAACCGGGAGGCGAATAAAGGGCCTGCGAATCAGACTGGAGAAGGAACTTCTGTTCATTCGAACCAAGCTCGCCAACGTAGATTCCGAGCTTTGAGGTTCCAGCAGCGCCTAGGCCACCGCTCGAGTAAAGGAAGTGCCGCCCGTCTGGAAGGAAAACCGGCCAGCGGTTGCTGGAAGGTCCCTTGGGGCCAACGATAGCCGAAGCCGTTCCGCCTGCGGCCGGCACACTGGAAAGGCCCGCCGCACCAAGCTGGGGCGCAAAAATTATGACGCCGCTCTTGCTCCAAGCGCCGCCGAGCCCCGCCGGTGCGTCGCAGATCAGCACAGGTGGACCGCCCGTCACGTCGATCTTTTTGAGCTTTCCGTCCTGGAAAAAACCAAGCTGGCGGCTGTCCGGAGCCCAGAAAGGAAAACCCCCACGTCCCGTCCCTTGCAGGCGCTCTGCGGTAAGCGAATCGAGCGGCCTTACCCACAATGACACGCTGCCGGCTGCGTCCACAACCCGTAAAACCATCCGCTTTCCGTCCGGGGAAAGAACGGGCTGCCCATAGGACACAAATGAAACTTTCTCCGGCGCTGTGATCAGCGACTGGATGGATTGCACCGGCGCTGCCGGAGATTTGAAGAGATAAGCCACAACAAGAACTGCGGCCAGAAGGAACCCAACCGCCGCCAGCGCCCAGGGCAAGATGCGGTAGGGGAGCCCTTTGGGCTCCCGCTGCTCGGGCGAAACACCCGGGAGGGCGGAGCCCTCCCCTACACCCGAAATCGTCTCCTCTATCGTGATCCGCGCTTCACCGATGGCCTGCAGCCGCTGTCGGCGGTCCTTTTGCAGGCAGCGGTAAATCAGCTTCTTGATCGCCTGAGGTGTGGCTTCCGGTATCGCGGCCCAATCGGGGTCTTTCATTATCACTGCTGCGAGAACATCTGAAATTGTTTCGCCGTCGAACGGCTTCCGGCCCGAAAGCATCTCGAACAGCACGCAGCCAAACGCCCAGATGTCCGCCCTTCGGTCGACTCGCTGCCCCTTGGCCTGTTCCGGGCTCATGTAGGCCGCCGTCCCCAGAATCATTCCCGCCTGCGTTGCCATGGCGCTCAACGTCGGAGAGTTGGCCATGTCCATCGTGGCCGTGGAATCCTGAGTGTCGAGCACCTTGGCGAGACCAAAATCCAGAACTTTCACTGTGCCCTCGGGCGTGATCTTTACGTTGGCGGGCTTCAGGTCACGATGGATCACCCCACGTTCGTGCGCGTATTCCAGCGCTTCGGCAATCTGGCGGGCGATGGGGAGGGTTTCTTCGTAGGGGAGCCCTCTGGGCTCCCGCGGGAGGGCCGAGCCCTCCCCTACACCCGAACGGTATTGGGCCGTTGTAGCGCCGATCCCGGCCTTGGCGGGACCGGCATCTTGTGATTGTGCCGGGCTCAAGCCCGGCGCTACGGAAGCGCCGGAACGGCCGATCCGTTCCCCCAGCGTCTCGCCCTCCACCAGTTCCATCACCAGCGCGCGGACGCCGTTCGATTCTTCAAGGCCGTAGATTGCAGCGATGTTGGGATGATTCAGAGAGGCCAGCACCTGCGCTTCGCGCTCAAATCGCGCCATGCGCTGGGCGTCGCGGGCCATGGTTTCCGGCAGGATCTTCAGCGCTACATCGCGCTGCAGCTTGGTGTCGCGGGCGCGATAAACCTCACCCATGCCCCCGGCCCCCAGCGAAGAAACAATTTCGTAGATGCCGATTTTTTCGCCGGGTTTCAGCACCAGATCCCTCGTTGCACTCGGGATTTCGCCTGCGGGGTCCCACGGAGTGGATGCTCAGCGGAAAAGAGAAGCAGATTCTTCGCTCCGCTCAGAATGACAGCGAAGGGCTCACGCCCGCAAAACGGCTCAACCTCACCCATGCCCCCTGCACCCAGCGGCGAAATGATTTCATAAACACCGAGTTTGGTTCCTGCTGCCAGGGTCATTGCGTTCCATCCCCGACGGGCCTGAAGCGCCAGAGCGTTAATTTCAACGGCGAAGCAGAGGACAAAACGCGGCCGTCGGGGAGCCATGCCGGCGATATCAGGTCGCCGGTAAAGTCTACTGGAATTTCAGTCAGCTTGCCGGAGCGCGGGTCAAGGATAGATACTCCGTAGAACCACTTGTCGGGTGACGTGGAGGAGAGCACCACCCGCCCGTCTTTCGCGACAGCGTTGGGATTGAGCTGTGTCGGCGCTACACGCACCGGGCCCTGCACGAGGATTGGTTGTTCCACGCCTCCCGCCACCGGAACCTTGAACAATTTCACCCCCTCCTTGCCGATGGCCAGGACGATAAGATCCCTCCCGTTAGGGTCCGGCGCGACACTATACCCGGGGCCGACTCGGCGCGGCTGGCTGCCCGCCACCGGAACAGCCCAAACAGTTCGGGAGTCAGAGTAATAAAGAGTCTTTCCGTCGGGTGCAGCCGAAAGATCGTTCATGTCCCCAGGCGCGATTCCACTCAGACGCTGGACAATCCGGCCGTCAGTGATGGAAGCCAACGCGATCACAGAATGGCCGGGCGACCCCAACCGGAAAGCAACCTTGTCCCGGCCAACCAGGCATAACGGAGGAGAAGTTTCCTCATTCGTCTGGATGAAAAGAGCCGCTTCGCCCCCGGGCTTTGTCACGAGTAATCTTGAACGGCCTGCAACCATCGAACCCAGAACCATTCTGCCGTCTGGCAATTGAATCGCCGGCTCCCTGCCTGGGTTTTCGGTGGCGGCGAGCGACTCCCCCGTTCCTCCAGACGTGGCGAAGCGCAGGGCTTCCATGGGCCGGTGCACCTGATCGATGTAAAGATCCCCATCCTTGCCCACATCCATAAACCAGACCCGCGAGGTCAGGGTCAGCAAAGTCTGGGAGGGCCCCGGACCGTTGCGCGGAATGGAAGTTATCCGATGGAGGTCACCCACGTTCAGGTCGATCAGCACAAATTGGTCATCGCTCGACACGGCAAGCGCAAATAAGCTAACCCCCGAGCTCTGGCGGATTTCAAGGTTAGGCGCAAGACGCCGCGTCTTGCCTGAAGCGAGATTCAGAATGTAAAGGTGAGGCGCAGGATCGGAGCTGTCTTGCTCCTTCGTCCGTCCAAAAAAGACGGCATCTTTTCCATCGCGGAATGCTCGCACGGGCGGACACAAATCCCCGGATACAAGAAAGGCGTCGAGGGCTTCAAGGCGCCCACTTTCGGGCCAAAAGCGGTAAAGCTGAAGATCCCGTTCCTTATTCAATCTAACCACCAGCAGGCTGCCATCGGGCAAGACCTCGGGTCCAATCGCGTCGTCCAGAACCAGACGTTCGTCGCCGCCGAATCGCGAAACCGTATAGATGCCCCCAGGAACCGAAAACTCGCGATCGTAGTAAATTCTGCTGCCGTCATTGGACCAGTTCAGTTCCGTAACATATCCGCGCGTGCGATCCTTGGTGAGCACGGTCCAGTCGCCAGAGTCGGTGTCCATCACTGCCACCTGCGTCAGGTCGTCCACCATAGCCTGAAAAGCCAGAGTGTGGCCGTCGGGCGAAATGCGAGGTCCCATCGCGACGCTCGGGCCCCCCAACATTTGCGCGGACCAGTTCGGAGTGGAAGCACCTCGCCGAGTTCCCGCCCACCAGCCAGTTGCAATCCCGAGAACAAGCAGCAGTCCAGAAGCCACAGCCCAGGGCAGGATGCCGCGCAACGATGTCGTGGCGCGCGTGGCATGTGCATCCTGCCCATGGACCTCCACGGGCGAGACGCCCGTGCCACTGATCGTTTCTTCAATCGTGATCCGTGCGTCGCCAATGTCGCGCAGGCGTTGCTTTGCATCTTTGATCAGGCAGCGGTAAATCAGTTTTTTAATCGACTGAGGCGTTGCTTCCGGTATCGCGGCCCACTCCGGTTCGGCGCGAATGACGGCTGCCAGTACGT
>OBLQ010000655.1_pt1 | contig 13258 bp, 13 predicted proteins | sample 1519881 | NCBI WGS metagenome assembly OBLQ01 (sample SAMN01911456, study PRJEB22533) | soil metagenome | biome: Soil | place: Malaysia | collected 2012-04-30 | depth DG_metagenome m | reverse complement strand
ATGACTTGAGGTTCCTTTCCTCTATCCTTCTCGCAAGCCTCGTCTCCAGCAGGTATTTTTTCGTATCAGCGAAGAAGATCCCGCACTTCGCGTATATGATGTCCCTGAGCTGGCAGAAAGTCTCGTTAGAAAGCTTGGGCTTTGAGTTAATCCCCAGTGTCAGCATTTCAGCGTACCTAACGCGTTTTCAACGGCACTCCTGACCGTATGGTCAGGATGGTCGATAAACTGCTCCAGCACATCTACCGCTTTCGAAGTCCCGAACCTCTCCAGGGCCTTAGCCGCAGCCGCCTTTACCGGCGCTTCGTCTTTTTGAAGGGCCCCTATTATGGCGTCCTCCGTGTCGCTTTCGCACATCTCGCCAAGGAGGATTACGGAGTGGTACCTTACCCAGATATTCCTGTCGTTCAATGCCTTTAAAAGCGCCTTCTTTATTTTTTCTCCGCTCCAGCCTCCGAGGGCCTTGAGCACCGAAAGCTTGACATCATCGCTTCTGTCGTTAAGACCGTTTATAATCACGTCCACGGATTCCGGAATACCGATTCTCGCCATAGACTTGTAAGCGACCTTTCTGACATCAGGGCTCTCATCCTTGGAGGCTTTTTCAAGAAACAGGAGCGATTCCTCATCGCCGATAAGCCCCAAACCCCTTGCCCCCATTTCCCTCAATATCTCCTTTGGTTCAGAGAGCAGGGCACAAAACCCGTTTTTAACGGCGTCAGACGGCATCGTGGCCAGCACGTCCGTTATCTCCTCCATCACGTCCCTGTAAGGCTCGACCTTCAGGGCCGCAAAGAGTTTTCCTACGGCCTCGTAACCGGCTATTGAGGCAAGAGCGCGCGCTGAGATCTTCCTCGTGTGTCCGTCATCGCTCAGAAGGGAATCGAAAAGCACGACGAGCGAATCCTGGGAACCGATGGCCGCGAGCGTGGCAACGACTTCCCTCAGTTCGTGCTTGGCGGCCTTCTTGATCAGTGTCTTAAGTGCCGGGACGGCCTCCACGGAGCGCATCTCTCCGAGGGCCTTCACTATGATCTTCAGGCTTTTTCCCGCCTTTTCAAGCTCGGCCTTCAACTCCTCGGGGAAACGCCCGTAACCGACTATGGAGACGATCGTGTTTACAAGGACCTGCTCGGTGTCCTCGTCTATCTCGTTTAACGAGTTGGCGAACCTGAACACCACGCCGAGGGCACCCGGGACTTTAAGCAGGCTTATCCCCCTTAGTGCTTTAAGTCTCGCGGAGACGTCCGGGTCGTCCATGAACCTGCAGAAAAAGCTGAAGTACGCCTTCTTGAACTCGGCGTCTATCTTGAACTTCGTGCCCGGCACCGACGCCTTCTCGACCAGTTCCACAATTGAAAATACGTTCATCACCCGGCCTTTTTTTACCTGCGACGCAAGTTTTATAAGGATCCGCGCGGCATCGGCCGGTGAGGCGATCTTGCTCAAGGCCTCTATGGCGGCCTCTTTGGTAAGACCGGAATCCCTTTCAATAAGACCGAGCAGAGGCGTCAGGGCGCTGCTGTCGTTCAAGAGCCCCAGCCCTTCGATAGCTGAAAACCTTACCCACTCCTCTTCGTCATCAAGCGCTTTTAAAAGTACCGGCACGGTGGAAGCAGCCCGTATCCTTCCGAGACATACTACTACCGAGGCCCTTACATTCGGGTTCTTATGATCTATGAGGGAGGAAAGAAAGCTCACTGCTTTTTCCTCCTTCCTGTTCGCGAGTATATCGACGGCGAATTTTACTACGTCGTCGTCGCTGTCGTTTAAAAGCAATACTATGGTCGTAAACGCTTCGGGGCCTAATAGCTCGAGTATCTCTATGCCGATGTTCCTGAGTGTAGCGTCCTCAAGACGCAATAGCGGCGCAACACCCTCGGCCACCGCCTTTCCGCCGATAGTTGTAAGCGCGTTGATCGCGGCCTCCCTTACGCCGGGATGTTCGTCCTTAAGGATCGCCACAAGGTCAGGGATGAAATCCCGGCTGCGTGCCTCCGCCACCGCCTCGCAGGCGTCCCTTCTCACATAAGGGTCGGCGTCACTCAGCATAGCTCTGATAGAGTCCAAATTTTTCATAATACCCCTTCCTACTTTATCGGGTATACGTTTAGTTTCTTTAATCCTTTAAAGAATCCGCACCTCAGGCCGCTTCTACACGCCCACGCACCTTTTAAGCTTGCCCTTGAGCCTGTGCATGGTCTGGCTGTGCAGCTGGCAGACCCTCGATTCCGTGATATTAAGGACCTTGCCTATCTCCTTTAGCGTCAACTCATCATAATAATAAAGGGAGATTATGAGCTTTTCCTTATCCGGCAGCGTTTCAACCGCCTCGGCGATTTTTCTTTTAAGCTCGTTGAACTTGACGACTGTCATGGGGTCCTTGCCCTCGGGGTCCTTGATGCACTCGAGGATGTCCATGCCCTCGTCGTGGTGTCCGATGCCCATGTCCTCAAGGCTCATAACGCTTATGGCGCTTACCTGTCCCAGTATCGTATGCAGGTCTTCGGTACTTATCTCCAGCAAGTTTGCCACCTCCTCTACTTCGGCCGGCCGGCCTGTTTTTCTTTCAATCTCGATATAAGCCTTCTCCAGCTGGTTGGACTTGTCCCTCATGGAACGCGTCATCCAGTCCATGCTTCGCAGTTCGTCCATTATCGCTCCTCGTACTCTTATGGAGGCGTATGTGTTGAACTGTACTCCCTTGCCGGTGTCGAACCTGTCGATGGCCTCGATAAGGCCTATGGTGCCGGCTCCGATAAGGTCGTTGACATCGATGTGTGGCGGAAGATTCACCGCCACCTGGTACGCTATTATCTTTACCAGGTAGAGGTTCTCTTCAAGAAGCTTTTCTCTCGTCGTTTTCTCGGCTGGCATCATTTTTGTCGTTAGCATGTTCACCGTCCTGTTTGGTTCTGTTTTTAGGCCCTGCGGCCTGTTTAAACAGTCCTGTTGAGAATCTGGTTCCAGAAAAACTGCATGCCACCTTTCAAGCCGGCACGCGAAGGCTGGTCGTTTATCTCTTTTGCGATCTCCCTGAAGCATACGCTGGCCCTTGTACCGGGATAGACCTCAAGGACCGGCCGCTGCCTGATAACCGACTTCGCCACGTTTTCGTCATGCAGCACGCAGCCGGTGTAGTCCACGGAGACGTTAAGGAACCGCTCGGCGGCAAGGCTTATCTTTCTGTACACCTCGATGCCCTCTTTTTTGGACTTGACCTGGTTTACAAGGAGCCTGAAAGACCTCTCGCCGTGCTTGCGGAGCAGCACCTTCATAAGCGCATAGGCGTCCGTTATGGAAGTCGGCTCCGGTGTGACGACCACGAGTATCTCCTGCGCGGCGATGTTGAAAAAGAGGACATTGCTTGAGATCCCGGCCCCTGTGTCAATGATCATGAGGTCGAACTCAGAGGACATGTTCTCAAGGTGCGAGGCCAGCGAAAGCCTTTCCTCGACAGTGAGGGACGTAAGTTCCGCAACACCGGAGCTTGCCGGCAGTATCATGATCCCTGACGGCCCCTTGACCATCACCTCCTCGATCGTCTTTTCCCCCCTTAACAGGTGGCCGAGGTTGTACCTGGGGGCAAGCCCCAGGAGGACATCGAGATTTCCAAGCCCGAGGTCGGCGTCCAGCAGCAGCACCTTTTTGCCCATCTCGGCGAAGGCCATGGCAATGTTCACGACCGAGTTGGTCTTTCCAACACCGCCCTTGCCGCTGCTTACCGCTATCACTCTTGTCTCAATCGCAGTCGCCATGTACTCCTTTTCGCTCCCGACTATATTCCTTAGCGTCACCGCCTGATCCATTAATGTTCTCCTTAATTCGGCATGAAAAAATTCAACAGCCTGTCTTTCGTGGCGACCTCGATGTCTTCCGGCACCCTTTGACCGTTGGTCAGAAAAGCCACCGGCCGTGAAGCGAGTATTGCCGTGTTTATGATCGGCCCGCGTACGGCCCCCTCGTCCAATTTCGTGAACGTCAGCGAGTCTATAGGTACTCTGCCGAACCCCCTGACCGCCTCGTACAGCGAATCGTCCCTTGTCTGGGAGCTCAGGACAAGGTTGAACCTCATGGACGGGCTTATACGCGCCACTTCGTCCAGATGCTTCATCTGAGCTTCGTCCCTGGCGCTCCTGCCGGCCGTGTCGATTAGTATCAGGTCCTTGTCCCTGTGCACGTTGATATACGATGCGAGCTCCTTTGATGTCTTTGCCACCTCAACAGGGACCCCGATTACCTTGCCGTACACCCTGAGCTGCTCGGCAGCGGCTATCCTGTAGGTGTCCATCGTAAGCAGGGCCACCTTTCTCTTTCTTTTTATGGCGTGCATCGCGGCGAGTTTTGCGACTGTCGTGGTCTTCCCTACGCCTGCCGGGCCGACGAACGCCACAACGCCCTTTGAGGCGAGCGGGTCTTTAACGCTTATCTTCTCGGAGACCCTTTTCTTCATGTATGACTTCAGGTACCCGATGTCAGAGGCGTTCGCGCCCGCTACAGACCTGAAGGCGCTCATCAGGACCTTTTGCGTAAGCCTTCTGTCTATGCCGTTTTTCGTGAACTCTTCTTCGAGTTTCGTGAATATCTCAGTGGCCGGTATCCTGGACTGTGATATGAGCAGCCTCCAGAACTCCTTGAGGTCCTTAAGCTCATCAAGCTCCTTTTTTATTGCCGGGCTCAGTTCATCGTTTACTCCAGACGCCGGCGCTGATGCCTGCTTCGCTTCCGCGGCAGGGCCGCGCCCGCCGCTTCCGTTTCTGAAGGTCCCGTCGGAGATATTCAGGTCTATGGGCCTGGTAAGGTCGTAATCAACAGCCGCTACAACCTCGTAAAGCCCGCTTGAGGCCCTTTTGGTCGAGAGTATCAGCGCGTTCTCTCCAAGGTCGGCCTTTATCATCCGCATCGCCTCTTTTACGGTCGCGCCTGTAAACCTTTTGATGTGCATTTTATAACCTCACCACTTTTAGTGTCTGTACCTTGACGTTGTTCGAGACCTCGTTATGCGATATCACCGGGATCGCCGGGAAACTCCTTTCGGTAAGCCTTCTGACGAACCTCCTGGTCTGATGAGAGGCAAGCAGAACGGGCTGGTGTCCCCTGGAGATCACATCCTCGACGGTCTCCTTTATTTTTGCGAGTATCCGCTGAGCCAGACCCGGTTCAATGCTGAGGAAAGACCCCTGCGGTGTCTCATGGACCGACTTGGAGATAGCCTCCTCTATCTCCTGGTTGAGCGCAACCACCTGTATGACCGAATCCGTCCCCTGGTGCGTCTTTGAGATCTGTCTTGCCAGGTTCATCCTCACGTACTCTGTCAACAGGTCCGTGTCCTTGGTGATCGGGGCGTAGTCGGCGAGAGTTTCGAGGATCGTCTGCAGGTCCCTTACCGAGACCCTCTCCTTCAGAAGGTTCTGAAGCACCTTCTGCACGCCTCCGAGGCTAAGTAGCCCTGGCACGAGCTCTTCGACGACCTTCGGGTGGCTCTTTGAGACCTTGTCAAGGAGGTTCTGGACCTCCTGGCGGCCGAGTATCTCGTAAGCGTGCGACTTTATGACTTCGGTTATGTGGGTGGCCACAACGGCCGAGTGGTTCACGACCGTGTACCCCATCATCTGCGCCTTTTCCTGCATCGCGTCCGGGACCCATATCGAGGGGAGGCCGAATGCGGGGTCAAAGGTCGCCACCCCTTCGAGTCCCGGCTGTGCGTTGCCGGGGTCGATAGCAAGCGAGTGGCCTGCGAGAAGCTCGCCCCTGGCTACCTCTATCCCCTTGACGAGGAAGACGTACTCCGAGGGTTTTATCTGGAGGTTGTCCTTTATGTGGACCGACGGCACGAGTATGCCCATCTCTTCGGCGAACTGCCTTCTTATCGCCTTGATCCTTTCAAGGAGTTCGCCGCCTTCGGTTGAATCGACGAGCGGGATGAGCCTGTAGCCGACTTCGAGGCCGAGCGTGTCTATAAGAGGGATATCATCGGCGGATTCCTTTTTCTGCTGCGGCTTCGCCGCCTTTTCCGCCGCCGCTGCCTCTTCGCCAGCGGCCCTCTGGCCGGCTGTCTTGTAGACGATATAGCCTACTGCTCCGCTTATTGCAGAGAGTATGAAGAACGCGAAGTGAGGAAGCCCTGGAATGAGGCCGAAGAGCGCGAGTATCGCAGAGGCTATAAGGAGCGGCTTGGGCTGGATCAAAAACTGCTTTCCCAGGCTCGAGCTCAAGCCGGATTCGGTATTGACGTTAGCTACAACGATGCCGGCGGCCGTCGAGATGACGAGGGCCGGTATCTGAGCAACAAGCCCGTCACCGACGGTAAGGAGCGTATATATTTTGGCTGCGTCGCCCACGGACATCCCCTGCTGAATGACGCCTATGATGAGCCCGCCGATGATGTTTATCGCGGTTATGAGTATTCCGGCCACGGCGTCTCCCCTTACGAACTTGCTCGCGCCGTCCATGGCCCCGTAGAAATCGGCTTCAAGGGCAACTCCCTTTCTTCTGCCGCGGGCCTCCTCGTCGCCTATGAGCCCGGCGTTCAAGTCCGCGTCGATGGCCATCTGCTTGCCGGGCATCGCATCGAGCGTGAACCTGGCGGCGACCTCGGCGATCCTTCCGGCGCCCTTCGTGATGACAGCGAAGTTTATGATCACGAGTATCGCGAAGACGACGAACCCCACGGCGTAGTTGCCGCCGACCACGAAGTTGCCGAACGACTTGATGACCTGTCCGGCGGCAGAGGGGCCTTCGGAGCCGTGCAGCAGTATCAGCCTTGTGGAAGCAACGTTCAGAGAGAGCCTGAACAGAGTCGTGATAAGCAGAAGCGTCGGAAAGGTGGAAAAGTCCAGGGGCTTTTCAAGATAAACGGCCACCAGAAGAATGATGATTGCAATCGTCACATTAAAGGTCAGAAGAAGGTCGAGTATCATGGCCGGAACAGGAAGGATCATCACTATCAGAATCCCCACTATCCCTACCGGGAGCAGAAACTCGGAGCCTTTCTTCATCCTGCCAAGATTTTCAGTAATACCAGCCATGTCTTACACCCCGTTTACCGTCTTACCGGTTATTTCAGTTAGCCCTTACTTTTGATTTGAGCCTGTAAACATAAGCCAGGACCTCTGCCACGGCCTTGTACAGGCTTACAGGGACCTCTTTGCCAACTTCAACGCTTTTGAAGAGCGTCCTTGCCAGCGGTTTGTTCTCGACAAGCGGCACCCTGTGTTTTTTTGCGATCTCCCTTATCTTCTCGGCTATGAGATCCGCGCCTTTTGCGACCACGATCGGGGCGTCGGCTTTTGCCTTGTCGTACTTTAAGGCCACGGCGAGGTGCGTCGGGTTTGTAACGACGACGTCCGCCGTCGGCACGTCCTGCATCATCCTTTTTCTCGCGAGTTCCCTCTGTATCGACTTGATGCGCGCCTTCACGTTCGGGTCGCCTTCAGTGTCCTTCATCTCCTCCCTGACCTCTTCCTTGGTCATGCGAAGGCCCTTTTCAAAGTTCCATCTCTGGTAGACGTAGTCGATCAAGGCTATGAGGACAAGGACCCAGACGGTCTTCGTCATTATCGTCACGGACACCCTCGCGATGTACGAAAGCGAGCTTACGGTCTCCATCTCGATAAGATGCGGCATCGTCGTCCATTCCCTTGCGACGTTCACATAGACCACGTAACCGAGGATCCCTACCTTGAGGACGGACTTTACGAGTTCGGCCACGGAGTTGAGCGAAAAGAGCTTTTTAGCGCCGGATATGGGGTTTATCTTCTTGAAGTCCGGCGTTATCGGTTTTTCAGAGAGCGAAAACCCGTTCTGGAATATGTATGAGGCGGCCCCGAATACAGGGATCAGGAGAACGGGCGCCATCACGAGAAAGAACTTGAAGGTTATGTGGCTGAAAAGCCCGCTTAAGTCCTTTACGGTAAGCTCGCCGCCGAATGTCAGCGAAAAAGACTCACGCATGAAATCCGATGCTCCGGTCACTATCCACAGGCCGCAGAAATACAGGACCACGAGCCCTCCGACAATCACGAAAAGGGTGGAGACCTCCTTTGAGACGGCGAAATTGCCTTCGTCTCTCGCCTGTTCCCTTCTTCGCGAAGTAGGTTGTTCTGTCTTATCCTGGTCCTTTTCGTCCATGTCACATCACCTTTATAAGCGAGTACACGCCTTCCCACATCCTGTCAAAGACACCCTGGACGGCCGTCTCGAAGACCGGCATCGAGAGCGCTATCATCACGAAACCGGCGAATATCGTTATCGCGAAACCGACTACGAACATGTTGAGCTGGGGAACAGTCCTGGCCATTATCCCCAGCGCCACATTTATGAATATCAGTATCGCTATCACCGGGGCAGAGAACTTCACGGCAAGTATGAATATCTCCCTGGAAAAGACGATGAAGTTCTCCATGAGGGTCCCGGAGAGATGGAAACCGTACGGAGGGATGACATCGAAGCTTTTCTTAAGGGCCATGATTATCATCAGGTGTCCGTTCACGCTTAAAAACAAGAGGAGCGTAAATATGCTCATGAGCTTTCCGAGGACCGTTACCTGGGCGCTGTTAAGCGGGTCGTAGGCGCTGGCCATGCCGATGCCCATCTGGAAGCTCGCGACCTGGCCGGCGTACTCTATACCGGTAAAGACGAACCTCATGCACAGCCCGATCGATACGCCGATAAGGGCCTCTCCCCCGAGGCTTACGGCAACCCCGAAGACCGTCTCGGGCATGGGGACATAGGCGGTCAAAGGCGTGAGTATCAGGGCTATCAGCACCGACAAACCCATCCGCACCTGCATGGGTACATTCATCGCCCCAAATATCGGAGCCGTGAATATGATCGACCCTGTCCTTATCAGGACAAAGAGGAAGGTCGATGCGTTTGCGAGTATGAACTGAACTATGTCCACTGGTATCCCTGTGTCACCTTATGTAGTTCGGGATGTTTACGAATATCCCCGTTGTAAAAGCGATCATCTTCTGCATGATCCAGCCGGAGAGCGCGAGAAGGGCGATAAAGACCGCTATTATCTTCGGCACGAAAGTAAGCGTCATCTCCTGGATCTGGGTGACGGCCTGAAAGATGCTTACCGCAAGTCCTACGATCATGCCTATTACGAGTATGGGGGCGGAGATGACGAGTATCACCTCTATGGTCTGCGTCCCTATCGATGTTACGAATTCAGGCGTCATCAGCTTTATCTCTCCTTAATTGAAACTCTGCACCAGGGAGCCGACGAGCAGGTACCAGCCGTCCACAAGCACGAAGAGCATGAGTTTGAACGGCAGCGATATCATCACCGGCGGCAGCATCATCATGCCCATCGACATAAGTACACTCGCCACTATCATGTCTATTACGAGAAACGGGAGGTATATGAGAAAACCTATCTGGAACGCCGTCTTCAGCTCGCTTGTTACGAAAGCCGGGATTATGGCAAGCGTAGAGATGTCCTCTTTTGTTTTCGGGGTTCCGGACTTCGATAGCTTCAGGAAGAGCTCTATGTCCTTTTCCCGCGTGTTCTTGAGCATGAATTCCCTCATCGGGCTTACAGCGTTCGTAAAGGCCACTTCCTGTGTGAGGCTTCCTGCCATGTAAGGCTGCAAGGCCTTTTCGTTAATAGTATTGAGCGCAGGAGACATTATGAAAAAAGTCAGAAAGAGCGCCAGCCCTATCACCACCTGGTTCGGGGGCGCCTGCTGCACGCCTATGGCCTGGCGGAGAAGCGAAAACACGATTACCAGGCGCGTAAACGACGTCATCATCAGCAGTATTGCCGGGGCTAGCGTTATGACCGTCAAAAGCAGCACGATCTGTATGGCCGTTGCCACGCCCTGGGGAGAGTTCTGTCCTCCCACCGAGAGGTTTACGCTCGGCAGCGTCAAAGGGTCGGCGCCGAAGGCGGCTGCCGGTACGGTAGCCGCGGCAAAAGCGGCCATTATTATAAGTGTGTTTTTTCTGGACATTCCGATTCCGAAAACTTAATTAAAGAGGCTCAGTATGTTACGCTGTCTCGAACCCGCCGCCCTTTTCAGCTCCTCGACCGATTCGTTTTTTTCCAGCCTGGCAAGGCAGCTGACCGTGGTCGGCGTTACGCCGAGCACGAAGACCTCTCCCGCCACTTCCACTATCGTAAGGTTCTTTTTCTGCCCGAGGAAAAACGTGTTCAGGACCCTCACCGGACTTATCCCTTTCGACCGCTGCCCGTTGCCGCCCCTGTTCATGTAGTACTTGAGCGCGTACAGGGAAACCCCGAGAAGCCCGAGGACGAAAGAGAGCGTGATCACCGCCTTTATGAGGAGGTATGTGTACGAGTCCGTCATCTGAGTTTGCTTATCCTCTCCGAGGGGCTCACTATGTCGGTGAGTTTTACGCCGAACTTTTCGTTCACGACCACGGCTTCGCCCCTTGCTATGAGTTTCCCGTTAACGAGTATCTCCATCGGCTCTCCGGCGAGCTTTTCAAGCTCCACCACCGTGCCCTGGCCCAGCTGCAACAGTTCGTTTACGAGTATTCTTGTCCTGCCGATCTCCACTGAGATCGTCACCGGTATGTCGAGTATCATGTCAAGGTTTGCCACAGTCCCCGAGTTCTCGGTCTTCAATGCGTTGAAGTTCGCGGGCTTGGCTGAGCCCGCATCGGACGCCGCTGCGCCCCTGCTCTCCGACAACGCGTCGTTCCACTGATCGTCCATCGACTTCTTGTACCCGGCCGTCGCGCCGCCGGGCTCCACCTGATGTTCACTCATTTGCCCAACCCCCCTTCTTTTAGCGCTGATATTATCTGCAAAGCGTAGTTGTTGTCCTTCACGCCCGGGACCGCCAGGAACTTATGTATTCCCTCGACATCCAAAACAAGCGGGTCCCTTGCCTTCCTGTCGAGCTGGATGACATCGCCTGTTTTGAGGCTAACAAGCTCCGATACGTTTATCACCGCCTTGCCGATCTCGCTCGATACGGCCAGCGGCACTCCCCCGAACTGGTCCCTCAGATTCGTCTTCCACTTGATGTCAAACTCGTCCCCGCCGTTCTTGCTTGTGCCGTAGATCTTCTCCTTTATCGGCTCAAGCGAGCTGTACGGGATGCAGAACATGAACTTGTTTATACCGGTCTCTATCTCCATCCTGAACGTCGAGACCACGACCGGCTCGGTGTTGGCCATGATGTTCACGAACTGGGGGTTCATCTCGGACCTGAGGAGGTTGAAACGCACCGGATGGACCGGCTGCCATACCTCGCTTATCTCGTCGATCATCACCTCAACGACCTTTCTGACAACGGCCTGTTCCACGTTCGTGAAGTCCCTGCCCTCTATGCGGGTATGGAACCTGCCGTCTCCGCCGAAGTAGCTGTCGACTATGATAAAGACGAGGTTGGGGTCAAGGACCAAAAGCCCCTGCCCGCGTAGCGACGACAACTGGTATATGTTCAGGCTCGAGGGCACCTGTACGTTCCTGATGAACTCCTCGTACTTCATCGTCTTTATGCCCTCGGGGTTCACGTCGACGGTCTTCCTAAGCACGTTGAATATTGAGCTTCTTACCGAACGGCTGAACTTCTCGTTTATCATCTCGAGAGCGGGCATCCTGCCCCTTATCGCCCTCTCCTGTTTTCTGAAGTCGTACGGCCTGACCGGCTCCGCGGCCTCTACTTCCTTTTCAGCCTCGGTCTTGATGTCTCCGTTTGAAAGCCCTTTCAGGAGCGCGTCTACCTCGACCTGCGACAGTATCTGCTCGGACATTTAAAGACCCCTTTTTGACCCTTACTGGATCACGAATTCCGTAAAGTACGCGGTTTTTACCTTGCCCCTGTGGAGGAACTGGTTGACCCTTGCCACGATCTCGTCCCGCATCTGGTATTTGCCCTCGACCGTGCCGATGTCCGAGTACCCCTTGCTCGAAAGAAGTATGATGAGCGAGTCGCGTATCTGCGGTGTCTGGGCCGAAAGCTCTTCGGACGACGTGTTCGGGGCCAGCTCAAGGTTTATCGTAAGCTTCAGGTACCTTGTTCCGGAGTTGTCCTGAAGGTTCACGATAAAGGGCTCAAGGTTGAATATGGACCCGGATTTTTTCTCCTGTCCCTCGCCTCCGCCCTGGCTGCTCGCGACCTCTTCGTTACTATGACCGCCTTCGGCCTTGGCTCCGGGTTTACCTTTCATGAAGAAGAAACCGCCGGCTCCGACTGCGATGATCACAGCCGCTATTATGCCGATGAGCATCCCTTTTCCCTTTTTCACCGGTGCGGCCGGGGCATCCTCGTGCTTGTCCTTTTCTCTGTCAGCTGGCATATCCACCCCTCCTGATTGGTGCTGAAATTCCCTCTGTGAGTCTCTTCTTGTGTGCCTTGGCACCGATACTTTGCAATAGCCATGCCAGAGAACAGGGCCGGAAAACCGGTCTGTGGTTCCTTCTGTAACTGCCTGTTTTTTATTGAAGATTTTAAAAGACGTGTACTGGAGGAGATACTGCACGCACTAGCGTTAAACCGGTTTAGTCAAATGATTGAAAGAGGAGTGTCATAATTCTGACTCTTGGGGGAGCGTGTACAACCGAAGCCTAAAAAAAAGCGGCCGGACCCGCTCAGTGCAGGCCCGGCCGCTTTCTGCCTAATACCGCGGCTTAACGCTTGAGGTTCACAAGCTCGTTTAAGAGCTCATCAGTGGTGGTTATGATCTTCGAGTTGGCCTGAAAGCCCCTCTGCGCCGTGATCATGTCGACGAACTCCTGTGAGAGGTCGACGTTCGAGAGCTCCAGAGTGCTCGACTGGATAAGGCCCCTTCCGGAGCTTCCGGGGCTTCCGATGAGCGCCTGACCGGAGTCGAAGGTCTCGTTGTAGAGGTTTTTGCCTGCGCTTGAAAGCCCGACGGGGCTCGCGAAGTTGGCCAGGAGCACCTGCCCCAGGGTCAAGTCCTTGCCGTTTGAGAAGATGCCGCTTATTATGCCGTCCTGGTCTACGGCTATCCTCTGGAGGGTCCCTGACGAGTATCCGTCCTGCGAGAGCATGGATACGCCTGAAGAGGTCCCGTACTGGGTGGTGCCGTCGGTGCCGGTGCCGCCCTGGGCAAGGCTGTTTCCGAAGTCGAAGGTTATCAGCTGGTTCTGGGCGGCGCCTCCCGTGAAGTTGAAGCCTCCGGTCGGGTAAGTGATGCCAGTTTCGGAATAGAGCGCGCCGTTCGTGTTGAAAGTGACGGTGCCGGTCGCCTGTATCTCGGTGTTGCCGCTCGTGCTATCGGTCCCGTTCACTACCGCGTACCAGTCCCAGTTGTT
>OBLQ010000654.1_pt1 | contig 13261 bp, 1 predicted proteins | sample 1519881 | NCBI WGS metagenome assembly OBLQ01 (sample SAMN01911456, study PRJEB22533) | soil metagenome | biome: Soil | place: Malaysia | collected 2012-04-30 | depth DG_metagenome m | reverse complement strand
CCCTCCGCCAGCACATCCAATGAATTCGCACCCGCCGTGGTGTTGCCGCCAGAGACGTGCCTGACGTTGCCCTTGAGTTCCGCTGTTGTGTAGCCGCGGGCCTCGGCAAACGGAGTGGTTGAGGTCTCGACGCTGATCAATCCGCCTCCGGCACTCGACGCATCGGATACCGCGAAGTTGCCCGAGCGCGCCTCGACCGTGACCTTTCCGCTGGCCGCGTCGAGGTTGCTGCCCGCCTCGGTCGTGGTTGCCACGTCGCTTTGCGCGTCGGCCGTGACGTTGGCAATGTTCGTCTGAAACAGGAATCCAACCGACGTTGCACGGGAAGAGGCGGTGACGAGATTCGTGCCAATGAAGTCACCGTTGGCAAAGTTGTGGTAGGAGCCGACGCGGATCGATCCCGCTGTGCTCTTGAGCGACCCGGTGCTCAGGACCTTGGTCGTGACCTGGGCGTCGGACGTCGAGTTCACTGTGATCTTGCCGATGCCGACTGCACCGAGGGAGAAGCCGGAAGCGTAGCCCTCCACACGGGTAGCCACCACCGACTCGACGACGATGTCGCCGCTCGCGGTGATGTCGCCGCCCACGGAGGTCGTGACTATGGGAGATGTCGTCGCGTTTACCGTAACATCGGTGGCACCGGCCAGGAGTGCGCCCGCAGAGGCACGTCCTTCGGAGTAGGTCGATGCATCGACGTCGGCGCTGACCACGACCGTGGACGCGTTCTGCACCGTGCCGTTGAACGCGGTGGTGATCGTGCCACCGACCGAGGCCGTGGGATCGACGATACCGACACCGACACCGACGCTCGCGCCTACAGTGAAACCGTCCGCGTATGCGCGCTGGTAGATGAGATCCTTCACGAGCAGGTTGCCCGCGATGTTCACAGACTTGCCCGCCCCGATCTGTGTCTTGACCGTGGCGTAGTTGGTCGCCGTGACCTTCGCGCCGGCGACTCCGGCAAGGAGCGCGCCCGCACCGAGCTTGGCGGTTGCATAGACCGGCTCAGTGAAGCCAACCGGTAAATCGACGGCACCAGCTGCCGTGCGGTTGAGTCGCGAGATGAACGAAACATTCCGGCCGCGCAACGAACCGCTGCCAACGGTGAAGGCTCCGACAGTCGGGTTTAGGGTGGCTGTGGCCTCGGCCGTGCCTGCTGTGACGCCGCCAGCTGCATTGACGCCGCTGCCGGAAACCTTGGCGCCGGTCTTGCCGATGGCGGTAAAGGACGTGTCGAAGGAGTGTGAGTCGACGCTGGCATTTGTGCCCACGAAAACCTGCGAACTCGGCGTGCCGGTGACCGTCGTCGTTGCTTTGTCGCCGTCGGCGATAATGCTGACACTGACGAAGTCAGCCGAGGCGGAAGGCACCGAGTTGTCGGTCGCGGTGACCGAGATGCCGGCAGCGCGAACCCGACCTCAGTCAACACGACGGGCGCCGGCGGCATCTCGGATGCCGCCGGCGCCCGTCGTGTTGACCGAGGTCGGGTTCGCGCTGCCGGCCTGCGAGCCAACGTAGCCGGAAACGGCCGTCGTGTCCGAAGAACCAACCGTCGCAATGCCAACAGTAAGGAGGCCGACGGCGATAGAGGAGTGGGTGGCTGTCGGCGTCTGCGTGCCGGTTGCACCCAAGGTGACCGAACCCGCCGTCACTGAGGCGCCATCGTCGACAAACGCATTCACCGCGCCGCCCGTGCTCGCCGAGATCGTCATGGCACTCACGCTGAATGCGCTGACCGTGAGAACCGAGTCCGAGGCGTTGGAAGTGCCCGTGCCGGTTGCCGTAAGCGATGCAGCGCCGGAACCCAGTGAGACGGTCGCGTTCTTGCCGATCCGGGCGTTGACCGTTTGTGTGAGGGTCGAGGTTGTCTTCGAACCAGCACCGCCGCCGACCGAGAAGCCCTTGAAAATCGTCTCCGCAGTCGCGGTTGCATTGCCGGTCGCGGTTGCCGTCAGCGATGCGGCGGTGAGCGTTCCGGAATCTGCAACACCGGCGGTCGTCGTGCCCGCGAGACTCGCGATGATATCGAGCACCGTGATGCTCAGGCCGCTGACGGAAACATTGGAGTTCCGCGCGATGGAATAGGACGTCGAGGTCGCCGTGAGCATCGCGGCGCCGGACAAGGTGATCATCCCGCCCAGCGAAGAGTCGGTGGACTGCGTGACGTTCGAGCTCAGTTTGGCGCCGCTGCCGCCGAGGAAGCTCACGCCGACGAAGCTGGCGGAGACATCGTCGTGTGTGGCGCCACCGTTGGTGGAAGTCGCAGTCGCTGAGAGCGTCGTGCCAAAAAGCTTCGCGCCTGTTTCGCTGCCCGCCTTCGTGGTGCCGCCGAGGTTGGTCGTCACGAACTGCGCCGCGCCGCTGGCCGTGCCGATGCTGACTCCCTCGGTGTGCGCGGTCGGAGTCGAGGTCGACGTTGCACTGAACACGGCCGCGCCGCTCAGGGTGACATCGGCGCCGTTCTTCAGGGTCGCGTCCGTTGTCTGGGAAATTGTCGCGATCGTTTTCGAGATCGTGACAGCAAGGCCGAGGCCCACTGTCACCGCAGTAGTCTCGGGCGTGGCGATGTTCGTCGAGGTGGCTGTGAGATTGAGCGTGCTGGCGTTCAACTTGCCGGCGACGTAGGCCTTTGCGGTGCCGCCCGCGTCCGCCTGCACGTCGACGACCTGGACGGCGCCGAGGCCAACACTAATGCCGGTGCCCTCGGCGGTGGCCGTGTTGGTCGCCATCGTGGCGGTGAACGAAGCGGGGCCGTCTACACCGTTGTTCTTCACCGTGAGCTTTCCTGTCGGCGCGAGGTAGGCCGATGCCACCGCGGTTGTCTTCACATTCTCGGTGACGCCGCTTCCCGTGATTCCACCGACACCCACGAGATCCACCTGTCCGTGCGAGGTGTTGTTTGCGAGCGCGGTCGCCGTGAAGGAAGCGGCAGTGACATCGGTCGAAGCGCCGATAAACGCGCTCGTTGTGCCGCCGGCATCAACCGTATTGAAGACGATGGAGATGTCGAAGCCGCCCACGGCCACCGAGACGATCTCGCCGTCGGCCGAGTTGGACGCGGTTTCCGCCTTCAGTGTGATGCCCGCGCTGCCCGCAGTGATGTGCGCACCGTCCGCGATGTATGCCTTCGTGTCGCGACTGATGACGGACTTCGATGTGGCTCCGGTCCCGGTGATGGCGCCGCCGCCCACGAGAATGGACTTCGAGGTCGATGTGTTCGTGTCAGTCGCGTGGATGTCGAGCGTGGTCGCGTCGATCGTGGAGACGCCGCCGGTGTAGGCGCGCGTCGTGCCATTGACGTATGATTCAGACGACAGCGTCGCGATCGCGAGGGCGCCCACCGCCGCGCTCGCAACCGTCGGTTTCGCCACGGAGGTGGATGTTGAGTGCACCTGAACGACGTGTCCGACCGCGTGCAGCGTGGAACCGTCGATGTAGGCCTCGGTAATGGTTTCGATCGTGAGCACCGAGGACGCGCCTGCCGCCGCGCCGCCAAGCGCCAGCGAGAACGCAGCGGCGACGCTCGCGGTCGTGATCGACGGCGTCGAGGTGGCCGACACGATGATGTCGGCGCCTTGGGCGGTGACCGTCGAGCCCTTGATGTAAGCCGAAATCGTGTCCGAGATCTTGTTGTCCGCCACAAGCACGCCGACCGAGATGCCGATCATGCCCGCGGAAATGGCGACCGAAAGGATGATCGCGGAGATCGACGCCGTGTCGGAGCTGAGGACATTCAGCGCCCCGGCGGACAGCACGTTTGCCGAGTCGAGTATGTAGGCCTCGACTGCATTCGAGATCGCGTTGACCGACTGAACGCCCGCACCGGCGGCCGCCAGCCCGTCGCCGATCGCAACCGCGGCGGCAGCAGCGACCGCGACGGCGGAGATCGAGGAGGTTTCGGTGGCCTTGACCTCGAGCCCGGTCACCGTGGAGTTCACCAGCGTGTCAGCGTTCGAGACGTAGGCCTGAACGACGTTGCCGATCGTGTTTTCCGCGATCGTCACGCCCACTGCGACCGACACCGATACAAACCCGTAGGAGAAGGCCACCGCGACCGCCGCGCCGATTGCGCGGATCGTCGAGGTGTCGTTTGCGGTAATCTTGATGTTGTGGGCCGTGACACCGGTCGCGCCATCACCGTCGATGTAGCTGCTGACCTTTACGCTGATGTGGTTCACGGCGGAAATGCCGGTCCCCGCCCCACCGATGCCGAGGCCGCCCGCGCCGATCGCAACGGCCCCAGCGATCACGATCGATGCGATCGTCTCGCTGGCTGTCGCATTGATCAGCAGGTCGCGCTGAGCCGTCACGCTCGAGTTCTTCAGGTAGGCCTTTATCTCGCTTCCGGTCGCCGCGGCTCCATCCGGCGTGAAGCCAATGTAGTTGCCTGTGATCGCAACGCCGACCGCAGCGCCGACACCGCCGGAAACGCCCGCGCCGATGCCTACGGCAGCTGCAAGGACGAACGATGAAATTTCCGCGGTGCTTTCGGCGTTAACCAGCACATCGCGGTTGCTCATGATTATGCTGTCCTGGCCGTAGGCGCGCGTGCTGCTTTGGATCACGTTTTGCGAGACTGCGCCCGCACCCGCGACCGCGATGCCGACGCCCCTGCCGCCGATCCCAAGGGCAAGCGAGCCGGCCGCCGAGACCGCATTGATCGTGGCCGCTGTGACCGTGAACTCGCCGGTCGAGGCATCCTTCTCGAGAATGAAACTTGAACCGTCCGGTGCGAGAACGACCCAGCGGAGTCCCTCGACAACCGTCGCTACCTTCAGCTTGTCGACCAGCATCCAGTTCGTCGTGTCCGTCTGGTAGTTGCGAGTCGAGAGATCAAGTGAAGTGTCGGATCCGATGTAGCGGTATACGCGACCCTTCAGGCCCTTGCCGTCGTCGTAACCCTGGCCGATTTCAACCGTGTCGCCATAGCGCAAGTCCTGCTGGTGGGTGCCGTCCGGGTTCGCCACGTCGGTCTTATACATCGCGGGTGTGGCGGCACTGTCGTAGATCGCAAGGGCGACGGGGTTGGGATTCGAATTGAGGGTCAGATCGAGGAAGAACTGCCGCAACTTCTGGAGAATCGCCATGCGGGCTATCGCGTCCGCCTTCGCGCCGGCATCCGAGGTATCGTCGGGATTGTTCGGGTCGTCCGGCGTGGCGTCCGTCTTGCGTCCAGGTTCCGTTGAGTCGGACTTGGATGCGAAGTTGAGGTCGTCCGCAGTGAAGTCGGCAGGAGTCCCGCTGCCAAGGAGACGCCCCTGCGTGTGCGAGGAAATGACAACGTCCGTGCTGGTGCTCGTTACGTGCTGGTCGGCGTTCGCGATGTAGGCGTTGACGTTGTTGCCGACCTGGTTGAAGGCCAGGGACAGGCCGACCGAAAGCGCCCCGGCGCCACCCGTAATGCCGATGGCACCCGCAACGGAGATCCCGCCGGCGATGGCATTGATGCCGGAAGAGTCGTCGGCAGTGACTGCAATGCTATAGGCCGTGATTCCGGAGGGCCCGTCGCCGTCGATGTAGGCGTTCACATCGGTTGCGATCCGGTTCGAGCCGTAGGAGCCTGCAACGCTGGCCCCGACGCCGACGGCTGCACCGCCGCCAACCGCGGCTGCCGCGGCGATCACAAGGGCATCAATGGTCGAAGTCGTGCTGGCGGCAACGGTCAGCGCACCGGTCGCATTGACGCTGGTATCGGCGAGAAAAGCCTGCACCTGCGCGGTGGACGGATTGACAATCTGCTTCCACAGACTCGTGTCGCCATAGTCCTGCGTGGAAAGGTTGCTCGCATCGACCCAGACCCAGTTGTCGGTGTCGGTCGCGTAGTGCTGCACGCTGTCGGCCAGGTCGACCGATCCGGCCACGTCGTCACCGATGTATTTGTAGATGCCCGGCGTTGTCGTGACGATAGCGCTCGAACCGCCGCTCCAGTCGGCCGTTTGCAGGATGTCGATGACCGACGCCGTGGACGCGTCGTGGAGCTTGATCGTGTGATCGTCGATTACCTCCACGCTGTAGTAGGTGCCCGTTTGGAGTCCGCCGTTCTTGTCGTCGGGCTGGTCGATCGTCGTCTGGTAGGTGACCAAGTCGCCGTCGGAGAACCCGTGGGGCTTCTGGAATGTAATCGTGTCGGCCCCGTCATCAACGACCGTCTGCGCATCGAGCTGTGCCGCGACCGTCTTTCCATCGACCTTGACGAGGTCGTCCTTGTTGAGGCCCGGGGCGTTGTGGTTCGCGCTTGTGTATTTCCAGCGAACGCGGCTCTGGGCGACACCGTTCTCGTCGAGGCCGAGGTATTCGTAGACATCGCCCTTGCGGACGCCCTCACCCACCCGCACGGTCTCGCCTGGGATCAGCGTGTCCGGCATCGCCGAACTCAGGAAGGTCGCGTTGAAGTCCGGCGAGGCGGGATCCCAGCCAATGAAATTGCGCGCGATGGCCACGCCGATGGCCACGCCGACGCCCGCTCCGATGCCAACTCCAACGCCCACAGAGATTCCGAGGACCAGCGCATTTATCTCGCTGTCCATCGTCGAGGTGACCGTGACAACCCCGGCGCTGTGAAGGTCGCTGTCCTGCGTGAAGGCGTTCGTCTTCGTGAGGATCACGTTCGAGGACGCCGCGCCGGCGCCGGCAACCGCGATGCCCACCGCGCCGAACCCGAGGCCGATCGACGCCGCGAAGGTGATGGCGTTGATGCTGGCGCTCTCGAAGGCGGTAACGACGATGCCGGTCGCCGTCGAAGCCGTTACCCCGGGTGCCCCCGCATTGGAAATCGAAGCGTCGACGGTGCTGGTGATCGTGTTGAACGCGATTGCGATTCCGATCGAGATGCCCACCCCAACGCCAGTGCCGTAGGCGAACGCAATCGAAGCCGCACCGGCTATCGAGTGGATCCGGGAGGTATCCTCGGCGTCCAGCGTCACGCTCTTGACGACGATCCCAGTCGAACCGACACCGTCGATCGTGCTCGTCACGTCGGCTCCAATCTTGCTTTCGGCAAATACTCCTGAGCCTGCGGCACCGACGCCGACCGCAAGTCCGATGCCGACGCCAACGGCACCGGAGAAGACGAGCGAATCGATCTGCTGGCTCGCCAACGATGTGAGGCTGAGCAACCCGTTCGTCGCGTGGACGCTCGTGTTCTTCAGCCCGGCGTGCACCGTGGCCGCGTCCTGCTGGCCGTCGGGCGTCCAGCCGATGAAGTTCCGGGCGACCGCGATGCCGATGGAAACGCCGACCCCGACACCCTCGCCAAAGGCCACCGAGACCGCAACCGAGACAACTACCGACGAGATCGTCGAGGTGCTCTCGGCGTGGATCAGAACATCGTGCGCGCTGGTGATGTCGCTGTCCTGTGCGAATGCCTTGGAGAATCACGTTCTGCGAAACCGCACCGGCTCCGGCCACCGCGATTCCCGCGCCGCCGATTCCCACGCCGATCGCGAGCGAGGCCGCGACCGAAACCGAGTTGATCGTGCTCCGCGAGATGCCGATCTTCTCCGTGGCGTCATCGAGCTCGAGGACGTAGGACTTTCCATCGGGCGCGACGACCGACCAGCTGTGGCCCTGGACAATCGTCGACACGCGAAGCTTGTCGACGAGGATCCAGTCCGAGGAGGAGTAGTCCGTCGTAGAGAGATTCAGCGGATCCGTCGGTGCCTCGCCGAGCGTGTTGCCGATATATTCGTAAACGCGTCCCGCGACTCCGCCGTTGGCGTAGTCGTCGGCCAGTTGAACCTGCGTTCCAAGCGCAACATTCCACAGCTTTCTGACGCTGTGCCCGGTGAGTCCCTCGAGCGGGGCGTTTTCTGCGATCGTGATCGCTGTGCCCGCCTTTGCATGGGCCTCGCTGTCCGCCAACTGGATGTGCGTGGCATCGACGCGGATCACATAGTAGATCTGACTGGGATCGCTGCTAATGCTGGTAAGATCCTCAAGGTCAGAGCCGCCGCTTGTGTTCTCGTAGACGATCGCATCGCCGGTCTCCAGACCGTGCGCAACGAGGAACTCGAGTTCGTCGCCCGTGAGAACCTTGTTGATGGTCGCGAGGCCGGAATCCGTCTTCAGCGTTGCACCACCAGAAAGCGTATCGGTGGTCGCGAGTGTCTCCGGGCCAAAGGCGGTGCGAAGATTCGCCAGAATCTGCTGGTCGCCGATGATATCCTGCCGGGCCTCGTTGACCGTGTCGTCCGTGGGATCGTCCGGGTTGTCCGTCGTGCTTGTCGGGTCGTTTGGATTGTCGGGACTGGCGGTCGAAACGTTGTCCAGCATGTCCGGCGTGATGCCGGGCCCGAGGTCGAAGAGATGCCCGCCCTTTGAAAGGGCCTGGATGGAAACATCGCCCGAGGTCGTGGTGACCACGGCGTTCTTGACCGAGGCCTCGACGTTGTTGCCAACATCATTGAAAGCGAGCGAAAGGCCGATCGACACCGCGACGCCGGCGGTATCACCGATGCCGGCCGATATCGCCGCGGCGCCGGCAATCGAGTTGATCGCCGAGCCATCATCCGCAAAGAGGCTCGCGGCACCAGCGCTGATGCCATCCGGTCCGTCGCCATCGATGGTCGCAAGGACAGCCACCGCTATCTTGTTCTCGGAGTAAACGCCCGCGCCGGCGATGCCGATGCCGATACCCTCGCCGACTCCGATTCCAGCGGCCACCGCGATCACCACCGCGTTGATTGTCTCGCCGGAATGCGCGTTGACCGAAAGGTCGCCCGAAGCGTGAACGCTGGAGTTGGTGATCGTCGCCTCGACCTGCGCCGTGTCTTCCGCGAGGCTGACCTGCTTCCACAGGCTGGCATCCCGATACTGCTGGATGGCGAGGTCGAACTTCTGGTTGCCCGCCGTGTTTGGGTCGCTGTCGGTCTGGTCGGGGCCGATGTATTCGTAGACGTCGCCGGACAGAGCGCCGTCGACGACGCGCACCTTCGTGCCGTTATCGAGCGTGTCGAGAATCGTGTCGTGCCGCGCATTATTGGCATCGTAGGTGAAGTTGTCGTAGTCGGGAGTGACATCGGTCCCGTAGGGATCCCAGCCGATGAAGTTGCGTGCGACGGCGATGCCGACCGCGACACCGAGGCCGACGCCGTCCGAGCCGACACCCACTGCCACCGCGACCCCGGCAACCGTCGCCTCGATGCTGGAGTTGCTCGTTGCAGTAACGGAGAGATTGGCGACGGGTGCCGCCTGGCTCCCGATCACACTGTTGTCTATGTAGGCGTTCGTGTGCGACAGGATGATGTTCGTCGATTCCGAAGCACCGCCGGCGACGCCCACCGCGATGTCACCAATTGCAATCGAGACCGCGGCGGCCACCGAGACCACCTTGATGGAACCCTCGTCCATCGCGGAGACCGTCACATCCCCGCTCGAAGCGAGGACGCTGGGAACATTCAGGATGCTGGCCGAGGTGGAGTTACCGATCCTGTTGTGCGCGAGCGCAAAGCCGATCGCGACAGCAACGCCGGCCGCCTCGGTGCTGCCGGATACGCTTGCCGAGGCGGCGATGGCGATCGCCTGAATCGAGGAATTGTCGGTCGCGGTGACACTCACGGATCCGGCGGAGACCGTGGCGGTGCCCGCCGGGTCCGCATTGCGGATTGCCGCCTCCACGACGTTGCCAATTTCGTTGAAACTGAGCGCGCCCGTGGCGGTCGCCGAGATCGATGCGGCGTCGCCGCTGATCGCAACAGCGACACCGATGCCGAAACCAAGGGAGTTGATCGTCGACTCGCTCTGCGCCGTAACTTTGAGCGCGCCGACGACGGTGACACCGGAATCCTCGACGACCGCATGGGTGGTGTCGGAAATTTGGTTGATCGTCAGAGAGAATCCGAGACCGAGGGCGGCAGACGTCTCCTGTGAGTAGGAGATGGTCAGCGCGGCTGCGCCCGCAACCGACTCGATTGTCGATCCGTCTTCAGCATTCACGCTCAAGGACGCGGCGGTCACCGTGCTCGCATGGACACGTGCCTGCGTGTTGTTGCGAATCCGGTTCACGCCAACCGATCCTGCGATGCTGGCCGCAAGGGCATCCCCCTCGCTCGAGACGCTGATGCCGCCGGCCGCACCGATGCCGACACTCAGAATCGAGGCCATCAGGTCAGCCGCGATCGTGACCGGTCCGAAGGAGGTGATGCTCGAGTCGTCGATCTCGGCCAGGATCTCGTTCGGGTCGTTTTCAAGGCCGATGTCGTTGATCGCAAACGCGCCTCCTATGGCCGCCGATCCCGCCGTGTTGTTTCCCGACTTGGAGAACGACACCGCGACCGCTCCGGCCCCGGCGATGATGCTCGAGCTGTCGGAAGCGTGCACGTTGATTGAGACCGGATTGGTGATCGTGCTGCCCCGGATCGCCGCGGTGGTGTCACCGGTGATTTCGTTGATCGAGCCGGAGCCCGCGCCCGAGCCGGCGACGCCGGTGCCCTGGTCGGCGTTTGCCAGGCTGGCCGCAGCGCCGACGGTGTAGGCGCCGATGCTGCGCTCGTTGAGAGCCTCCACCTTGAGGGTGCCCAGAGCGCCAACCGCCCACGAGACGGTGGAATTCTCGATCAACGCACTCGCGCTTGTTGAGACCCGGTTGACCGAAATCGCGATGCCCGCGGACAGCGCGGTCGAGTCGCCCTGCCCGCCTTTCGCGATCGAGGCCGCAACACTTCCGGCGATCGCGACGATGTTCGCGGTGTCCTCGGTGAGAACGTGCACGTTGCCCAAGCTGCTGAGGCTGCCCGTGAGAACTGTCGCGTTGCTGTGCCTCAGAGCGGCCGTCGAGTCGCCGCTGATCTCATTGATCGACACGGAGCCGGCGACCGCGATTGCCGTAGAGTCCCCCGAGCCTTGTCCACCCGACGCCTTTGCTCCGGCGCCGCCGGCGGCCAGCGAGAAGATGCTGCCGGAAACGAGGGTGTGAACGACCAGCAGGTCGTTACCCGCGGCATTACCGGAGAGGAACAACGACGTGTCCTGAATCTCGGCAAGCGTGTCTCCGGAAAGGACGTTGTAGCTGAACGCGCCGGCCAGCGCCGCGGACGTGTCCCCGCTTCCCCCGCTCGCGAGGGCAAAGCCTCCCGTGGCGGCCACAAGACTGACTTCGTTCTCCGCGTTCACGGTCACGAATCCGGCATGCAACTGGCCCGCATCGGCAATGCGCGCCGTCGACGTGTCGCTGATCAGGTTGACCGATGCCGCCGCGGCGAACGCCACGCCGGTCTTCGCACCTTGCTGCGACTGCGCTCCCTGGCTGCCGCCACTGCCACTCGGCGCGGTAGGCGGACCCTTGTCGTTCGTCGGACTCTTGACGTCACCCTTCGCCGTCTTGTTGTTGTTGCCGCTGCTCTGGGAAACATCGGCTCCAGCGATCGTGAACGCCCAGACGTCGCCGTTCACCACGCTGAGAACCTGGACACCGTCGGATACATTAATGTAGGGGGATGCCGCGACGGCATCGCCGGCCTGGGCGTCCTCCTGCCCGATGAGCGCGCGCACGTTCCGGTTATAGTTGTTGATCGCGACGGAAATTCCGACGCCGAGCGATTCGCCCTTTGCGATGCCGCCCGCCCAGGTGGCGGTCGTGCCGAGCTCGCCCGCGTAAAGCCGCGCGTCGCGTCCCGTGACCAAAGCGGTATTGCTCAGCTGCGCGAGCGTGTCGCTGTTCTGTTCCGAGTAGAGAACCGTTCCGCCGATCGCAAACTCATCGCCGCTTGCGGCCGACTGGGCGAGGTTGACGTTCAGCAGCCCCTCCTCGGCCTTTATCTTGAATCCGCCGTCGCCCCCGCTATAGATCGCCGCGCCGTCGCCGACGGTCGCGTGGGTCGTGTTGCCCTGCACCATGATGAAGATCGCACCGCCGGCACCACCGCGCCCGCCCTGGGCCCCGATCGGGTTGTATTTGCCGGCCTTGGCGGCGTTCTTTTTTGTGCCCTCCTTGTCGGTTACATCGATTTGGGGCAGTTCGGGCAGATTGAAAATGCCCGTCATGTTGATCAGCTGCTGGTAGTTTGTGGCCCCGATGATGACGGTCTGCTCGCCGGACTTGGAGGGATCGCCCATGTAGTCGCCGTCGTTCCCGTCCACCCGGTTGACGGCCTGGTTGGGGTGAGGATTCTGCGCGTCGTCACGCCACGCGGTGTCCTGATTGATCAGGACGCCAGCCTCGACAATGGCGTTTGCCGTGTTGGTGAAGACAAGCACCGACACGGAACCGGCAATGCCGATACCGGAGTTGTCCGCGGCCTCCGCTGTCGCCGTCGACCAGGTGTTAAAGAACGCATCCTTGGCCCCCATCGTGCCATCGATGTATTTCGTGACGGCCTCGGCGCCGTCGGTGCGGATCGCATCGACGAGCTCGCCCCACGAGAGCGGGATGTAGGTGTCGAGGCGCTGCAGAATCGGGTAGCTGACCCCCGAGGTCACGCGGGTGGCGCGCAGGGCATCGAGCTGGGCGCCCGTGTGCACGGTGGCGGTCGCCGTGTTGTTCACGATGGCAACGGCGACAGCCACGCTGATGTTGAGCTGCGCGCCGCTGCCACCGCCACCTTCCTGCGGCTCGGTGCTGCTTTCGGCGCTGATGTTGAACTTCTGCGTGATCGTGGCGGTGACCTCGAGATCCTCGTTTGACTTGAGAACCGCGTTGCCGGTCACATCGGTCTGCGCGTTCTGGCTGACCCACGAGAAGGAGAGCGCGCCGGCGACACTAAGCGAGCTCGCCGCCCCGGACTGGGACTTTGAGGCGTTCTGGCCGTATTTCTCCGTAAGCTTGTCGAAGATGAGGCTTGGGAAGTTCGTATCCTTGATCTCGTTGAACTTGCCCCAAGGGCTCTTCTTGTCGTCCGGATTATCGGCGCTCTTCAAGCCCGCTTCGGAAGAGGCCTTGCTTTCAGACTCGATCTGGGCAACGACCCCGATGCCCGTCGAGAAGCCGGAATCGAGGACATGTTTGGCGATGAGAGTGTCCCCGTCGCCCGGCGCGGGACCGATGTTGATCGCAACGCCCCCGGCCGCCTCGTTTTCGGTCTCCGCCAGTTTGATCACCTGTTGATTGACAAGGCGGGAATCGCCCTGGAGGTTCTGCTCGTTGGTGGAAGTGATGACGTAGTAGGTGGCACCGTCGACAAGCCCCGGGATCACGCCGGCAGGTCCGGCCTTGTAGACGACGGCCTGGCCGAACTCGAAGGTGTTGAACACGGGATCGTCGCGATGAAGGGTGATCGTGTTGGCAGCGGCGTCGCCGTCGGCAGCGTTGAACGTCTTCTGGTTGTCT
>OBLQ010000652.1_pt1 | contig 13275 bp, 10 predicted proteins | sample 1519881 | NCBI WGS metagenome assembly OBLQ01 (sample SAMN01911456, study PRJEB22533) | soil metagenome | biome: Soil | place: Malaysia | collected 2012-04-30 | depth DG_metagenome m | reverse complement strand
TGGCGATCACGGCCTACGTCTATTACGCCACCGAGCCGCATCAGCCGCGTTGAATTCGATTTAGCGGACAGCATTCGAAGGGTTGCGCCATGCCACTGAATATTACGGCCTTGACCGTATTCGTCTTTTTCTTCGCCCTGGTGACGTTCGTGGGGTTTGCCGCGGCGAATTGGAAAAAAGGCGACCTGGACAAACTTCACGAATGGGGCCTTGCGGGCGGCAAATTCGGAACGCTGATTACGTGGTTCTTGTTGGGAGGCGATCTTTACACCGCCTATACCTTCATCGCGGTTCCCGCGCTCGCCTTCGGTGCGGGCGCGCTCGCTTTCTTTGCGGTTCCCTATACGATCGTCGTCTATCCTTTCGTCTTCGTCGTCTTCCCGCGGTTGTGGTCGGTCGCACGCGCGCGCGGCTACATTACGGCCGCCGATTTCGTACGCGGACGCTATGGCGACCGCTGGCTCGCATTGGCGGTCGCGATCACCGGAATCCTCGCGACGCTTCCCTACATCGCATTGCAACTTGTGGGCCTCGAAGTCGTGATCGCGGCGATGGGCGTGCAGCTCTCGGGGGCGCTCGTCTATCTACCGCTCATCATCTCCTTCACGATCCTCGCCGCTTTCGATTATTTCAGCGGCCTGCGCGCGCCCGCCGCCATTGCGATCATCAAGGACCTGATGATCTACATCACAGTGTTCGCAGCCATCATCGTGATCCCGGTAGAGCTTGGCGGCTGGGGCAACATCTTCGCAGCCGTCGACCCGACGAAGCTGCTGCTTGCCGACAATTTGGGCTCCTATACGGGATATGCGACTCTGTTCCTCGGCTCGGCGATGGCGCTGTTCCTCTACCCGCATTCGGTGACGGGCGTTCTTTCCTCGTCGAGCCGGCATGTGATCCGCAGGAACGCGGCCTTGTTGCCCGCCTATTCGTTCCTGTTGGGGCTTATTGCGCTCCTCGGCTACATGGCGGTGGCCTCAGGCGTCGACAAGATGCCGGCCTATACCAACGCCTTCCAGCAATTCGGGACGAATTTCGCAGTGCCGGCCCTCTTCATGCAGGTCTTCCCGGCATGGTTCGTCGGGTTCTCGTTTGCGGCTATCGGAATCGGTGCGCTCGTTCCCGCCGCCATCATGTCGATCGCGGCCGCTAATCTCTTCACCCGCAATATCTATCGCGAATTCATCAATCCCAATTGTTCGCCCACGAACGAAGCGCGGACCGCGAAAATGACCTCGCTCGTCGCCAAGGTCGGCGCGTTGATGTTCATCATCTTCCTGCCCCACGAATACGCGATCCAAATGCAATTGCTGGGCGGTATCTGGATCATTCATACCTTCCCTGCGGTCATCTTCGGGCTTTATACACGCTGGCTCGATTCTCGAGCGCTTCTGATCGGCTGGGCGGCTGGGATGACGGCGGGCACCTGGATGGCGGCGACGAATCTTTTCCGGCCCATCTATCCGCTCGCGATTTTCGGAACGACGGTACCGGGCTACATCGCGATCTATTCGGTGATCCTCAACTTCGCAGTCGCGATTCTGCTCACATTCGTCTTCAACATGAGCGCGCGCGGCCGTGCCGACGAGACGACTCCTGCGGATTACTATGCGCTGGAAGGGGTGGGCGGCGGGCCCGGCCACTAGGCGCTCAAGGGACGTAATCGTAGATCCAGGCGAGGCCCTCGTAGCCAAGCTTGCGCACATAATCGTTGCGCAACTCCCGGCGTACGCCGTCGGCATGGTAGAACTCGCCATAAAGCCGCGCCGATAATTGCACGCGGCCCGTCCGCAGATAGCGCCTCTTGGGATAAGCCGCGAAGGCCGTTTCGACATTGCCGGCTTCGGCAACACATTTCGCGAGGCAAAGCGAATCTTCGAGCGCCATGCCCGCCCCTTGCGCAAGATATTGCAGCATGGGATGCGCCGCATCGCCGAGCAATGTCACGCGCCCACGGCTCCAATCCTTGATCGGCTCGCGGTCGCACAGCACCCACATGCGCCATTCCGCGATCTTTCCAAGCATCAATTTCACATCGGCACAGGTGGCCTCGAAGCGCTGATGCAGTTCCTCCGGATCGCCATAGGTATTCCACCCCTCCTCATAGCGGCCGCTGTGGAAGACGGCCACGAGGTTGTAAAGCTCGCCGCTGCGCAGAGGATAATGAACGAGATGGCATTTAGGCCCGGCCCACAGCACCATTTCCCATCTTTGAAGATAATCGGGAACCTCTTTGGTCGGCAGCACCGCGCGATAGGCGATGTGTCCCGAGACGCGAGGGGAACCGTCGCCGATCAGTTTGCTGCGCGCCATGGACCAAAGGCCGTCCGCTGCAATCAGGCCCGGCGTCTCATAAGCCTTTCCGTCCGCGGTCGCGATGCGCACACGCTTACCGTCGTCCTCGAACGTCTCGACCTGTTGCGAGGTCTCGAGCCGGATGAGGGGCGATGCCCTTGCCGCATCGAGAAGCGCACTCAGAAGATCGGCGCGGTGGATCACGGCATAGGGGGCGCCGAAGCGTTGCTCGAATCCGCCGAGCGGAATGGAAACCGCCTCTTCGGCTGTCACCGCGTCACGCATCACGAGCGCTTTGGGAAACACGGCGAGCTGCTTCGCCGCCGTCTCCACGCCGAGCGCGCGCAGGCAGCGCCAGGAGTTGGGGCCGAGTTGAAGGCCCGCGCCCACTTCCTTGAACTCGGGCGCCTGTTCCAGGACGAGCGAAGGAAATCCGTGCTTCGCAAGCGCAAGAGCTGCGGCAAGGCCGCCGATCCCGCCCCCGGCAATGACGAAGGGCTCAGCGATCGCCTTCAAGCCGTTACCCGCGATCCTCGCGCCACAGGCCGAGTTTCTCCTGAACCGGACGGTCGGAGAAGGTGAAGAGAACGAGGTCGTCTTTCGCCTCGAATTTGCGCCATGTCCAGGGCGGCGCGACGACGACATCGCGCGGCGAGAGCTGGAATTTCTCCTCGCCGATGGTCACGCTGCCACTTCCCTCCGACACCGCAAAAATGGCGCCGTCGGTCGAACGGTAAGGCGCAGTCGCAAATCCCTTGGGCACGAGTTGGATCGCGGGACCCATGGTCGGCATCGCCCAATCGCCCGTCTGCGGATGGGCGTACCGCATGCGAACGCCGTGGCAGGGATCCCAGTCGCTCGAGGATTTAAGATGTTCGAGCGCGGCTCGCGCTTCCGCATAGGGATAGCGCATCAAGGGCGAATTGAGCGTTGCGGGCGCATCGTCGATGGGGAGCAGGTTCGCGCCGTATTTCGCGCGGCTTGCGCCCTTGGCCTGCGTGACTTCCTGTTCTTTGCGATTCGATTGCTGCATGAAGCTCGCATCAAGGAGCGCGACAAGAGCGATGTCGAGCCCGTCCATCCAGATGATGGGTTCGTCCGTATGATTCTGGTGGTCGTGCCAATGCCAGGATGGCGTCAGCACCAGATCGCCCGGATACATCTCCAGCCGCTCGCCCCCGACCGTCGTCGTAGCGCCCTTGCCTTCGAGCACATAGCGTAGCGCCGCCTGGCTGTGACGGTGCTGGGGCGCGATTTCGCCGGGCATGACAAGCTGAATGCCGGCATAAAGCGAATGTGTAATGGAGGATTGACCGGGAAGGCCGGGGTTCTCCAATACAAGCACGCGCCGCTCCGCCTGTTCGGCCGAGATCATGCCTGCCGATTCCATCAGAAGCGGCCGCACATCGGAATATTTCCATTGCGCGGGTACAACCGGTGTGACCGGCTCGCGCGTGACGAGGTTCTTCAGAACCTCCCAGAGCGGGGCCATGTTTTTCCCGCCCAACCGCTGATAGTAGCGTGCGAACTCGTCGGCAGTGGCGCGCTTGCGTGTGTCGGTTTCCATCATGGCGGCCATTCTATGTCAGCCCCGCTGGGCATTCCAGCGACGAACCTAGACCTTGAAACTCGAATACATCGATTTCGGGAATAGTTCTTCGATCGACAGGCGCCGCTGGGTGACGCCCTGCTCGTGGGCCCAGCGCAGAAACGCCTCCAATGTCTTGCGGTTCTTTTCGACGCCATAGGGGAAATAATCGTCCCCCATGAGATCGAGCCCGCGGGCCGCATATTCCGACACCCAGGGGATGGGAAACATGGTCGCGGTGGCATCGAGTGCGCGTTCGATGCTCCGTTTGCGCGCCTCCTCGAAGGCCTTGAAGAGGTTGCGCGCGACCCAGGGGTTTTTGTCGAGCACATGCTTTCGCACCGCAACCGTATGCATGATCGGAAAAATATGCGTCTTCTTGTAATAGGCCGCTTCGACATCCAGGAAATCGTCGAAAAATCGCTTGATCCGCTTGTCGCCTTGGACAAAGGCGGCGGGCGGCCGCGCCGCGAATACCGCGTCGATATCGCCGTCCAGAAGCATTTGGTTAAGGGATTTGTCGGCGACGCGGTCGAGCCTGACGCCTTTGGGAAGTTTTACATCGACTTTCTCGACCCGGCCCGGCTGGTTCACGCCCGCCTGTACCCAATGGATCGAGGAAAGCTTGATCCCATATTCTTCGGTCAGAAACCCGCGCGAATAGACGGCCGCCGTCTGTGCCCATTCGGGAAGGCCGACGCGCTTGCCCGCGAGATCGGTGATCTTCTTGATCGGCCCCTTTGTGCGCACGAAAAGCGAGGATTGACGGAAGACGCGCGAAGGAAAGACCGGAAGCGCCACGAAATCAGCCTGGCCATTTGCGGTGAAGGCGACATATTTGGCGAAGGAAACTTCGGAAACGTCCCATTCCTTGTGCATCAGAAAGCGGTAGAAGATTTCCTCGATCTGCAGAGTGAGCAGCCTGAAATCGATGCCTTCGACCTCGACGCGTCCCATCACGATGTCGCGCACATGGTCGTAATCGGGCATCGCCCCGGTTAAGGGAAGCTTGTTCATGTCATTCTCCAACTAATGTCGATGAAATTATTCTTGCGGACCGCGCGCGTGGGTGCGCGGCTCAATGGGCGAAGCCGCTCGTCTTGACGAGCACGACGTCCTCTTGATTGCGCGCATCGCTTGTGCGCTTGGCGGACGAGAGGCCGACCAGAGCCGCCGCACAGAACACGAACGGAATCGAGGTCAGAAGCAGCAGGCTTGGCCGCATGAATCCGAGTTCGATGAGATAGCCGCCGACGACCGGCCCCGACATCGCACCTAAACGTCCGACGCCGAGCGCCCAGCCCGCCCCCGTCGCGCGCATGAAGGTCGGATAGATCGTCCCGCACAACGCATTGAGGCCGATCTGTCCGCCCAGCACCGCAATTCCGGCAATCAGCATGTTCGGAACCAGGATCGCGTATCCGAGATTGATTCCGAGAAGGATGGTGACTGGCGCGGCCAAGAGAAACGTAAAAGCGACGATGCGAATTCCAACCCAGTCCAGCAGAACGGCGATGAGAAGGCTCCCGATCGCGCCGCCGAGTTGGAAAAAGCCCATGGCACTGTTGGCATCCGCGATTGCGAGCCCGTCGTCTGCGAGAATGGTGGGCATCCAGGCGGTGATGACGTAATGGCCGGTGAAACTCGCAATCATTGCGAACCAGAGAAACAGCGTCATGGCCGCGCGGCCGTCGGTCAGAAGACTGCCGGGAGCGACTTTCCGATGTTCCTCGCCCGCGAGAAAATGGGTGACGCCGGTAAGATCGATGCCGGGCCGCAACCGCTTCACGATCTCGGCAATGCGTTCGGGAGCCGCTCCGCAGACGATCAGAAAGCGGGCCGATTCCGGAGCCGAGATGTAAAGGAGAACAAGCATCGGAACAGCAGCGAGCCCGCCGATGAAGAACACCGACTGCCAGCCATAGCTCCCGATGGTTGCCGCCGCAATGAATCCGCCCGCTGCGGCGCCGAGATTGTAGCCCACGAACATCAAGCCGATCGTCGTCGCGCGCACGCGCACGGGCATGTATTCCGCGACAAGCGCAATGCCCGTCGGGATCGAGCCGCCGAGGCCGAAGCCTGCCAAAACGCGCCATAATCCGAGTTCCGCCGGCGTGCTCGAAAAACCCGCCGCGAAAGTGAATATGCTGAAGAAGCCGACGCCGCCGAGGATGACGTTTCTGCGTCCGAGCCTGTCTCCCCTGAAGCTCAGCACGATTGCGCCGACCAGATATCCCATCAGATGCGCGCTCAAGACGGGCCCGAATTCCGCCCGGCTGACATTCCATTCCCGCAAGATGGCAGGCGCGGCAAACGACAGCGTCTGCATGTCGTAGCCTTCCAGGAACATCAGACTGCAGAGATAGATCGCGATCAGAATCTGTGGCCGGGCGAGCGTCCCCTCGATCAGTTCGGCAACGTTCAATGAGCGGTCCGCGGCCATCTCTTCCTCCCCGCCGCGGCATGGGCGCGGCTTCGGCCCTCTTGCACCGAGCCTCCGTGACGGAATTTGTAGGTCAATCGAGTCCCCGCGCCAAGACGCGAGCGGCCGCAACCGCCCTATTTCGCGGGAGCGGTAGCAAAGAAATTAATGGCGCTGGCCTCGCCTCAGGCGACCTCCGCCACGATCGAGCGGAATTCGTCGTCGGTCACGAGGCGCTTTTCCGCCGTTCCGAGCGATTTGACCTTCTCTAGAATCGCCCCATGCCTTTCCGCGGGCGCCGAGAGGCCGAGCTCGTCGAGCTTGATCTTGATGTTGGCGAGGCCGCTCTTCTTGCCGAGCGCAATGTGCCGGCTGGCGGCCAAGATGTCGGCCGAATAGGGCTCGATGGCAGACGGCATATGGAATTGGGCCGCAACGCCGCCGCTTTCGCGCGTGAAAATGAATTTTCCGACGACGGGTTTCCAACTGTCGACGGTGTATTTTCCGTATCTTTGGACCATGTCGGAAACTTCCCGCGCCTTGGAAAGATCCAATTCCACGGGGACGTGATAAAGGAACTGCAAGGCGAGAGCGACTTCGCAGATGTCGGCATTTCCCGCGCGCTCGCCCATCCCGTTGATGGTTCCCTGAACCCAATCGGCGCCGCCCCGCACGGCGGCAACGGCGGATGCCGTTGCCAGCCCGAAATCGTTGTGGCCGTGCCAATGGATCGGTACGGAAGGGAACCAGGACCGGACCTGGCCGACGAGATATTCCACGGTTTCGGGCGCGCAGACGCCGATCGTATCGACGACGGATATTTCGTCCGCGCCCGCTTCCAACGCCGCGCCATAGATATCGCGCAAATAACCGAGATCGCTGCGCGTACTGTCGACCGCGAAGAAATTGACGCGTTCGATCCCCTTATCCTTTGCGTATTTGACCGAATCGACGACGCTGTTCTTGACCTTGTCGCGCGTAAAGCCGAAGGCCTTCATCTTCATGTCGCTGGTGGTGATTTCGAGGAGCGTATAGCGCGTCCCCAATTCGACATGCGCGTCGATATCGGCTTTGAGGCAGCGCGCGAAACCCCAGATTTCGGAGCGCAAATTGGCTCCAAGGATGCGCTTGACGGCCTGCGTGTCTTCCTCGGAGACGCGGGGAAAACCGGATTCGATGCGCCCCACGCCGAGCTCGGCCAGTTTGCACGCGATTTCGAACTTGTCCTGCGCGGAAAAGCACACCCCGGTCGATTGCTCGCCGTCGCGAAGGGTGGTGTCGTAAAAACGGATCGTCTTACTGCGGTCGAAACCCTTCTGAACGACATCCAGCTCATTGAGGGGCGTGGTCCAAACCTGGTCTGGCCGGATGATGTTCATGGTCGTTCCTCCTACCGGTCCGGCATTCGAATTGGAGCGCCGGATTCGCGCATAACGTCCTTTGATGCCCTTGTCCCAGCGTGATACCAACCGCGTCACTCGGGTTCTTTCCTATAGCCTGTCCCGGCGCCGAGTGAAAGATTGCGGCCGGTATTGGGAGGTACAGCACAATGAAATTCCTATCTTTTCGCGCGGGCGGCTCCGCGCGGTACGGGCTTGTCGACGGCAACAAGGTGGTCGATCTCGGCGCGCGCCTGAAATATCCCGACCTTAAAGCGCTGATCGCGGCCGATGCGTTTGCCGAGGCGGCGCGCGCGGCGAAAGGCGCAAGCGCGGATTTCACGCTCGATCAGGTCAGCTTCGATCCTGTAATCGCCGATCCTGCCAAGATCGTCTGCGTCGGGCTTAACTATCATGAGCATGTGAACGAGACCGGCCTCGCGAAATTTCCCTATCCGTCGATCTTCACCCGCTGGGCCGATACGCAAGTCGGGCATCTCCAGCCGCTCGTCCGCCCCCGCGAGTCCGACAATTTCGACTACGAATGCGAACTCACCGCTATCATCGGCAAGGGTGGCCGTTATATCTCCGAAGCCGATGCGTTGAAGCATGTCGCCGGATATTCCTGTTACAACGACGCTTCCGTGCGCGATTATCAGAGGCATTCCAGCCAATGGACGCCAGGCAAGAATTTTCCGGGAACGGGCGCCTTCGGACCTTTCCTGGTGACGACCGACGAAGTGGGCGGCCTCAAGGGCAAGAAGATTCAGACCCGCGTCAATGGTAATACGATGCAGTCTTCGACGCTCGACATGATGATCTTCTCGCCCGCGCAATTGATCGCCTATATATCTATGTTCACACCGCTCATGGCCGGGGATGTTGTCGTCACCGGCACGCCCGGAGGTGTCGCCTGGGTGCGCACGCCGCCCCCTTGGATGAAGCCCGGCGACACGGTTGAAGTTGAAATCGACGGCGTGGGGCTTCTGAAGAACCCGATCGCGGCCGAATCCTGATCTCGTGCGATGGCCGAGAGCGCGCCCGCATCCATCGCCGGCGAGGTGGCGGCCAGGCTCGACCGTCTGCCCATGACGCGCAGCATGTGGACTCTGATGGTCCTGTTGTCGCTCGGCGGATTCTTCGAGTTCTACGATCTGCTTCTCACCGGCTATGTCGCGCCGGGGCTGGTGCGCAGCGGCATCCTGACGCCGACCACGCCTGGACTTTTCGGTACGACGGGAATCGCAAGCTTCGTCGCGGCGTTCTTCCTCGGTCTTTATGCCGGCACCGCGATCTTCGGGTTTGCCGCGGACCGGCTCGGGCGGCGCGCGATCTTCACGGTCTCGCTTCTCTGGTACACGCTTGCGAGCATCGTGATGGCGTTCCAGACGGACGCCTTCGGGCTCAATCTCTGGCGCTTTCTTTCGGGCGTGGGCGTGGGCGTCGAACTCGTGACCATCGACACCTATCTCGCGGAGCTCGTGCCCAAAGCGCATCGGGGCCGCGCCTTCGCCTATAATCAGGCGATTCAATTTTGCGCCGTTCCCTTCGTGGCGCTGCTCGCGCTTTTTCTTGTGCCCATTGCGCCGTTTGGGTTCGATGGCTGGCGCTGGGTCGTTCTTATCGGCGCGCTCGGCGCGGTGGCCGTGTGGTGGATACGGCTACGCGTTCCCGAATCCCCGCGCTGGCTGGCCAGTCACGGGCACGAAGAGGAGGCGTTGCGCATCGTCGCGCAATTGGAGGCGCGCGTCGCCGCCGAAGCCGGCGCGCCGCTTCCGCCGCCCGGGATGACACAGCCGCAACCCGCGCGGGGCCAATTCGTCGAGATCTGGCGAGGTCCCTATCTCGCGCGCACCGTGATGATGAGCGTGTTCAATATCTTTCAGGCTGTCGGCTTTTACGGCTTCGCCAATTGGGTCCCCACACTCCTCATCGCGCAGGGAATCGCGGTCACTTCCAGCTTACAATACACCTTCGTCATCGCGATGGCCGCGCCCTTCGGGCCGCTTCTGGGCGCAGCCCTTGCCGACCGTTTCGAACGCAAATGGATGATCGTTCTTTCGGCGCTTTCGGTCGCGGCGTTCGGGCTTCTGTTCGGCCAGATGACCCTTGCCGCTGCGCTCATTGCGTTCGGCGTGCTGGTGACGCTTTCGAACAATACGATGTCGTTTCTCTATCACGCCTATCAGGCGGAACTGTATCCCACCCGCATTCGCGCGCTCGCCGTCGGTTTCGTCTATTCCTGGAGCAGGCTTTCCAACGTCTTCAGCGCTTTTGTAATCGCATTCTTCCTGGGCGAGTTCGGAGCGCCCGGCGTCTTCGCCATTATTGCAGGCTGCATGGCGCTTGCGGCCTTGGCCGTCGCGTTGCTCGGACCTATGACAAGCAACCGCGCGCTCGAAGCGATATCGCGCTGAGCGTTACCGCGCGGTCGGGTCGAAGGCCATGTGGCAGCCTTCGCAAATCTCCACGAGATTATCGCCCGCGACCTGCAAACCCATCTGGTTCTTTGCGTCGGCCGCTGTCTTGGCCGCCGTCGCCTCGGTGGACATCTTCGCGATCCAGTCCTGCCAGAGGGGGGATTTCGCGCGCTCCTGTTCGCTCGCGACCGGACCGCCCGACGTGATCGCCGGAACCGCAGCGACGAGCACCGCCGCCGACCGCTGGATATCTGCCCAGTCCTCGTCGGTGATCCGGTCCGCATAGCCGAAATTCCAGATCGGCGCGGTGGAAGGACCGACCGTGTCCACCATGAACGCCTTGATGTTGGCGGGCGCGGGCGCAGCAAAGGCCTGATGAGCGCTCCATGCCGCGGCCGCCAACGCGCCCGCCACGCCGGCCGCTACAATGACGGCTGTTCCCCACCTCGTGGGCCGCATCGAATTCATCTCGAGTCCCCTCATTCGCCAATGCGATTTCCGTTAGTTTTATACGTTCCTCCCGGCGGCCTCCCTCGTCTTCGGGGGCTTTTCGTAAAAATATTTACCGGGATTTGGCCTCTCGGCGTTGACCGGAATCAATGCCGGAGGCCGGGCGCTGGCATGCCCGGTTCGCGTCTCAATGTTCTCCCGAAGCGGCCCGTGCCGCCGTGTCGATGGAAATCCAGCGTGTGCGGTGAATATCGCGCACGTTAGGTACCCAGCCTTTGACGTAAGTGTGCACGAGGTTCGTCGTCACGAGATTCAGAGTGGGAATCCATGCGAAGTCCTTGAGCGCGAGCTTCTCGGCCTCCGCCATCAGCTCGGCCCGCTTCATTGTGTCGGGTTCCTGGTCGGATTGGTTCATGAGAGCGTCGAATTTCGGATTCTCGTAGCGCCCATAATTGAGCCCGTCATTGCTCATCAGCAGCATCAGAAAGTTGCGCGCATCGTTGAAATCGGCCCCCCAGCCCGCGCCGCCGATATCGAAATCGCCCTGCTGCAGTTTGAGATAGTTCACCTGTACTTCGCTTTGGACGAGTTCCACCTCGACATAAACCTGCTTCCACATCTGCTGCACGGCCGCAGCCACGCGCCTCGCATCGGGCGACGTAGAAATCGAATAGGTTGTCTTGAGCGGCTTCTCCGGTCCGAAGCCCGCCTGACGCATCAATTCCTGCCCGCGCTTGATGCGCTCGCTGTACGGCATGGATTTGAAAGAGAATGCGATCCCTTGCGGGTAATTAGCGACGCCCGGAGGTACGATGGAATAAGCAGGCTCCTGCCCGAGGCGAAGGATCTTGTCCGAAACCGTTTCGCGGTCATAGGCAAGATTGAGCGCCTCGCGTACGCGTACGTCGTCAAACGGTTTGCGCATGTGGTTGACGACGATATAGCCGATGCCGAGATAAGGCCCGATCTCTATGACCTCGGGCATGTTCGCGCGCAGCCAGTCGATCTGGGAGGCTGGCAGCGGGTCCTGCACATCGAGTTCGCCCGCGCGGAAGCGGCGGAGTGCCGCGTCCGAATCCGTCGTCGGATAGAAGACGACACGGTCGACCTTCACATTTTCCGCATCGTAGAATTGCGGATTGCGCGCGACGATGATGTGGTCGTTGGGCACCCATTCCCGAAGCATATAGGGCCCGTTGCCGGCATAGTTGCCGGCCCGCGTCCAAGCATCGCCCTTTGCTTCCACGAGGTGGCGAGGTACCGGATAGGTCGTTTGATGCGTCATCAGTTCGGTGATGTAGGGCGCGGGATGTTCGAGTTCGAGCACGAGCGTGCGGTCGTCGGGCGCGCTCGCCCCCAGCATCTCGGGCGCCATCTTGCCCGAATTGATCGCTTCGGCGTTCTTGAAGAGATAGAGCAGCGAGGCATATTGCGCGGCCGTCTTGGGATCGAGAATGCGCCGCCAGGCATAGACGAAGTCGCCCGCGGTCACCGGGGTTCCATCCGACCAGTTGTGATCGCGCAAGTGGAACGTCCAGGTCTTCCCGTCGGCGGAGGTTTCCCAGGACAGGGCGGCGCCGGGTATCGGTTCGCCCTTGTCATCCTCCGTGGTCAGCCCGACCAGCAATTCGCCAATGACGGCCGCTTCCCATGTGCCCTCCGCGTGATGCGGGTCGAGGCTCTTCGGCTCGGCCCCATTGCCGCGATAAAAGACGACTTCGTTCGACGCACCTGCGCTCGGACCGGCATTCGACTGCGTGCCGCTTTGCCCGCATCCGGCAAGTGCGAACGCCGCCCCGGAGACGGTGGTGAGCAACGCGCGGCGGGTGGTCGAATGGTTCATGGCGTCACATTCCGGAGCGAAAGATTTCGCCGGGAAAGTACCGTATCCTTATATGCGAACTCAAAGAGGAATTCGGTCCCAAGGGCTACACGGGGTCGTGCTCGGCGACGAAGTGGCCGGGTTTCACCTCGATAAGGCGGGGGACGTATTGCTCGGCGTCGGGGTCGTCGATGCGCTTCGACTTGAGGAACATCAGCGCCGAGCGCGTATCGAGCGGCGAGGGGAGTTCGCCCGGCAGGTCGCGCCGTTTCTTGGCGCGCTCGGCCCTCGGATCGGGAATGCTGACCGCGGAGATGAGCGCTTTCGTGTAGGGATGACGCGCGTCCTCGTAGATGTCGTCGCGTGAGGCGAGTTCCACCACGCGCCCGAGATACAGCACCATGACCCGGTGCGAGACTTGGCGCACGACCGAAAGATCGTGGCTGATGAAGATGATCGACATTCCGAACTCGGCCTGCAACGAAAGAATGAGATCGACGATCTGCGCCTGGATCGACACGTCGAGCGCGCTGACCGCCTCGTCGCAAACGATGAGCTTGGGCTTCAGGATCATGGCGCGCGCGACGCCCACGCGCTGATTCTGGCCGCCGGAGAATTCATGCGGATAACGGTTGATCCAATTGGGTTCGAGCCCGACTTTCTCCATCATCGCATGCACGCGCGTACGCACCTCCGCGCGCGAAAGAGACGGTTCGAGCGAGCGCACCGGTTCGGCGATGCTTTCGCCTATGGTCATGCGCGGGTCGAGGCTCGCAAGCGGATCCTGGAAGACGATCTGGAATTCCTTGCGCAACTGGCGAAGCTCGGAAACGGTCGCCGCTTCGAGATCGCGCCCGCACCAGAGCACGGTGCCCGCCGTCTCCGGCAGCAGTTTGAGG
>OBLQ010000651.1_pt1 | contig 13278 bp, 10 predicted proteins | sample 1519881 | NCBI WGS metagenome assembly OBLQ01 (sample SAMN01911456, study PRJEB22533) | soil metagenome | biome: Soil | place: Malaysia | collected 2012-04-30 | depth DG_metagenome m | reverse complement strand
TCACCGCAGGGACGTTCGGCTGGCTGTGGCCGCGCTGAGGTCTCCAATCCGAATTTAAGCGGGATGCGTACTCCAAATAGCAGTCAGCCGTCAGCACTCAGCCTTCAGCCCGCGCGCTTTCTTGCCAGCCGGAAGGGCCTTCTGGGCGTGGAAACGGCTAGGGGCTGAATGCTGATTGCTGATTGCTGACGGCTGATCGCTTCGTCGGAGGCTTATACTTTTCCTATGAAGAATACCCAGTCTGCAGAAACGAACGCGGAGACTGTAACCATCGTGGAATTTTCCAGCACGGGCGAACGCCAGGGTGAAACGAGCGTACCCAAAGTTGTCAAGAATGAAAGCGAATGGAAGCAACAGCTCTCGGCGCAGGAATTTGAAGTCACGCGACATGAAGGCACCGAACGCGCCTTCACCGGAAAATATTGGGACCAGCACGAGCAGGGAATTTACCGCTGCGTCTGCTGCGGGACCGCGCTATTCAACTCTGAGACAAAGTTTGAATCCGGCACCGGCTGGCCAAGCTTTTCAGCTCCGATTGCCGGGGAGAACATTACAACGATTGAAGACCGAAGCTTCGGCATGAGCCGCACTGCGGTCTCCTGCAGCCGCTGTGACGCGCATCTGGGCCACGTCTTTCCCGATGGTCCCCGGCCCACCGGCCAGCGCTACTGCATGAACTCCGCCTCACTGCGATTTGTGAAAGGTTAGGACGATGCCACTGCAACGGTTGAGCAGATTTGCCGCATTGCTGCCACTGGCGGCTTTAAGCCTCACCATAGCCTGCAATCAGGCCAGGGCCGGAAACGCCAGGACGGCCTTCCCCAATCCCGCGGTGGATGCGCCTCTGGCAAAGACCCAGGGAACGGAAACCGCTGTTTTTTCCGCCGGATGTTTCTGGGGCGTGCAGGCAGTATTCGAACACGTGAAGGGCGTGACCTCCGTGGTCGCGGGATATACGGGAGGAACCGCGGCAACAGCCCACTATGAGATCGTCAGCAGCGGGACTACCGGGCACGCGGAGTCCGTGAGCATCACTTACGATCCCTCGCGGATTTCTTACGGCCAGTTGCTCAAGGTTTTCTTCTCCGTGGCCCACGATCCCACAGAGATAAACCGCCAGGGGCCCGACGAAGGCGAGCAGTACCGCTCGATGATTTCTTACGCCAATGCCGAGCAGAAGCGTATAGCCGAGGCATATATAGCACAGCTCAACCGGGCGAAAATTTTTCCGCGGCCCATCGCCACGCAGGTGGAAGCGCTCAAAGCTTTCTATCCGGCGGAGGCGTACCATCAGGACTATGCCGCCCACCATCCCGCCGATCCTTATATCTTCTTCAATGACGCGCCCAAGGTCGCTCATCTAAAGAAACAGTTTCCGAAGCTGTATACAGAGAAGTAGACCCACGACGGAGAAAGCCGGAGGCGCACACAATCGTATGCTGGTCATCAGGAAGAGCCGTATTCAGGGCGTGGGACTGTTTACGGACAGTCCCATCCGGGCACGGCAGAAAGTCGGCGAGTACACCGGAGAACGCATCTCCGTGGCTGAAGGCAGAAGGCGGGCCCGGGGGCAGCGCCGGATCGCCATTGTGGAAGTGAGCAACCGCATCGCGATTGACGGAGACGTGAATGGCGGCCCGTTTCGCTTCATCAACCATTCCTGCGCACCCAATGTATTCACGCGCATTGCCTACGGACGCATGGAGTTCTATGCGCTGCGACGCATCAAAGCCGGTGAAGAATTGACCTGCGACTACCACCCTTCGCAGCATGACGGCAAACTCGCCTGCCGGTGCGGCTCGACGCAATGCTGCAAGTTTGTGTAGGCAAAAACCCCGGCGCCCCGGTCAGATCGGACTAAGGTTTAATTCCCGACTGCAAAAAGTTCGGTGTCTTCCGGCAAGAGTAAAATGGGGCGTTGCCTCCTGCCGGCAACTTCTGCGCCGGCCTTTTGTGTCCGGCCATCAATGAAGGAGACAAAGCACATGGCAACATCCGCAAAACCAATTCCTGAAGGCTTCCACACAGTCACGCCCAGCCTGGTGGTCCAGGGCGCGGCGAAAGCAATCGACTTTTACAAGAAGGCGCTTGGCGCGCAGGAACTCGTGCGAATGCCCGGCCCGGAAGGCAAGATCATGCATGCCGAGCTGAAGATCGGCGATTCCATCATTTTCATCTCCGACGAATTCCCTGGTATGGGGGTCAGCAAATCTCCGCAGACCCTGGGTGGCTGTACCGGCGTCCTGAACCTGTACGTGAATGACGTGGACAAGGTATTCAAGCAGGCTATTTCGGCGGGAGGCAAAGAGACCATGCCGGTGGCGGACCAGTTCTGGGGCGACCGCTACGGGACCTTCACAGATCCCTTCGGTCATGCCTGGGGAGTGAGCACACACAAGGAAGACCTGACTGCTCAGGAAATGCAAAAGCGGATGGAAGACTTCATGGCCAAGATGGCGCAAGAACGGAAAACCGCCTGATCCTGCCGCAACAGTATTGAGCTGTATCCAGCAATCCGGGGCGCAAAGTTGATGAAACTTGCGCCCTTTCTTGTTGGGTTTGGCGCTACGGCCGAGAAATCCTGAGCTAACCAATCATTCCACCTTGCGTATAACATTAAGAACGCTGTCCCGAAAGGCTGGGCCATGAACGCTCTTTTCCAAGACCTTCGTTATGCGCTTCGGCAGATGCGCAACTCGCCTGTATTTACAATCACCGCGGTCCTGACGCTGGCGCTGGGGATCGGCGCCAATACCGCGGTTTTCAGCGTGATGAACGCGGTCCTGCTGCGCGGGCTTCCCGTACCCGACCCACAGCAACTTGTATACGTGCACGTCCCGGACGGCCAGCCTAACGGCACTTTCAACACCGGGAACTCCACCACGTCATTTTCGGAACCGGTGTTCGAGGCGCTTCGCCAGGACCACCGCGCCTTTGCCGACCTGATGGCCTTTGTTCCGCTCGCGCTCTCCGGCAAAGCTGCGGTGCGCTTTGGGGACCACGCCGCCGAGCAAGCTGAAGGCGACATGGTCAGCGGCAATTTTTTCTCCGGCCTGCGCGTCCAGCCTGTTCGCGGACGCGGCTTTACCCTGGATGACGAGAAGAACCACAACCAGGTCGCGGTCCTGAGCTATTCCTACTGGACGCGGCGTTTCGCGCGCAATCCCTCGGTCCTGGGACAGACGTTTTACCTGAAAGGACTGCCTTTTACCATCATTGGCATTGCGCCGGCGAACTTCTACGGCGTGGAGCCCAGTGCTTCCACGGATTTCTGGATACCGCTGCAGAACCGTCCCGAACTCAATGCCTGGGGCATACCGCCTGCATATGGCACACTTTACGGCACTCCTCGGTGGTGGTGCCTGGAGTTGATCGCGCGGCTCAAGCCCGGGGTTTCTCCACAAGCGGCCGCAACGGAAGCGAATCCTGTGTTTGCAGAAGCGGCGTACATCGGCGTGGGCAGGCCCGACACACGGAGTCAAAGACCGAGATTGGCCTTCAATCCCGCGCGCGGCGTCGTGGGCCTGAATCAATCAAATGGCTACAAGACCGGAGTTCTGGTCCTGATGACGCTGGTGGGCCTGGTTCTGGTGATTGCATGCGTCAACGTGGCCACACTGCTGGTGGCCAGGAAGAGCGCTCGCCAGCGGGAGTTCAGCCTGCGGCTGGCGCTGGGCGCAAGCTACGGGCGCATTTTCCGGCAACTGCTCATGGAGAGCCTGTTGCTGGTAGGCTCGGGTGCGGCGATAGCCTGGGGTTTCGCCCTGCTGGCAACACGAGCGCTGGCCGTGTGGGCGGAAATTGAAAGCGGTCTGGCGCCCGATGGGACGGTATTGCTCTTCACTCTGGCGATCTCAGGCGCTGCATGCGTGCTTTTCGGGCTGGCGCCGCTGCGCCAGGCCACGAGCGCTCCGGTGATGTTGGCGATCAAGACGCCTTCGGGCGCGGCCCAGAACACGCGCACAGGGAGATGGGGCGGCAACGCCGCCATGGCGGCGCAGATCACCTTGTGCTTTGTCCTGCTGGTGGCCGCCGGGTTGCTGCTGCGGAGCCTGCGCAATTTTGAGAACACAGACCTGGGCATGAGGACGCAGGGGCTGCTGGTCTTCGGACTTACGCCGCAAAAAACCGCCGGCAACGCTGAGAACCTTTTGTTCTACCGTAATCTGCTGGACCAGCTGCGAACCTTGCCGGGAGTCGAGTCGGCAACCGTGATGGAGAACCGTCTTGGCTCCGGCTGGAGTAACAACAACCTCGCCGTGGTGGACGGCGTGCAGCACCCTTTCCAGGAAGTTCCGTTGCGCTCCAATCATGTTGGGCCAGACTATTTCCACGTTCTGGGAGTGCCGGTATTGCGCGGCCGCGAAATTACCGATGCAGACACGGGAGCCTCGCAGCCGGTTGTGGTGGTGAATGAGACGTTTGTGAAGAAGCTGCTCCCAAATACGAATCCGCTCGGCCATCGAGTTGGCAGCGGCAAGAACCCGTACACGATCATCGGCGTGGTGAAAGACAGCAAGTACACCAGCGTCGCCGAAGGGGAGCGGGCCATGGCCTACTATCCATACACACAGGCCGGGGGCGTGGGGCACCTTGACGTAGAGGTCCGAACAGAGGGCGACCCATTGGCGCTGCTGCCTTCCATCCGTCACGTGGTGGGAGCGTTTGATCCCAACCTGCCTCTGGAAGATCCGCAGACGCAGAAGGCCGTGTTTGAACATTCCTACGAGTGGCCGCATCTGCTGGCGCGGTTGTCTTCATTTTTCGGGTTCCTGGCGGCGTTCCTGGTGGCCATCGGTTTGTATGGCACGCTGGCCTATCGCGTAAGCCGGCGTCATGCGGAAATCGGGGTGCGCATGGCCCTGGGCGCTGCCCGTGGGCACGTGTTGTGGATGGTGCTGCGGGAAAGCCTGATGATCATGGCGCTGGGTCTGGCTGCCGGACTGCCATTGACGCTGCTCTCAGGCGGCGTGATGAGTTCGATGCTGTACCAGTTGCAGCCTCGCGATCCCGTCACCCTCAGTGTTGCGCTGGTGGTGGTGGTGCTGGTGACGCTGGCAGCGAGTTTTTTGCCGGCCAGAAAGGCGGCGTCCGTGGAGCCAATGGAGGCGCTGCGGACGGAGTAAAGGAGGCGCAGTCTAGCCTTCATTGGACTTGGGCTTTACCGGGGCTTGCAGCTCGGAAAGATTCTTGTCCCGCCCGCCTGCCTCAAAAAGTACCAACGTAATAGCAATCGCCGATAGAGCTCTTGCTTGATTCAATTTTCAACGGCTAGAATCGCATTCTCGCTAGACACTGGCTCGGATCTCTTCATCATCCCCTATCTCAGCAAGTGAAAGGCTTACTGTTTTCAGGCTCTGGAGTGACATTTCTTCAAAATCTCTGATCAACGCTTGCCTTGTTTTGCACGTTAATAGTTGTGAAAGAGGCACATGATCAGACCGGGGAAACCTTTATCACATTGAATCGCTGTGCATTGTCACGATGCCCGGCGTCCCACAATTTTCTGAGGAGGAAGTTCTTTCATGAGTAAAGGGCAGAGGATTTCTGCGATTTGCGGCGGCACACTGGTGCTGCTGATTCTGGCTTTGGGGTACTCTCAATTTGTTCATCCGGCGTCAGTGCATGCCGCGGGACCCGCAGCGGCCAAGCCGCCGTTGACTCCGCAACCGATCAACTTGCCCAGCCAGCCGCCAACTTCTCCCAAGAGTTTTCCCGTGAACGCCGCGACGGTAAACGGCTGGGTCAGCAGCAATGACCATGCAGCCATTCGCGAGCATGGCTGGGCGCTGTGGCAGGGCATTACTTCCGTTACCCCCGGCTCCCGGGGATGGCCCGTCTTTGACACCTGGTATACCGATACGGAAGTCGAGGCCGGACGTCCCTCTTCGCCGAAAAGCGCCCTGTTCAGGACCACGCGCGCCACCGGCCGCCCCACGCATCACTTTGAAAACTTCGAACAGTTTCATCATGCAAAAGGCGTGCGTGGAAGGTCTGCGCTGGCTGCCCTCGCGCGCCGCGCGCCGGGTGGTACCCAGGTCCTCGGGTTCAACAAATTCGATGCCGATTATGCCAACTTCGTCTGGAGCAACAACTACAACACGGCTGCCGGCCTGTGGAAAGTTCAGGATTCCTGGCCGGTGGGCACGCCGCCGGCCCAGCGGATCATCCATCCGTTCGTCAATACCGCGATTGGCCTGAAGCCGGTTTACCAGTTCGTCAATGGCCCCAAACACGCCGGAGGAACCACGCCTGTGACGTACTGGCTTGGCGACCTCACGACAGGACCGGCGAACAGCAGCAACCCTGCCAACCCGACACCCGATACCTGGAACCAGTGCGTGATTGTGTACACCACACCCAGGCCGCCGGCCACTCTGGTGGCGCCAAAATGCCCAAACGGCAAACCGGCCAGCGGGTTTGTGAGCGTCAAGGAATTCTTCAACTTCGCCCTGACGGCGGACGAGGCCAAGAGCGTCTGCGCAAACCAGCCGAAATGCACCACGATGGCAGGAGACTTCGCCATTCTGGTTGCGATGCACATGACCAGCCGTGAGAACTCCAACTGGACCTGGCAGACTTTCTGGTGGAATTACAAGCAGCCGTTTCCCTACGGCGGGCCGCCGGCGAGCATCCCCAAGCCGTTCAACAACTACGCCATGTGCACGGCCTACTCCATGACCAACAACCCGCCCAACAGTCTCAGCGGTCAGAATGTGCTCTGCTATAACCCGTATCTGGAAACCGGACTGCCGGGTGTGGTGGGTGTTCAATCCAATTGCATGTCGTGCCACAACACGGCGGCGTACGGCAACAATCCCAACAACCCGCCAGTCACGAACACGGCGTTCGTCCAACTGACGACGAATTATCCCAGCTTCCTCAACATGAGCAACTACATTTCTCCGACCGACCAGAACGATGCCTACTACTATTACGCCTGCAACACAAAAACCGATTTTTCATGGTTCCTTGCCGGTTTGGTTGCGGGAGGTCCAGGAGCGCCCACCAAGAACACGCCTTGCACCAGTCCCGCCGGCTCGCCGCCCATGAAGACCAGACCAAAGGCACATGTGCGCAAGCCCGCGAAGAAGAAATAAGAAATGATGCGGTAAGCGTATTAGGCCCCGTCCCGCTGTTTGGGACGGGGTTTCATCATCCTGCGATGCAGCGGCGTGATGGCGGACAAATCAACTTTCGACCGTGCCCCAGCCGCCTCCTCCGGGCGACTCAACGCGCACGCGATCTCCCTTCTTGAGACGCACGCTGGCCTTGCCGGGAAGGACTTGCGCCTCGCCGTCGCAGCCAATGACGGTTGTGCGTCCTGCGACACCCTCGGTTCCGCCCTGAAGACCGTATGGGCCGCGGCTGCGGCGGTCGGCCAGAAGAGTTACTTCGGAATCGGCCAGCAATTCAACTTCACGCACAATACCGTTACCGCCGCGGAAGCGGCCCGAGCCGCCGCTTGCCGGGCGCAGTGAGTAGCGCGTAACGCGCAGCGGGTAGGCATATTCCAGGGCCTCAGCCGGCGTGTTGAGCGAGTTGGTCATGTGCGTGTGCACGCCGTTTACGCCGGGACGGTCAGGACGCGCGCCCATGCCGCCGGCAATGGTTTCATAGTAGGCAAAGGGTTCGCCGGTGCGCGGATCGATTCCGCCGATGGTCAGGTTGTTCATGGTGCCGGAAGAGCCGGAGGGCACACGGTCCGGGACAGCCTGGGCGAGCGCACGCAAGAGGGTATCGACAATGCGCTGCGAGGTTTCCACGTTGCCGCCCGCAACGGCGGCAGGCGGGCGCGCGTTCACCACGGTCCCGGACGGAGCAATCATTTTTACCGGGCGCATCAGCCCGGCGGCGGCCGGGACGTCTTCCTGCAGCAGGCAGCGAAAGACGTAAAAGCAGGCGGAGTAAGCGATGGCGTCCACGGCGTTGATGCTGCCGGCCACCTGCGGCGAGCTGCCGCTGAAGTCAACGGTGACCATCGGCTTGCCCGCCCGCGCTGGAGCAAACGTGAGCGAAACGGCGATGCGCACGGGGCCTGAACCGGCTCCATCGTCATCAAGAAAATCTTCCGCCTCATAACGGCCATGCGGAACTTTGCCGAGGAAGGCGCGCATGAGCTGCTCGGAGTAGCCCTGCAATTCGTGCATCCGCCGTTGCACGCGCGGCAGTCCGTAGCGCTCAATAATTTCTTTAAGGCGTGTGGCGCCGGTGTGGCAGGCTGCGATCTGCGCGTTGAGGTCGCCTTCGCGTTCCTCCGGAGTACGTACGTTATTCAGCAGCAGCCGCAAGACATCAGGCTGAACGCGTCCGGCGGCGATCAGCTTGATGGGCGGGATGCGCACGCCCTCCTGGTAGATTTCGCGGCAGATGCCCATGGAGCCGGGATACGTGCCGCCGACATCGGCGTGGTGTGCGCGAGAGGCCACATAAAAGGCCGGCTGTTTCGTCTTCTTCGCGCCCAGAAAAACCGGAGCGACCAGCGTGATGTCCGGGAGGTGCGTACCGCCGCAGAAAGGATCGTTGAGGATGGCGACGTCGCCGGGCGCGAGCGTGAGCTTGTCAATGGCCGCGCGCACGGACATGGGCATGGAACCCAGATGCACCGGCATGTGGTCGCCCATGGCCACGACTTCACCCTGTCCGTCAAAGACCGCACAGGAGTAGTCGCGGCGTTCTTTGATGTTGGGAGAAAACGCGGTGCGGCGCAGCGCCGCGCCCATCTCTTCCGCGATGGAGTGAAACAGGCTTTTGAAGATTTCCAGTTCTACCGGGTCAGGCATGGAATGAGTTTACTGGACCGCGACCTTGACGTTGTATTTTCCTTTCGGCTGCGCCTGGACGGGTGTTCCACCCGGCAGGTAGTTCTTCAACACTTCCGGTTTCATCCATTCAAGCTTCCAGCCATTTTCGATGGCCACGACCGTGTATGCGCCGGGGACAACCTGGGAGAGCGTGAATGTTCCATCACTGTCGCTCTGGTCGCGGCGGAAGAGCACCTGATTATGCGCGGGGTCGGCCGGAACCAGGACGATCATGGCGCCCGCGAGCGGCTTCCCATCGCGCAGCGCCGTTCCGGTGATCTCGCCTTCGCCTCGGGCGGCGTGAATGGTCAATCTCACAGGGCTCCCCGGCCGTACTTCAATCGTCCTTCCGGAAACTTCTGCGCCGGCCGCAGAGATGCTTTTCAAATAAGCACCGGGGCTGTTGACAATCGCGACTTCATAACTTCCGGCAGGAACGCCCTGCTTGAAGGTGACCTTTCCGTTGCTGTTGAGCGGTTGGGCAAAAACCTGTCTGGACTGCTGGTTAACGAGCCGGAGCCAGGGTTGCCGTGCCGGCGTTCCCGAGTCGAATTGCAAGGTCGCACTAATGGGAACGTAGGAGCCGCCCTGGTCCTGGTCGATTTCTCCTTGGTCACTGATGTCGATCTCGTGCGAAGGCGCCCATTCGCCTGGGCCACCTTTGCCTTGGATATATGCCTTCACCGTATAGTGGCCCGCCGGGATGCCGACAATCTCCTGCACGCCCTGGCCCTCCTCACGGATCTCCGTCGGGATTTGAATCGGAGGCCCGTCGAGCACGCGTCTCTCCAGAACAAAGAATTTCCCCGGCTGAGAATCGCCCCTGCCGGTCTGCACGCGCACATGCAGCGCGGGCACGGGCTGGAGATTGATATCAGCCTCAAACTTGTCGCCAACGCCAAGAACAATGGGAGTGGCCGCTGCCGCATCCGTGGCTCCGGAGTAGAAGGTGATGGGATAAGCCACGTTGAGTTGGGGATTGCCCTGCTGGTTCCCGGAGCCGGCAACTCCGGGTGCGTCGACGGTGTTGCGGGCTGTGAGGCCCATTGCGCCGGCCGCTGAATTCACGAATCCGGTCGTGCCGGCTCGGGCAGAAAGATACCGCGCGTACCATGGCTTCGCGCTGACCGCTACCAGATAACGGCCGGGAGCGAGGTGTCCGAAATGGTAGGTGCCTTCGTCATCCGTTGTTGCCCGGCCGCGAGGCCGCGTGGTTTCAGCCCCCGCGGAGAGGCCCGTGAAATACAGCATGACTTCGGCGTTGCGGACCGGTTCCCCGGCTTCGTCGGAAACCACGCCGAAGATTGCGCTCTCCGGAGAAAGGCGGAAGAGCAGATTCGTGGAACTCTTCTTCGGGCCAACCGCGATGGAACTTGCAAAATGATCGTGCTGGTTGAACGACTGCAACAGGTGCCCGCGCGCCTGCGCCGCCAGCGTGTATTTGCCGGGCGCAAGGCTGGAAAACAGAAAGCGGCCGTCTTCGCGAGTGATAACCGTGGTGAAGCTGTTGCGTTGCGTGACCGGGGCAATGGCCACGCGGCCATGCGCCAGCGGCTGGCCGGAGACGGCATCAACCAGCGTCCCACTGATCCTGAATCCGGAGCGCGCGGGAGTGGCAACGCGTTTTTGCTGCGCGGACATGCCCGTACCTGTGGTCAGGAGGAGAAGGCAGCAAAAAATGGTTCGCAATAACAAGGCTTCAGTCTCCGGTGTGGATTACATCCACGGTGACGCTGGCGCTGCCGTTTGGCGCAACCGTGACGCTGGCCGCCTGGGATTGATATCTGGCCAGGGCTTCCGGATTGGCGTAGTCAAGTCCGGTGATGGAATCGAATGCGAATACCCTGTACCTTCCGGGCGCCAGCGGGCCGCTTTGAACTTCTGAGTTGGGGGCGAACGTTCTCATGATCTTCGGCTCGGAAAGCAACGCGTCTTCAGGAAAGACCAGAACCTCAGATTGTTGCCCCGGCTTTTCCGTCCGTACGTGAACGTTGACCGTCCCGGAATCGTCGCTCAGCACGACTTCAATCGGAGGGACGTCTCCGTTTTCCGGGACCACGAGCTTTTCGCGAAGAAGGTCCACGTTTCCGGATCGCAGGGAACGCACGTAGCCGCCGAAGCGCGGTTGCGCCCGCACCAGATACTTCCCGGGCGGAACTCCGTGGAGGCCGAACGTCACTTGGTCCTTCAGCGGTCCATATTCAGTCCCAAACTGTGACCGGAACGAGTCGTCGGCAATCAGGTCAACGTGCGCTGCGGGATAGTCTGAGCAATCGGACTGCTGAAGTTTTCCGTTGACCGTATAGGTGCACGAGCTGGGAAGCTTCATTTTGCTGAATTCCGTGCGCACGATCACCGGGATGTCCGCGCCCGGGCGCAGAAACAGACTTGCACGGGCGACCGGGCGGGAAATCGTCAGCTTGTGGCGGGAAAAGGTGGTGCGGTTTTGCTGATCCAGGCCGCTGACCCGGACAATGTACGTACCCGCAGCCACGGCGCGGAATTCAAACGAGCCTGACTGGGAGTCAAACTTATCAGGCGAATAGAGTACCTGGCCCAATCGATCGATGATCAAAGGAGGATAGATCTGCTTCCATTCGCCCGCAGCCACCACTCTGCCGGCCAGTTTGAAAGCAGGCGCAGCAGCCAGGGAGAAGTCTGCTTCCGTGCGTTGGCCTGGGGCAAGGTCGAGAGGCGTGGCCGCCTCCAGGTCCGTAGTTCCGGGATAGTAGACAACGGGAGGGTAATCATCTTTGTTGTCGGCCGTTTGTGCGCCAAGGATTCTGCTCGTGAGGTTGCCGGCTCTAGCCGCGATGTAGTAGCGGCCGGCGGAAAGACCTGCGACGCGGAAATTGCCGTCTTCATCCGTGCGGGCGCCCGCTCGCACAGGCGCCAGTTGCTCACCGCCATTTGCGGAAACAAAATTCAGCACCTGGATGCCGACGCCTTCCAGTGGCTCTTCGTCTTTCCCGGTAACGGTGCCGAAGATGACGGCTTCAGGCGACAGCTTCAGGACGACCTTGGCTGTCTCCGGACCTACATCGACGATGCTGCCTGGCTGCCAGTTTCTCATCCTTGCGCCCGGCCTGAAGTATCCGGGCTTGGTGACCGTTAGCTGGATCTTGCCGGGCGGAACGCCGTCAAAAGAAAACTCGCCTTCAGGTCCGGTCAACTCTGCGCGTCCGGCGAACTGGACCAGTGCGCGGGGCACAGGATTGCCGTCAAGGCTGTTGACCACGTTGCCCTCAAGCGTGTAAAGCTGGTTTGCGTCTTGCTGCGCTGAAGAGAAGGAGAGCAGACCCAGAACGAATAGAAGAATGCGGTAGGTACCCATGGCCGAGATCTGTTCAGGTACTCGTCTAAGGTAATGCAAAGCCGGCCGGAGCGCAATCCCGCCGTTGAGGCGAAAGATTTACGGCGAAAGGCAAGCGGCTTAGTGAGCGCCGCGCCACAGAAGGTCGGCGGCCACAAAAGCAAAGAACACTACGGCGATCACGCCATTCATGGTGAAAAAGGCGGCGTTGAGTTTGCTGAGGTCGCGGGCGGAGACGAGCGAGTGTTCGTAGGCCAGCAGAAGGCCGACCACAAGGACGCCCACAACCGCGAATTTTCCCAACCCAAACAGGAAGACGAGCGTAAGAAGAAGCCCGAGCATGAGCCCGTGGAGGGTGCGCGCCAGCAGCAGCGCGCGGCGAAGGCCGAATGCCTCGGGCACGGAATTGAGGGCGTAGGCCCGGTCAAAGTCAATGTCCTGGCAGGCGTACAGCACATCGAAACCGCCAACCCAGAAAGTTACGGCGGCGGTCAGCACCAGGATGCGCGGATCCAGCGAGCCGCGTATTCCAATCCAGGCAGCGGCAGGAGCAATACCGAGGGCGAAGCCCAGCACCAGATGCGACCAGCGGGTGAAGCGCTTGGTGTACGAATAAAGCAGCACGATGGCCAGAGCAACCGGAGAGAGATACAGCGTCAGGCGGTTCAGTTGCGCTGCACTCAGTACGAAGACGGAGCAGGATGCCAGCACGAAGACAGCGACGAAGCGCTGCGAAAGCAGGCCGGCGGGAATCGCGCGCATGGCCGTGCGGGGATTGGCAGCGTCAATCTGCGCATCGGCCAGCCGGTTGAAGGCCATGGCCGCCGAGCGCGCCGCCACCATGCAGAGTACGATCCATCCGAGTTGCGCGGGTGAAGGCATGCCTCCGGCGGCAAGCATGGCGGCGCACAGGGCAAAGGGGAGCGCAAAGATGGAGTGCTCCCACTTGATCATCTCCAGAGTGATGCGGATGTTGGTGAGAAGAGGCACCAGACATTGTAAATCGGGTTATCGCTTCATCGGGAGACCGATCATTGGGCAAGTCATGACCAACTGGTGGTCGATCAGACAAGAACTGGGGGCCAGTGACCAACGGCGGCCTTCACGCCGCAAAGCCCTGTTCCCCGATCAGCGGCACAAAGCGGCAGCCTTCAAGAGGAT
>OBLQ010000650.1_pt1 | contig 13313 bp, 8 predicted proteins | sample 1519881 | NCBI WGS metagenome assembly OBLQ01 (sample SAMN01911456, study PRJEB22533) | soil metagenome | biome: Soil | place: Malaysia | collected 2012-04-30 | depth DG_metagenome m | reverse complement strand
CTTTCCTCTGGAATCAACAACCGGGAGTTGTCTGTCGCATCCAACAGGATTCCAAGCCCCGGCAAAATAGCAGAGGCCAGAGGAAGCCAAAAAGTAATAGCCGGCGGTTTACCTCGCGTAAGCGGAAGCCGCGAAGCCGGCACGCGCTGAGCGGCGCTGCCGCTGAGCAGCTATCGAGGGAATTCATCGAGTACGCCTTCCGATGGTGTCTCTGTCCCTCAAAATAATTTTGGATTGCCCCATCCTTGCGGAAAAGCCGGGCGAGTGGTTTTTCGGCTTCGGAGCAAGACCGCTGCCGCCATCAGCGCGGTGGCAGGCCCGCGCGCTTCCGTGCTAGAGGCGGAAGCCTCATGCCCACGCCTCTTTCCCCGCCATCTCCAGCGCGTTCCAAAACGGAACGTTCAAAACGGGAATATAGGTGAATTTTCACATCAGCGGCAGTTGCATGAATCGCTTTGCGAGATAAAATTCCCGCGCTCGTTTTTCCCCCGATCGAAATTCCGGCCCCTTTGTTCCAGTGCGAATACGAAAAACCCTCTTAGTGAAAGGACGAGACATGAAGCTCATCGACAAGGGAACCCTCTCCGATTGGGCACGTGTGGTGGTGGCGCTTTTGTCATGCGCCTCCATGACCAGCGCCCAGACAACCTCGTGCGTGCTCAAAGACCCAGGTCCCCGGCCTGCAGGGAACGTGATCTTTTATTCCATTCCCGACGGCCACGGCAACAACATCCCCAACTTCACGCAACAATCGCAGAATGGCGCCCACAATTCTTCCGGCAACTTCCTTCCCAACCTCACGCCGAACCAGATCGGTTTCTGGGACGCCGGGATGGCCAAGTTTGGCGACATTGCCTCCGTCAAGGGACTGCCTCCGGGAGCGATTGGCCCGGAGCCCCTGAATGGCCTGGGACCAAGATTCAACGGCAACAGTTGCTTCATGTGCCATGCGCACCCGACCATCGGCGGCTCCAGCCCCGGACAAGGCACGCCCCAGTTCGCCGGAAATCCGCAAATCCCACTGGCTACCGCCCACGGCGGCCTCAATACGGTTCCCTCCTTTGTCCAAAACCGGCCCAATGGACCGGTGCTGGAAGCGCGTTTTCCGCGGGCTACGGACCCCGCCGGCAACCCGGTGAACGTCCTGGATGGGTCCGTCCAGCAGCTCTATGCCCTCACGGGACGCACCGACGCGCCCAACCCATGCACCATCACCCAGCCCAACTTCCCCGCTGCCGTCAACAACAATAATGTGGTGTTCCGCATCCCCACTCCCACCTTCGGCATGGGTTTCATTGAGACGGTCCCGGACGACGCGCTGATCAAGAACCTGCAGTCGGCCGGCGGCGGAGGCCTCGGTATCCGGGGGCACTTCAACACCAATGGGAATGACCAGACGATTACGCGCTTTGGCTGGAAGGCGCAGGACGTCTCCATGCTGCTGTTTACCGGCGAAGCCTCAAACGTGGAAATGGGCCGCTCGAACGAGCTTTTTCCCTTTGAGCGGCGTCCCGGCGACTGCGTGGGCAATAACACGCCGGAGGACTTTACCACCCCCACCATTCAGACCAGCTCCACCAATCCGGTGGTAACGGCTTCTGACATCGAGCTGCAATCGTTCTTCATGTTCGCCAACACAGCTCCCGCGCAGTGCGACTTTGGCAGCCAGGCGCCGGGCGGAAACCCCCAGTGCCTGCCGCTCAGTCCTGCAGCTCTGGATGGCCAGGTCCAGTTCAACAACATTGGTTGCAACGTCTGCCACACTCCGACGCTCACCACAGGCCCCTCTCAATTCGCCGACTTGAACAACGCCACGTTCCATCCTTTTTCCGACTTCGCGCTGCACCACATGGGATCCAGCCTGGCGGACGGGGTGACGCAGGGAGAAGCCGGTCCGGACGAGTTCCGTACCGCGCCGCTCTGGGGCGTTGGCCAGCGGCTCTTCTTCCTGCATGACGGCCGCACCAATAACCTGGTAAACGTGATTCAGCAGTTCCACACCAGCCCGGCCACCAACTGCGTGACGGTCACCGGTGTTTCTGAGTCCTTCATCCTGAACGGGCAGCCCATCTCGATTCCCTCGGCCAGCTCCACGTTCTGCGGATCGGAATCGAATGCCGTGGTCGCCAACTTCAACGGACTGACATGTACGCAGCAACAGGACATTATCCTGTTCCTGCGATCACTCTAGCCGGACCGGCCTGAGCAGTTTTTTCGGCGCGCGGCGGACTTGAAAGAAGAAACGGGGTCCGCCGCATTTTTTCGTTTGCTGTGATTCTCAGGTATGCCGGTGGTCCTAATCTCTAATGTGCCGCCGGCCTTCGCGGCATCATCGGGACATCGGCGGGAAGCGCGGGCGCCATCTTTCCGAAGTATTGCTCATTGAAATCCGTCTGTGCGGAGTCCGTGACGGCCCGGAGCGCCTCCTGGTATTTCTGCTGCGCGATGTCGCGCGCGATTTCGGCCTTCACCTGGCTTTCCCTCAACGTGTACTTCTCCGCAACCTTGTAGATCACGTAACTCTTGATCTCGGTTTCCAACCGGCTGATCTCCCCCGGCTGCAGCGAGAAAACTTCTGCGGCTTCCTTTTCCATGAAGTCCGCGCGCCCGTAGCTTCCCAGGTCAGTGGCCGGCGGCGTGCCCAGATGGAGGCGGGTAAAGATGTCCGCCTGGATCCGCCCGAAATCTTCGCCTCGGGCGGCGCGTTCGCGTGCGTTGCGTGCCGCGGCCAGCGCCGTCTGGTCGAAGTCATGGTTGTCTCCCACGGCAAACTTCTCTCGCGGAACCAGAATGCGCTGGAGCTTTACCCTTTCAAAGGACTCCTTGTGTTCCCGGTAGTAGGCGTCGATCTCGGCCTGCGACGGATTGCGGTATTCCTCCTTCAGGCTGCGGCGATAAAGATCGGCTGTGGTCCGCAGGCGCATCCAGTTCATCACCTCGAGGTAGTCGGCTGTCTTTTCCATCCCGGCGTTCCGGGCGGCCACTTCAAAAGCCAGCGCCTCCACGTAGGCCCGGGCCAGGTTCTGCCGTCCGCCGGGGGAAATTTTCTGGCCCCCGGGATTCAGGGCGTTCATCAGCTTTTCAAACTGTTCCCGGGTGATGACCTTACTGCACGAATCAGCTTCCTTTTGGCCCTTGCTTGCGCCTTCGTTACAGAGACCGTGGATCGTAATTACGGGCTGCGTGGCGCTTACTTCAGAATCCGTACCAGCGGACTGCAAGTGCGCCGCCGGCGCAGACGCCTTCTGCGCCGCAGCCGCAGGGCCTGCGCTTTGCAGCAGAAAAAAAACAAGGCCGGTTGCCAGGACAAATGGTTGGATGGATTGCATGCCGGGTCAGCGCCTCCGCTTCTTCGCGTAGTTTCTTGGCGTAGTCTCTTGGCTTCTCCGGTGGGCACGGGCGAACTGGTGGCACCGAGTATACAACGGCGGCCTGTGTCGCTCGCGCCTAGTATTTCCAGGAGTTGTCCGCTCCCGGAGGCGAATGTTTCGTGATGTAGCCGGCCATGGTGGTAACCAGTTCGGCCTGGTTCAGCGGGCTCCAGCCGTGGCCTTTCATCGGACGCCCGTACTCGAATGATCCGCCATACGGCGGATTGGTGGTGCCGCGCAGGAAATCTTCCAGGCGATAAACGGCAAGGTTCAGATAGTAATTGTCCATGTCGCCGCAGTAGATATGCAGCTTGCCCGCCAGCTGCGGCCCGAGGGTGGTCCAGTTCTGCTGCAGGTAGTAGCGCAGGTCATAGCCGTTGTCGCGCATGTAGAGCGCAACCTGGGAATCGATGCGCCCGCTCTGTTTGTCCCACAGCGGTTTGGGATAACCGTCATTGCCCACGGGACCGTAGACGGCTTCCCAGGCTTCAAACTGCTGCCCGGAGCGGCCATGGCTGCCCAGCACTTCTTCAAGCTGGCTCATCTGCCGCATGGTCATAATCACCTGTCCATCGGAAGTACGTTCCATGGGGCGCTCGGGCACCGGCGGAGCGTAGCCCGGAGCAAGGAAGGCGTTTACGTCGTTATAGATGTCCACCATCTGGTAACGCGTGAAGTCGACCGGATCGGGATAGAAAGTCCAGGTGCCGCCGAAAAACTGCGGATGAAAGACCTGCAGCGCCAGCGACTCCCAGCCACCGGTGGAGCCGCCGGTCAGCAGGCGCGCATAGGGCTGGCGGATGATGCGGAAGTGGGTTTCGATGTAGGGAATCAGCTCCTGCATGATGGCGTCGCCATACGGGCCGTTGTTGGCCGAGTTGACGGCGTAGGAATCGTCAAAGTAGGGCGTGGGATGCTGGAAGGTGACGGCGATCATGCGCGGGAAGTTGGGCGAGACCCAGCGCTTGTACAGCGCGTAGCCGGAGATGCGGCCTTCGCGGACGCGGCCCGTGTCCGGCGAGGGCTGTTCGCTGAAGCCCAGGGGCGCACGAAGGTTGAAGTGCCCCTGCTGGTACAGCACCGGATAGTGCGCGTTGGGGTGCTCATCATAGCCTTCCGGCAACAGCACGGTGGCGCCCAGGTAGATCGGGTGTCCCCAGAATGACGTCAACAGACTGCTCTGGATCTTGATGTGCTTCACGTACTTCGTGTCCGCGGGCATCGGGATCGGGGGAATCACATTGTCCAGAGTGAGCTGGATTTCGTACCCGCTCAACGGGTCCAGATGGAATTGATGCACCTGGCTGAAAAGATTGCCCGGCGACCTGTTGAACTGCTGGCCTTCCCACTGGTCCATGTGGGCAAAGACGGTGTGGCCGTCGGCGCGCGGGAACCGTGTATAGACGTTGAACATCGCCTGCACGTAATAGTCGCCCGCAGGCAGCTCGCGCACGGACCGCAAGGGGAAGCCCAGGGTAAGCGCGTCCAGCGTGGTGGATTGTCCCGGCCCAAGGTCGGCGTCGCGGGCGATGAATTCCGCGTGCTGCCGCCATGAGCCTGCCTGCAGTCGCGGCTCAGGGTTGTCCGCCTTGGAGATGAACACAAACACGCGGCCGGTAACCGGCTGCCGGAACTTGGGCAGCGTGACCTTGAATCTCGTATCAGAAGCGCCGGCTTGCAACGGCAGCACGGCCAAAAAGAAGAGAACGACCCAAAGAAGAGGCTGGGAACGATAACGGAAACTCATATGATTTTTTCTCCGGAGCTGTTCAGGGTAAACGTAGAGCGCGAGTTTCTCCAACACGATTATGAAAGTCTCCTAATTTTTCCACGCCTTCCATCATCACGTGTTACGAGAGTACTACTGGTCCGTGAAGTGTGCTGGAAATTCCTTGCTCCGTTCCTTCCGCACAGCCATACTTGTGCGGTGATGTACCGGGAAAGTCAGGTCAAGCATACAGGCTGGAAGTGGCTCATCGCGGCACTGGGCTGCGTCCTTCTCTGCCTGGGTCTGCTCGGCTGGTGGCTGCGTGAGCGCAGTCTGGATCCTTCGCACGCCCAGCGGCCGTTCCGTGTCTCTGCCCATCTGCTGCCGCCTTCGCAGGGCGTAGACTCTGCTCTGGTGAATGCCTCGAATGAGGTTTTTCGTGAAGCCTGCCGCAGGCGGCACGTTCCCATTGAAATCGTCCAGACTGAGGGAGATCCCGTTCAAGATATCGTGGACGGCCAGATTGACATAACCCAGGTGATTTTCGACTCCCCCGAGAACCGCAGACAGATTTACATCTCCGAGCCATGGATCGTGGATAGCGCGTGGATGGTCACGCTGGAGGCAAGCGGCATCACCACGCCCGAAGAACTGGTGGGCCGCCGCGTGTGGTACCAGGACAATCCCCGGCACAGGTTCCTGGCCCAGCAGAACTTCCCCGGAGCCAGGCTGGAAGTGCAGGATACGTTCATCAAGGCGGTGGAAGGGGTTTGCCAGGGCAAGGCGGATGCCGCACTGATCGAGCCGGTGAAAGCCGATACACGCGCGTTCTTTCAACAGCTCCCTGGCTGCCGGGACGTCAAGCTCTCTTTCAACGATCTGCCTCAAGGCAGGATATGGTTCGGCGTGGGAGGACGCAAGAATCCGGCGACCAGGGCCGCTGTCATCGCCATCCGTGAGGAGATCGGCAGGATGGCGGAAGACGGCACATTCGGCCGTATCTACCTGAATCACGGGCTCGACCCCAACAACGCAGCCATCTTTCTCCATGACCTGAACGTCTTGCGGCGTGACGACCGCTACATGGAAATTGCCATCGCCATTCTGGTAGGAGTGCTGCTGGCCCTGACCTGGCAGGGCCTGCACCTGCGCAAAGCCAGACGGCTGGCCGACCAGGCAAACACTGCCAAGACGGAATTCCTGGCCAACATGAGCCACGAACTGCGCACACCGTTGAATTCAGTCATCGGCATGACGCGCCTTGCTCTGGAGACCGGCATCACCTCAGAGCGCCGCGAATTCTTGAGCATTGCCTCCGCTTCGGCTGAATCCCTGCTTTCGGTGGTGAATGAGATCCTGGACTTCTCCAAACTGGAAACCGGCAAGCTGCGCATGGAGGACCTGGAGATTGATCTCTACGAACTGGTTGAATCCTCCGTCAAGGTGTTCGCTCTCCCCGCACACCAGAAGGGCCTTGAGTTGATCTGCGAGATTTCACCCGCCTGCCCGCAGTACATCCACGGCGATCCCGTACGCTTGCGCCAGGTCCTGTTCAACTTGGTGGGCAACTCGGTGAAATTTACCCAGCAAGGCGAAGTGAAGGTCCAGGTTGGCGTGATTGCAACAGATAAAGACCCGATGCTGCAATTATCCGTGATCGACACGGGGATCGGCATCGCGGAGGACAAACTCGCCTTGATCTTTGAGCCGTTTTCCCAGGCCGACACCTCCACCACGCGCAAGTTCGGCGGCACCGGCTTGGGGCTGGCCATCACGAGCCGCCTGGTGGAGCTCATGGGCGGAAGCATGCGCGTGGAAAGCTCTCCTCAGCAGGGAGCCGCATTTCACTTCATGCTTCCGGTGCGCGCGGTCGCGGGCCAGCTTACCATCGTCCAGGTCCTCAGCGGGCGCGCTCTGGTGGTGGACGACAACACCACGGCGAGGTCCGTGGTGGAAAACCTGTTGCGTCACTGGGGTCTTACCGTGGCGACCGTGGCGGACGCGGAGAGCGCGCTGGATGCTCTGGCCCGGGCAAAACAGTCAGGCACGCCCTACTCGCTGCTGATTATCGATTCGGAAATGCCCACGATGGATGGGTTCGAGCTGGCGTCACTGGTGCAGTCGCGCTTTGGTCTCGGCCACGCCATCGTTATGATGCTGACCTCGGACAAGTGCAATCTGACCGCAGCGCGCTGCAGAGAACTGGGTATTGTGGCGCACCTGATCAAGCCCATCGGACGGTCAGAACTGCTGGCTTGCGTCCGCAGCGTGCTGGGTGGAAGCCCCTTGGCTGCGGGCGCCGTGGAGGAAACGCAGGCCAGAGTGCTGCACCGGGGCTCCGCCAGGAACTGGCACCTTCTGGTGGCAGAAGATAACGCCGTGAATCGCAAACTGACCATGACCATACTGCAACGCGCCGGCCACACCGTGGAGATCGCGGAGAACGGCGTAGAAGCGGTTGAACTGGCGCGAACAAAACGGTTCGACGTCATACTGATGGACATCCAGATGCCGGAAATGGACGGCCTGGAGGCGGCGGAGGCCATCCGCCGCAACGAGTCGCGTACAGGATCTCACGTCGCCATCATCGCCATGACCGCGCATGCCATGAAAGGCGACATTGAACGCTGCCTGTCCGCCGGCATGGACGGCTACGTCGCAAAACCTTTTCAGCCCAGGGAATTTCTGGAAACCCTGGAATCCGTGAAACTGAAAGTGGACCAGGGCCGCGCTGAACTTTCCGCTTCCGGCAGCGACGACTAGCCTGTCAGTTTGCCTGCTTCTTCATGAGGAAGGAAAAGCCTTCAAACTCGTATACCCAGTTCTGGCCGTGTGGAACAGGCTTGACCTTGCCGCTGCGCACCTGCTCCATGGCTTTCAGAATGCGGTCCAGGTCTTGAGGATTCGCCACCGGAACATTGTGCGCGGGCAGGAGTAATTGCAGCCGCGGCGCCAGCCTGGCCATCTTCCGTATGGAAGAGACATACGCATCCAGATCGGTTTCCGGCCGATAGAGATAAATCAGCCCGGGATAGTACATGTCTCCTGTGAAGAGAAGTCCGTTCTTTTCGTCCAGCAGCGAGATGGAATCCGGCGTATGTCCGGGCGTTGCGATCACCTGGAGCACTCTTCCACCCAGGCTGATCTTTTCTCCATCGTGCAGCCAGTGCGAGATGTGAAAAGCGCGTGTGCGATATGACTTCCGATCAAAACCCTTGGGCAGCGACCCGCAGAGTTGCCCGGGCGCCAGCTCAGCCTGCGCATCTGCGCGGGAGCCACGGGCATTCTTGCGCGTGAAAGGCATGTCCCTTCCGTAGATATCGCTGAAGCGCCAGTTGTCGCCGACGTGGTCATTGTGCGTGTGCGAGTTCAGCACGCTGATGGGCAGCTTCGTCAGCTCCTCCGCAACCGCCTTGATGTCGCTGATGCCCATGCCTGTATCGAACAACACGGCTTTTCTGCTGCCGGTAATGAGATAGGAGATGACTTCTTCCGACTGCTGCGGCTCATAGATGGCAAACACGCCGGGACGGATGCGGTACACCTGAAACCAGGGATCGTGGACGGAGATACGCTCCAGCTTCGCATATTCCGGACGAGGCAGATTGCGGCACCATTCCGGCTTCTGGCCGGCGGCAGAGAGAACCATGCACACCGCAAAGAGCAGACTGAGGCTCGAACGCATCGGGGAAGATTGTACCGCGCCGGACACCGCGCCCGGTTTGCTCCCGGCTCAAAACAGCAAAGGCATCCCACGTGATCTGGGGGATGCCTCCTGGCCTGGCTAAAAACTCGGCGGATTGCTGGCGGGCGGCGGTGTTGGCCTTGCGGGTGGAGCAGTGGCTGGTGGCGGAGCGCTGCCGGGCTCCTGCTGTCCGCTCGGTGGAGGAGCCTGCTGCGGCGGGCTCAGCATTTCATCCAGCTTTTTCTTCTGTTCATCATTCAGCATCGTGCGCGTTTTGGCGATGGTGGCTTCACGCAGTGTACGAATCTTCTGGACTTTCTCCTCGCGGGTAAGTGCGCTGTCCTCCACAATGGTCATCGCCTGCTGATGTTGCTCTTCCAGAATGCTGCGCATTCTCGTTTGCTGTTCCGGGTTAAGGTTCAGGTCCTGGGTCAGCATCTGTACCTGATCATCGATCGTAGGACGAACGGGCTGCGCCGGCGTCTGGCCCTGTTGTCCTGGCTGCGCCGGTTGCGAAGGCTGCGCCGGCTCCGGCGGTTTTTGCGTCTGCGGCGGCTGGCTCGGCTGCGTCTGGAAGGAAGCAGCCCGGCTTTGCGCGGTGAAGGCCCCTACAGCCAGCAACGCAGCACATGAAAGAATGAGCTTCCTGGTACTCTTCATCGGTGTGGTCTCCTTCGTCCAATTGCATGGTGGGATGCGAATTTGACGTTCCAGGCCGCGTGCACCTTGCGATTTCCAGCAGGGCGAATTTTGCAGGAGGGAGCAACCCCGGAGAGAAAAGGTGGGGCGGGTCTTTCTGAACCGCCGCCCCCTTTCAAAACTTGTTCTGTGGCCGTCGAGGGAGCATCACTCTAGCATTACTCGGTCCGGAGGGTGTCATTACCTCCGGGCATGAGCCAAGGTAAACGCCCCCATTCCATTGAATGCTTGACTCGGGTATTTCCGCGCTGCCGCTACAATGAACGCCGTGCCTTTGCATATCGACAGGCTGTTTTTCATCATTGATTTTCTCGCCGTCTTTGCCGGAGCCGTAGGCGGCGCATTGGCGGCTGTGCGCGACGTGCGCTACAAGTACGACCTGGTCGGCGTCACCGGCCTGGCGCTGGTCACGGCCCTGGGCGGAGGAGTCACGCGCGACTTGATTCTGCAGCACGGCCCTCCGCTGGCCTTTGCCGACGCGCGCTATCTTGTTTTCGCCATGGCGGGCGCGGCTGCCGGCATGGTCTTTGCGCCCCGCATCGGCCGCAACACGCAGCGCGCCATCGTTCTTGTGGATGCCGCGGCGCTGGGTCTTTTCGCCGTGGCCGGCAGCACACGCGCCCTGGATGGCGGCCTGGGAAGTCTCTCTGCATTCATGCTCGGGACCATCACCGCTGTGGGCGGGGGCGTGATCCGGGATGTGCTCAGCGGGCGTACGCCTCAAATCTTTGAAGGTGGAGAAATTTACGCCATTGCTGCCGGTTTCGGCGCCGCCGCATTTCTTGTCTGCGACCGCCTGCATTTTCCCCGTGAAACTTCAACCGTCATCGGGAGTCTGTGCGGTTTTGCTTTGCGCCTGCTTGCGCTGCGCTTCCGCTGGCAGACGCGTCCCGTGAGAAATACATCGTGAACCGCTGCCGCCCAAAGGCCCAAAGACCCAAAGAAAAACGGCGCGCAGGCCTGCGCGCCGCAGGAATGATTTGCCGGGCCGCTACACTGAAACGGCTTTTGCTTTTTCGGCGTCGATGGCCGCCAGCATGTCCTCGTCTTTATCGAATTTGAACCAGGTCATGCCGCGCTCCTGGGCGATTTTTTCTTCCGCGCGGCCCAGTCGCTCCAAATCGCTCTTGTCCACCACGCGCAGCTTCCGCTTATCCAGTTCACTCCGAATCTGCTCCACGGAGAGGCAGTTGCCGTCGCCCGCTCCTTCAAGATAGGCAATCACCTGTGCGGCGCCGACTTCTCCATCGTGCCGGGCGATTCCCACCAGGCCCTCGCTGGCTTTGCGCGCCCAGCCTACGGCGTACATGCCCGGCAGCGTTTTGCCCGTGCCGGGATCAAACACCTCATACGCCGGATGCTTGGGGTCGGTGGAGTTGGGATTCATCACGTAAGCATCGCGATCGTAGGGCAGGCCCAGACTTGGATCAGCAACATCGCCAATCGCGAAAATCATCGTATCCACATCGAGTGAGACCATCTTGTCGGTGGCCTTGCAGGCGATTCTGCCATCGCGCTCAGAGAGGATGTTTTCCACCACGCTCAGGTGATGGATGCGCCCGCTTGCATCCGCGTGGATCTCCTGCGGGGAGCAGAGGAAACGGAAGCGCAGCTTCGGTCCCGGCCCGTCTTCCATCGGCGCCGGCTTTGCCAGCACGGGGAAGGTCTGTTCCGCCAGCTTGCTGATGTCCTGGCCTACGGCGGCAAGCTGCGGCTGGATGCGGCTCAGCTCTTCGTCAAACGCCTTGCGGTCCAGGAATTCCTCAATGTAGTCGAACTCTTTCTTGTCAAACTTGGCTTCAAAGGGTCCGCGCCGCGCGATAACAATGACTTCTTCCGCCGTCTTGAGCGGCGCATCAATCATCAGCCAGCGCGCGATGTCCACCATCACGTTGCCCATGCCGATGATGGCCACACGCTTGCCGGTCGAAAAGTCCTTCCCTTTGTAAAGCGGCAGCAGATTGTACTGGTAAACAAAATCCTTGGCTGCGTAAACGCCTTTGGCTTCTTCGCCGGGAAGCCCCAGTTTTTTCGTTCCCTGCGCGCCCACCGAAAAGACAATCGCCGCGGGCCCCCATTGCTTGAGATGGTCCACGGTGACGGCAGACTCGTTGCTCACGGACACGCCGCCAAAGTAATGAACGTTCGGCAGGCTCAGCACCTTGGCGAACTGTTTGCGCAGCCCGATCTTCATCTTGTCCTTGGTCGGATAGATGCCGTATTCAGCCAGACCGCCGGGCTTGATGTCGCGGTTGAAGACGATGGTTTCATGGCCGCCCTGCGCGATCTTCTGCGCGGCAAAGAGTCCCGCCGGGCCTGCGCCTACAACGAATACGGTTTTCACTGAGCCTCCTGATTGATGCTGCCGCAGACACAATAAGACCCGGTTCTGCGGGTTTTATTCGTATATTATGCCCTACCGTACCTTTTCCTTCGCGCTTTCATCCGCAGGCAGGTTGGCCAACGCTTCATACATCTTCCATCGTGCCGCCACGTCCTGCCGCGCCAGTTCCAGCAGCTTCTGCGCCTGGTCGGGATGCGCCTCCCGCAGAGACCTGTAGCGTGTCTCGTTGTAGAGGTAGTTCTCCAAAGGAATGGAAGGCGCCCGGGAATCAAGCTGCATCGGGTTCTTGTCCTGGTTCGCCAGACCCGGATTGAAGCGGAACAGCGGCCAGTGGCCTGACTGCACCGCCAGCTTCTGCTGTTCATGGCTGTGCGGCATCTCGATCCCGTGGGCAATGCACGGCGCATAAGCGATGATCAGCGAGACGCCTTGATACGCTTCCGCTTCATTGAAGGCCTTCAGGGCCTGCATGTCGCCCGCGCCCAGGGCCACGCGCGCCACGTAAACGTTGCCGTATGCCATGGCCATCAGCGCCAGGTCTTTCTTCGCTCCGGGCTTCCCGCCGGAAGCGAACTTGGCCACCGCTCCCCGCGGCGTGGATTTGGATGCCTGGCCCCCGGTATTGGAGTAAACCTCGCTGTCCAGTACCAGGATGTTCACGTTTCTGCCGGAGGCCAGGACATGATCGAGCCCGCCATAGCCAATGTCGTACGCCCATCCATCGCCGCCGACGATCCAGACGGCGCGCTTGACCAGCGAATCGGCCACGGCCAGCAACTCGCGGGCGTCAAAATTGTCTTTTTCCACCTGCTCCAGTTTTTCCTTCAGCAGCTTCACCCGCTCGCGTTGCGCGTGCACGCCTGCTTCACTGCGCTGGTCGGCCTCAAGCAGGTTCTTCACCAGTTCGGCTCCCAGCAATGGCTCCAGCCGGCGCACCAGATCGCGCGCGTACGCGGCCTGCTTTTCCTGCGCCAGATGGATGCCCAGCCCGAACTCGGCATTGTCCTCAAACAGGGAGTTGGCCCAGGCGATGCCGCGCCCATCTTTGCTGTACGTGTAAGGCGTGGTCGGCAGGTTGCCTCCGTAGATGGAAGAGCAGCCGGTGGCGTTGGCGACCACCGTACGCTCGCCAAAAAGCTGGGACAGCAGCTTGAGATAGGGCGTCTCTCCACAGCCGGAGCAGGCCCCGGAGAATTCAAACAGAGGCGGCAGCAGTTGCACGTCTTTGATCTGGCTGAGAGACAGTTTCTCGCGGTCGAACTCGGGCAGCGTCAGGAAGAAGTCCCAGTTGCGGCTTTCCCGCTCCCGGATGGGCGGTTGCGCCACCATGTTCAGCGCCCTGTGGCCGGGGTCCGTTTTGCTCTTCGCAGGACAGATGTCCACGCACAGAGTGCATCCGGTGCAGTCTTCCGGCGCCACCTGCAGCGAATATTTCATGTGCCCCAGGTCTTTCCATCGCGCCGGCGCGGAGAGGAATGATTCGGGAGCGGCGGCCAGCTTGTCGGA
>OBLQ010000649.1_pt1 | contig 13315 bp, 10 predicted proteins | sample 1519881 | NCBI WGS metagenome assembly OBLQ01 (sample SAMN01911456, study PRJEB22533) | soil metagenome | biome: Soil | place: Malaysia | collected 2012-04-30 | depth DG_metagenome m | reverse complement strand
TTAACGGAGTCCGATGAGTTATGGCAGACCAGGAGGCTCGTGAGTTTTGAGACCCGGAGATGCGAAGGATGCGACGGCATGTCGATAGATATCCGGGACGGCCTCTGCCCCGACTGCCTTCAGAGGGAAAAAAAACTCAGTTGGGAGAGCGTATAGGACTTGGAGAGCGCTTCTTTCTAAATTTCAACTTTTAGTCTTCCCAAGACTGAAATCCCTACGTCATATTTTAGTGATCTTGACGCCGCCTCACAGCGGATTCCCTGGTTATAAATAACCCTTTGAATATCAAAGTTTTCGTCCGAGCACGTGGCCTGCCCCCTTATTAGCTGATCCAGCCCCCGGAGTGAATTTGATAGCCGTTTTAACCGGCTTTGGCTTGACGGCCTTTGATGCTGATTCAGAGGTTGCTATAGTATAAATTCCCCCGCTCTCAGGTCCGCAACAAGCCCTCAGATGGTCTTAAAGGAAATCAGGAGAAAGACAGGACGGCGTGAGTACCTGATAACAGGGACTGGTCCGCCCGTCTGACAGTCTCAACCGGCGGATGATAACGGGCCGCCGATGAGGACAGCCAAAAATGACATAGTCCTAAAAATGTCGCATAATAATAGTTGTTAAAGCACGCACTTCTATGTTTTAAGATAACCTTGCCTGAGATACCGTCTCTCGCGTTAGGACGCATAGTGAAAGCAAGCGCGCGAGCGGCTAAAAAACCAACCGCGAACCCGAGGTGACGACGATGAAAGTGAGTCCGCTTGCCGGCAAGCCGCCGGATGCATCGATGCTGGTCAATGTTCCGGAGTTGATAACGGCTTATTATACCGGGATCCCCGATCCTGCCGCGCCGGCGCAAAGGGTCAGCTTCGGGACTTCGGGCCACAGGGGGTCCTCTCTTAATAAGTCGTTCAACGAGCGTCATATACTGGCAATCACCCAGGCCATCTGCGACTACCGCCGGAGCAAAGGGATAGACGGGCCGCTCTTTACCGGCATGGACACGCACGCCCTTTCCGTGCCGGCGCTTTCAAGCGCGCTTGAGGTCCTGGCGGCAAACGGGGCTGAGGCCATGGTCTCAAAGGATGACGAGTATACCCCGACCCCCGCCGTCTCGCACGCTATACTCACATACAACAGCGGGAGAAAATCCGGGTTTGCCGACGGCATAGTGGTCACTCCCTCTCACAACCCGCCCCAGGACGGGGGCTTCAAGTACAACCCCCCAAACGGAGGGCCCGCCGGCCCCGAGATCACCGGCTGGATCGAGGATCGGGCGAACGATCTGATAGAAGAAGGCCTTAAGGGAGTTAAAAGGCTCCCCTACGAAAAGGCTCTCCGGGCCCCGACTACTCACCGGCACGACTACGTCGACGCCTACACGAAGGACCTCGGCAATGTGCTCGACATGGAGGCGATACGCTCTTCAGGCATAAGCCTGGGGGTGGACCCGCTCGGAGGGGCCGGCGTGGGCTACTGGCCCGTTATCGCCGAGCGGTACGGGCTTAACCTGACCGTAGTCAACGACACGGTCGACCCGACCTTTCGTTTCATGACCGTGGACTGGGACGGAAAGATCCGCATGGACCCGTCCTCTCCGTACACTATGCAGAAACTCATAGGCCTCAAGGACCGTTTCGATATCTCGTTCGCCTGCGACACTGACCATGACCGCCACGGCATAGTCACTAAATCCGGGCTGCTCGCCCCGAACCACTACCTCTCGGCCTCTGTGCTATACCTCTTCGCCCACAGGCCGCTGTGGCGAAAGGACGCGGCAGTAGGAAAGACGGTGGTCTCAAGCAGCATGATAGACCGCGTCGCGGGCAAGCTCGGCAGAAAGCTCTATGAGGTGCCCGTTGGCTTCAAGTGGTTCGTCGACGGACTCTTTGACGGCTCCCTCGGGTTCGGCGGCGAAGAGAGCGCCGGGGCGTCGTTTCTCCGTCTTGACGGAAGCGTCTGGACGACCGACAAGGACGCTATCACCCCGTCCCTGCTGGCGGCCGAGATGACGGGGCGGCTCGGGAAAGACCCTGGAGAGGTCTACCGCGCCCTTACGCTTGAGTTTGGAGAGCCGGTGTACGACAGGGTCGAGGCCCCGGCCACGGCGGAGCAGAAAAAGATGCTTAAAAAACTTTCGGCCCAACAGGTGCCGTTTACCGAGCTGGCGGGCGAAAAGATAGAATCGATGCTCACCGAGGCCCCGGGTAACGGCGAGCCCATAGGCGGGCTCAAGGTCACGGCAAAGAGCGGGTGGTTCGCCGCGCGCCCGTCGGGGACCGAGGAGATATACAAGATATACGCCGAGAGCTTCATCGGCGAAAAACATCTGAGGCGCATCCAGGAGGAGGCGCAGGCTATAGTAAGCGCGGCCGTCTCCGGCGCGTCTTAAGTCCCGCACGCGTGAGGAAAGGCAGGCGCAGCCAACCTTAAAACAGCCCGGCCGGGACGCGGGGCCGGAAAAGGGGGAACACCTTGAGCGAACCGATACGAGTCAGCAACTTGCTGAATACTTTTCTGCCGGCGGATGTCGATGGTTTCGATTCCCTGGCCGAGCTTGCCCTTGATATGAGATGGTCGTGGAGCCATTATGCCGACGAGGTGTGGAGGCAGCTTGACAGGGAGCTATGGGAGTTAACGCGTAACCCCTGGGTAGTGCTTCAGACCATCTCGCGCGACAGCCTTAAAAGCGCCATGGCGGACCCGGCGTTCAGACAAAAAGTGGATTCGCTCGTTAGCGAGAGGCGGCTGGCGGTCGCCTCTCCGGCGTGGTTTCAGCGGACATACCCGGATTCACCTCTAGGACTCGCGGCATACTTCAGCATGGAGTTCATGTTGAGCGAAGCCCTGCCCATATATTCCGGCGGGCTCGGCAACGTGGCCGGAGACCAGCTCAAGGCCGCAAGCGACCTTGGGGCTCCCGTAGTCGGCGTGGGGCTTCTCTTCCAGCAGGGGTATTTCCGCCAGGTGATCGACAAGGACGGCGCTCAGCAGGCGCTCTTCCCTTACAACGACCCGGGGCAGCTGCCCGTTACTCCGCTACGAAGGGCCAACGGCGAGTGGCTACGCATCGAAGTAGCTCTGCCCGGCTACTCCGTGTGGCTTCGGGCGTGGCAGGTCCATGTCGGCAGGGTAAAGCTGTACCTGCTGGACAGTAACGACCTTTCAAACCTTCCGGCTCACCGCGGCATCACGAGCGAGTTGTACGGAGGAGGGCCGGAAATGAGGATCAAGCAGGAAGTGATCCTCGGCATCGGCGGCTGGAGGCTTCTTGAGTCGCTCGGCCTGAAGCCGGAAGTCTGCCACCTGAACGAAGGGCATGCGGCCTTTGCCGTGCTGGAGCGGGCGCGTAGCTTCATGAGGGAGACCGGCACAGACTTCGACTCCGCGCTGGCGGTAACGCGCTCCGGAAACCTCTTCACCACTCATACGGCTGTGGACGCCGGTTTCGACCGTTTCGACCCGGCCCTGGTAGAGCAGTACTTCGGGGAGTACGCCAGAAAAGAACTCGGCATAGAGCCCGGGGAGCTCCTGGCCCTGGGACGCAAGAACGCAGCGGACCGGACCGAGAGCTTTAACATGGCGCTTCTTGCCATACGCGGGAGCGGGGCAGTAAACGGCGTAAGCCGGCTTCACGGGAAGGTGAGCCGAAGGCTCTTTAAAGACATCTTCGTGCGCTGGCCCGAAGATGAGGTGCCGATAGGCCATGTGACCAACGGCGTACATGTGCCGAGCTGGGACTCGGCCGCCTCGGACGCGCTGTGGACAGAGGCCTGCGGAAAGGACCGCTGGCTTGGCACGACAGAGACGCTTGACGAGAATATCCTCAGGATACCCGACCTGAAGCTCTGGCAGTTCCGCCTCGCCGCAAGCAAGGCGTTCGTCGAGTACGCCCGCAAAAGGCTCTCCAGGGAGCTGGCCGTCTCAGGCGCGCCCCCGGATGAGGTCGAGGGGGCAAGGCGCCTGTTCGACCCTGACGCGCTTACGCTCGGGTTCGCGCGCCGTTTCGCCGAGTACAAGAGGCCTAACCTGCTTTTGCACGACCCGGAGCGTCTAATGCGGATTTTTTCAGACCCCCTGCGCCCGGTGCAGCTCATTATCGCCGGAAAGGCACATCCGAAGGACCATGCGGGCCAGGCCATGATAAGGGAATGGACGCACTTCATACGAAGCTCCAGGGCGCGCTCCCATGTCATCTTCTTAAGCGATTACGACATGCTCCTGACCGAGCAGATGGTACAGGGCGTTGACCTATGGATAAACACGCCCAGACGTCCTTGGGAAGCTAGCGGCACGAGCGGCATGAAGGTGCTGGTCAACGGGGGGCTGAACCTGTCGGAGCTGGACGGGTGGTGGGCCGAGGCCTACAGGCCCGAAGTCGGCTGGGCGCTTGGAGACGGGCATGAGCACGACAGCGACCCGGCCTGGGACGCCGCCGAGGCCGAAGCCCTCTATGAGCTTCTTGAGCGAGAGGTGATACCGGAGTTCTATACCAGAGATGAAAACGGCATACCCGTGGCGTGGGTGGCGAGGATGCGCGAAAGCATGGCGCGTCTTACGCCCGTGTTCTCCGCCAACAGGAGCGTACGCGAGTACATCGGGCAAAGATACATACCGGCCGCATTAGCCTACCGCGAGCGCAGAAAAGATAAAGGCGCCGCCGGAGAGAAGATAGTAGCCTGGCAAAGGGCCCTCGGTGAGCGCTGGCACGCCCTGCGTTTCGGGTCCGTGAAGGTCGAGACGACCGGCGGCCGGCACGCCTTCGAGGTCCAGGTCTATCTCGACGAGATCGACCCGGACGCGGTGTGCGTGGAGCTTTACGCCGAAGCGGACTCCGGCAAAGACCGGGTCAGTCAGGCGATGGAACGCGCGGGCAAGCTCCCAGGTACCGCCTTCGGGTACATCTACCGGACCTCGGTGAGCGCAACGCGGCCTTCAGACGACTATACGCCGCGCCTTGTGCCGTTTTACCCCGGCGTCAAGGTCCCGCTTGAAGCCTCCCAGATACTCTGGCAGAGATGAAGGAGGGCACGGGCGAAAAGGGCGGAATCAACTCTTTTTGTTAAAATACCGGTGGCGGTTGGCTAGGCAATAATAGCAGGCTGATGTGGATAATGGGTAAAGTGTCTCATTTACAATATGGACTCTATACCGGCCGTGGTGCATGAAAAAATTTACGGTCCTTGTCGTTCCCAAGTGGTTCCTTGATTTCGCGGTGGTGCGAGTAAAAAAATTGAAGCTGCTCGCACCCCGCGGGAATATTCACTTTAATTTTCTTGACAAGTATTTTTCTAATTGCGATACTTATAACAGTTAAATATGGTTTTGAAATGCACTCTATATAGAATCCATAGACGGAATCGGCCTTCAGCAAACGGAGGCCGATTTATCTTTTTAACTTAGCGCAGACATGACCCCGAACAACCATTCAGGATAATCACGCTCCCTTTCTCAAGGCAACACAAGATCATTCCGAGGCTCACTTGGTTTCATCCCGGTGATTTTCCAACCTTTTTTACTGGATAACATGGACGAAGACGACCCTGCTGTAGAGATTCATTTTTTTGATTTTTTATTTGAATTTCCGGGTAGTGATATAACGATCCCCGGCAGTGGACCCGCGCCGAAGGAGGGAGAACTGTGTTAGCGCACTCCCCCCTCGGTCTTGCGATGGCGTCCGTCCTTATACTGCTGGCCACGGCGGCAGCAGCCCCCCTGTTGTCCGGCCGCCAAAACCTCTTAATATCTTTTGCGTTCATAACATCGGCGGTCTCTTCTCTCATCGCGGTTTTTGCCGGTTATACGGCTGTCGGTAGCGGCGTGGTCGAGTCCCTGACGCTTCCGATAGGGTTGCCGGACCTCCCTTTTTACTTGCGTTTCGACCCTCTCTCCGGTTTTTTTGTCACCGTTGTGGGCCTGCTCGGGTTCATCGTCTCGATATATTCCATAGGGTACGTCAAGTCCTTCGTCGGACACAGGCCGGTTACCAGGCTCGTCGTCTTTTACTGCCTGTTCATGGCGGGCATGCTCCTGGTCCTGCTCTCGGACGACGCATACTTTTTCATGATCTCGTGGGAGCTGATGGCGCTCTCTTCCTACTTTCTGGTATGTTTCGAGGACGACCATACTCAAAACAGGAGAGCTGCCTTCCTGTATATTCTTATAGCGCACATAGGGGCTGTCCTGATACTCCTTTCCTTCGGACTGATGGCTGGCTTCGCCAAAGGTTTTGAGAACTTCTCCGGCTACACCTTTTCAGCCATGCGGGGTTCTCACATACCGGAAGGCTGGGCCACGGTGGCGTTTATCATGGCTTTTTTGGGGTTCTCGGCAAAGGCAGGCGTATTCCCGCTGCACGCATGGCTCCCGGAGGCGCACCCTGTGGCCCCGAGTAACGTTTCTGCGCTTATGAGCGGCGTGATGCTTAAGACCGCCGTCTACGGGATAATAAGGGTTAGTTTCGATCTCCTGCACGCATCGGATTGGCGGTGGGGCGGGGTAGTCCTTGTATTCGGACTTGCGTCGGCGGTCATGGGGATACTCTACGCGCTTATGCAGAACGACCTTAAGAGGCTTCTGGCATACTCTTCGATCGAGAACATCGGCATAATACTCGTCTGCGTCGGCCTTGCGATGATATTCAAGTCCTTCGGCATGGGCCTTTTGGCCTCGCTCGCACTCATGGCCGGCCTGTATCATTGTCTTAACCACGCCATGTTCAAGGGGCTGCTGTTCATGGGGGCCGGTGTGATCCTCCACTCCACGCGCGTGCGCAGCCTGGAGGGCATGGGAGGGCTCATACACAAGCTCAAATGGACGGCGCCTCTTTTCCTCGTAGGCTGCCTGTCCATCTCCGGGCTGCCTCCGTTCAACGGGTTTGTCTCGGAGTGGCTGACTTTTCAGTCGTTTCTCCTGTCGCCCGCGCTGCCGAGCCCGCTCCTCAACCTCCTGATACCTCTCGGGGCGGCGCTTGTTGCGCTGACCGGGGCGCTTGCGGCAAGGTGCTTTATAAAAGTCTACGGGGTGGCCTTCCTCGGCCACTGGAGGGGCGAGCACCCTACGGAGGTGCATGAGGCGTCCTGGCCCATGCGCCTGGGGATGCTCCTGGCCGCGGCATCGTGTCTCGCTCTCGGAGTGCTGCCGACGTTGGTCATCGGCTGGATAGACATCATACCCGAGAAACTGTTCACCGCGAAGATATCGACCTCGGCAAGCGCTTCCGGATGGCTCTGGCTTACTCCCGTTGCCGCGGAAAGGGCGTCCTACTCGGCGCCGATTATCTTTATCGGCATACTGGCCATCTTTGCCGCGGTCTACATGGTATTCCGCTCAAGGACCGCCGCCGTCCGCAGGGCCCCTCTCTGGGATTGCGGCTTCGCAAGGACCACCAACAGGATGCAGTACAATTCAACATCGTTTTCCATGCCCACCCGGAGGATATTCGGGTTTTTGTTCAACATCAAGGAGACGGTCAAGTACGGCGCGAACCCGTATCTGCCGATGTTCAACAACAGGTTCCTTTATCATCTAAAGATAAGAGACCGCGTCTGGAACATATGCTATAAGTCCTTGTCGGACGCCTCTTTCTGGCTTGCCAGAAGGGTCGGCAGGCTTCAGCACGGCAGAATTCAGATATACCTTCTTTATTCCTTCATAACCCTTATAGTCCTGCTGGTGTTCTCATGATAAAAAATATCTATCCCATACTCATGGAAAGCCTCCAGGTAGTCACCGTTCTCCTGGCGTCTCCCCTCCTTGTAGGGTGGGTCAGGACGCTCAAGTGCTGGTCGCAGGGGCGCTCTTCCGCCGGGGTCCTGCAGCCGTTCAGGGACATCTCCAAACTTTTCGTCAAGGACACCGTGCTCGCGGAGAACGCGTCCTGGGTCTTTACGGCGACACCTTACATCGTATTCGGAGCTACAGTCATGGCCGGCGCCATCATCCCGGTCATCTCCGTTGACCTCCCTCTTTCCGCGGCCGCCGACATCATAGCCCTGGTGGCGCTTTTCGCCATCGCCAGGTTCTTCCTCGCTCTCGCGGGCCTGGATGTCGGCACGGCCTTCGGAGGGATGGGAGCAAGCCGCGAGATGATGGTGGCCTCGCTGGCCGAGCCGGCCATGCTCATGTCGGTCTTCACGGTATCGCTCGTGAGCAGCTCCACGTCGCTTTCGCACATGGTGCATGTCCTGACATCAAGCCCAATAGTGCTCAGGCCCTCTCTTGCGTTCGCGCTCCTGGCCTTCGTTCTGATAGCCGTTGCCGAGACCGGCAGGATTCCCGTCGATAACCCGGCCACGCACCTTGAGCTGACGATGATACACGAGGCGATGATCCTCGAATATTCAGGACGCCACCTTGCCCTTCTTGAATGGGCGAACATGATGAAGCTCTTCCTCTTCTCCGCTCTCGGGATAGCGTGCTTTTTACCGTGGGGCATCGCCTTTAAGGACAACATCGGCATGCTGCCGGCGGCGTTTGTACTGCTTGCGGTCAAGTTGGCGGCCATAGGGGTCTTTGTAGTGGTTATCGAGACGGTGCTCGCGAAAATGCGCGTGTTCCGCGTGCCGGAGTTCCTCGGGTCCGCGTTTCTCTTCGCGACCCTCGGTATGCTCTCATTTTTCATCCTGGAGTAATTCCATGAACTTAAGCTTCGCAGCGCAGCTAAACAGCGTCCTTGCAGCACTAATACTCCTTACGGCCTTCGGCCTCCTGGTCCAGAGAAGGATATACGGGCTTCTCCATATCTTCGCGTGGCAGGGCTTTTTCCTCTCGGTCAGCACGGCGGTCGTGGGATACACCGCGGGGCTGCACCATCTTTACATCTCGGCGGTGCTTACGCTGACGCTCAAGGTCATAGTGCTCCCGTACATCCTCTACACCCTCATTTACCGCCTGAGGATATATAAAGAGGTGGAGGAAGTGGTGAACATACCGACCACGATGCTCATCGGCATCGCTCTTGTCATATTCTCATATCATCTTACGGCCCCGATAAGGGAGCTTTCCGTGTTCATCACGCGCTCGACACTTGCCGTGGCGCTTGCGACCGTAATGCTGGGACTCCTGATGATGATAACCCGCAAGAAGGCCGTCACGCAGATAATCGGTTTTCTCGCGATGGAAAACGGGCTGTTCTTCGCCGCCACGAGCGCTACCTACGGGATGCCGCTGGTCGTGGAGCTCGGAGTGGCACTCGACATACTTATCGCGGCCTTCATCTTCGGCATATTTTTCTTCCAGATACGCACCACCTTCGACACCCTCGACCTGAAGGCGATGGAGAAGCTAAAGGAGGAGGAATGAGCCGATGGGAAATCTGATCGAAAACCATAAGCATTCGGGTTCAAGATGATACTTCTGATTCTTCTCGGGTTAAACCTTTGCGCGGCGGTCCTTCTCGCCTTCACAGGGGACAGGAAACGGGCGCCCGAGCTCAATATCGCCTGCTCGGCCGCGACCTTTGCCGCAAGCGTCGTCCTGGCCCTGAGCGTCTACGAGAAAGGGCCGATAATCTCCGGCAACGGTTTATTCTTTGTCGATGCCTTCAGCGTATACCTGGCGGTACTGACCGCGTTCGTCTCAATGACGACGGCCGTTTTCAGCAGGAGGTACATGAGGGTCGAGAGAAGCCGCGGCAAGGTCGGGCACAAGGGCATGCGTTTTTACCACGCAATGTACCAGCTCTTTATCTTCGCCATGCTCCTTGCGCTCCTTACGAACAACGTCGGCGTACTGTGGATAGCCATGGAGCTTGCCACCCTCGCAACCGTCCTCCTTGTCTCGCTTTACCGCACGCCGGCGGGTGTCGAGGCGGCCTGGAAGTACTTCATCCTCTGCGGCGTAGGCATAGCGCAGGCCCTTTTCGGCACCGTCCTTCTTTACTTCGCCTCCGAGAGGATCTTCGGCGAGGGCTCCATGGGGCTGCTCTGGACGAACCTTAGCGCTGTAGCCGACAGGCTCGACCCCACGGTGCTCTCTCTCGCGTTCATATTCTTCATGGTCGGCTACGGGACAAAGGTCGGGCTCGTGCCTCTTCATAACTGGCTCCCGGACGCCCACAGCGAGGGGCCCACGCCGATATCGGCCGTGCTTTCGGGGCTTCTACTCAATGTGGCGCTCTACGCGCTCATCAGGTGCAAGGTCCTGGTGGACGGGGCCACACACAGCCATAAGGCCGGGTACATAATGATGGTCTTCGGGCTTCTTTCGATACTGGTGGCGTCGTTTTCGCTACTCAGGCAGAAAGACATCAAAAGGATGTTCGCCTACTCATCGATAGAGCACATGGGCATAGCGACCTTCGCTTTCGGCCTCGGCGGGCCTCTTGCGACCTTTGGGGGGCTCCTTCACATGCTTGTCCATTCTCTCACCAAGACCACGATATTCTTTACCGTCGGGCACGCCTCTCAGATGCACTCCACGCAGGAGATGTCGAGCATAGAGGGGTTGATAAAAGGCAATCCGCTCGTGGGCTGGGGCCTTATGTTCGGGGTCGCCGCCATAGCGGGCATGCCTCCGTTCGGCGTATTTACCAGCGAGTTCCTGATATTGACCGCCGCCATCAAGAACGCGCCGTTTTTCATCCCGTTTTTTCTCCTGGGCATCGCCGTGGCCTTTGCGGCGCTTTTCAGGAAGGTCATGCCCATGGTATTCGGCAGGGTGCCAAACAGCCAGAAGCCGGTAAGGGCGGCGTCCATGCCCGTCATTGTGCATATGGCGCTGATACTGGTGCTCGGGCTGTATCTTCCGACATTCTTAAGCCAGTGGTTTCACGCGGCAGTGGGGTTGTTGGTGCGATGAACGAGAAGATACAGAATCTTATCCGATACTTCAACAGCAAGGGCGCGGTCCAGATGGACGGCTCCGTCAAGGGGGCCGTAGCCCTTGAGGTCAGAAAGACCATGTTCTCCCAGGCCGCCAAGATACTCAAGGAGGCCGACTTCAGGCTTATGGCCGAGTGGGCCTCGGACGAGACCTTCTTCGACCGCGGCTTTGCAGTGTACGCGGCGTATAATAACGGGAGCGACTATCTTGTCGTCAAGACGGAGATGCCTTCCGGAGAATCGTCTTTCCCGACTCTCACAAAGCACTTCCCCGGCGCGTACCGCCTTGAGAGGCAGATAGAAAGCCTTTTCGGGCTTACCCCGGGAGGGCATCCTGACCTGAGGCCCTGGATCAAGCACGAGGACTGGCCGGAGGACTCATATCCCTTAAGAAAACAATTTGACGCCGCCACGGCGGTCCGCAGGGTCGAAAGGGACTACAAGTGGGCAAGGGCCCAGGGCGAGGGTGTCTTCGAGATAGCCGTGGGCCCGGTGCACGCCGGCATAATAGAGCCGGGGCATTTCAGGTTTCAGGCGGTAGGCGAGGACATAATCAACCTTGAGACAAGGCTTGGCTACGTCCATAAGGGTATAGAGAAGCGTTTCGAGGCGCTTTCCTGGGACGAGGCTGTGCGCCTTTCGGGAAGGGTCTCGGGGGATTCAACGGTGGCGCACGCCGTGGCGTTCTGCATGGCGGCCGAAGAGGCCTCAGGGTGCGTTCCTCCGGAAAGGGCGCGGTATCTGAGAGCGGCAATGATCGAGAGGGAGCGCATAGCGAACCACCTCGGCGACATTGGGGCCGTCTGCAATGACACCGCTTTCGCCTTTTTGCATTACCAGTTCTCAATCCTCAGGGAAAAAATCCTCAGGACAAACCTGAAAGTCTTAGGGCACAGGCTCCTTATGGACCGCATTGCGTTGGGCGGCGTCTGCGCCGACCTTACTAAAGAAGGAGCCGATGCCATCCTCTCTGAAATTGAAGAGATATCATCCGAGTTCGAGAGGCTTGTAAGGATCTACGAGGACAATCCTTCACTTGAGGACAGGGTCTTCTCCACGGGGGTGCTGAAGCCTGAGGTGGCCAAGGCTCTCGGGGTGGTCGGCTTTGTGGGGAGGGCCAGCGGCCAGAAGCTCGATGCGCGCCTGCAGAACCCGTTTGCGCCCTACGATAAAATTGTTCCAAAGGCGCCGCTCCTTAAATCCGGAGACGTCCACGCGCGTGTCTGGGTAAGGATAGAGGAGGTAAGGGAGTCGATGAGGCTCGTTAAAGAACTGGTCGGCGGGCTTCCGGACGGAGCGCTGGCGTCCGGCTGGGTGAGGCCGCTTCCCGGACAGTCCGGGTTTTCCGTCGTTGAAGGGTGGCGCGGAGAGATAGTCTACTGGGTGCAGTGCGCCCCGGACCGCAGCATTAACAGGTGCATGGTGCGCGACCCATCGAGCATGAACTGGCTCGCGATAGAGCAGGCGATACGGGGCAACATCGTTCCGGATTTCCCGCTTTGCAACAAGAGCTTCAACCAGTCTTACTCGGGGCACGACCTGTAGGAGCGGAAGATGCTTAAGATATTTCATCAGATATTCAGGACAGGCATAGTCACGGAGCCGCTTGGCCCGGCCGAAGAGGCCCGGGTAACGCTGACCGGCAGAGTCCTTGAAGAAGAGGTGATGAAGCGTTTCGGCGGAAGCGTCACTATAAGGGTGGTGGACGCCGGCTCGTGCAACGGCTGCGAACTCGAGATCAGCGCCGTCAATAACCCCATATATGACAGCGAGCGCTTCGGTATCCACTTCACAGCCTCCCCAAGGTTCGCGGACCTGCTCCTGGTGACGGGTCCCGTTTCAAGGAACATGGAGATAGCGTTAAGAAGGACATATGACGCCATGCCGTCGCCAAAGCTCGTCGTCGCGGTCGGGGACTGCGGATACGACGGCGGGGTCTTCGGCTGCAGCTACGCCTCACTCGGAGGAGTCGGCAATGTCCTTCCGGTTGACGCCTATATACACGGATGCCCGCCCACCCCTTCACAGGTCCTTAAAGGCATACTTACGGTTATAAGAAAAATATAACATATAGCTGATCAGGATGACCGCGCTGGTCTTGACATCCTTTCTTTTGATAACGATGGGACTGTTCGACCGATTGAGGTTAAGGCTACTAGCGGTAATACCCTTGACAGGGGTTTCTATATTACAGCGAATGAAGTCGAGCAGGCATCCATACAAAAGAATTATCATATTTACTTTGCTTTCTCAGTCTGCATAGACTACGTAATTGTCCACGAGCTATGCCACCTTAAGATTCATAATCACAACAATAGGTTCTCCAAGCTATTGTTAAAATATATGCCTGACTGGGAAAGTAGGAAGGAGCGCTTAGATAGATTTATTATTTAGTTTGCTACCTTCCAACAGTCTAAAACTCAATCTTCATAGTTCTATGTGTCCCGCAGTGATTGCACTCAAACCGCTTCTACCTGAACAGTACCCCACCAAGGCAA
>OBLQ010000648.1_pt1 | contig 13316 bp, 16 predicted proteins | sample 1519881 | NCBI WGS metagenome assembly OBLQ01 (sample SAMN01911456, study PRJEB22533) | soil metagenome | biome: Soil | place: Malaysia | collected 2012-04-30 | depth DG_metagenome m | reverse complement strand
TAGAGGCCGAGGCGACCGGGACCGCGGACGTGGGCGCGACAGGGGTGACCGCGACAGAGACCGCGGCGACGACGTCAACGCACGTTTCAGACCTCGGCACTGATCCCCTGAATGAAGCGCACGCCCGAGCAGACGATCTGTCCGCTCGGGCGCTGCTCTTTAACCCTCCTTGCTCTCGTACTGATCTTTGAGCGACGCGACGACCGCAGGATCGGCGAGCGTCGTCGTGTCGCCTAGGATGCGCCCCTCAGCGACGTCGCGCAGGAGTCGCCTCATGATTTTTCCAGAACGAGTCTTCGGCACCTCGGCGGCGAAGATAATGTCGTCCGGTCGCGCAACGGGCCCGATCTTTTTCCCAACGTGCGCCTTCAACTCGGCCGCAAGTTCGTCAGAAGGCGTTACGCCGCCGCGCAGGATCACAAAGGCCGCGATCGCCTGTCCCTTAATGTCGTGCGCTTTGCCTATCACCGCGGCCTCGGCGACCGCACTGTGGTCGACGAGTGCGGACTCCACCTCCATCGTCGAAATGTTGTGGCCTGCGACAAGCATCACGTCGTCCACGCGTCCAAGCAGCCAGAAACAGCCGTCAGTGTCCAGTTTCGCCCCGTCGCCGGCAAAGTAGGCGTCGCTGAACTTGCTCCAGTACACCTGCTTGTACCGCTCCTCGTCGCCCCAGATGCCGCGCAACATCGAGGGCCACGGGCGCTTGAGCACCAGGAGGCCGCCGACCGCGCCGTCCGCCTCGTTCGCGGCTTGGTCCGTGACGTCCACCCCTTCTTCCGTGTAGATCGCGGCCTTGACGCCTGGGAACGGCTTGGTCGCAGAACCCGGCTTTGTCGAGACGATCCCCGGCAACGGCGTGATCATGATCGCGCCGGTCTCGGTCTGCCACCAGGTGTCGACCACGGGACAGCGTCCGCCACCGATCGTCTGCTGGTACCAGATCCACGCTTCTGGGTTGATCGGCTCGCCGACCGTCCCCAACAGCCGTAGCGAAGTGAGGTCGCAGCCGTTGGGATATGACTCGCCCCACTTCATGAACGTGCGGATCGCCGTCGGCGCTGTGTAGAGGATGTTCACCTTGTGCTTTTCGATGATCTTCCAAAACCGGTCTTTCTCCGGCGTGTCCGGCGCACCCTCGTACATCACCTGCTTCGCGCAGTTCGCCATCGGCCCGTACACGATGTACGAGTGCCCCGTAATCCATCCGCAGTCGGCGGTGCACCAAAAGACGTCCTCATCCTTAAGGTCGAAAACGAGTTTCGAGGTCGCAGTGACGCCAGTCAGGTATCCGCCGGTCGTGTGCATGATCCCCTTCGGCTTGCCGGTGGAACCGCTCGTGTACAGGATGAACAACAGATCCTCGGCGTCCATCACCTCGCAGGGGCAATCCTCTGATTGTGACGGAACGATGTCGTGCCACCACACATCGCGGCCATCGACCATCTTCCCCCGGTTGTAGTCCGGTGCAGCAACTCCGTTCGTCTTCGTGCCGGGCGCGCCGACGCGCTCATAGACCAGCACTTTCTCGATGCTCGGACAACCCATCGCGAGCGCGTCGTCGACGATCCGCTTGAGTTCGATGATCTTGCCGCGCCTCCAGGCACCGTCCGCGGTCACGACCAACTTACACGTCGCATCGTTTATGCGTTCGACCAGCGACTCAGCGCTAAAACCACCGAACACGACAGAGTGCGGCGCCCCGATCCGCGCGCAGGCCAGCATTGAAAACGCCAGTTCGGCTCCCATCGGCATGTAGATGCAAATGCGATCGCCTCTTTTGACTCCCAGCGACTTGTAGGCGTTCGCCAGCCTTGAGACCTCCTTCTGGACGTCGGCATAGGTGAAGTTGCGCACGTCGCCAGGCTCGCCCTCGCACACCAGGGCGACCCTGTCGCCCCTTCCGGCCGCCACGTGCCGGTCGACGCAGTTGTGGCAGACGTTGATTTTTCCACCCAGGAACCACTTTGCGAACGGCTGCTTCCATTCGACGACCGTGTGCCAAGGCTCGTACCAGTCGAGTTTCTTGGCCCAGCCCTCCCACCAGCCCTGCCAGTCGGCGTCCGCCCGATCATAGACGCCCGGGTCGCTCTCGTTGGCCTGGGCGACAAACTCCGCCGAAGGCGGGAAGACGCGCGATTCATGCAATAGGGTTTCGATCGTTTCAGCCACTGCTTCGGTACCTCTGGATGCCAGGCAGTTTAGCCTATCCTCCCTTCTCTTGAATCACGCGCAACATCCCGAAAGTCTAACTAGACAGGTGTTCTTTCGCATCAGTCCGTGCATAGGTGTCGTGACTCCGAACGTCGAACAGGCGCTCGAGTTCTACCGCGACGTCATGGGTATGGAGGTCGATGACACCGACGACGGGATCGAACTCGTCGCTGGCCCGCTACACCTCTTCCTCGACCCAGGCCCCCAGGGGCAGGCCGTCTTCGAACTGCTCGTGGACGACCTCGAGACGGCTCAGGGCAAACTCAGGTTCTACGGCTTCGACACACTCGTCTGGTCCGGTCCCGAGCGCGCCAACCTCGTGCGCGACCCTTTTGGGCTTGTATTCAACATCTTCGAGTTCGATGAGGACGAACCTCTGACGGCCGAGCCCGAAACCGCGTCGATGTACCGACCTGTGATCGGCTACGTGTCGCCCTCCCCGAGGCCGGTCGCAGAGTTCTACAGTGCGATCCTCCAGCAGCCCGCCAACCGCCTGGCCGACGGAAGTTTCTTCATCTCCAGCGGTGAGGTCGGTATGCGCTTCCGGCGCGGCGAGGCGGAGTCACAGATCGTCTGGCTCGCGCACAGCGCACCCGTCGAGTCCCTCATCGACGCTGGCTGCATGGCGATGGAGGAAGACTCTACCGTCATTGCCGACCCTTACGGTCTGACCTGGGCCATCGAGACCCGCCCCGAATCTACGCACGCAGTCGTCAATCCTCTATAATTCCGTCGATGGTTCTGACAGTGCCCCTTGAAGGGTTCATCGCGGACGCCCTCGCCGGGGGCGGCAAGAAGACCGTGTACGTCACGACCCTCGGCAACTACTGCATCGCGACCTTCGCCGACAACGGCACCGTCGTCAGAGCCGACGCCCTTTCACCGGCAAGCGAGGTCAGACAGACTCTCGAGAAAGCAGGTCTGGAGGTCCGCGAGGGCTTCTGGGGCGACAAACTCGAAGACCACAGCGCGCTATGGGTCGCCGCCGTCGCCTACAAGAGCGCAGAAGATACGCCCGGCCTCTGGGTCGACACTTACGAGACCAAGCCCTCCCCCGGGCAGGTTCTCAGTGGCCTTTACGACGAGTTTCGGGCGGACGGGGACGTCGGCGACGTCTCTCTGGAGGAGTTCATCCGCCGGGCAGACCCCAACGTCGTCATCCTCAGCCCTGAGCAGCAAGCAGAGTTCGCTCGCAAAAAGACGCTGTGCGACTGACGACCGGTCCCGCCCAGTGCAACCGCTTGTCCCGGCCGACCGTCACCTCGGACATGATGAACCAATCCACAGAGAAGATGTGGGCGGTCGTCACCCATCTTGGAATGATGGTCCTCGGAGCCAACGGGATCGGGGCGCTCATCATCTATCTCGTCTTCCGTGACAAGTCCAAGTACATCGCGCACCACGCGCTACAAGCGACCTGGTTCTTCTTCGTGTTCTGGATCGCCGTCTTCCTGCTCTCTAGGCTCGGGCCGCTGGCGTATATCGTGGCTCCGCTTGGCATCGTCGCGTTCGTCATGACCGCGATCGCCAGCCTCAACGCTCTTGCGGGGCGCTGGTACGCCTATCCCCTGATCGGCAAGTTCGTCCCCAGGGCCATCGGCGACTGAAGTGGCGGAGAGGGTGGGATTCGAACCCACGGAGGACTTGCGCCCTCACTGCTTTTCGAGAGCAGCGCACTAGACCACTATGCGACCTCTCCGCAGGGCCAAGATTATGTCCCACGGCGACTTTACTTGACGGGAACGGCCCCCTCGCGCATGTACGCCCGCAGTCCGTGCTCGGGAACCTCCTTGTTGCCTTCGGCCGCTCTGACACAGAAGAAGCGAGGGGAGTTCCTCGCGAACCTCGCAATGTCGGCCAGAGGCGTACCGGTTCCGTACACGTGGCACCCGGTGTTCAGCACCTCGGACGCCGCACCGAAGTACGAGTAGAACGAGCCAGGCTCCTGGTTTGCGACCGACGCGAACCGCTCGGCAATGTCAAAAGCGATCGACCGGAGCCCCGCGTCACCTAGCACGCAACCGTATCGATAGCACTGCTGCATCAATGCTGGCAGGGCCGGTGGCGCGCCGTCGTCCACGACCGAAGGCATCTCGACATGAAAGTCGGAAGGGCCGTCACTGCCGCTCGTCGCTACAAAGTCACCCTTGTCTCCGCGCGCGAAGAGCACCAGCGCCCGCCGCAGCACCTGCTCACCGTCCCTTAGGCTCGCTGCATTTCCGGTCGCCATGTAGGTCTGCATCATCGCGTCGGCGTACGACGTATAGTCCCCCAGCCACTTTCTCCGTCTACCGCGGCCTCGCGACGAGTGAACAACGTCATCGATCCCGGCGCGGAACTGTGAAAGGCGCTTCGACCAACTGAGTGCAGCCGAAAGCGTCTCAGAGTCGTCCATCAACCGCGCCGCCTCGATCGTACGTGCCACCACGATTCCCACTGAATCTAATACAGAGTCCTTGGAACCGACGTCCACTGAGGGATCACCGACGGTCTGGGCCTCCTTCACGAACTCGTCGAGACCAGCGCGGTTTTCTGTGAGTGCGCTGCGACTCAAAGTCGGCACCATAAGAGGGTTCGAACGCGGATCCAATCCTAGTTGGTCAGCAAAGCCGCGCGCCTTGCTCGAAAACTCCGTCCTCAGGGTCGCAATGCCAAAACTGTGTCGCGGCGATCGCTCGTCGTCAGTAACGTTCGACTCGATGTACGACGACCAGTCATCGCCCGAGACGAACGAACTCTTGATGCACTGCACAGCGCGCTCGTACGCGTACTTGTAGACGGGGTCTCCGTTCGCTAGCAACGCACGCGCCACGACCGCAAGCATCTGGGCGTTCACCGCGGCGGACTTGTCGAACTCCACAAGCCTCATGTCCTGGCCGCTCGCGAGCCGAAAGAATCCTCCGTCGACCAAGTCGAACCGCGGAGAGAAGAGCGCGGACGACAAGAGCGAATTGAACGTGTCTACCGAACCCGATGAAAGCAACGCGCGATAGGCTCCCGGCTGCCACTCTACAAACGTTCCCTGTCGCGTCAGGCCGACGGGCACGCGCGAAAAGTCTGGCAGGGAGAGGGTGTGGCCGTGGCGTAGGACGTCAACTTCCTCCCTCTGTTCGCGTTCAGCGCGCGTCGAGACCTGAGGGCTGAGCGAGCGCCACTGTTTCAAGACTTCGCCCAGTGTGCCCAGCAGGTCGTTGTAGTCCACCTTGTCGCTCCACGAGCGCCGGCCCACCCAAGTCAGCAACCGGCCCTCTGGTGAAAAGAACCACAGAACGAAGCCAGGATCCGCTCCAACCTGGTTTCGGAGGACCGACAGGAACGCCGAGCGCCACTCCGGACGCGTGACGAGATCCAGCCGGACGCTCACGAAGTCGCGATTCAGCCTTGCCGCCACCTCAGGCTGTGAGAAGATCGCGTCGTCAAAACTCCGCGCTCCCTGGCTCACTGCACTGCCCGCAAACACCATGACCGGGAGGTCGAGCCGGCGCGCTTCGGCGAACGGGTCGTCCTCCATCAGCCTCCAGTTGACTGGCTGGTGCGACGCCCTCTGCAAGAACACCGAGTGGTCGCTAGAGAGCGAGTTCGGCTCTGAAGGGGGGATCGACCTGCGCACGAGCGCGGCGAGCGAACCGATCAGCGCAAGAGCGACGACCGTCCAAGTGACGGCCACATAACTCCCGCGACGTCCCCACACCGGCATGTGAGACCATTATGGCTTTGGTATCATTTTGCCCATGCCCATCTCCCTGGACGAGGTCAAGCACGTCGCCCGGCTCGCGCGACTCGAACTCGACGAAACCGAACTCATGACGTTCCAGGGCGAACTCAACGCCCTGTTGGGGCACTTTCAGGACATCCAGGGGATCGACGTGACCGGACTGCCTGCAAAGCCGCACGCCGTCGCCATGACGAATGTTTGGGCTGAGGACGCCGCGGGCACGAGCCTGCAAAGGGACGAGGCGCTCCGCAACGCGCCGGCGAGCAAGGCCGGGCTCTTCATCGTTCCCACGATCATCGAGGAGTAGAGCCGTGGTCAGCGAACTGTCGGCCACCGAGGTCGCGAGGGCCCTGCGTGAGAGGAGACTATCCGTCAAAGAGGTGCTCGATGGAACGTTCGAGCGCATCGACAAGGTTGATCCCGATTACAGCGCGTTCCTCAACGTGTGCCGGGACGCCGCTTATGAAGGGGCGCCCGCCGCTCAGAAGTTGATCGACGACGGCACGTCCGGACCGCTCACAGGAGTGCCCGTAGCGATCAAGGACAACATGTGCACCACCTTCGCACCGACGACGTGCGGCTCCAAGATTCTTGAAGGCTTTGTTCCGCCCTACGACGCGACGGTCGTTGAAAACATCAGGCGAACTGGCGCGATCATTGTTGGCAAGACCAACATGGACGAGTTCGCGATGGGCACCTCCACCGAGAACTCCGCATACTTTCCGGCTCGCAACCCGTGGAACCCCGACCTCAGCCCAGGCGGCAGTTCTGGCGGATCCGCAGTCGCCGTCGCGGCCGAAATGACGCCCATCTCCCTTGGCTCCGACACCGGCGGCTCGATCAGGCAACCTGCGGCACTGTGCGGCATCGTCGGCTTCAAGCCCACCTACGGCCGCGTTTCGCGATATGGGCTGACCGCCTTTGCGTCCAGCCTCGACCAAATCGGGCCGTTCGCCCGCAACGTCGAGGACGCGGCGCTGCTTGCCGCCGCCGTCTCGGGGCACGACCCGATGGACAGCACGTCGCTCAAAGGCTCCGAGATCAAGACCGATAGGCTCAAGGAGGCGTCGCTCAAGGGGCTCAAGATTGGCCTGCCAAAGGAGTTTTTCGACGACTCCATCCAGCCCGAGGTGCGGGAGACGCTCGATGAGGCGATCGAGACTCTCACCGCCGAAGGCGTGAAGTTCAAGTCGATCAGCCTGCCATCGATCCGCGTCGGCGTCACCACCTACTACATCATCGCACCCGCCGAAGCCAGCAGCAACCTTGCGCGGTTCGACGGAGTGCGCTACGGGCCGCGCATAGAGCAAGGCAGCGACCATATCGACATGGTCTCCGCGACCAGGGGACGCCTCTTCGGCCACGAGGTGAAACTTCGCATCATGGTCGGCACGTATGCCCTTTCAGCAGGGTACTACGACGCGTACTACCACCGCGCGCAACAAGTGCGCGGCCTCATGGCCTCCGAGTTCGAAACGGCGTTCGAGGAGTTTGACCTCGTACTCGGGCCGACGAGCCCGTGCGTCGCGTTCCCGCTGGGCGACGAGGCCCTGGATCAAATTGCGCTCAAACTCATGGACTACTGCACGATCCCGGCGAACATGGGCGGCTTCCCAAGCATCTCGCTGCCGTGCGGCTTCGCAAATGAACTTCCGGTCGGTATGCTTCTGACCGGACCGGTCAACGGCGACGAGCGCGTCCTCCAGGCCGCCTACGCGATCGAACGCGCCCTTCCGGGCGCTGTCCGAAGACCGCCGATGCCATGAGCCAGATGTACGACATCCACCGACGGGACAACCAAGTCTTTACTCGCGAACTCCTGCGGTTCGGGCCAGTGTCCCTGGTGATCGTGCTCGGTATCTTCAACGTCTCGTTCTGGGTCACGCCGTGGCTCTTGTTCTCGTCTAGCCTTCTTGTCGCTTGGGCGATCATCGCCGCTTATAAGAGGAGCGTCCCTAAACGCTTCTACAGCAACAAGTTCCGCCTCTTGTGGGAAGCCTGTCAAGACAGGCTCAAGAGGTTCCGCGAGGCACTAACTGAGGCCAAGAAGCGCGGCGTGCCCGAACTTCAAGACCTTCCCAAGACAGTCGAGCAAGTCGCCGACACCCTGTACATCGCACTGCGCCGCTCCGACGTCGTCGTCCACGAGGTCGTCACCAGCGAGGGCTGGCTCGTCGCGAGCCGCCACAATCCCGGCCCTCCAAGCCCGGACCAGAAAGCACAAGAACTCTATCGTCTTGCGGACAAGAACATCGCCGAATACCGCCACCACTACCAGAGCGTGATGGCAGGGGTCGAACGCACAGAAGCCCAGGCGGTCGTGTTCACGACGACGCTCGACACTCTACGCATGAGGATGTTGGGGCACCGCCTGGTCGGGCGTTCACCCGAGATGGCGCACACCGAGTTCCTGCAGGCGATGACCGAGGCGCAGATGCAACTGGACTCGATCGACAAGGCGCTCGACGAACTCGAACTCACACCGTTCCCCGGCGAGAGCACCGCGACCGCCGAAGAGCGGCGCCGGTTCATCGACAGCCTGTCCGACGAAATCGATCTCGAGGACGGCCCGCCGCCGATCCCAGAAGACGCCAAAGCAAAGATGAGAGACGGCGGTTCTGGCGAGTGACCGTCTACTGCCCAGCCAAAGTCAACACGTTCCTCTCCGTCGGTCCACCCGATGAACACGGCTACCATCCGATTAGGACTGTGTTCCAGGCGGTCTCGCTCTTCGACGAACTCGAGATCGAGCAGTCGATGTCGGACGACATCACGTGCGACTGGCCTGGCCTGCCCGCAGAAAATACCGTCACCAAGGCGCTCCGCCTGATCCGAGAACTCGTGGGCATACCGCCTCTCTCCATCAGGATCACAAAGCGCATCCCCAGCCAAGCGGGCCTCGGTGGCGGCAGTAGCGACGCAGCGGGCGTCATCCGTGCGGCCAAACAACTGGCCCCCGACTTGGTCTCGGATCGATTTGCGCACGAAGTGGCAGTCGCTGTCGGGGCAGACGTTCCGTTCTTCCTCGTCGGTGGGCGTGCCCGCGCGACCGGCTATGGCGACGTCCTGGAACCCCAGTCGGACGTTCGGCACAAGTGGCTGCTCGTCGTCAAGCCAGAATCCGGCGTGGACACCTCCGAGGCGTACAAGAAACTCGACCAGGCCCAGCGCGAGTGGGAGCGGTTTTCCGACGCTCCGTACAACGACTTCGAGAGAGTGGCCCCGTTCGAGTGCGGCATGATCGCCGAGCGCCTTCGCGACCACGGCGCGACCGCGACGCTGCTTTGCGGCTCCGGGTCGGCTGTCTTCGGCGAGTTCGAGTCCGAGCAGGGAGCGAAAGCGGCGGAAAAGAAGATCTTGGGCGAGGTCATCGGAAAGCCCTTCGTCGTCCACACTCTGACAAGACAGGAAAGCCTATGGATATCGTAGTCCTCGCTGGCGGCAAGTGTAACCCTGAACTCAGAGATGCGACAGGCGCAGAATTCCGCGCGGACGTTCCCATCGGCGGAAAGACCCTCGCCCAGATCGTGATCGGTGCCGTCAGGCCGCTCGGCACACCCGTGCTCGTCGGCGGCCCGTCCATCGAAGGCGTCAGGCGGGTGCAGGGCGGCGACAACTTCTGCGACAGCCTCTCGAACGGCCTCAATCAGGTGCAGTCAGAATCGTTCCTGCTCGTCACAGTCGACCTGCCTTCGCTAACGACTACCGCCCTTCAGGATTTCATCGACAACAGCGACCCGAAAGCCGGCCTCAACTACGCGGTCGTCGAGAAGGCGGCTTGCGAAAAGGCGTTCCCTGGAATGAAGCGCACGACCCTCAAACTGCGCGAAGGGGAGTTCACAGGCGGCAACGTCGCCCTGATGGATACAGCCATGATGCGCCGCGCTATGCCAGTCATGCAGCGCGCCTATGACCAACGCAAGAAACCGCTCAACCTCGCCATGATTGTCGGCTTCGGCATTCTTGCCAGGGTGGTGGTCGGGCAGGCTGTGCCGGCCCTCCTCCCCCTTGCAGCCCTCGAGCGCGGCGTAGGGCGGTTCCTGGGCGTCCCAGTCCACGCAGTACCCAGTAAGTTTGCCGAAATTGCAGCCGACTTGGACAGCGCTGACCAGTACAAGGCCTTCATGGCCCTCCAGAACGCCGCGAACTGACCAAGAATCCAAATGTGGCGTACCTCGCCAGCAGTTCGACCAGCGTCGATCCGGCCGTCACGGCCGGCTTCTTGGGCTGCCTCGGTAACGTGCTAACCGCAGAAGCGTGGTTCGAGGACGGCAAGATGATCGCGCGGGTGAGGGTGACTCACGACGCCAACATACGGGAGTGCGACCTCAAAGAAGCGTGCCTGACCAACATCGGCATCCACCAGACTCCCAGATCGATCATTCTTGAGCGCGCAGCCAAGCCTGCGGCCTAGCCCTCTTCTTCTTCCAATTCGTCGATCTCGAGTTCCATCTCCTCTTCTTCCTCTTCCTCTTCGACTTCCTTCTCGGGCTCCTTCTCGATCTTGCCCGCATTCAGGTCGACTTGCGTGATCCCCTGTAGTTCTCGGCTGGGGCAGTTGCTGCAGATGAACGTGACCTTGACGTCGTTCAGCCAGTCCGGAACTGAATTGATCTCTTTCCCACAGACGCACTTGACCATTATTTGTCCTCCTGGTGCTCGGCAAAGCTCCGAACCGCCTGACCGTGGGTTAGATAGCCGTTGACCAACATCACCACCGCACCGCCGAGATAGACCCATGCAAGCCCTGGCTCATGAACCTGGCCCGGATCTCTAATCGAATTGGCGCCGTCAAACATGCCCACGATCGACAGAACAAAGAGGATCCCACCGAACCAGAAGAACGTGTTCTTCCACCAAACGGGTTTGGGGAGCGGCTTGTCTTTGCCCACAAAGGGCAATGATACCGCCTCGTCAGGCTTTGATATCGACGACCTGACCCTTCGGCTCAAGCAGTTTGAGGAGTTCGCTCGCTTGGTCCTTCTGGGACTCGAGCGCACGTTTGAGGACGCGGGCCTGATAGTTCAGTTTGGCGGGGTCTTGAGTCCGGTTGGCAGAATAGGCCTGTGCGGCCGCCTGGATCGAGCCTTCAATACGCATCCTGTTATTGGTATCGGTAGATTTGCCGGGAACGTTAGGGCCGCGGGCATTGGGTCGCAGATCGACCCGCAACCAGGTTCAAACACTACTCGTAGTCCGTCCTTCATGATACGAATGAAGTTTGTGCTGGTCACCAAGGACAAGAAGATGGCCAAGGAGGCGGAAAAGGGGTTCCACCCCGACGACAAACTCTCTGTCTTCGAGGACTGGCGCCAGGCGCTGGACGCCTGCAAGGGCGCCGACCTGCTCCTGGTCGACCAGATCGCGACTCTGGAAAAGCCGCACCGCATCGCCGGCTACGAAAAGTTCGGCGAGGCGCGCATGGCCCACGAGCACGCCGCCTCCGTCCCGCTCGTCCTGATCTCGCCCGAAGAGGGCTATGAACTCGACTTTATGGTCGGCTGGCCCAACTTCGTCTTCGCCAACGTCCGACGCCCAGTCTCTTTCAAGATCTTTCGCCGCGCCTCCACTTGGGTGTGAAGTGACTAGGGCAGATCCACCTACTCTTTGCTCTTCGGATGCGCCTTCTCGACCGCCTCGCGCAGGCGCTCGATGCTCACGTGCGTGTAGACCTGCGTCGTCTCCAGGTTCTCGTGCCCCAGCAGTTGCTGCACGGTCTTGAGGTCGGCGCCGCCGTCGAGCAGGTGCGTCGCAAAACTGTGCCGAAGCGTGTGGGGCGTTACGTCCTCGGGCAGCCCAGCGCTGCGCGCCCACCGCTTGATGACGTTCTGCACCGTCCGCGAAGTCAGCGCTCCCCCGGTGGGCCCTGTGAACAAAGGATCACCCGCGTTGGGAGCCACGCGCTCCTTGTCGATATAGGACAGCACAGCCTCCCGACAAGCCGAACCAAAGAGGCAAACGCGCTCTTTGCTACCCTTCCCAAATACGCGCACCGAGCAATCCTCGAGATCCAGATCGCGCATCTTCACGCCGCACAGTTCGCTTGCGCGCAGGCCAGCGCCATAACCGAGTTCCAGTAGCGCACGGTCTCGCAGCGGTGTCTTTCCCACGGGCGCCTGGTCGAGCAACTGCTCGGCCTGGTGCTGGCTGAGCGCCTTCGGCAGCCGCCTGCGGCGGATAGGCGCCTCGATCAGTTCCGTCGGGTCGCCGTCGATCCGACCGATCCTAAGCAAATACCGCACGAACGTCCGCAGTGTCGCCAGTTTGCGCGCCCGCGTCGCGCTGCTCGTTCCGTACTTGCGCAGGTAGTCGCGCAGCGCGTCGGCGGTCAGTTCACCGTCGTCCCCGAGCACTGAGACCAGTTGCGCGAGGTCGGCGCCGTAACTCTTGCACGTGTTGGGCGACCGCACGGCCGCGAGGTGCGAAAGGAATGCTTCGACGTCGGTGGCCAGCCCCGCCACGGGTCAGTCCTCCAACTTGCTGAAGATCAGAGTCGCGTTGTGGCCGCCGAAGCCGAACGAGTTGGACATCGTGACGTCCACCGTGCCCTCGCGAGCCTCGTTGGGCACGTAGTCCAGGTCGCACTCGGGGTCGGGCGTCTCGTAGTTGATCGTCGGCGGCATCACGCTGTCGCGCATCGCGAGCAGACAGACGATCGCCTCGACCGCGCCTGCCGCCCCGAGCATGTGCCCCGTCATCGACTTCGTGCTGCTCATCGGCACTTTGTACGCCGCATCGCCGAGAAGCGCCTTCACGGCTGCCGTCTCCAGTTTGTCGTTCAGTTCCGTCGACGTTCCGTGCGCGTTGATGTAGTCCAGGTCAGCCGCCGAGACGCCAGCGTGATGCATCGCCATCTTCATCGAGCGGTACGCGCCGCTGCCCTCCGGATCAGGGGCAGTTATGTGATAGGCGTCGCCACTGAGCCCGTAGCCGATGATCTCGCCGTAAATCTTCGCCCCGCGCGCCTTTGCAAACTCGTAGTCCTCCAGGACCACCACGCCGCTCCCTTCGGCGATCACAAACCCGTCGCGCTCCAGGTCGAACGGGCGCGAGGCGTGCGCCGGATCGTCGTTGCGCGTGCTCATCGCCCTCGCCGCGCAGAACCCCGACATCCCGATCACGTTGATCGGCGCCTCAGTCCCTCCCGCAACCATGGCGATTGCGTCGCCACGCTTGATGATGTGGTAGGCGTCGCCGATGGAGTTCGTCCCTGTCGCGCACGCTGTTACGACGCACGTGTTCGGACCCTTCATCTTGTGCAGGATTGAGACATAGCCGGACGCCATGTCCGGGATCATGTACGGCACCAGGAACGGAGAGACCTTCGAGGGCCCGCGCTCGAAGATCGTGCGGGTCTGCTCGAGCATCGTGTTCAAACCGCCGATCC
>OBLQ010000647.1_pt1 | contig 13318 bp, 7 predicted proteins | sample 1519881 | NCBI WGS metagenome assembly OBLQ01 (sample SAMN01911456, study PRJEB22533) | soil metagenome | biome: Soil | place: Malaysia | collected 2012-04-30 | depth DG_metagenome m | reverse complement strand
CGGCTCGTTTGAATTGATCGTCGGAAGGATCTCGTCGACGTTTTGGGCAAAAGCACAGCCGGTCCTTGAAACGAGAAAGACCGCCAGGAGAAGCCCGACGACCCGCATCAAATATTTAGTGCGAATCGGCGCCATCAAAATGTCCAACTCAGGCTGGCGCTCACCACCGTTCTATTGTACGGCCCAAGCTCCAGGGGATGATTCGTTTGGATAAATCCGATATCCGGCTGTTGACCCGCGGGGAGATTTGAATGATTCCACTCCTGCTGGAGACTGAACGAAAGACTGATGAGAGGGCGGAAGAAATAGGCGACATAGATCGATGGAATGTGATCGGTATTCTTTCTCAGGCTAGGCGCCTTGTAATTCGTGAAAATTGCGTTGTAGCCGATGCCTGCGCGGAACTTGTCAGTGAAATTGTGATTGTAGCTCGCCACGATCGAATAGCTGACGGCGGACCCGACTGTATCGGCGACGTCCGCATTGGAGTAGCTGGAAACGAACCCCGCGCTGTCCGAGTCGAAGAGCGTCCTTGTAATGGTGATCTGCGCGACGGTCCGGGTCGTGTTGAAGGAGTCGCTGATAAAAGAGATGAAATCCTCGTAACTGTAGTGGAAGTTTAACTGGGTGCGTGTTCCCGCCCAAGTCAGGTCGACGTTTCCGATGTGGCGGTTGTACGAGATCCCTCCGGTCGCCAGACCATATCCGTACGCGTACCCGAGATCGAGCGTGAGGCTGTTCGACAATTGCGAAACCGCATCAACGGTAAAGCTGTTGTTGCTCACGGCGTCGGTGGTCGTGTGATAGAAGAGGTTGTTGCTGACGACTCCCACCGGAAGGGAGAAAGCCTGACGTTTGATCAGGGCGTAATGAAAGTTGATCCCCAAGTTCGAGTAAATCTCTCCTTTCGGCGTGGGGGAGAGATAGGGGTTGCTGTCGTATGCGTCGAGCAGCGAGAGGGTTAGGCTGTAGCGTCGACTCAATTTCTTCAGCTCCTCTTTAACGGCCCTCTCCTCCATCGTTCCGGATCCCGAAAGGAGCGTTTGTACCACTTGAAAATGCTCCATCGCCTTCAGGGACTGGCCTTGGCTTTCGTAAATACCCCCAAGATAAAAGCGGGCCTCGGCAAATTTCGGATCAAGCGCAATGGCCCTCCGGTATCCCGCCTCGGCCTCCTTGATTTTACCCTGCCTCTGCTGCGCAAAGGCCAGCTCGTGTTGGGCAATCACATCGGAGGGCCGTATGGCGACGACCAACCGGAAGGATCGCTCCGCCGCGGCGTAGTCCCCTTTCTTCATCGACCGAAGCCCTCGCTTCGTGTAACGGCGAACCTCGGCATCTTCGAAGGCCTTCGCCGAAAGTCGGTTGATCCCCTCTTCCGCCTTCCGGGAGAGCTCGACCTCCTCCGGATGGGCGAGCCGCAAGGCTTTCTGATACGCCTCACGAGCCTCGGTCGATGCCCCTCCCGTCTCCAGGAGTCTCGCGAGGCCGAGCTGATACCGGGCCGCGGACGGATCGAGGAGTCCGGCCGTCTCCCACTCCGCCTTCGCATCCGACATGAGGCCCATCTCTTCATCGATCTTTGCCAGAAGGGCCCTTGCTTCGGGATCGTCCGGCCTTTCGGAAACCGCTTTGCGGACCTCCTGCAGCGCTCCCGAAAAGTCCTGCTCATCGACGCGGCGAGCGGCTTCCGCCAAAAGAGGCTGCTCCCGTCCATCCGCCTTCGAGAGGGCCACTTGAATTTTCTGTCGGTAACCTGAAAATTGATTCTCCTCCACCGTTCTTCCGACTTTGTCGAGCTCTTTCAGCGCCTGAGCATAGAGGCCCTCGTTCGCGTAAAGGCGGGCCAGATCTCCGTAGGCCCAGACAGAGGACGGACTGAATTCGACCACTCCCCGGAGGGCGTTAATGGCGGCGTTATTCTCCCCTCTCTCCTCGTATGCACGAGCCAGTGCCGCGTGAACCGCCGGATCCTCGGGGTTCAGGACGGAGGCTTGCTTCAGCCGCTCCAACCCTTCGTCCTTTTTTCCCTCCTTCAACAAGGTCTTGCCCTCGGAAAGCGCCCGATCTCCTTCCTTTATCGCCTGATTTCGAAGCTCCGGAAGACGCGCCAGCGCCTCCTGAATCTCGGAGCGAAGCTGGCCCTCGGAGGTGCGGGCCAGCGCCTCCCGATAGCTCTTCTCCGCGCGGGTGAAAAGGTGCATCGCTTGTTGAATCTGTCCGATCCGTTGCCGGCCCACCGCATCGTTCGGATTCTTTTCAACCCCCTTCTCAAAGAAAGAGAGGGCCGCATCGAGCCGGTTCATCCTTCCCAAGGCCGTCCCGGCCTTGAAATAGGAGACGGCGTCATTCGGATAAAGCTCCGCCGCGGCCTGATAGGCCCGCGCCGCCGCATCGTACTCGCCCCGCTCGAAGTAAACATCTCCTTGGTCAAGAATGTCTTTGAGCTCGATCCGATCCTCGACCGCCCGCAGGTGCTTCTCGGCCTCTTCGGCCTCCGGCCCGACCGGGTTGTCTTGAAGGAGGGTTGCCGTCTCATACGTTTCTCGGGCCCCCTCCAGATCTCCTTTTAATTCTAACAGCTCACCCATTCTGATCCACGCGGTATGGAAGGTCGGACTCAGCCGCACGGTTTCCCGAAAGGCCTTGATGGCGTCATCGTACTTTCCCTCAATCCCAAGAACGATCCCAAGAAGGTTCCAAAGGGTGGCGTTGTCGGGGGCGACTTCCAGGACGTCACGAAGTCTAGCTTCTCCCACGGCCGGCTTCCCCTCCCGAATCGCCCTCTGGGTCGACGCGATTCCTTCTCGCACTTCGTCGTTGATTTGGATGGCTGCCAAACCCTCTTCGCCCAAGCGCTCGATTGCAGAGCCCTCCGGGGCGCGCCAGTAAGCTTCGAAGTAGTTTCGAAATGCTCCCTCTTCGTTTCCACGGGCCAGATCGATCTGGGCCAAATGAAGGTAGACCCCGACGAGGTCGGGGCTCAACGCCAGTGCCCGGAGAAAGCTCCGCTCGGCCTCGTCGTATTGCCGCCGTTGCTCCAGAACGCTTCCCAGATTGAACAGGGCGAGAGGATTGTCTGGATCTTTTTCGAGGACCGACCGGAATGCCGCTTCGGCCTCCACGAGTCTTCCCTCCTGCATGGCCGTGACCCCTCGTTGAAATGCTGCCGAGAGATCCGCGGAAAACGCGGGGGCTGTAGGAAAAAAGGAAAATAGAAGGAAGAAAAGGAAAAGGGGGGAAGTACACGGCCGGACCGATCGGGACAGTTTCACCTCGCCCCCATCTACTTCCAGAAACCAGGAGGTCTAGAGGCAATCCGTCCGATCATGAAATCGCAATCACCTCGTCTTGTCCTGTAAACATCATCTTGGCTCAATAAACGGAGAGGCCCGAATGGGCCTCTCCGCAAATACGATCTAAAGTCGGTTCCTCCTCATTACGGCAGTGACTCGGAAACCGGTGGCGTCACGCTGCCGGGATCAATCCCCTGACTCCTAAGTGTCTGTGATGGACCTGAAGGATATTGTGTGCTGATAAATTGTGAAGGATTGTTGTAGACAAAGCTGCCGCTGATATTTTGTGAAAATCCCGGCCCGCTCCCCGACATGTCCGGGTCCTTGATCAAGCTTGTCCATTGAACGGTCGGATTCGTAAATCCTCCGCCGGCATCGCTTGTATTGGTAAAGCTCACCGTTAGATTGACTTCCTGGTCCCCAGTCCCAGCCGGCGGGACCGTACTGCCGGGAGGGGTCGGACCACCGATGGTGTTCGGCGGTGTGGTATTCAACGCAGTCACCTGGTGCATCGTTTGCTGTCCCGTCACAGTTGCGCTGTTGTTGGAGGTCGGATTCCAGGTAAAAGTATTAGTAAGCTCAAAAGCGACATGGGCCGCAGTCAACTGTGTTCCTCCGCTAGGAACGCAATCCGTCGCTCCGTCCGCGCAGAAATTGGCCGTGAAGGGGGTATTGGTCGTAAACTGTGCCGTCAGATCGTTGACGGGAGAAGCCGGATTGTTCGCGGCGGGAATAACCACACCTTGCGTTCCTGGATCAAAGTGAAGATCCCCGCAGTTCAATCCGGCAACTAGACCAGGTGGATCGGTCAGCACGTCCGTCCCATCGGCACAGGAACTAATCGAGGTCGGCGTCGCCGTGATCAGGCCGAACATGTTGTCGGTCACCGCGCCCGGCCCCAACGAAGGGAACAAAGTGTTCAGGTTCGACGCTTGCAGCAGGCCGGTTCCTCCGACGCAGGTACCAGTCGCATCCCTGGTACCGCCGACGCAGGGGTTAAACCCGGGGTTGAGGTCCGATGGCTGCCCGGTGCTTCCAGTCGAGCGGAGGTCGATCATCTGCGTATTGAGATTGTAATCGACCGCCTGGGCCCAGACCCGGCTTCCCTCCGGAAGAACCAGGAGTGCTAAACTTAGTAACATTCCGAATCGAACAAACCGATACATCGAAATACCTCCTTGTCTCCTTATGGAAGAGTTTCCGTCGCCGAGGCGCCGCTGCTCCGCAGAGTCTGCGTCCGACCGTCGGGGTACTGACTGCACCCTTGAGTGGAACCCGAGCTGGGGCAACCGAAGTTCAGGCTAGGCTGATTATAGTTAAACGTGCCGGTCAGGCTCTGCGTAAAGCCGGTCGCCGCGGTCCCGCTCTGTTCCGGATCGGTGATAGATTGTGTCCAGGTGACTGCTAGCGTTCCATTCGGGCCGTTGGCGGTCTGACCACTCACATCGAAAGCCGCGGTCGTCACGAACACCTGATCTCCCGTTCCGGGGGCGGTCAATGTGCCTCCACCTCCTGGAACCAGATTGGTCACCTGTTTGACACTTTGGTTTAGAGAGATGCAGACGGGAGGGGTGCAGTTCGGGTCCCACGTAAAGGTGTTGGAAATATCAAACCCCGTATGCGAATCAGTCGAGGGGCCGAAGTCCGCGTTCATCGCGGTCACGGACGTGAAGACGCCGTTCAACGTAAGTCCGATTGTCGGAATGGTCTGTCCCTGTGTACCTGGATCGTAGTGAAGATCGCCGCAGTTTACCCCCAGCAAGAGGCCGTTCGGCCCGGTCGCGGCCCCGGACAGGGGGGTGCAATGGGTTGGATCCGCCGGTGCCGTAATTAGACCGAACATGTTGTCGGTCACCGCGCCCGGGCCAAGCCGCTCAAAGATCCCAAGCGACGACGAGCACGATCCCGGAGAGGTCGACGTGCAGCTCGTTCCAACGTTCGCGGGGCTAAGAAGGGCGGATCCTGAAGACGGGGTACAGGTTGTTCCCCCCGATGAGCTCGTATCTCCTGGGCAGGGATTGAAACCCGGAAGCGTTGCGTTTGCCGTACCTGGTTCAGACCTTTGGTTGCTATTCTGCGTGTTGCTGAAAAAGTCTTGAGCTCCCTGGGCATATGCAGACGTCTGCTGCATTGCCGTGAAGAACAAGACCCCTCCAACAAGAAGAAACAAAGCGGTCCAGCGTGGAGCCTGAAGTTTCCTCATTTGAAACCTCCTACTATTACTTTTTTGAAATGTCTTGAATAAATCGACTTTGAAATCGACGCCGATGACTGAAACGACAAATTGAGACGGTCGGACCCGACTCGACCGGATCCGGCTGAAGATAGCAAGAAAAGGAATGAAACGAAGTGAGGAGTGGTTCCCCGATACCTTTGCACGCGTTAAAACGACGGAAGCTTATTCGCTACCGATGCCTCCTTAATTAATAAGTAATAAAAATAAAAACGTTCAGCGTGAACCGTTTTGTCAAAAAACCTGGGTTGAGTCTATCGAAAATCCCTAGGCAGTGTCAAGGAAAAAAGAAGAAAAACAATCAAAAAAAGACATAAAAAAAATACCTATAAATTAATATCTTAAGAAGCCAAAACCTATCCAACATCTTAAAGATCGCTCGTCAGAAGTAAAACCGGATCGCCGCGTTGATCTGAAGACCGTCCAGTTCTAACTTAAGCGGAGAGCCGGCTCCCGGGCCGCAGGTGCCGAACGGGCTGGTCTGCGCTGAGGGGGATGGGGGGCTGCAAACGTCGGTGATGTTTTGAGTCTGAACAGTCGCGTAATTGACCTTTTCACCGTCCTGCGGCGTCGGCACGTCCGGAGGCTGCACCGCCTCTGTGGGAGGGATCGGGATGTCCGAGAAATTCTGGCGGAAATGCCGCTTTACCTCCAAATTGGTAATGGTCCCGATGACGTAATTGACGTTGATACCAAAGGAAAGCCACTCGGTCAAAAAATATTCCCCTCCCACTCCCAACCGCGTCGTGTATGCCAGACCGCGCGCTTCCGTAGAGCTGCTTGCCGCAAAATTTTGATCCGGAGTGAGAACCTTGAACAGGGTATCCATGGTCACATCGGCCAGGGAAACTCCGAGAATGCCGACATTAATAAAAACCCGGCCGCGCTCGGGATCGCGGAACAGGTTATATTTACCGCCGAGCCAAATCTGGCTGACCGAGACCTCATAGCGCGCGCTGCGCGGAACATCATGGACGGGAGGAAGGTCCTGTCGGATGAATGCGTCGATTCGGTCCTCGGCGACGGAATCCCCCTGCCAAACGGAGAGGGTCGTCACCAGCGAGAAATCGTCGTTGATCTCCCACTGTGCCTCCACGCCGTAGTTGGCCCTTTCTTGGATTTTCGGTGCGACGATATTTCGCCGTTCCGCGGGGAGAAGAACATTGTGGGGAAGCAAATAGTTGGGGTCCTGTAAGATCGCGCTATGAGGATCTCCCAGGATACGGTTGAGGGTCTTGAGAGAAGGGTTGTAGGTTCCTCCGGTGATCGCGACGCTAAAACGACGCTCTTCCGCTTTTCCGACCGACGCGAGCGGAATTAAAAGGAAAAGCAAGACCAGGAGTATCGCACGCCTTACTCCTACTCTTGAGTCTTCACCCCCGCATCGCCGTTTCATTCAACTCCAAAGCGCCAACTGGCAGCAGTGTACCAGCTTTTCGGTAAAGTTGCAATGATTCTCATTCATTTTCCTCCGGTATTTTTATGGATTCGGTCGATCCAGTGTCACGACATATTCACTATTACCCCTCAACCTCAATCGATACGCCCCCAACTTCTCAGATAATGCGGACGCTGTTGTGCCCAAGAAATCGATTTGTACGTTGGGAATGGGGTTTCCGACAAAATCTCCGACACCGCCGTTGACCAGCACAACTTCCGGTGGGGATTGAACCGTCTGAAGCTCCAAGTAGCTTAGTTCTCCAGATTTGGCGATGACATAACTGTTTCCCGATCCACCGGCCGCTGCCCTGACCATCAAAAGACCGGGAGGAACATTATAGATCAAGAAACGCCCTTGAGCCAATCCACTTAAGGTCGTACGGTCGAGGCTCAGGTCGAGTCCCCCCGATGCACCGAAATAGGCGGTTCGACCAACTGGGGTCCCGTCCATCGAAGTCGCCTCGACCTGAACCCCCGAGATGGGGCTCAATCCTCCCAGGGATACATAGGACTGCGTCGGAGTGACCGAAACAAGGTCGACAAGGAGGTCCCGGTCGAAGAAACCCAGAGCGGACGTCAGGAAGTCGGTACAATCGGAACCGGACGTGCAGATTTGATGCAAAACGGGAGAGGAGAAATGGCCGGCGCCGTCTCCGAAGAAAATGGCCTCCTGAGCAATGGCCGAAGGAAAGGTCACCATAAAATCGAGACGATCGTCCGAATCGTAATCAAAGACGATCAGATCCTGCGGAACCGAGAGATCCATTGGAGGCGCCGAAAGGGGTATAATCAGGTGAGTCGCGATCGGTTTATTGAAAATCACATCGATGACGTACGAGGTCCCATCGTTGCGCAGGACGGCCCAATCGGTTCTTCCATCCAGATCGAAATCGCCGACGTTGATTTTGAGGGGCTGGGATTCGGTCTTGTACACGATTCGGTTCGCCTCGTTGCCGTTCAGATAGACATCAAACCCCGTCGGCGTGGTCACCACGATATCCGTTTTGCCGTCCGCGTTGAAATCGCCCGTCGAAAATTGCTGAGGCGGAATGTTTGTGGGAATGACCCTCAGCACGGTGAATGTGCCGTCCCCCTCACCCTTGAGGATGAAAATATTCTTGTTAATCTCATTGATGACGGCCAGATCGATCAGATCGTCTGTGTCATAATTTAAGACCCTCAGCGCAACACCGCCGTTGCCGAGGATCGTGTTGCTCCCGGCGAAACTGATCGGATTCTCGACCGGAGTGAACGTGCCGTTTCCATTGGAAAGAAGAATGTAAATGCCCGGTTGTGCCGCGGGATTCGAACAAGGGTTCGGGGCAATCGGACAGCCTCCCGTATTTGCACCGTAGTCGACCACGGCCAAATCGGCCAAGCCGTCCTGATTGAAGTCTGCCGTCGCCACGCCCCTCAGGTCGCCTCCCGGCGTGTTCAGCCCTGGGATCGGATCCCCGAGATCATCCACAATGGGATTGTCCACGGCCCTAAATGTTCCGTCTCCCAAGCCGAGCAAAAGCCTTACCTGTCCGCCCGAGCCGTCTGTGCCAACCACGGCGATGTCGACCTTGTCGTCGGAGTCAAAAAACCCCGTCGTCACCTGCCGGGGTGTAATCGAGACATAACAATCCGGCGGTCCAGGACACGTCGATGGAGACCCGGGCTGAAAACCGGGGGTCGAAACCTTCCCTGCTATGACTCCCAAGGTCGGATCCTGAGCAATGACGCCACCCGAAAGGGCTGAGAGTTCTCCAAGAGAGGTCATGTAGAGCGGGGCCTTCACGGTGTTTCCAATCCCTGTTCTCACCTGGTAATTTTCGCTCGGAAGAAAATTCGGACCCTCCAGATGCATGATGTAACTCCCGAAGCTCTCAACCGATACGTCGTAACTCCCTTCGGACCCGCTCTGGGAAGAGGAGGCAAACGCCGTTTTTTCTCCTAAGACCCGCCCCGACGCGCCGGAAATCGCCGTTCCCTCAAGGTCCTGAACCGTCCCCTGAACATCGGAAAAGAATGCCGGAGACTTACTGACGACCAGGTCCGACACGGTCACCGCGTTCTCCTGAACTCGGACGGAGGCCGCTCCGGAATCGTCCGAGGAGATGACCGAGATGTAGATCCGCCTCTCGCCGTTTGAAACCGGAATATTGGCAACCGCAAAACGACCGTTATTGAATGACTGGTCGGCCTGGACGATCTGCGGCGGACTCTGATCGTCGAAGTAGTAGATGTCTCCGATCGGGTTTCCCTCCTCGTCGTTTGCTGCCAAGGTGATGCCACTCGCCGTTCGGATGGATCCTTGGATGAACAGCGTCCCCACGACGATTCCCTTCCCCGGCGTCGGGGCCTGGCCCCCCAGCTCGTCCCTGGAGGGGAGAATCAGGTTGCGGATGTTCCCATCGTGGTTGTTGTCCAAGAGAATCTTCTCGTATGTTTCAAAGTATTCGCTCGAAGAAGGGGGCGGGGAGAGCCGAAGAACGTATCCCGCGTTCGCGACCAGTGCGCAGTCTGGCTCTTTCTTGGTGGGGGTCAAAAGCTCCGTCCCGTAGTACGAAGGGGTGCAGAACTTAAGCGCCGGATATTCCGGATCGTTCGGAAAAGGGTAATATTGAATCCTCTGAGCCCGATAATCATCGATGGTGGGGCTGGCGGGGCCGCATGGGGTGGATTGATAATTGGGGCCGTTGGGATCACAGACGCTAAAGTAACTGTAGTTGGGAAGCGTGTATTTTCCCGGACCTCTCGTCGGGTCTCCGGATATTCCCAATGTCCCCGAGAATCCCAGAACCGCTATGTTTACGTCACCGACCGGATTTCCTGATATATTCAACACCTTTCCCGTAACAAGTTCGCTGTTGCTCGGGATGAACGAAGGATCATTGTCGTCCAGGGCGTTCTCCGGAATGATGAACGGATCGACGTAGGAGACGCTTGCGGGAAAGAGGGTGATCTCCCGGGAGGCCGAATACTTGTTGGGATTCTTAGTGTCCAGGGAAGCAAGCGTTGAAACCGCTGAGAGGTAGACTTTACTCGGCGGCGGAGTACTGAAGAAGACAAAAAACTCGCCGTTGTTCGATGTTCCCTTCGTTCCGTTCGGCTGCACCTTGACCAATAGTCGATCCAGGGCGGGGACCGGGCTGTCGGTCCGATAATAAACGTCCCCGACCGGATTTCCATCGACATCGCGGAGGTCAATTTCGGCGGCAGGACGAGGGGTCCCGTCGGTTTCGCGAATCACTCCCTCCAAGAGGGTGGTGTCGCCTCTCAAGGGGTAGCCGATGGAGGTGGCCTCTTTGGAGAGTTCTGATTCGGATTGAAGCTTAAAGAATACCGTCAGATCTGTGGTCCCCGCTTGAATGGCCGCAGGGTTGGTGGCAATGACCTGATAGCTCGTCCGATATCCCGAGGCCGAGATTTTCATGTAATACGACCCGTTCGACACCAGAGACGGCCCGAAGCCGGACGCTGTGGTCCGGGGCTCCGGGATGTTATACCCGCCGTTCGAATTCGCGGTTGCTATGGTCCCATTCGGTCCGAGGCCATTCACACCGAGAGCGAAGATTTGCACCCCGGGGACCGGCGCTCCCGTGTCAATATCGTTTACTACCCCGGTGATAGGGACGCTGTCCGGAACGGCTGGAAGGGCCTGCGAGGCCATCAGGGAAATTGCCCCGGCGAAACTCAATACCCTTGCGTTCCCTCTCCCCCCGTGGAGAATTCTCACGTGAACCTGTCCCGGCAGCGCGTTGAATATGGAAAAACTCCCGGTGGTATCGGTTGCGCCGCTGGTATTGGAAAAATCCGGAACGCCTCCCAAGCTGTTGTAGAAGAAATCCTTTATGGGATCCCCCGCGTCATCGAAAACCCCGATCCTCAAGCCCTGGATGAACGTTCCCGCGCTGTCGATGAGAACCCCGCTGATCGTGCCCGTCGATGTGTTTTGCTGAAGGTTCGCCGCGGCCAGGAAGTTCGCCAGATCCGCCGCGGTGGCAACGGTCAGGTTCGAGGCGGGAGACGAAAGCGTCGAGAATCCGCTCCTGAAGTTGAAGTCGTAGGTCTTCACCAGCGGAACATCGCTCGTCCCCGACAGATCGCAGCAGAACGGAAAGTCCGCCCGGCTGCACGCCGCTATCAGGAGCAGGACCCCGAATCCGAAGGCCCAACCGGGGATTCCCGGCGCGCTCAGCAGCTTCTTAAAAACTGTACTTAATCTCGGCATAAACCCGACTGCTGTTTTTAAAAAATCCGACAAAGTGAAAATCGCCCGGAATGGGCCCCCCGATCGTCCCGTACATGAAGTCTCCCCCGAATGTGAGCTTGAGGCGATCGGTCATTTGAAAGTCGACCTTCGGACGGGTGAGAAACTCCAGATCGTTCACAAAGTAGAGCACGAGAAGCGACGGCACTACCCCACCGTGAAACAGTTCTTTTCGTGCAAAGAGGCCGAACACCGTGTCGAACTGGTCCTGAATCACGCTCCCGTTCCAGTCGAGAATATACTGCTGCAGTCCCTGGGCCGAGATCTCGACGCCGAACAGCCTGAAATCGACCTGCAGGGCGTATTTCATGTAGTCTTTTTTCTCTTCCCCAAGTACTCCCAGGACGGACCCCGGCACGGGCGAGAAATCGGGATTCGGGAAAAAATCCGCCCCAAAGTACTTCCCCAACACGTAGGCCCATTCTCCGCTCACCACAAATCCGGAGAGACTCTTCGAAAAGGTGGTTCCGAATATGTGGAGCCTCGTGTAACGCGGATTGCTCACCAGGACGATCGCGTTCGGATCGATGCTGAAGGATCCAGCCCCGATGACCGTTCGGAAGTTGGTCGGAAAAGGATCCCAACTGTAAAAATAACTCGCCGACACGTCCCATCCGGCAACGAGCTTTGAGACCTTGAGCGCGATCTCCCCGTTTCCGATGTTGTTTGGAAAATCCTGCCAGACGTGCTTGGGTTTTTCGAGACCAGGAAGAATCACGAACTGTTCCCATTCGCTTCCCTTCGGAGCCGGCCTGTGGGATTGGACCTGAAGAATCCATATCCCTTCCACAGTGAGGCTTCCGGGAAAGTAGAAGTCCGTTTTGATCATCCAGAGGGGTATGTACCGGTCCGTCACGTCGCGTAGAATAAACTCCGCGAAGTCGAGAGGGTTGATCTCATCGGTTACCCTCGCCCCCTCCACGACCCCCCACCGGACAATTTGCTTTCCTGCTCGAATATCCACGGTGGGAAGGTTGATATCGAGATAAATTTCCCTCAACAGGAATTGCAACTTCTTTATATCAACGTCGCGGACGTTCTCAATGGAGATTTTTGGAATCGCCGGGGGCGGAGGGTTGTCGATCAGAATCGTCCTGGGAAATTTACGGGGTGAAATGGTATCGATGTCCTCCAAATCGTAAACCGCGTCGTACCAGATTTCGCCGATTCCGGTCAATTGAACGTTTGGGAGGAAATCGTAATGGGCGTCGAGGTGAAAGATGTTGAGGATTTTGGTAAAGGCGCGCGGCTCGATGATGCGGTAGGCGGTCTCGTTTTTTAGAAAGCCGCCCCATCGTAGTCGCGACAACAACTCTTCCTTCAGCGAGGATTGCGAAGACTCCCCTGGCCCATTCGGACCCGCTTCCCCCTCTTCTGCTGCCGCAACGCAGGTCAATAAAAGGAAAAAGAAAAGGAAAAAAAGAGGAAACAAGCGTTTAGGAGAGCTCCCCAAGTGGTTCAGAGAACGCTCCTTAACCCTCTATGCACCATAACGCCTGCCCGGATAATCTCCTGAGAAGAGCTTAACATTCAATACCATAAACTGCCTGAAGAGTCAAGACAATCCTGAGACGATACCGGCCTTGGCGGAACGTCCAAACATATTGATATTTAAATACAAACACACCATTACAGCACCCAGGCAAAGCGTCTAGACATACAGCCCCGGTATAACCGAGACGGGTGTCGGTTGGCAACACAGAAACGGAACAGAGATGAAAGATACCAGCTACAATTTCCTTCTTTTTCACCCGTCCGCGGACTTAAAAACCGACGCTAGATCGAATCAGAAATTAAAGCTCAGCCCTGTGGCGACCAGCGTCCTTCGGTAGCCGCTGAGCGAGGTGCTCTGACCGGTGATCTGGGCCAGCGTGTTGCCCGGGCTCAGGGCTCTGAAGTTCGTCTTATTCGACTGATACGTAATGCTGAAATTAAAATGCATGTTCGCCGTCAAGTCATACGAGAGTCCAAAAGATGGGGAAGAGAGCCGATTTTTCCGGGTCGAGGCGGAAAAGATGTCCGGAATCGTAAATTCCTGAGTGGACTGCGAATAAGAGAGCGTGAAGTGAAAAGCTCATGATAAACGCAAAT
>OBLQ010000645.1_pt1 | contig 13342 bp, 12 predicted proteins | sample 1519881 | NCBI WGS metagenome assembly OBLQ01 (sample SAMN01911456, study PRJEB22533) | soil metagenome | biome: Soil | place: Malaysia | collected 2012-04-30 | depth DG_metagenome m | reverse complement strand
TAACGCTTCTTAAAAAGACAGCCCGCTTGCAGCGCGCCCTCGGAAGGACAGAGAGAAAGGGCAGGGACGCGGGGGTTATCGGCGCGCTCTCGCTTTTGGAGACCTCCGCTCTCGACACCTCGGACCAGAAAGAGATGAGCGCCCTGGCCGAAGGGATAAAAAAGGAGATCAAGTCGCTCGCGCCTGACCATAAATACGATATCTCGATCGTAAAGGACAACGCCGCTTACGCGTTGAAGTGCGTATCGAGGAGAAACGGAATAGTAACCGAGACGGTAATAGACAAGGAGTTTTTGAACTCTCCCGAGTTCCTCGACATACGGACTTCAGCCAAAAACCTCAAGGAGGCCGGGGACCCGCCGTTCAAACTCAAGAGCGGAGAGACGGTCACCGAGCTCGGCAGCTACCAGGCCCTCATGGGATACATCCTCGACCTCGGCAAAAAGGGCCTCAACATCCAGAGGTACAAAGGCCTGGGAGAGATGAACCCGGAACAGCTCTGGGAGACGACCATGGACCCTGAAAAGAGGATATTAAAACAGGTCAAGGTCGAGGACGCCGTAGAGGCCGACGCGATATTCACGCGGCTCATGGGCGATGTCGTCGAGCCGAGAAGAGAGTTCATAGAGCGCCACGCCCTTGAGGTCTCGAACCTCGACATATAAACGAACCGGGACAAATACCGGAGGGAAGACCTGTACGGGTCTTCCCTCCGGTATTTTGACGTATCAGCCGGCCAATCGCCTCCGTACCCCCGCATACTCATCCCGCACAGGGTCTTATAGGACGCCTTCCCGGCCTCTGGCTTCACGTAATCCATACGTTTAACGGCCTGATCCTGCGCCCCCCGCGTGGGACCACGGCTTCCCGGTCCCGCCGTCCGGTACAGGCGCCGGCCCGCGGGCCTATTCCATTGACAACTCCGGCAGGAAAGTAATAAGATTAGGCAGCCCAATTCGCGCTGACCGGTAGAGAAATGACGAAACAGAAATCCCAGAGGATCGGCCTGTATATCGATGTCGCCAACATCACGCGTAACGGCGGCTACGGCATGAGGTTCGACGTGCTCCGCGACTTCGCGTGCAGGGACTCAGGCGAGCCGATAAGGCTTAACGCCTACGTCGCCTACGACGAGGAGCGGGCGAAGACCGACCGCGAATACAGGGAGAGGACCTTCAACTTCCACTCCACGCTCCGGGACTACGGGTTCAAGGTCATCGAAAAGACCGTCTCGTGGTACGTCGACGAGGCGGGCAACAAATTCGGCAAGGCCAACGCGGACCTCGACATGGCCGTTGACGCGCTCCTCCAGTCGGAAAACCTCGAAAAGGTCGTCATGGCCACCGGCGACGGTGATTTCATACAGGTCGTGCGGGCGCTTCAGAACAAGGGGTGCAGGGTCGAGGTGGTGGCGTTCCAGAACGTCTCGTCCAACCTCAAGCGGGAGGTGGACCTCTTTATGTCCGGCTACCTCATACCTAACCTCCTGCCGTTGGAAAGCGCCGAGCTAAGGAAGAGCTGGGGAGAGGTCGGCTCGCGCGTCAGGGGCATCTGCTACACCTACAACCAGTCCAAGAACTTCGGCTTCATGCGCTACCTCGTAAGGATCGGCCCCGGGCTCTGGATAACGGACACCCGGAGAAGCGAATCCCCTTACGGCACGGCGTTCGCCCACGAGTCGGCCTTCACCGGCATAGACATAAGCCAGCTGCCGAGCCGCGATATGATCTTCGAGTTCGACGTCGTTCAGGGCGAAAAAGGCCTTCAGGCGGCGAACATAGTAAAGATATTCCCCTGAGGCTTTTTGGCGTAACGGCAAAAAGCTACACGCAAAGTAAAGAGGGGCGGGCCCATTGGGCCCGCCCCTCTTTCGTTTTTTTAACGGCCTCACCCGCCTGTCTTATTGTCCGTCAGGCTCCCGGTCCGCGGGCTCCTCTGCCGCCTCTTCCGCCTCTTCGCCCGCGCCCTCTTTTTTCTTGCCGAATATCACGGCAACGACTATGCCTATGAGATAGAGCGTCATTATGGGGCCTGCCATCAGGAGCTGGTTGAAGATGTCCGGCGTGGGTGTAAGCACCGCGGAGACCACGAGTGTTATCACGATGGCGTACCTCCACCAGGACACCAGCTTACGCGCCGTTACAAGGCCCAGGCGCGCCAGCACAAGGATCGCCAGCGGGAGCTGGAAGATGATACCGAAGGCGAGAAGGAACTTCGTTATCATCGAGAAGTACTCGCTCATGGAGATGAGCGGCTTGAGCTCCGGGCTCGAATATCCCATCATGTACTTGAATCCGAAGGGGAAGACGACGAGGTACGCGAAGGCGGTGCCCGCCAGGAAGAGTATGACCGAGAAGAACACGATGAAGACGAACCAGGTCTTTTCGTTCCTGTAGAGCGCCGGGGCCACGAAGCCCCAGACCTCGAAGAGTATGACGGGGCTTGCCAGCACCAGGCCACCGGCGAAACCGACCTTCATGTAAATGAAAAACGGCTCCACGACGCCGGTAAATATCATGAAGTCCTGACCGGGCGGAAGCACCGGCAGGAGCGGCAGGGCCAGGAAATGGTACAGCTCCGCCGAGTAGTAGTACGCGACCGCGAAACCCGCCGCGGCCGCTATGATGGATACGATAAGCCTTTTTCTGAGCTCCCTCAGGTGCTCCGTAAAAGCCATGCTCCTGTCGTTATCGGTCATAATCAGGTGGCCTTTTTATCCGTTCCATCGTCCCCGTCGCCGGACGGCGCGCCGCCCGCCTCAGGGGGCCGCTCCGCGGGTTTTTCACCGGCAGAGGCCGGGGGGGGAGCGGGACGGTGGTCTTCTTTCATGATGTCCTTGCCCGGCTCCTCGGCCTCGGCTATGTTCCTCTTGATCTCTTCGCCGGCGCGCTTGAACTCGGAGTAGGCCCTGCCAAGCGCCTTGGCCACGTCAGGGAGCTTCTCGGGGCCGAGGACGATGAGCGCCACGATGAGTATGAGGACTAATTCCGGGAAACCTATGCCAAACATCTCTTACCCGCTTTTATTTGGAAGGGGGGACGACAAGCACCGGGCAGCCGGCCTTTCTCATGACCCTCTCCGTGGTGCTTCCGAAAAAGAACCGGTCTATCCCTTCCTTCCCGTAAGTGCCCATGACGACCATGTCGGCTGCCGCGCCCTTGACGACCTTGAGTATCTCCTTTGACGGCTCTCCAGCGAGCACATGCCTCTCGACGTTACCGTATCCCTTGAACATCCGTGCCGTGAACTTCGCGAGCATCTCGGCGGCCACCGACTTCAAGTCCTTGTCGAGCTTTTCGTAGGACAGGTGCGGAAGATAAAAACCGGCCGCCTCGTGGCTGGTGTCCACGACATGGAGCACATAGACCCGGGCCTTGTTCAGGCGCGCCAGCATCAGCGCGTATGCCGCGGCGTCTTCGGACACGGTGCTGAAGTCCGTCGGCAGAAGTATCTTGCGGATGGTCTTTACGGTCTTATTGTTGCCGCTGTTCTTTTTTGCCGCCATCGTATTCTCCTGAAAGTTTTTATTTTAACGTCCCGAAGGCATCGTGGGTGTTAGGACATGAAAAATAATCATATATTAATGATACCATCTTTTTCAATACAATTCTGGCAGTTACGGAGCCGATGTCCTGAGCTTTTTAAGAGTTGACCGCGGGGCGTGGAAGTGTTAAATTACGCTCGCACGGAGAGAGATTCCTCGAAAAGCGCAGCATAATACCTGAAGAGGAGCTGTTTTTGGCCAAACACTACGACTCCGTAACCGTGTCATCCAAATACCGAGCCGACCGTGACGGGGGGTTTTGATGGCGCGGGAAGCTCTTTCCCATACGCCGCACTTCTTCCAAAAGCGACCGCGACCTCACCGCGGCGCTGCCAACCCGTTCAGTAGACTTCTCCAAGGATCCGTTCTTCCGGTCATCATGCTCTCCGTCGTCATATTCCTCTCAAAGGGCACGGCCGCTGCCTTCGACCCGTACGCCCCAGACCCTCTTTCGCCGGGACGTAGCAATGTTTCAGCGCTTAAGCCGGACGAGATCCCGCTGCCGGCGCTCCCACTTACGGTGCTCGAAGAACCCGTTCCTTCGGGAACACAGGCCCCGGAGGCTTCAAAAGGCCCCGCCAGAAAGCCTGAATCCTCCAGCGAACCCTCCCCTGCCCCATCCATTGAAAAAAGGCGCATGGACCCCGAAATAAACAGGGGGACGACCGGTGAGATGGACATCTCGGTCACATTCGACGGCGGCGGCTATGAGAGCGACGAAGAGGCCGAGGCCATACTTTCAACTCTAAGGGAGCGGTCGATAAAGGCCACCATCTTTCTGACCGGCCTTTTCATACGTAAGTACCCGGCAATCGTCAGGGAGATGGTCAGGGACGGCCACGAGATCGGCAACCACACGCTTGACCACCCCCACCTGACCGACTTCAGCCTCACTTTAAGACAGACCACCTCCCCCGGCATAGACAAAAGTTTCGTCGAGAAGGAACTCCGGGGCGCCGCCGAACTCTTCAGGGCCGCAACGGGCGCCGAGATGGCCCCGCTCTGGAGGGCGCCCTACGGAGACATCAACGGGGCGATACGCGACTGGGCGTTTGACAGCGGCTACGTGCATGTCGGCTGGACCTATGACGCGAAGAAAAAGGAGAGCCTCGACACCCTCGACTGGGTATACGACCGGAGGTCCAGGCTGTACAGGACGTCGTCCAAGATAAAGGAACGCATACTCAACTTCGGGAAAGGCTCCGCAGGGCTTAACGGCGGCATAATACTCATGCACCTGGGGACCCTGAGGAAAGACGACCGCGCATCCGACATCCTCGGGGAGATGCTTGACGCCCTTGCAGAAAAAGGGTACAGGTTCGTAAAGGTCTCGGAGCAGCTCAAGGGCACGGGCCTGCTGCAGGCCGCCGCGCAAAAAAGAAGGCAGTCGGTCGCAGGCGGGCTGGTAAAATTCGAAGGAGTGGCCGGAAGGGAACGCTCCGGGGTCCGTCAGTAACCTCAGTACCCTTTTCCCCTGAGCTCCTCCACCTTGTCGCTGTACTCGGCGCCGGCCATCTTTATGAAGCGGGCGTAATACTCCCGGGCCTTCGCCCTGTCGCCTTGAATCTCGTAGACCACCCCGGCGTTATAGTAGGTCTCGGTGTTGAACGGGTTGTACCTTATCGATTTCTCGAACATCTCTATCGCCTTGGCGTAGTTGCCCGTAAGCTGGTAGTATGCTCCGAGGTTATTGTAGGCCTGCGAGTCACCGGGGTTGAGTCTCACGGCCTCATCCCATTCCATCGCCGCCCTCTCAAGGTATCCGGCGTCCCTGTAGATGTTCCCGAGCTGATAGCGTATGAGCGAGCTTCCGGGCCTTAACCTGGCGGCCCGCTCGCCGTATTGTATGGCCCTGGCCATGTCCCCGATGTGCATATAGGAGTAGGCCTCTCCCATGTAAGCGTCCGCGTAGTTCGGGTCAAGGGCCAGGGCCTTATCGTAGTTCACCAGGGCGTTTTTGTAGTCCTTGCTCTCGAAGTACCTGTCGCCCAGACCGTTGTAGCTCGGGGCGGAATTCGGAGCGGTCCTTATCGCCTCCGCGTAGAAGTCGAAGTTGTCCTTGTATATCCTGTTCCTGTTGACCGAGACGACCGAGTACGCCAGGGCCATGGCCGCCACCCCTACGATGACCGCCCGTGTCTCGAGGACCCCCCTGGACTCCGCCTTCCTGTACAGAGCGTACACCCCGTACGAAAGCGCCATGATCGGGCCCATCGAGGGCATGTATATGTACCTCTCGGCCATCATGGCGAAAGATATCGGGACTATGTTGGCTATCGGCACCAGCGCCAGGTAAAACCATGCAAGAGAGAAAAAGACGAGCCTGTTCACGGTGTACGTCCAGATTATCAGCGCGAACGACGAGACTATGGCCAGCAGAGACACGATCACCCAGGGGTCGAATACGGTATGTACCGGCCTTACGAGGTAGTGGAGGGTGAGCTTGAAGGGGAAGACCATGAGCCACATGTAGGTTGCCGTGGCCTTGGCCATCATGAGAAAATTCGAGTAAGCGGTCCCGCCCCACCACCCCATGGTCGAATCCATCCTGCCGGTAGCGTAAAACCTCAAGACGAGGTACCCGAAACAAACGGCAGAGAAGAGGACCCAGGCGGGAAGCTTCGACATTACAAGGTCCTTAATGGGCCTCCTGTTGCGCGTGGCGTAGTCGTAGAGTATTATGAAGCCAGGCAAAGGTATCATCGTCTCCTTGCCGAGGTAGCTTAAAAAAGACAGCACAAGCGATACGGCGAGGTACACGTGCGCCCCGGTTCTACCGTACCTGAAGTAAGAAAGGAGCGAGAGGTTCAGAAATATTATCCCGATTATGTCCGCCCTGCTCGATATCCATGACACGGCCTCGACATGGACGGGGTGTATGGCGAATGCGATCGAGGAAAGGAGCGCCACGGCCGGGACTTCAAAAAGGGCGAGGGCCACGAAGTAAACGGTCACGCAGGCGGCCATATGGAGAACAAGGCTGGTCAGGTGGAACCCCCAGGGCCTTAAACCGAAGACCGCGTAATCGAGGGCGTAGGATATCGTCCTTAACGGCCTGAAGATGAGCGTGCCCCACCCCGGATCGTTAGCCGCGAGCATCCGCGGCGAGGTGAAGAACGACGGGATGTTGGCAAGGCTCCTTATGTTCGTGTTGTCACGCACGAACCCTATGTCGTCGCCGACGAAGCCGTTGTTTATGCTGTTGTAGTACACGGCGAAGGTGACGGCCAGGAGCAAGATGATGTGGGGCCACCACGAGCCGGGATGCTCTTTTTTCGTCTTGTAGTCCGCAAGCCTTACGACCTTGGAGTTTCTCTTCTTCATCATCTTCTTTTCTTCCCGCCGGTTGTTTTTTCAAGGACGACAAGGCACCTGGCGGCCACAAGCCCCCCGAGCAGCCTTACCGCCAGCCTGTCGAGCGCCTCAAAGAGCCTGACCGAGGAGTACGGGACGAGCTGAACTCCCTCGAACCCCCCGCTCAAGGGGTACAGGAGGAATTCCCTCACCTCTTTCCTCAAGACCTTGAGGGCCGGGAACCGCGATTGAAATTCCTTTATACGCCTGAAAAAAAGGAGCGTGGCTATCGCCTGATTGGACTCGAACGGCGCCTTTGACGACCCGGCCTTCGGCTCCTCGAAGACATCGGCTGAGAGGTCCACGTCCTCCTTGTGTAAAAAATTGTAGTAGAGGTACGAAAACGGCGAGATGAACACGTCAAGGATGACGACCCTGCCGCCGGGCTTAAGGCACCGCACCATCTCGGATATGGTAGCCGCCGGGGCCTTCACATGGTGTATGGCGTCTATGAGGACAAACCCCCCGACGGAAGAGTCCCTGTAGGGAAGCTCCATCGCGTCGTGCACGCAGTCAAGCCATTCGCAGTATACCAGGTCCGTCGATATCGCCGACGGCATGAAATCCTTGAAGTTCCCCGTGCCGGACCCGAGCTCCACCACCGGAGTCAAGCCTGAAAGCTCCGTTTCGATGTCCTTATACCACTTCGTGTAAAGGTACCGCGTTACCTTTTTCCTCTCCCATATCTCCCTGTGGCTGTCGAGTATTTCTTTTGACATTATCGTTAGTGACCTGTCTGTTAATATCCCCGTAGAAGCCGGGCTTCTTTCCGTACGTCATCGCCGGGGTAGATGACCGCGCCGATATTCACCGCGGTTATGAACATGGCGAGCGGCACCACATGCAAAACCACCCTCTCTATCGAGGTAGAGATATGGACCGTAAGGTCTATCGACGAAGTCAGGTAGACAAGGATATAGACCGAGAACTGGCAGAAAAGCATAATATTCAAGAATATCAAAGGCCTCGATAGAAAGCAACGCCGGTTTAAGACCAACCCGAGCGGATAAAGGAACCAGACCGGGCCGAAGATGCGGAAGTTCTTGAACATCACCTGGTAGAAGCTTTCAAATATCACCGGAAGGCTCGAGAGGTGTCCGGCGGCGTTTGCCAGGGTCAGCCCGCCCCTGTCCTCCTGCGGTATGTGGTTTATCGCTTTATAGAGCATCCACGGTCCGGCGGTGACGATGAGTGTTGCCGCGAGGAGAAGAAACTCGGACGCGGGCCTTCTCCTCGTGACCATGTGCACAACCGCCAGCGCCGCCCCGACCGCGGCAAAAGGCAGCCCCTCGTCCTTGGTCCATGCCCCCAGGCCCAGAAAAACGGCGAAAAGGAAGAGGTGCGACCCGGTGCCGCCCCTCAGGTAGAGATAGAAAAAACCGGCCGAGGCCACGAAGCAGGCCGAGAGCATGAGGTCCGCGTACCCGACGAAGTCCAACGTCGGCACGCCGGGTATCTTTACAGGGAAGTCCGCCGCGTGCCTCATCAGCAGGTGCGTAAGGGCAAGAAGCGCGGTGAACAAAAGCGCGTTACGCCTCCGGGTAGCGCATCCCGCGAGGTAATAGAAGACGGCGAGCAGCGAGACGAACTGCAGCGGGTACAGAAGCCGCGCCATTATCTCATCGGCCCAGCCTACGGCAACGTATACCCACGCAACGGACAGTGGCACGAGGAGCGGGTAGTCCTGGTGTATAAGTTCGTTGGTAAGGAAGAAGTCCTTCCTGAGCCCCCCGTCCGTGAAAAAGACCTTTGCCTTGAAGAACCAGGTCTGCCACGAGTCCCATCCTGTTACGGGGAACATCCCGGCGTAGGAGAACGCATAGACGAGCTGCGAGGCTATTACCGAGATATAGACCCAGTCCAGCCACCGGAGGCTCCTGAAAAACCCCACATCCGAGCCGAGCCCGGCAAGCGCCTCCCTTTTGGCCGGAAGCAATACCATGACCGCGAGAAGGACCGCCCACGGGAGAGCGACGGCGACCGCCCCGTAAGGGACCGACAACGCCGAGCAGGCGAGCATCTCCAGGGACACGGCCCCGAGCCCTATGAGAAAAGAGACTGCCAGCCTGACGACGAGGCCCATCCTGAGACCCGCCGGGTCGGCGAGGTTAAGGACCAGGTACCCGGCAAGCAGCAACACCCCGACGGCAAAGGCCAGAAAGACGGTCTCGGTCATCGGGCCTCCCTCTCCTTGACCTCGTAGAGAGCCTCGTAGCCTCCGTCAACGGCGTCTCCGTAGACCCTGGCGAGGTACGGCAAGATGTCTAGGTCCCCGTAACGCCCGTAATCCTGTCCCTTCGATATATATACGGCAAGATAGTCGCATTGTTTCAGGTCATCCGTCCGGAGGGTTCCGCTCCCGCCGTCTATGACCTTTCTCGGGTAGAGGTAGTACCGGGCCTTGAGGAAATAATACGAAGATTCGGCGCCGGCTGTCGGTGTATAGAGGCAGACGCGGGAGCGAGGGCTGGTCGTTGCCGAGACCTTTTTAGTGACTTTATAGACCGGGCCGTCCATGAGGGACTTCTTCTCTTCGTACTTGAGACGCATCGCCTCGGGTATGACCTTTACCGCCGTGGCCTCGGCCCTGAAGCTGTCTACGGAGCACAGGACCCAGAGCACGAGAAGGACCGCGCCGGCGGCGAGTTCAAGCCGGGAGATCGGGGAGTCCTTTTTTTTACGGTCTGGCATGCCGGCTCCGGTCGTCAAATAAAAAAAACGCCTCAAAAGGGGGATAAGTCATCAAGAGGTTTAGGCCCCTGCGCCGGGTGCGGACCGAAGGCGCGGTGGACATGAAAGCGGATGTCCGTCTATACGAACTTGAATTTCTTGAGCGCGGCAACGCACATCCTGAGCATTATGAGGCCGTTTTTGAACCTCTTGGTCATCTTTGTCTCGCCGTAGACCCGTTCGAGGTAATGGACCGGGACCTCCACGATCTTGAGGTGGAGCTTGGCGGCCCCGAATATGAGCTCGTAGTCGCCCCACCTGTCCTCTATGCCCCAGGAACCGAGGAGCCCCTTTATCCGGGGCCAGTCCCTCCTCCAGATGACCTTCGTGCCGCAGAGCGTATCGGTGAGCCTCTGTCCGAGGAGGTACGAAAACGAGAGGCCGAAGAACTTGTTGCCTATGATGTTAAGCCCCCTCATCGCCTCTTTCTGCATCGGGTATATCATCCTGGAGCCGTTTATGAACTCGCCCCTGCCCCGTGCTATCGCGTCGTAGAAGTAGGGGAGTTCCTCGGGGATGACGGTCAGGTCCGCGTCGAGTATCATGAGGATATCGCCCGTGGCCGCGTCAAAACCGGTCCAAACGTTCTTGGCCTTGCATATCCCGGGGCCTTCGACGAGCCTGATATTCTTCTCCGGGTATTTTTCGATCATCCGCCGGACCTCGTCCGCGGTCCCGTCAGTGCTCTTGTCGTCGCAGAATATTATCTCTACACCCGCGCCCATCTCCGGGACCCTCTCTACCGCCCCCTCGACGTTTCCTTTTTCGTTCTTGCACGGCACTATTACGGATACGGTATATTTAGGGTCCGCGCCGGCCCCGGCGGCCTGTTTCGCGACAAGTATCTGTATGAAGCAGAGCTTCTTTATGACCGGGACCCTCGCCACGACCCTGTTCATGAACCACGAGACCAGGGGGATGCCCACGGGCATGAGCATCTGGTGGTACTCTTTAACGACCTCGTAGCCTGCCAGGTGCAGAAGGTTCTCTATCACCGGGACGTTAAGCCAGTTCTGCGTGGGCTGGGGCACCTTCCAGCCGATCTTTTCCGCCAGCACGTTCAAGGGGCGCCACAGGTAGTTGTAGTTTATGACGATGAGGCGGGTAGTGGGGGTGGAGAAGCTGCGGGCGTTAAGGAACGCCTTTTCTATGTCTATTATGTCGCCGAGAGAGTAAAAGACCACGTAGTCGTACTTCCCGGAGTCCGAAAACGACTCCGGGTCCGCGCACTCGAACCTGAACCGAGGGTGCATGCTACGCGCCCTCTCGACCATCTTCGGGCAGACCTCCACGCCGACTCCCTCGGAGGGCTCGACACTTTCGAGTATCTGGCCGAGTTCGGACCTGAACAGAAGCACCTTCTTGCCGGGCTCTATCAGGAACTTGAGGAACGCGGTGAGCCTTTTGTAGAAGTACCTGTTCCTCTTTATCCACTTCTCCCGTACGGACGCTATCTTCTCGTAGGATTCGCGGACATAGGCCCTTCTGGAGTCGAGGTACTCAAGCGCCCAGTTGCTATCGGTTTTTCTCTTTTCGGCATTCATCGGGGTTATGGGCCGGGGACTGAAAGTCATGCGCCGCGGGATATAGGCCAGGCAAGAACGGAGTCAGACTCCTCGGGTAATAAAAAGCACTCTCTTGGGTCCTGCCACTACAGGGATAATCGGCAAAAACCCTTCATTTCTTAAAGGATTTTTTACCATAAAGTGCGGCAAAGGTCAACACCGGAAGACCTGTCGCCTGCAAACCCCTTAAGGCTTCAAAGCGCAAGACCGGAAAGCCTTCCGGAGAGGTACTCCTTTATCGCGCGCGGCTTTGGGAGCGTGGAAGCGATATTGCCGCCGGATAAGAGCGGCACAAACAGGCTCTCAAACTTTCCGCCGCATGCGCACGCGCCGGGTCCGGTCCCCAGGGGCACTGTTTTTCGCCCGGCGCACGAAACGCACCTTAAGACGTCCTTGGCCCCTGACCACTTGCCCCGTTTTGCCATCGGCACGCCGTCTATCTCCATTATGTCCATGGCGAAGTCCACGACCGGGGCGTCGCTTATGGATGTGCCGACCCCAAAGGCATCTACCACGGGCCTAAGCTCCGCGACCTCTTTTTCGTTGAGCCCGCCGCTTGCGAAGAGCTTCACGTCCTTAAAGCCCCGTAAATCGAGCTCCCACCTCACCTCTTCGAATATCCTGTAAAAATCCCCCCTCCTCGAAGAAGGGGTGTCGAGCCTTACGGCATGGAGGCGAGTTCCCATGGCCTCGGCCACCCTTATGGCCTCGAACTTCTCGTCGTTGAACGTGTCTATGAGGGCCACTCTCTTGACCTTTTTGTCTATGACCTCGTCAAAGGCCTTTGCCGCCTCCACGGTGTCTCCGAGGACGAGTATGAGGGCGTGCGGCATCGTGCCGGTCGGGTCCGTTTCAAGGAGCTCGGCGCTCACTACCACGGCAACTCCGTCGCACCCTCCGATGTACGCGGCCCGCTCTATCATCGGAGCGAGGGCCGGGTGCATCCTGCGCGCCCCGAAGCTCACCACGGTCCGGTCCCCGGCAGCGATCCTGATGCGGGCGGCCTTTGTCGCTATCCCCGAGGCCTGGCAGATAAGCCCGAGGAGCGCCGTTTCAAAGACGCAGAACTCGGTATACATCCCCTCGATCTCCATTACAGGCTCCCACGGCATGAAGACCTCGCCCTCCCTGAAGGCCCTTATGTTGACTTTTCTGCCTTCCATGAGGCGCGCTACCTCCTCCACGCCGGTAAAAACCGACCACTTCCACCCCTCGGGCAGGGTCTTGGCGAAGAACTCGGCCCTGACCCTTTTGTCTATCCCCTTTTTTTTAAGTATCTCCAGGGTGCGCGCGAAGTACACGTCCGTGACCCTGCCGTCTCTTATGTCCTTCTCATCAGAGATATGGAACATCTTCGCCTCCGTCGTTCGGGTTCGTGGATGTGGAAGGTCAGGCCCGCCGCGGCCCGGTCTTAGGCCTGAATATAAGTACGACCGCCGCCCCGGTGACGAACCCGCCTATGTGGGCGAACCAGGCTATACCCCCGCCGGAGCTCGAGCTCAATATCTGGAAGAGAAACCAGACTCCCAGAAAGAGGACCGCAGGCAGCCGTACGACGGTTACGAAAAATATGAGGAATACGAGCGTTAAGACCCGCGCCCGGGGAAAGAGGAGGAAGTAAGCGCCCAGGACTCCGGCTATGGCCCCGCTCGCCCCGATCATCGGGAGCGTCGAGGAAGGCTCCATCGCGACGTGCGAGATACTTGCCGCCACGCCGGAGGCCAGGTAAAAGACGAGGAACTTTACGTGGCCGAAGACGTCCTCGACGTTGTCGCCGAAGATCCAGAGAAAGAGCATGTTCCCGGCTATGTGCACCAGGCCGCCGTGGACGAACATGGCCGTAAGGAGCGTAAGGGGCGGCGGCACCAGCGAGCGCGGGGTCAAGTCCACAAGGTGCGTTATCTCGTACGGGATGGCCGCGGTCCTGTAGACGAACAGCTCGCCCCCCCTGGCGCCCAGAGTCAGCTGGTACGTGAACACGAATATGTTTACGGCTATTATCGCAATAGTTACATAAGGGAATGTATATGAGGGGACATCGTCTTTAAGAGGTATCATAGGTAAAGACCCTCAGGTTTTTTCCGTCACCGGTAAGGATAGCATATTATGAGCATTAAATCATCCCGGGGCGCCCCTCTGCCCGGGAAAC
>OBLQ010000644.1_pt1 | contig 13400 bp, 7 predicted proteins | sample 1519881 | NCBI WGS metagenome assembly OBLQ01 (sample SAMN01911456, study PRJEB22533) | soil metagenome | biome: Soil | place: Malaysia | collected 2012-04-30 | depth DG_metagenome m | reverse complement strand
GTTCTACGGGGCGGTGCCGCTGGACATCGCCACGCGGGCGCTCGCCATCCTCGACGAGCCGCTGCGCAATATCGTGCTCGAATTCCGCGAGAGGTTTCCGGGTCCGTAGCGGACCCGCCGTGTCGATCCATCGACACTGGTAATTCCTCGACCGCCGCTGCGGTCGTGGTCACGCCCATTTCGGGCCCAAACCACCCCGGTGTTTATGCTACTCTTACCAGTGCCCCGTCAGACCCCACCCGTCGGCAACAGGGAGGGTTTCCATGTCCATCTCGCGCTCAGGCGCTCTGGCCGCGCTTCTCGGCGTTTCGATCCTCTCCATGGTCGCGTGTGAGAGCGACAACGTTACCAGTCCCCACAACAATCAGCCCGGGACGAGTGGTTCCGAATGGGTCACGCGAATTGCCCGCACTGAACCTGATGTCGACCTGTATGCGGTCTACTGGGACGCTCGCGGATCAAGTTACTACCTGGGTGGAGACCAAACGACGTCCATGCAGTCGACCGACGGCCTGGACTGGCAGCTGGTGACCGCCCACGGGAGTACCCGCGTGGTCGGATATGCGGCGGCCGGATCGGGAGTCATCACGGTGGCCAACACAGGACGCCTGGACTGTGGGCGTTGCCAGGACGCGAGGTATGGTCAATACGGCTGGGAGTTCACCTCCATCGCGTCGAACAACAGCATTGCGGTCATCGTTGGCGTTTCCGGACACGTCGTGGTCCACACGGGGGAAACGCAGCAAGAGTACGACACGGGAATCGGGGCGGATTTCACCGATATCGCAGTGGAAACCGGGATGCCGTTCATGGCGACGGCGTCCGATGGCATTGTTCGTAGCTCTCCCGATGGCATTGCATGGACTGCGGTGTCGGACACTCACTCAGGAAAGTTGCGCGCGATCGCCGTGCACGGCGTGTCGGTGGTTGTGCTGGGCGAAAACGGAGAGATCCTGCAGAGCGCCGACCAGGGCAAAACGTGGAAGACCATCCCGGGATACAGCGGCCTGAACGACGTGACATGGAACGGCAGCATATTCACGGCCGTGGGGGACAACGGGCAAATACTCGACGAAACCCCCGGGCTACCCTGGTACGCCGCGTCGACCGGGTTGACCACAACGCTGCGTACAGTAACCGGGGGGCCTCGCCTGGTGGTGGCCGGTGATGCCGGCACCATTCTGGTGTCAAACGACGGCCGAGAGTGGGAACACGTTCAGCCGGCGCGCGAGATGGATTTCACAGATGTCGTCTGGACCGGCAACAAGTTTATCGCTGGCGGCGAAGGCCTCTCTGCTTCGAGTATTCCCATCTTCCTTTCGGATGACGGCATCGACTGGAACCCCGTGGAGTCGGTCGAGGACACGTGGTCGATCTGGGGCATCCAGGCGCTTGCCGTGCACGGAACGCGCGCCGTTGCATCGGCGACCGCGTTTGGCGATTGGAACGGCGCCTATCACCAGCACGCGAAGCTCTACGCCAGCGACGATTTTCAGAACTGGCACATCGTGCATGAGGCATGGGACAGCTATTATGCCGCTGAGGTTCTCTATCTCGATGGCCAGTTCATCGCGGAGACGTCGGATGAAGTGCTGCGGTCCGTGGACGGCGAGAACTGGACTTCCGAGCCGCTTGCGAACTATCCCTTCTTCGCGCAGGTGCACAGCGTTACGGTTCGTGACAATCTTGCCTACGGGATGGACTGGTACGGCAATATTTTGTCGTCGTCCGATCTCAAGTCGGCGCAGCCGGCCGGGAAGATCGATTTCCCAGGCAGCAAGACGGATATCAGCTGGACCGGAAGCGAATTCCTGGCCTGCGGCTACAACTCACCCGAGCGTGTGTGGTGGTCACCCGATGGACATGAATGGAAGGCCATGAACCCGGGCACGACGCTGAATCTCTGGGGGATTGCCGGCTCAGACAAGCGCTGGGTGGTTGTGGGTGAAGGCGGCCTCATCCGCACCCGTGATCGTTGATGGGGAGAGTTGCCGGCGGTCTCTGCGACTCTCCTATCTTTCATCCCGGGACCGTAGCGGTCCCGCGGTGTCGCTCGATCGACACTGACCAATCTTCGACCGCCGCTGCGGTCGTGGAAAATCATCCAGTCTCTTTCCCGTTACTTCACCACAACGTTTCCCGTGACCGTCGTGTAGGGATCCTGCCGCGCAACCGTTCCGTTGCTGAAGCCCCAGCGGGCGTCTGCGGGAATACCGGGCACGTCGAGCGCGCCGATGGGCGGGCTGGGCGCAGGGATGGTGTCGACAATCAGGGTGAGAAGTTTCGGCAGAAGACACGCCAGGAAATCGTGGTACTGCGACGTGAGTGCACCGATGTCCGCATTGGCGTCGGCGGTGACAATCTGCACGTGGAGGTCGGGGTTCGCCGCGGGTGTCAGAATGAAATGATCGGTGTCGGGGTCGATGGTGATGGTGCCGCCGACGATCATCGACGCGTAGAGTCCGACGCTTCCCGAAGCGGACGCGCTCGCCGTCACGGTTGCGCCGGGTGGAGGCCCGGCCTCCAGATAGATGTCTCCGAAGCCGATGTCGATCTGGTGGTCACCGGTACCCGGCATGACCACCGGCGGCAACATGGCCGATATGCGCACCGGCTGGCCGCCGGGCGCGTTGCACCCATCGACCGACAGGTTCTGTTGCTCGAACGCGCCGCCACTCCACGCCGCCCACAGCACCTGATTCAACAGATCATCCTTCATCCCCATGCCGAGCGCGTACTGCGAGGTGCCGAATATCGGAATGTTGCCGCCGCGGCGGATCGATCCAAACGCCCCGTTCTCCACCGGGGTGGCGGGCGTTACCGACACACTGATGCCGGCGTTCACGTGCCCGTCGGGGTAGGTTCCGCTGACATCGAGGATGTCGAACGAGCTCTCCACATTCAGCACGGTGTTCATCGGCGGCGGGAGTATCAAGGTCGGGGCGGGCTTGAAGCCATCCACGGCGGATGACACGATCTCGGGGACTGTGTTGGCGATCAAAGAGGCGATGGCGTTCTCAATCTGCCCCTGAAACGAGGTCACAATTGTGTTCGCGATGTTGGTCAACCCCAGTGGCCCATCGAGAAATTGAAGCGGGCCCCAATCGATATCGAGCTGGGGATTCACCAGGCTGACACTCCCACACCCCTGACACAGGGTGACGACCGGCACTCCGTTCTGTACCTTGATATCGGCGCTTGTCGTGACGATGACCTGATCTGCGTGCACCGTTCCGGTCACGTTCGCCGTGATTCCCGGGCTCCTGTCGACGCACGCAACCACGCACGTGGGGTCCAGCCAGCCCTGCACCGACACAGGCGCAGAGATGGGCCCGTACAATGAGATGTCTACGTCCAGGTGCCCGTTGTTCACCTGGATACCGTAGACCGCCCAGACGCCATACGTCAGATGACCACGGGTGACCCGGTAGCTGGTGTTATACACCGTAATCGGATCGAGCGGGTACACGCAGTCGCAGGTGTGCGTGCCGTACGTGTTCACGAGCGTCGTCGGAAGGAGTGTGTTCAGGTCGGTCCCGTTCAGGACCCGGTCGACCAGGGTCGCGATGTCGTCGACATCGTTCCGGTTGTTGTCGTCGATCAACGGCTGATTCAACTGAACGTAGAACCCGTCGGGAACGCTCTGAGCCGTCGCCGCGGCGCGGGCAGGCGAGGTTGCTTTTGCGGCGGCCGCGGCCGCGGAGAACTGCGGGCTGCGCAGGTAGGACTGCGCGAACGTCGATGCGGCGCCCGCCTGGTTGTGCGCCGTCCCGGTAATGATGTTGAGACCCCAGCGGCTGTTGAGCTGGGTCGAGAAGTCGAAACACGGCGCGGCCCCCGTGAGCGTCACGGGCTGGCCGTCGACCGAAAGGCTCGTCAACGTGCTCACCGAATCGCACGCGCTGCCGGTCGCATCAAGCAACGAGACATCGAACGTGCCGCTCTGCACCATGCCGCCGCGTGGCGGACTCGTGACTTCGATGGCCGACGTGGGCTTCGGTTGCGAGGTGTTTCCAGACTGGGGTGCAGACGGGTTGTTGTTGGAACAACTCAACAGGAACACTGCGATGAGGACGAGAAGCGGCGCGGAGTGATGTCGTACGTGACCCGATGGCGCATTCGGGCCACGAGGGGTTTGCGGCCTCATATGAAAAGCGTAGCATTTCACGATGACCGCGTCAACGTGACCGTGGTTCCAGGACCGTCATTGACCCGACCGCTTGCCACACCAACTACGTGCAACCGCCTACTGCGCGATCACCAGCTTGCGCGTCTGGGTCTGTCCCGCGACTCTGACTTCGCAGAAGTACACGCCACCCGCCAGGCGCTTCCCGTGACTGTCGCGCGACAAACCTGGCTTGCCAGGCAGTCGCAGAGCTAGATGGCCTGCTTGGGCTATCGCGTGATCAGCATCTTGCGCGTGATGGTTTTGCCTCCCGCACTCACCTTGTAGAAATACACGCCGCTTGCCAGCGTTTGTCCGTGATCGTTCAGCCCGGAGAAGGGAATCTCCTGCCATCCCTTGACACCGGCCACGGTTTCCTCGCGTACGCGCCGGCCCGCGACGTCGTACACATCCAGTTGCACCTTTTCATCCGCCGGGAGTCCGATCTCCAGCTCCGTCTCGGACGCAAACGGATTGGGATGGTTCTGCAACACCATCAGCGCCGTGACAGGGGGAAGGTTGCCCGCGCTGGATGCGCCCGAGACGCTGGCTTCGTTCGAGGGCTTGCTCTGGTTCTGGTGCACGTCGTAGGCGGTGACGATGTAATAGAGCGCGCTGGTCGGTGCGCTCGCGTCCACCATCACCGTGTCGGTGTTGTCGGCCAGGAAGTTCGATGAGATCGGGGTCACTCCCGACGACGTCCCACGGTAGACCGAATACTTCTTGAGGTCCGCCACGCGCACGCGATTCCATTTCAGACTGACGTCTCCGCCGACGCGCTGGGCCGTGAGATAGAGCGGCGCGGCCGGCGCCAGATTGTCGACGGAATGGCCGGACATCACATTGGAGTCGTAGTAGACGTACTCATCGTCTGTGTGCGCGCTGACGAAGAAGTTCTCGTCCGCAGAATCACCGGCAATCGAGTCGGCCCGTGTTTCCGCCGTGAAGCTGTAGCCGGTCAGGCCATGTGCCGGCATGCTCCCGATCCACTCCCAGTAGTAGTCGCCGGCGGCACGGTGCTGGGTCCAGATCGCTTTCCCGTGAAAGTCGGCCGGAACATCCGCCGGGTTGCCGACCATCAGGGCACCCTGGGATGCCGACAACGCGTCCGTCGATCGCCAGATGGAATACTCGCTGATGGTGCGGGTTGCCGCCTGATCCTTGTCGCTGGGGAGGAAGTTCAATTTCACTTTCCCGCCCTGGTCGCTCGGGATGTCCGCGACGAGGCTGAGCTGGGGCGCGGGAATACCCCACGTCCCCATGGTTCCTTCCACGTGCTGAGAGAAGAGGTCCCAGTCCGTGCCGTTGCGGTAGTCCGCCCACGTGACGATGGCTCCACCCACGGTTCCGTCGGAAACCACCACCGGCCATTGATCGTTGTAGACCGGGGTCGCGTTCACCACCACGCCGTCGGTCGTCCACAGAGCAGTTGGGGCAAAGTACACCCGCTGCGCGTAGATGTCGGTATCCGCGCCGTTTCTGCCGTCGTCCCACGTGATGACGCAACCATAGGCATTGTCGAAGGCGAGCTCCTGGTCCGCCTGATTGCCCGGGGCGGTGCACACGGGAAATCCGTTCGCAGGCCATCCCGGGCTGTCACCGGAAATGTCCATCCACATGGCGTAGATGTCCGAGTTACCGACGCCGTGGCGCAGATCCGACCAGGCGAGAAACGCTCCTCCGTTCTGGTCTGAGACAATGCGGGGAGCTTCCTGATCATCGGGCGCCGTGCACATGGGCGTACCGTCGCCCTGCCAGTAGAGTACTCCCTGCGAGTCGACTCGCTGCGCGTAGATATCGAGATTGGTGCCGCTGCGGTTGTCCTGCCACGCGATGATTGCCCCACCGAGGTCGTCCGTCGTGATCGTGGGGTCCGCCTGATGGTCGGGTGCGGTACAAATCGGAATCCCGTTGGCAATCCACAGGGGAAAGCTCGACTGGTCGACTCTCTGCGCATAGATGTCCGAATTGTTGCCTCCATTGCGGAAGTCACGCCAGGTCACGATGGCTCCGTCCGCACCACCCGCCGCAATTGCAGGATCCATCTGATCGCCCGCAATCTCGGTGATGTCGAGGCCGGTGGGATCGGGGGAGTAAATCAGGTGATTCCCACTGTGGTCGATGAAGTTGACATAGATGTCCTGGCCGCCGCCGGCCGGAAGCGAAGACGGCCCCGTCCAGGTGATGATGGCCCGATGGTTATTGATGGCCGTCATGACCGGCGGACCTCCGTCCTCCTCGCACAATGCGAATCCATAATTTGGAAATACCACCGCACCCGTCGAATCAACTCGCTGGACGTAGACACCCAGCCAGGGCGCGGCGCGCGCATCGAGCCACGCGATGTACGCGCCCCCGTAACCGTCCGAAGCGATCGCGGGGAGATTCTGCATCGCTGTGATGGTGCAGATCGGAACTCCGCCGGGGGTCCAGAGCGGCACTCCGGACGCGCTGATCCGCTGGGCGTAGATGTCTCCTTCGTAATACGGGTCGGGGTTGTCGGATTCCCACGCCACGATGATTCCCCCGGCTCCGTCCGACGTGACGGCCTTGCTGAACTGATCCCCCGGTCCATAGCCGACCGGGACTCCGCCTGCGGGCCACGTTGCCAGCGCGACCGTCGCGCGCATGATTGCCACGATTGATAGTGCGGTCAGAATTCGGAGCTTCATATAGCAGCCTCTTTTCCGTCGTTGACTAGTGTTCGATCAGCATCTTGCGCGTGACGGTCTCGCTGCCGGCGTGCACGCGATAGAAGTACACTCCGCTGGGCAATGCATGGGCATGGTTGTCACGCCCGTCGAAGGCAAGCGTGGTGGCGCCCGCGTGCAGGCGACCTTCGTTGATTTCGCGCACGCGACGGCCGGCCACGTCGAAGACATCCACGGTCACCGGCTCCTCACGCGGCAACGTCAGGTTGACCGTCGTCTCTCCGGAAAACGGATTGGGGAAGTTGGGTGAGAGCGCAACTTCGCGAGCGGAAGGCGTGTCGTGGACACCGGCCGCGACGCCGCCCGTCGCCGACACCCACTGCGCGTAGACGTCGTAGTCGGTGTCGTTGCGCTTGTCGTACCACGTCACGATTCCGCCGCTGCCGTCCCATTCGAGATATGGACTTTCCTGATCGTTTGATGCCTTGCACACCGCGACCCCCACGGGTTCCCACATGAGCTGACCGGCGGAGTCGACCCGCTGCGCGTAGATGTCATTGACGCCATCTCTGTTGTCCGACCAGGTGATGACGGCGCCGCCCGATCCATCGGGAACGAATCCGGCAAAGCCCTGGTCGTGGATCTCGGTGCTCACCGGCGCGTCATTGCCCGCCCACTGCACCACGCCCGAGCCGTTGATGCGCTGCATGAAGATGTCCCAGTCCTGTTCAGTGGGATCGAAGCGGGTGTCCTCCCACGCGATCAATGCGCCACCGGCGCCATCCGACACCATCCCGGGGTACTCCTGATTGCGATCCCATGTCGTGACCGGTACGCCGTTCGTGGTCCACTGTGTATAGCCGTTGCCATCGACTCGCTGGGCGTAGATATCGTCGTGGGAAGTACCGTAATTTCGGTTGTCCTCCCACGCGATGATGGCCCCGCCCGCGCCGTCAGTCACGATGGGGACCCAGTATCCTCCGACAGAGGTGGTCGAGCAGATCGTCGTCGGAAACGGCCATTGCGAGGGAAAGTTACCCGATGACGTCACTCCCTGCGCCTGGATGCGGCCGCTGTCGTCGGGCCACGAGATGATGGCACCGCCCGAGCCATCTTCCACGATGTGGGCGTTGGCGTAGGAATCATTCCCGGCATTGCCGAGCTCCACGCCATCCGCCGTCCACTGCACCACACCGGACTTGTCGATTCGCTGCACGTAGGCGACGTACTGGTTTCCGTTGCGATGGTCGAGCCAGGTAATGATGGCGCCGTTCGCCGTGTCCGAGACGATGTCCACGGGAAGGATGAGCAGTGTATTGGTGGCGGCGATCACTTCACCGTCGGTTGTCCACTGGGCCACGCCCGATCCGTCGACGCGCTGCGCGTAGATGTGGTTGTCGCCGCTGCGCGCGTCGATCCATGCAACGATGGCGCCGCCCGCGCCATCGGAGACAATCATCGGGTAGAACTGACTGTGTATGGCAGTACAGATGGCAACGCCGTCCGTGGTCCACTTGGTGGAACCGGTTGCGTCGATGCGCTGGACGTAGATGTCCGCGTCGCTGCCGCGCAGGTCCTCCCACGCGACAATGGCCCCGCCGGTTCCGTCCGAGACCACTCGTTGAAACTTCTGATCACCCGTCTGCGTGCACAGAGCGGTGCCGTCGGTGACCCACTGGGCGTTGGTAATACTGGGAAGAACAAGAAGGGCAGAGAACACGCAAAGCGATAACAGCCGGCTTCTCATATGCGGCCTCCATTGTGAGAAGCGTTGCGGCGTCGGCGGCCGCCAACATTGCACAGGTGGTCACCCGGCCGACGAAATCGGGTGTCGACAACCAGGCGGGATCCGGCAACAAACGTCAGCAGACTGTTTGTGACCAAAATGCTAGCACTACGGAAATCGCCCGGCAACGGGTGTTACCGTCCGAACGGTCACGATGACCAAGCGCCTGCTTGGGCTATCGCGTGATCAACATCTTGTGCGTGATCGTCTTGCCCCCGGCACTCACCTTGTAGAAATACACACCGCTGGCCAGCGTTTCGCCATGATCATCGACACCGGCAAAGGGAACCTCCTGCCATCCTTTCACTCCGGCGACGGTTTCCTCACGCACGCGACGGCCCGCGACGTCGTACACATCCAGCTGGACCTTCTCATCCGCCGGCAGTCCGATCTCGAGTTCCGTCTCTGCAGCAAACGGATTGGGATGGTTCTGCAACACCATCAGCGCCGTGACAGGGGGAAGGTCGCCCGCATTCGATGTGCCCGAGACGTTGGCCTCATTCGAGGGCTTGCTCTGGTTCTGGTGCACGTCGTAGGCGGTGACGATGTAGTAAAGCGATGTCGCCGGTGCACCGGTGTCCACCAGCACGGTGTCGGTGTCGTCCGTGAGGAAGTTCGACTGGATCGGTGTCACTCCCGACGATGTTCCGCGATAGACTGCGTAATTCTTGAGGTCGGACACGCGCACGCGGTTCCATTTCAGATTGACGTCCGCGCCGACGCGCTGGGCGGTGAGCATCAAGGGCGCCGCCGGCGCCAGGTTGTCCACCGAATGTCCGCTCACGGCGTTCGATGCAAACGCGATGTGATCGTCGCTCAGAGCGTGCGCCGCCACCATGAAGGTTTCGTCCGCGGAGTTGCTGGCCAGCGAATCGGCGCGTGTCGCCGCCGAGTACGAATAGTCGGACCAGCGGAACGCCTGCTGTGTGCCGACCAGCTCCCAGTAGTACGACGATCCCGACGCCAGCATGCGCGCACCCGGCGGCGTATCGATGGTCACCCGGTCCAGCGTTACCAGCGCCTCGGGCGCACTTGCGTTGGCGGACACCGACGCCATGTCGACGGCACGCCAGATCGAGTAGTAGTCGATGGTGTTGTCCGTCGGAACATCGCGTCCGCTGGCCATCCAGTTGATGGCCACCTTGCCGCCCTGATCGTTGGGAATGTCCGCGACCGAAGCGACAATTGGTTCGGGGTGACCCCAGTAGCCGTAGGTTCCCTCCACCCGCTGCGCGTAGACGTTGGAGATTCCGCGTGTGTCGCCCCAGATCACGATCGCGCCCGCGGTGCCGTTCGAGACGATCGCCCCGGGATTCTGATCGTCCGCGGCCGTGCACAGCGCGGCGCCGTCGGCCGTCCACTGCACGGCCCCAGAAGCACTGATCCGCTGCGCGTAGACATCGGAAAAGACGCCGCCTCGCTTATCTCCCCAGGTCACGATCGCGCCGCCGGCGCCGTCCGAGCACATCGGTCCAGCCTGCTGATCGCCCACCGCCGCGCACAGCGCGACCCCGTTGGTCATCCATTGGATTGCTCCGGAGGCACCGACCCGCTGCGCATAGACGTTGAAGTCGACTCCGTTCCGGCCGTCCGTCCACGCCACGATCGCGCCGTTCGCGCCGTCCGCGACGATCTTTGGAGCCTGCTGGTCGTGCGGGGCCAGACAGACGATCGCACCGTCGGTGTCCCACTGTGCCGCGCCCGCCGCATTCACCCTCTGCGCGTAGATATCGAACGTGCCATAGCGGTTATCAGACCAGGTGATGATCGCCCCGCTCGCCCCGTCCGAGGCAATCGCCGGCTGCTGCTGGGTGCTCGCGTCAGTGCAGACCGCGACCCCGTTCATCGTCCACTGCACCGCCCCCGACGCATCCACACGCTGCGCGTAGATGTCGTCGTTGGTGCCGCTGCGATGGTCCAGCCAGGTTACGACGGCCCCTCCGGCCCCGTCCGATTCAACCGCGGGGTTGTACTGATCGTTCGTGGCCGCGCTGATGGCAACGCCGTTCGCGGTCCACTGCACCACACCCGGCGCGTTGATTCGCTGCGCGTAGATGTCGGAGTTGGAGCCGCTGCGCGCGTCCTGCCAGCACACGATCGCACCGCCGGCGCCGTCCGAAGTAATTATCGGGTTCAGCTGATCGTTCGCGGCCGTGCAGACGGCAACGCCGTTCAGGGTCCACTGCGCCGTCCCCGCGGCATTGATACGCTGCGCGTATATATCGAAGGTGCCGTTCCGGAAATCGAACCAGGTAATGATCGCTCCGCCGGCCCCGTCCGAGGCAATGGTCGGCGTCTCCTGACTGCTCGGGTCGGTGCAGACAGCGACCCCGTCGTTGGTCCATTGCACCACCCCCGAGGCGTCGATCCGCTGCGCGTAGATGTCGAAGTTACCGTTGCGGAAGTCCATCCAGGCCGCGATCGCACCACCGGCTCCGTCCGATACCGCGTGGGCGTTGGACGGCCCGTTGGCGCCGGTCATGAGAGGGTTTCCGTCGAGTTGCCAATCGGCGTGTGTAACGACTGGATGCAGCAGACAACAGGTGACCAACAAGACGAAGCAAAGCCCGGTCTTCATATGCGGCCTCCGAAGCGGATTCGGATGCGGTGTCGGCGACCGCCAACAATGTGCGGAAAAGGCACCCGGCCGACGCAGGGTGTCGACGACCAGGCGGGAGTCTCGGAGAAACGGGGCTCTCGCGGTTGACAGAAATACTAGCACCGGGGGGCGCGCTCTGCAACGAGCGACGTTACGTTGCCCGTGCCCAAACGTCCATGCTAGCCTCGAGGAGCCGCAGCAATCTCCCCGATTTCGGAGCAATATGTCGCTCATTCGATTTCTTCCTGCACTGGCCGTCGTCTTTTCCGGGTGTGCCACCGTGGCCACGCCTGTCCCGCCGTCCGAATACGAGTCCCTGAATCATCGGCGAACGGTTCGCGTGACGCCCCGCGAGGGCGACTGGTATGAGACCAGCGAGATGTCCATCACAGATTCGACGCTCACCATCGTGCGACCCCACTACGCGGAGTGGGACCAGCGCCGCTATCCCGTGACCTACCGGCTCGATGAGATCGAGTCCGTGGCCTCAATCAAACACGTCAGTCTGGTCTACATCGAATCCGGCGTGGAGCACGGTAGCGCCAACCACGGTGCCGCATCGCAGTTCTACTCCGAGACACTCTTTGTGATCGACATGGGGTATCTCAGCGGAGAGCGCAGCGATCGCGAGCATCCGCGATGGGGTTTCGGGGGAACGATCATGACCGCGATGGGGGAGGATTTTCGCATGGGCGCCAAGGCGCGTATACGCTACCGCATGAGCCAGACCTTCTCTCTCGATGCCACTGCGGGACCGATGCTCACGTCGTGGAACGACGGCCTGTTCAACGGATTCGTCGGGGGCATGAATCTCAACGCGGGCCCGTTCTCGTTTCGGTCCGAGTACATGACGTACAAGGTTCCATCCTGGACGGCTGAAGACTACAGTTACCCGACGGGCCATACGTACACGCATCACCCCGGCGGCTACGAGAAGGTGTGGTACAACGGCGTTGCCTTTCAGGGAACACTGGGATGGGTCACCGCGGGTGTGGGAACCGTCGCGATGTTCGTATACGTCGCTGCAAGTTTCGCGGCGCTCGCGGGCTCAAACTGATCCGCGTGAGTGTCGCCGCCGACCGGGTTGCGTTTGGTCGCGGCATGCGCTAATTTGTTCGCGAAGCCACCGGACCTCGCAGTTCCAACGCAGTCCAACCTGTAAGAGGGGGAAATACAAATGAACAGTGTCGTTCACTTTGAAATGCCGTATGACAACGCGGACCGGATGGCCAAATTCTACCAGTCGGCATTTGGATGGCAGTTGCAGATCCTGGGCGCGGAGATGGGGAACTACGTGCTCGCCACCACCACGGAGTCCGACCCGATGACGGGTCCCAGGAAGCCGGGAGCCATCAACGGCGGCTTCTTTCCCAAGCAGGCCGGCGGCCCGGCGACGCCGTCGCTGGTGGTCGCGGTGGAAAGCGTGGCGGACGCCATGAAGAAAGTGGCCGCCGCCGGTGGCAAAGTGCTGGGTGAACCCATGGACATCCCCGGTGTCGGCAAGTACGTCTCCTTCATGGATTCCGAAGGCAATCGCGTCAGCATGCTGCAGCCGCTTCCGCGGGGATAACCCGCGCCGGCACGCGACAGCGTGAATGCAGGATGAGGCCCCGCCTCAACGGGCGGGGCCTCATTGTTCGTTCGATCACCGACCATCGTTGATCGTGATCACGTTGTGCTATCCTGCAATCAAGAGAGCCGCAGAGGTGATGCCCATGACCACCGGTGAAATCCGCACGCTCTTTTCCTTCAATCGCTGGGCCAACGATTCCCTTCTTGCTGCCTGCCGGGCGCTGAGCCACGATGAGTTCACGCGCGACCTGCACACCAGCTATCACTCGGTGCGCGGCACGCTGGTGCATATCCTGTGGGCCGAGTGGTTGTGGTTCGCCCGCTGGCGCGGCGAGTCACCGATGTCCGTTCACGACGAGAACGATTTTCCCGATGTGAACACCATCGAGAGAGAGTGGCACAAAGTCGACGATGAACGACGGGAGTTTCTCGCCGCGCTCACGGACAAACGCCTGTCGGAAACATTCGCGTATGTGAATCGCCAGGGTGAACGGTGGGAGTATTCCTACGCCCAGGCCATGCAACACCTTCTCAACCACTCCACCTACCACCGGGGGCAGATCGTGACGTTGCTGCGGCAACTGGGCAAGACTCCGCCCACCACGGACTTTCTGAACTACGTCGACG